>Ga0131853_10016279_pt1 | contig 13575 bp, 18 predicted proteins | sample TergutLab28metaG_FD_92764 | JGI IMG/M metagenome (GOLD analysis project Ga0131853, IMG submission 92764) | Labiotermes labralis P1 segment gut microbial communities from Petit-Saut dam, French Guiana - Lab288 P1 (version 2) (version 2) | ecosystem: Host-associated > Arthropoda: Insects >... | reverse complement strand
TCCAAGTTGCCACTACATGCTTCTCATGTAGCCCTCCTGACTTAAATTTATTAGTAACCAATTTCATATTTTGTATACATGTAAAATAACCACTGCCACCGGGTGACAACCCAATTGCAGTTAGTAGTAGTAGTAGTAATAATAATAATAATAATAATAATCCTTGACTTGGATAGTGGCCATTCTAATGTTACTTAATTTTCCCTAGTTGATGCTGGTATAGGAACTTGATATAGGCCAGGACTGTCTCACTTACCCTTACCAATTCATCATTCATGACCATCTTGCATTTCATTTAGTGCTATAATTTTTATTTTTGAATTTCTGTTATGTATTACCAACAAATGCACATAGTAAGAATATAATCTCGATTCAATGTTTCATTATTCTAGTGTTATACGTACTATTGAAATACTGCATTTCATTACAGGATTAGTTCATCAGACGATATTTAGCGGACATAGACATCTGTATATAAAGCCACCACATACACAATTAATACAGATCCTGCAACAATTGTAAGGAAGTGAACAACTTAAGAAATGTATCAGCTTGCTGTATTTTGCTAGGTTTTACTCTTTTAAAATGCAACACCTACATATAATAATCAGTTACATAAAAAAAAGTACTGTTTGCATTTATTGGGTTTACAAATCTACAAAATACACAGTACACGCTGTATCAGGATTTTATTTTTGAAATTTTTATTCTAGATTTCATGCTACTGAAGTTCTGAAAATGGCATTCAACGAGCCTGAAGTTGGAAGTGAACCTATCTCTGTTGTCAGTCAGCCTTATGATGTAACAGAATTTTATATTGGATTGAGTTTGGCTGTCAGCTCCACTGTGTTCATAGGTAAGTTACTGTCTTGTTTTGGTTACTAGCACATCTGTGTGGCTTTGACGTGATGGTCACAAGTGTTGAGAATTTAGAGGTGAGTAGTGATTTACAAACAAGATAACTAATTCTATGGCTGTAAATATACAAAATTAACTATGTTGTTTGGTGAATGTGTTGTTATGTAATACAGACAGATTGCAACCTTTTTGGACATGTGATGGTGATGTCATTTTTTAAATTGGCAGCAGAGTGTCTTTTGAAAATACATAACAACGTCATTGTAGGCTGTTACGTGTCTGTGACGTGCGTGTGCTGTTTGTTTTGTCAGATTTCGCAGTGTTGTGACCAAACACTCAAACTCCTACCCTGCATCTGCACAAATTTGTTCCTTCAGTTTCATTTCCGCCTTCATGCAGAATTTTATTGCGATCAGGAATGCATGACATACAGTCTTACACCATTGTTTAAGATAAAAAGAACAGAACTATCTGCAGCAGTTTTTGTACAGTGTGGAGCCCAGAAGTTTTCTGGAGTGCAGAAGGTAGGAACAGATTGCCAATCATGTTAATGTTCTCGAAATACCACTGAAATGACCAACTGCCAGCATATACCTGGAGGGCCTTTAACCATGCTTGTTGTAGCCAACACATTAAATGTTGCAGTCAAGTGGGCAACACTTATGCTTAATATTCCAGGTGATCCTCGCTTATATATAAGCCTAAGAATTGCCATCCTGACAGAAGTTTTTACATTTTTCCTTATTTCTTCCAGAGATGCCTTGAAATAGGCCATGACCATTTCCTTCCATATCTTCTCGAATTCATTGTTCACTGGTTATCTTACCATTCAGCATAGTACCATTGTAGCTAGTACATAGTGTTAAATAAACAAAAATTATCTATATATGAATGTCAGCAATTAATACAAAAAAGACCTCTGTGTGTTGGCAAATACTTGTGTGAAAATCTTTGAAGTTTTTGAAATGTCATATCTCGTGTCAGCACAATGAACAAACTGAGGATATCTGACACTTTTTAACATTGTCATTATGGGGATTATAACCTTCTTTGACTGTACCATGTAATCCTGAAGATGAGGGCACCGTAGTGCTTCAAAACATCAGTAACTGTTTACCAAGCAGCACACAGTAACATCACACTGCTGCCAGAACACCAGACAACATATAAAAATAGCATATTTTTACATGACCAGTTAAGAATTTTCTGAGGCTGTGTTCAGTGAATTTCTAGCACCGCTTTATTCTTTTCATCTTTAGGCTTTGCATGTTTTCGGACGGAATTTATCACTTATGAATCTTTATATATTTCTTTAAGGTTCCAGTTTCATCATAAAAAAGAAGGCTCTGATTCGTCTGAATCGGACAGGAGGAGTGCGTGCTGGTGCAGGGGGCTTCGGATATCTTAAAGAATGGATTTGGTGGGCAGGACTACTTTCAAGTAAGAATTTCTGTGTGTTGATATAAACAGGAAGAATAAGCCAATACTTGTTTAAGGTGGCACTGACAAGGGTGTGTTTTTGTGCTTGTTTGAAGTGGCACTGACACAGGGGTGTTTTTGTGTATGCATGGTGTCATGTTTGCTGTCAGAATGTTAAAATGCTTTTCACAATGGGCCAGTATCGATAAGAGACATGTGCTAGGGTCTGACCTCTTAACGTATGATGTCCACCTTATTGCTAAATCTTATGCAGTGTTTAACCCTTTGAAGCCTGATCTTTTTATCTAGCTAATGACTAAAAATTAATTTCTTACCATGCCAGTCCATGGGAGATTTGTGGTGCACAGAGAACGTTGTACTTTGTTTTTCTGTGTCATTGTGATTCCACCAATGATCCATTCTCATAATTGATTCTTCTAACACAGGCTTTGCATAAATTTTAACAATCGATGTTTTTGTTAAGTGAAACCTTTCCACCTTCAGTTCCTACGTGATAATGAACACATTGCTGCTTCAGTACAAAGACCAATGGTTTAGTGGTGTTTAGGGAGGTAAATACTATATACTGTGAGAATGATACGAAATACCCAAAGACACTGTGTGGGTAGAACACAGAATTATGTAATATTAAAAAACATTGGTTTAAAGCACTGAAAAACTTTATTACTTTCAACGGGATAAGAATATTTGTTTGAGACATATGAGAAGCTTGTGGATGAATGGACTTTGTTAAGTAGTGAATCATGCCTGAATTAGAACAAACAGTGGACCATTTTCTCTATTTCTGTTGCTTTTATGTGTTTCATGCAGTGGGTGTTGGTGAGGGTGCCAACTTTGCAGCCTATGCATTTGCCCCTGCATCTTTGGTAACACCATTGGGAGCACTGAGTGTACTTGTGGCTGCCATCTTGTCTTCCAGATTTCTGAATGAGAATTTGAACTTGTTAGGAAAGGTAGGTAGTGAAATGAAACTTTCTACACTGCAGTGCAGCCCACTGTAATGCATCACTTATGACACATATGTTGATGCCTGTCTTTCTGGATTAGTGAATGCAGTTAAAATTGTAGTAGTGACTTATATGCAGTGTCAGAAATTGAATTAATTGGGCTGAAGGTAAAGGTAAAGCAGTCCCGTTACAGGCCTGGAGTGGCCCAGAGGGTTCCAGGAAGTTAAGGCTCCCATATTACATGACAACGGTGCAGGATAGTGGTAAGGTTGTCAGCCTTACAGACTGTCCGCCTTTACCCCCAGCAAATGCTCCTGGTACTCGTTTCTGTTAGAGGCTGAGTCAACCCCAGGTCAATAGTGTGATCTGAAGAATTATGTCAATGGAAAATTCCAATGACACCAGCTGGGATCGAACCAGCAACCTTCCGATTTGTAGCACAGTACCTTAACCACTGTGCCACTGCAGTCCCCAGTTGAGCTGAAGGTACAATGATAAACCAAGTTATCTTCTCAGAGGCAAACTTCTGGGCACAGTACACGTCAGAAGCACTCGTCCACAGAATTTACTTGTAAATCATATGACATTTTGATGATTTGGATAATGTTTAGGCAAAATGTGGTCTTGTTTATTGTAATTTGTCTTACCTTCTCATATTTGCTGCAGATGGGGTGTGTGTTTTGTGTGCTGGGCTCTACAGTGATTGTAATCCATTCTCCGAAGGAAGAGGAAGTGGAGAATCTGTCCGAGTTGCTCACAAAACTACAGGATCCTGGTGAGTTGATTACAGGTGACTTAAATTTATTGTGCTGTCATATATCACATTTAGCTCTGCTGTGACATCTGATGTGTATTAAAAGACACCTTTTCAGATCTTCCCTGTGAAACTGGCTCTGCTCAGTGTGATGGTAGTAATGGATTGTTACCTGATCATAGAGTTGCAACATACAGCAGGGTAATGTGTGCTGGCAGAGGTTAACCCATCCCACACCAGTATTATTTTCAACTTTATCTCAAAATCATCATACTTTTTTTCTAGCCAAGAATGTTTGTTTACTTCTTTGACACACAAAGATTTTACACTGAAGCACTAACTTGATGGATGCCATATGCTGCGGCAAAGCCCTGCAGTAACAGGAAAGACATTAAATGGCTGTCAGCATGGGAGTCAGTGCTTTACTGAGGTATCAGCATGGGGGTGGAAATGGTTCAGCACACAGCCAATATGCAGGCATGGTCCAACTGATCTGGCCAGACAGAGATGATACAGTTTGCCTTATAATAAGAAATTGGAAATTTGTTACTTATTTGTGCAGTTCATTGCAGACATTATCCAGTGCTAAAGCTCTTTAAATGCCTGTAATCCAATTAAATACTTTTGTAGGTGTGTACTTCTTATTCATTGGTCATTGAAACAAAAATTTTTTTTTGTGGTTTATTTAGTAATGCTTTCAGCATCTAGACTATGTATCATCAATGGTATATGAATGAGTATATGAATACATGGCACTGGCAGAATTACAGTGAGAGGGTACAGCCAAAGTACTGGGGGAAAAACTGTCCAGTGTCACTTTGTTCACTGCACGTACAGCATCAATTACCCCAGAATGAGATGTAGGCCTCTGCTATGAGAAGATGGCAACTACCTGTCTGTCCTGTGCCTTAAAAATATGCCATACTGTATGTATATTTGTATACTGCAGATAGAATGAAGTGGCTTGTGTGCAAAAACCAGATTTAATCTGTCCATTAAACAGATAAGTCTGTGTAGAATATGGAGGGCAGGCATTGCAGTGACCCTTGCACCTCAACTTCTGCTGATCTTTTATGCATCCCATTTCTTGAGCATTCAGCAAGCACAGTATCTTGCTGATGGAGATGTCAGTGAAGTCATTTGCTTTCCACAAATGTTGGCCCAGGTGCCTATCTTTATACCCCTAGTGTCTGTCAGTCACAGAAACATGCGAACCCCTTTCAGATGTGTGTTTGCATCTGACACACCCAGGACTGTCTAGCAGCCCCACAAGTCCATGTGACACTTGGTGGGGGTGTCAGTTCATCTGACTACTAGCAGCGAGGTGTGTGCCCATCAGCTGGTAATGTTGCTACTGTGCTGGATAGGATGTGTTCTCCAGTCACGTGGTGCATACTGGAAACCCACTCCATTTTTCTGTTTCCCCTTCACTTCCCCTTCCATGCAGTGCCATGTTCCATCTCATACTAATTGGGCTGTAGCGTACTTTATTCGGAGAATTGCAGCTGTTATTTACATGTCGACATTATGTGTACAATTTCTCATATTTTCTTATTAAATACATGGAAAATTAATTGTTGTTCAGTGACTTTTTGCTGAGTGAATGACTTTCAAGGAATGCATCTGTTGTAAAACAAGGAATTGGTATGCAAATGGCTAGTCACAGGACATTTGTGAAGCCTCATGAGGTGCATGTGAAATATTGTCAGACAGAGGTTTATAAGGTCAGAAAAGTTTTGACTCATTTTTTTTTCTTTTTCTTTCTTTCTTTCTTTTCTGACTTTTTCTGTGTATGTGTACTTGAATGAAGTTTCCATGTGTGATCGATGGGTATGTTACCCAGAAGAAGAACAGAAATGTGTTGTAAACATGACAGATGGGGTGTGACAAGCCAATTTTGAACCTTATTTCCTGTGTATTTTTGTTCATTGATAGCAAAAGGTTCAAACTGAAAATAATAGAATTGTACTGTGAAATACATGGAGCGAATTTTACGTTCAACAGGGTTCATCACGTATGTGGTGGCGGTTGTGTCCATATCTTTGTTCATCGCTTTGTGCCTGGGGCCTCGCTATGGACATCGTAATGTGGTTGTGTACATCGCGCTGTGCTCTGCGGTGGGCTCGCTCACAGTGATGGGCTGCAAGGGGCTGGGGCTTGCTCTCAAGGAGACGCTGTCCGGTGAGCACAACGAGACAAACAATTGGCTCACTTGGTTCTTCCTTGTGACTGTCGTACTTTGCATCACGGTGCAGATGAATTACCTCAACAAGGCCCTGGACTTATTCAACACAGGCATCGTGACTCCTGTCTACTACGTCCTGTTCACGACTCTTGTGATCGTTGCGTCAGCTATTCTTTTCAGGGAGTGGCAGCACCTCAGCTGGGAGGATATACTGGGGAACATGTGTGGATTTCTAACGGTGATCCTGGCAATAGTCCTTCTGAATGCGTTCAAGGATATGGATATTTCCGTGCATGATGTTAGGGTCCTGATGCGGCCGAAACGTGAGATGATGGTTCCGTGTAGGGATAGCAGAGAAGGTTTAGGTGCATCATATGGTAGCCCTAATATGACACACAACTCTATTTGACCTTCCTTCCCTGTGGCACGGGTGAAGGATTTCTGACTGCTCATTATGGAGTTCCTAACTCATACCTATACAGGAGAACTGCTCATGTATTAATTGTGTATGTATACATAATATTTATTCGCAGGGAGTTATGGTAGTATTTATGTATCGCGTAATTACAACCACTTAAATCAGTGCCAAGATTCTTCGAAGCACAAGGAGTTTGCCAAAGATGTGTACAAATTTAGTTGTGTTCTGTGTTATTATATTTATATATGAATTATATGAAGTATAAAACAGGCTGTAGGCTGTGCAGTAATGGCTGCTAGACCATAAGATCAGCCAGGTAGCATCCCACCACGCTAATAAGTGTAAACCATTCCAAGGCTATTTGCAAATAATATGTTAGTTCCTTCTAATTTTTTACACTCTCTTCCTTCGAACTCTTCGTATGTGATCATCTGTAATAATTTTCACTTGACATGTGATGCAGCACAACCTGTGCAGTTGGAAAAGCATTGTCAGTAACATAAGAATAAATCATTGGTAGATAATGAATTGTGGAATACCATATTTACCCAAATATGGGATGAAGATTTTTTTTCTAACTTATCATCAGGATAGTGGGGCTTTTGTTATAATCACACATGAAATTTCAAAGTGTTCTGTGTGGGTATGTTCCGCAACATCTGTGATTTCTCTGGGGGGTTGGGGGGGTCATTTTCTGTTTGAGTAAATACAGTAAACGTACATTGAATTAGATCCAGTAGTGATTTGGAACTGGAATTTTCTCAGGTCAAACCATCTTATGTCTTTATAGTGTTAAATTGCATTTGTGTTTTTGATACAGAATGGTGCAGCTGTTGTGTGCATGGTTGAATTGTGTAATATTAAACCTATACAGTTTTTAGTAGATGTCACATAACGTCACGGTCAGGTTGTGTTTCTGCTTCATTTTGGAGTTCCCCGGTTCAAATTTCGTCTGTCCTGACTGAGGATTTTCATTTTTCTTAGCTCTTTCAGGCAGATGTTTGAATAGGACCTGGGGTTGTGCTACAACCGCTACCTTCTGCATCCTTTCCAATTCATTAGTTACTAATTGTTTCATCGTGAATGAATGAAATTACATCCTCTGTAGCTATGGCTAGACTTCAGCAAGTGCACTGAAGTACTGGAATGACAGTGATTTCACATTCTGTCATAAACTTGGATGTAAAATTGTCAGCAGCTTTCTGTGATACCATTTTGTGCCATGGAGTTGCTGTTCCACACATTCATAATGTAACTCCTTTTTAAATTCGTTAATTGATTTGTTTTTCATTGTGTTAACAGCTGAGGGTTGATGTAAACCCCCTGACCAACCGAATGCTATTTTTGGTTTCGTGAAACTTTTCTTCTGAAAGGTACAATTTCAAAGAAACTATGATTCAGGTCTTCTGGTACGTGAGAGTGTGTTGTTTCATTGCTACGAACAGAGATTTAGAGAGACCTGTTGCCTCCATCTTTGGGGAACATGTCTTGAAGATGAAGGCAGCAAGTTCTGTAGAATTGTTAATACCTGTGTATATGACGTCATATCTCGGAAGACTGTGATCTTGATAGTGTGAGCAACCTAAATCTCAAAAAGTAATTTAACGTGAAACAAAAATGAGGACCTGTGAGGCTGGAGCTTGATGTCAGCAACTTGGGATGCTCGCCCTTTTTACCATCTGCTGTACTTGAGTGTTAAACCGTTGTAAGACACACGCCCGGGGGGAGGGGGGGGACTGGTATAAATAACGGAGAGATCGATATGACAGAAGTAGCGGTCGTGTTTTTGTCGAAGTCACGTTCTCTGAGCGGTCTAGGAGGGTGGCAATGCGTTAAGTGGAGTCGTTCAACACAAAATGATCGCGTCTAGGAATACATTACCATGCGCTGCAAAGAACGTAGGTGTTTCGCGAGTTAACGTGTTGGACGGTTTTTAGGTTAACCCTCCCAGACATGAAGCCTAAATGAGGCCTAACATTCCTGGCGCGTTCAGTCTCAGTGCCCATGAATTTCAAGTCCACGGCTGTTTCCAAGGAAAACCAGGCAGGCAGTGTAGTATAGCGTAACATTGAGACGCGTTCGTGCAACAGTTGTTGCAGTGGAAAAGCAAAGAGCATTACAGAACTTGCGCGTGTATATTTGTGGCCATAGGCATCCAGCATGCAATGCGCCATTTTAACATCTGTGGCCTTCGCCGCTGTACAGTGTTTTTCTACATTATCTCATAAACGGTACGATTTTCGGAAAAAAAAAATTACTGAACTCAATGTGTGTGTTTTGATTTTCGCTACAATTTTTCTCTGAAACGTTTCTTATTCTAAGAAGATATGATAAGAAATGTATGTTGGTCTTAAAGTAGCCGTCATTCTTGTTCAGTTGTAATGGTACTTGAATTTTCTCGACAGATTATCGAAAAACCCTTAAATTTCATGAAAGTTCGTCCAGAGGAAGCCGAGTTTCATGCGGTCAGACATGACGAAGCTAATAGCCGCTTTTCGCAATTTTGGGAACGCGCATAAAAAATTGGTGTTGGGAGGATTTGAAATGTGTCCTATCAGTCGAGTTTCAGGTCCGTTTTGATCGATATCTCGGAAATAGTGGGCTATCGATCATGCTGGGTTATGTTTATATCGTCATGTTTTTCTTCGGCCTCCGCTCGTTCCTCACAACGCATAATGTTCCAGTAATAAAGAAGACTCACGGCGGGACGAAAATTTGTGTCTTCCATGTAAAGTGCCTTATTTTTGTCTCTTTTTAATCACAATCGGAATTTGTGAGCAGATTTTAGTAAAGATCCCAAATACGAAATTCACGAAAATTCGTCTTTTGGGAGCCGACAATAGTCGCTGAAGATTCGAGTCTTTGGTATGTTACGCCTTGTCTTGGGACGAATATTTTCCGACGTGTCGGAGAATCGTATTGCCTTTAGATCAAACGGTATAAAAACAGCTGACATTTGTAATGGAAACGCGCTGTTTTCTGTGATGTAGGAACGCCTTATTTAGGCTATTATCCGTATTAATTGCGGTTTTGAGACGGTTGGGTTAGTTCGGATTTGGAATGCTAATGCGAGGAGCATTTTGGAATCACTTAGTGAAATGGGACGGGATTGGATTCCGTGGTGGATTTTCTTGTGGATGTGTGGACTAACTGTTCAGGTTCTGTTTTCTAAGGGGTGGTGAACATACAGCGAATTCCACCTGAATACAGTTCAACATATTCATCTTCATCATGCAGTTTGGCCACCTGTCGACCCGTTACGGTCTCACACATCCAGAAGTCTCTTTATTGGTCTTCCCTGCTGTCTTCTGCCTGTTGGTCTGCAGTGTTTTAGTATTCTCTCTAATCTGTCACGAGGCATTCTGTTTATACGTTGCAACCAGTAACCCCAGTTTTGGACAAAACTGGGGTTACATTTAATTCCTTTGCATTCTATTTGTTTTATAATCTGTCCAAGTGTATCCTGCTATTTTTCTCATATAATCTATCTCTGCTGCTGTTATTCTTCTTGTGTCTCTTGTTTTTTTAATAGTCCAGTTTTCACTACCGTGTAACAAAGACGGAATGCCAGTGTATTGCATGATTTTATTCTTGTTTTCTTTAAAGTTTCAGTAGTCTAAACACACTGTTTATAAACGCCTGTTATTTTCAAATAGTTATTCAATTTGTTATCAATGTCCACTTCTTTTTCATAAGATGTTAAATTTCCTGTGCAGTTAAAGGAATTTACTTGTTCTACGTGTTTTGGAAATTAAAATGTCGACACCCTAATGTTATGTTAGTCTGCTGCCAGGTTAATCTATGTTTAATTTTATCCGGCTGTGGTGCGGGCGTCGCCTTGTTCTCCAGATTGTTACTGTTGTGTTACAAACTGCGCCAGATCGTGTCTAAGTAGCTGACACTGTTCTGCATTGTTTGCAAAACCGGTGTGGGGTAGGATTCAAGAGCGTTTCGTGGCTAGAACCTCATTTGTTTTGTGGAACTTAACACGAGTGTTGGGGTACAATAGCAGCAGTTAGCATGCTTCTTGGATTTCGACAGACTTGGCTTGTAGGTCTAAAAAGCGTAACGAATTAAAATTTACTTGCCAGAATTAACATTCTTTTAAGGTAGATGTAGGGTAGAGTAAAGAAAAGGTGTCGGCTGTGAACGCCATGAAAGCATGGGGGAGTGGGAGTATAGCTCCATTCATTCTTAACCTCGACTGTATGGAGGTGAGTGGTCAGATTCACGCCCCGGCCACTCTACTCCCGGCGGAAAAACCCCCTGTACAGATTAATAGGAGGGGGTGGACACCAGAGCCGGTCTGGACTTTGGTTCTTACTAGGAATCGAACCATGGTTCCGCCATTGTCCAGCCTGTATCTTGGTCGGTATTCTGCAAGGTGTACGGTGCCTAATTTCTGTGGATCAGTAATATTTGCATCAAAATTATTGAGGCGTATATTCCACAGGTAGATCTAACAGTTTCCCATAGATGGCACATGTGTGCGCGGTAGATTGTAAATCACGAGACTTAGACTCGTGGAAACAAAACCTAATATGGCTGAAGTAAGTGGAAATCTTAGAATAGTTCATAACGGGGGCAGTTTTGGTCACTTCAAATATCTGAACCCCAAACCAGTTACCAATAGCAGTATTTATATTCTGTTCATGGAGGTTATATGTCGTTTTGTAAGTAAAGAAAATGATATATTAACAGAAGTACTCGCTTGGACATGAAGAATGCTTTTTTTTTTCAGGCGATTGCCATTATTAGACAGCCTTCAACCGCGATAATGGAAACATCGTGCTTCTCAAAGGATAACGTAATCTTGATCGGATTGTCACTGGGTGGGTTAGATCATTGTTGCTCTTAACAAAGTCCGCGCGATAGCACACGTCAGACATTTGAGTAATAATGCAGGCGATGAATGTACATGTAAAACGAGAGATATGAGGTCTGTAGGAGACGGAGACAGCTCTCCACATTGGAGTTTGGTCCTGGCAGAGTATGCGAAAATTACATGACTGAGAGCTTCATGACTCATACTGTAAGTTTGCATAAAGCTGTGTGTTTAGATAAAAAGTTCATGTGCACCAAGCAGCTGTCTGCCATGTTTCGACACTCGCAGCGCCATCTCCAGGGCGACACACTCATATTCTCAAAGCGTAACCAGATGTCATACAATACTGCTTATTCACAATTCATGTTGTCTACACCTGATATACTAATTAAAAGAATGGAATAAGACATGTAAAGGCCTATAGATCTAACATGAGGGAGACCAGAACTGCATACGAAAATGTTAGTGTGGAGACCCCAAGAAGAGAGGCTGCAGAGAAACCTAGGCGTAATACTAAAGTAGAGTACGAGCTGGAAGGTCTGGGGTTCGAATTCCGGTGGGGGTAAGGGATTGGTTTCTTCTTCAAAGCGTCCGGACCGGCTGTGCGGCCTTCCCACACTCTTATTGAACGGGTATCGTGGATAAAGCGACCGGAACGTGGAGCTATACCTCTAGCCTTCATGTGCTTACATGGTGTGCGCAGTGACATCTGTGTTGCACTGATGGGATGTGAAATGTGAGGATCTCAGAACAAATAGCGATTATTTCCGTATACATGAACTGACTGGCTTTTATAAATGATAAGGCGAGTGTTTACTGTGCGGTACGGACTGAATGATTTAGACATGATTGAGGTTAAGTTTCGTATTCGGGCCGTGCCTGAGTTAAGGCAGTTAGTCGCCGGCCTGTCACCGCGGAGACGCGGGTTCGATCCCAGGTCATTCGGTATGAGATTTGAGGTGGACAAAGTGGCATTAGGACAGGTTTTTCTCCACATACTCCAGTTTCCCCCTGTCAGTATCATTCCACCAGTGATCCTTACTCGTCTTCTTATACATGTTGTTCTTACCGGAAGGACAAACGGGCCAAGCCTAGGAACCTCCCAAAATGCAATTCTCTTTCGGAAATCGGGGAGCATTGGATAGAAAATAACTATCATTTTTGGCGCCTTCGCAAAATTTCGAATATCGACTTAGGTTCATCATGCCTGTATGTCCGTCCATCCGTCCGCATGGAACAACTCTGCTCCCACTGGACGGATTTTCGTGAAATTTGATGTTTGAGTATTTTTTTAAATTCTGTCGAGAAAATTCAAGTCTCATAAAAATCTGACAATAACATGTTACCGTGTATGCAGACCTACATACATGTATGGTCACATCTCGCTCAGTTCTTCTTAGAATGAGAAATTTTTCGAACAAAATCTGTAGAGAAAATCAGAACACATTATTTTGCTCAATAAATCCCCCCCATGAAAATCGTGCCGTTTATGAGGTAATGTGGAAAAATATGGTATGTGTACTGTGTGCTGTGTTCAGTGTGACTGTATGGTATGTGTACTGTGTGCTGTGTTGAGTGCGAGTCGCACTCAACACAGCACACAGTACACACACCACACCTACGACATGCTGCCACACCACCGCATAACATAGAGCGACGTAGTTTTTACCGAATCTTAACCTAAATATAACTTTAGCTGGGCTTTAGCGAAGGCTCGCTGATGATGTAGGAGCAAGTCAAAGTGATTTTTGACGTGAATTTTAAAACGTCAGGCTTAATAAAAAGTGCATTTGTTGGTGTATGAACTTTAAGATAGACCAAAAACAACTGGAGAATGTGAAATGTTTTAAATATCTGGGTAGCATGTTAACAGAAGATGGAAGGTGTACGTGTGAAATTAAATCCAGTATTGCCACGGCAAAAGCTGCATTTAGCAAGAAGAAGAATCTTTTTATCAGCAAATCGGACGTAAATTTGAGGAAGAAACTAATGAAATGCTACGTTTGGAGCATAGCTCTGTATGGCGCTGAAACTTGGACGCTCCGGGCAACAGATCAGAAACACCTGGAAAGTTTTGAAATGTGGTGCTGGAGAAGGATGGAGAAGATAAGTTGGACCGATCATGTGAGAAATGAAGATGTGTTACTT
>Ga0131853_10016278_pt1 | contig 13575 bp, 11 predicted proteins | sample TergutLab28metaG_FD_92764 | JGI IMG/M metagenome (GOLD analysis project Ga0131853, IMG submission 92764) | Labiotermes labralis P1 segment gut microbial communities from Petit-Saut dam, French Guiana - Lab288 P1 (version 2) (version 2) | ecosystem: Host-associated > Arthropoda: Insects >... | reverse complement strand
TTTTGAAAAAACCCCTTGTGAAAAATAAAAGTGGCGTGCTATACTTGAAAATTAAATTGGGGATTATATGAAAGACGACAGAAAAATTAGAAACATTGCAATTATTGCTCACGTTGACCACGGAAAAACTACACTGGTTGATGCATTATTGAAACAAGGGCTGGTGTTTAGAGACAACCAAGCAACAACAGACCGCATGATGGACAGCAACGCAATTGAGCGCGAAAGAGGAATTACAATCCTTGCAAAGAATGCAAGTTTTTTCTATAAGACAGTTAAAGGCGATGAAATTAAAGTAAACGTTGTGGACACTCCAGGTCACGCGGATTTTGGTGGAGAAGTTGAAAGAGTTCTTAAAATGGTTGATGGAGTTCTTTTGGTTGTTGATTCTTATGAAGGAACAATGCCACAAACACGTTTTGTTTTGTCTAAGGCACTTGAGTTAAATCACAAGGTTATTGTTGTTGTAAATAAAATCGACAGACAAGATGCAAGAGTTAAGGAAGTTGTTGATGAAGTTTTGGAACTCCTTATGGATTTAGGTGCAAACGATGAGCAACTAAACTCCCCTATTGTGTATGCTTCTGCAAGAAGCGGTGTTTCAACACTTGATATGAAAACTGAAGCAAAAGATATGCAGCCACTTTTTGAAACAATCGTTTCGCACATAACTCCTCCACAAGGCGACAAAAACAAAAAGTTTAATATGTTGATTTCTGCAACAGAACACAGCGACTATCTTGGAAAAATGGCGATTGGAAAAATTGAAGCAGGAATTGTGAAGGTTGGCGACTGGGTGACGATTACAAACTATCACAACAAAGAAACAAACCAAAAAACAAAAGTCACTGGAATTTTTGAATTTGCAGGAATGAAAGCAGTTCAGGTGGAGCAAGCATCTGCTGGCGACATTGTGAAGATTGGCCTAAACCACCCACCAAGCATTGGTGACACACTTTCTAACCCAGAAGAAATTGCTTGCATTCCATTTGTGAAAATTTCTGAACCAAGCGTTGAAATGACGTTTATGGTAAACGACAGCCCGTTTGCAGGAAAAGAAGGAAAGTTTGTAACAAGCAGACACATTCGAGACAGACTATATAAAGAAACAGCAAAAGATTTGAGCCTTAGAGTTAAAGACGGCGAGACAACAGAAAGTTTCAAGGTCGCTGGGCGTGGCGAAATGCACCTTTCGATTTTGATTGAAAACATGAGACGCGAAGGATATGAGTTTATGGTTTCGCAACCAACAGTTCTTCCAAAGATTATCGACGGAGTGACACACGAGCCAATTGACGAACTTGTTGTTGACGTTCCGGCTGAAGCAGTTGGCGCTGTGATGAGCCTTATGGGCGAAAGAAAAGGCGAACTTGTTTCCATGAACCCAATTGGCGACAGAATGAAAGTGACATTTAAAGTTCCAAGCCGAGGATTGTTTGGTTTTAGAGGCACCTTCCTCACCCTGACACGCGGCGAAGGAATTATGGCTTCAATCTTTGATAGTTATCAACCACTTAAAGGTGAAATCGACAGACGCATACAAGGAAGCCTTGTTGCATTTGAAACTGGTGAAACAACTCAGTTTGCAATGTTTGGAGTTCAAGACCGCGGTGAGTTTATAGTTGCACCAGGTGAGCAAGTGTATGCGGGCATGGTTGTTGGAATCAACAACAAAAACGAAGACCTTGAGGTGAACGTTTGCAAAAAGAAAAACCTTACAAACATGAGAACTGCAGGAAGCGAAGACAGCACAAAAGTTTCTCCAAAAAAGAATCTAAGTTTGGAAGCGGCAATTGAGTTTATTGCAGACGACGAGCTCTTGGAAGTGACTCCACAAAACATTAGAATTAGAAAGAAATATCTAGACCATAATGTTAGAAAAAGAATGGTTAAAGCAGCAAAAGAAAAATAAAAAACCTATTGACATGGGGGTCTCTATGCCTTATATTTATAGTAGAAAACAAAAAAATATATAGGAGGTGTATCATGACAAACGACAAAATTAAATTAGATTTATCAAACTGGTCTGATGAAATGCTTCAAGACAAAATTGACTCAAACGAGACAGCAATCGTTCGAATCAGTCCAAGAATTGAAAAAACAAAGGGATATATCAAGCCAATCTTTAAAAGCGTTTTTAAATCGGCTTACGACAAATCTGGCTATTTCCCAGGACAAGCGACAGCAATATTTGCAGCGTCGCCATGGATTTCATACTACAACACAAAGTACGACAACTATACTGGTTTTGCATCACATGTAAGAACATCAGAAACAATGAGCATGGGGCAAAAAGCAGCAGTTAGTGTTGCTGGCGGTATTGCAAGTGTTGCTGGTGGAGCAGTTGGAATTTTTGGGGATGCGATTTTCACAACAGGACTCGCAATTGGAGAAGCTGCAAATGGCATCTGCTCACTTATCATGTCGCCTTTTGCTTATTTGAAAAACAAAAAGCACAGAAATGCCGCTATAGCTTTATCTGAAGAGAAAGCTGGTTTAAGAACTGAAATCATGGACTATCAAAACGAGCTGAACAAGCGTGCAAACAAAAAGTTGTCAGCAACAAGAACTGGCGACGCTGCAGAAGCATAAATAGAACATTAAACAAAAAAGCGACCATGTCGCTTTTTTTAGTTCCCTTCCCTCTTTGCTTGTCTTTCCAGGTCTCTTTCCTTTTGGGTTTCTTTTTTGTCGTATGTATGTTTTCCTTTGGCTAGTGCAATTTCAACCTTAACTAGACCACGGGTTATGTATATTTTTGTTGGGACAATCGTATATCCTTTCTGTTCACTTTTTTCTTTAAGTTTTCTGATTTGTTGTTTTTTTAGAAGAAGCACCCGCTCTCTTGTTTCGTTTTGCTTGCCTTCTGCAAGGGACGCGTTTTCGTATGCTTTGATATATAGCTTCTTTATCACCGCTTGTTCGTCTTTTATGGTTATAAAAGAATCGACCATGCTTACATGGCCAGCCTTAACGCTTTTAACTTCTGAACCAACAAGAACCATTCCTGCTTCAAATTTTTCTTCTAGGAAATAGTTAAACGCTGCTTTTTTGTTTTGGGCTAATATATTGCTCATGTCACAAGTATATCATATTAAAACGCTGTGTATATGTGGAGAAGTGGCGAGTTGTCCACATATACACAGGTTTAGAACTCTAGGTGTCCAAGGTTTCGCATGATTGCCAAAAGATTAAAACTGGAGAGTTCTGGAGCCATGGAAATGGACTTCATAAGTCGCTTTTCGCAAAGTCTAGTGATTTTATTCGTTAACTCTTTATTGTCTTTTTTGCATTCTAGAAACAATTGTTTTGACAGATTTAGCATTTCTTCTTTTCTAAGTCTGATGTGTTCTTCGGTTTTTATAAGCATGGAAACAGCAACCGTGGAAGATATGTTGAGTTCCCTAGAAACACCGTTCTCCAGCCTAAACATAAGCCTTTCTTTGTGGTTTTGAATACCCACTTTTTTATAGGCTTTTGAAGTGATAAACGAAACCCCCAATGTGCAGAGCATAATTTGAAAGACTAAAATAAGCGTTGAATGGAGTTCTGCTGCATTTTCTTGCCCGTCTAGATATATTTGTGTTGCGGCGGCGGCTTCGCTTAGGCTGTTTGATTCAGCCTCTTCATATGCTCTTTTATATTCCCACATGCTGAATATAAAATCTGCAAGATTCTCTTCGCTGTTTTCTCTATCCAAAGCTCTATAAGAAAACAAAACTTTCTCAATTGTTGTCTTGAGTGTTGAAATTTCTTTTTTAAGATTAGATGCAAAATATATGCTGGAAAAACTTTCTCTGTCAACAAGTGCAATTCCTTCCCCCACACAAAGCAACGCATCTTTGAAGGAATGAAAGTTTAAATCTAGAAATTCCAAACAAAGCAAATGCGATGAGCCAAAGTCGCATGTTGGCATTTTTAGAAAGTCCGCTATAGTTTTGAAAATCAAAATGGTTGGTCTTTTGTTTTTTATGGCTTCTTTTTTTATTTTTTGCAAAAAGTAAAACTCTCCATAAACCACCACTGCGGCAGTCTTTTCGCTGTATATTTCTTGTTGGTTTTCTTTAATAACAAAATGTCTGCTGGCTTCGAGTTTAAGTTCTTCAAATTTTTTAATTCTTTCTTCCATTATATTTTTGTCGCACAAGAAAACAATATTTCTTTCTTTATATTTTGACAAGAAAAAATCGAGCATAGAAGAAACGGAGAAATGAGTTTTCATATAAAAAAAGTCTACAATAATAGACTTGTTGAAATTTGGCATATTTTAAAACTAGAGAAGCGATTTTGTTGTTTGTGCTTTTCTTCTAAGCCTTGTTTTGCTTCTTTCCCAAAGCCCAACAGCAATTCCTTGAATGATGAATATATAAAATGAGAAGAATCTCCAAGAAAGAAGAGCCCAGAACATCATTCCATTTTCAAGTGGGAAAAGACCAGAAAACATGCTGATAAAAACTAAGTCCGCAAAAACAATATGCCCCGGCAAAATCCAAAGACCAAATGCAAGTTCGCAAATAAGCATCATTCCAGCAGTCATAAGCCAAACATCAAATGTGAAGACGCCAAAACCGTTGAAAGCGTTATATATAATAAACGGAACACTTAGCCTTAGGAATAAAATCAGCACGCTTGAAGAAAACATATAAATAAATCTCGGCAGGTTTGCAATGCTCTTTTTGATTGTTGAGTTGAACTCGTGTGCAAAGCCAAGAGCTCTGATGAATGCCTCTTCGTAGTCCTTAATAATTCTAAAACGTTTTAGGAACTTCATCACGGTTATAACCAAAAACTCTCCAAAGCGTTTATGAATGCCTAAGATGAAAATTACAATCACAATCAAAAGTTGGAAGCCAAGTGCAATATATGCCCAAGCGGTTACGAAGCTTTGAATTGTTGTTTGGTCTCTAAAAATCAAAAAGCCAAAAGAAAGCATCAAAATGCAGACAATAAGATATGTGATTTTTTCAAACACGTGGCGTGAAGTTGGAAGCGTTGTTGCAGTGCTTGCGTTTACTTTGTTGTTATATAGATAATAAATTTGATATGTATATTCCCCTGCTCTAAGCGGAGTTATCAGTCTATAATACAATGCAAGGCTGACGGTTTTATAACTTGTTCTAATTCTGCTCTTTTTTGTGGAGGTGTAAATCAACAGCCAATACCTGAAAACCTCAAAAGCCATAATTAAAACGAAAATGAAATAAGCCCCAAGGAAAAGGAAAATTGCACTCGAAACGTTGTGGTCGAACAGCACTCTTAAATCATAAGCACCATTTGATAGATATAACCACAAAAGAATGCCTATAAACCCAATCACGTTTATAACCAAAAAAACATTATACGCAATTCTTTTTGTTTTGCCAGAGCGTTTTCCAAACTCTTTTGCAGCACGCTGAATTCTGGTTTCTGGCGTTGCTTCAATTTCTTCTTTTTTCTCTTGAACAATTTTGTCGGCTTCTTCGGTTGTTTTTTGAAGAATAACTTTTGGAGACAGAAAAACAGGACCTTCTTTGTTGCCTTTTTTTAAGTTAGACTTTTTTTCCTCTTTTTCTTCCTGCTCTTCTTTCTCTTCCATACAATCGTGGATATATTATATCCAATATTTCATTTTAACACATAAAACAAAAAAACGCCCTTGGGCGTCTTTTGTTGGTTTCTAGTCGAAGAATCGTCTTTCAATGTCTCTAATTCTGTTTTTGTTTACATCAAATGTCATGCCTGTTCTTGTTCCTGAAAGTATGTTTTGAATATATTCGCCAAACGAGACAAACATCACATCTTCCAAAATCAAATCGTAGTATGTTTTGTTGTGTCCAACTTTGATTAGAGTGTTGAACAGTGTATTTGCAATTGTTTCAACGTCGTTAGGGTTGTCAACACTTAGAACTCCGGCTCTAAGGTGGTCGAACCTGTTTTCAATTTCGCCTGTATACATAATTATGTGCCAGCCAAATTGACTTAGAATTGGTTCTGAAATTGAACCCACTCTGTTGTTACGCATGTCTTCTTCTCTAAGTCTTCTAGATTCGTTTGCAAACTCTTCCACCATGCTGTCCCACATAACGCCGTTTGTTTCTCTTGCTGTTGGAATGATATAGTCTCCCTCGGCATTAAGAGTTCCTGTGTCGGTTGTGAAGTCGAACATAAAGTCTCTAAATATTGCTGCCCTTTCCACCATCCCGATTGGGTTTCCATAAATATCAAGTGGAACGCCATCAATGCTTCCTGTGCCACGCTCTCCAATCAGTTCTGCATGAATTGCAGAATAACTTTGAGTTGTCGCTCCATGTGGAACAACTCCATCAACACGTCTTGGAGACCTAATCAATGCAGCCTGTTGTTCGATGAATGCATCTAAATCGTCTTGTGTGATTAAATCGCCAACCATTCCTCTTCTTTCAGCAATCAATGCGTTTTGTGCATCACTGAATGGAATCAGGAAATGTTGAACCGTGAAATATGCGCCTGTGATTGGGTGGAACAATGTTGGTTCTGCAGTTGGGTTGTCTCTAAGTCTTGCTCTGTATGCTTGAATTACTGTATCTAGAATTTGCCCATTTGTATCTCTTGGGAAGTTTAGAACTTCGAGAGCATATCTTCTTTGGAATGTTTCGGCAATCTGACGGTTAAGTTGGTTCATTGTTTGCTCTAGAACTTGTGCTTGCTCGCCTGGTGTTGCAGCAACCCCGTTGATTTGTCTGAAGTCAAACCAGTCTCCAAGTCTTTCGATATAAATCGACTCGTGCTCTGCTTGCATCATTCTTCTAACTTCTCTGTTTAGAAGTTGTTGGTTTGATTGATTGAACACTCCTCTGTTTTCATAGAACACTCTTAGTCTTCTGAAATATCTGTTTGTAGCTTCGTTGAAAACTTGAACTTCTTCTGCTGTTGCAGTTGGGTTTCCAACTGGTCTGCCTAGACTCTCAAATGGGAAGTTGTTCATTCCAAGTTGATTTGCATCAATGATGTTTAGGTTGATTGCATTAACCATTCCAAAGTCGTGGTCTTTTGTATAGTGCTCTGTGTGGTCTACAAACTGCCATCTTCCCTGTTGGTCTCTTTCAACCCTTGATTCGAATGGAATATATGTTGGAGTTCTTTCTCTAAGGTCTGGATTTGTTTCTTGAGTTCCTGGCCATTCAATTTTCCACTCTCTTAGAATCTCACGCTCAATGCCTTCAATTGTGTTGTTGATTGTTGCAAACGCGTTGTGCGCTGCTCTCTTTCTGTCGTATGTATATCTTGCTTGGTCGAACTTAAATTCGTTGCCCTCTTCCATTCTCCAAAGTTGGTCTCTCATTTTTCTTGATTGATATAAAATAATTTCTCTGTCAATCAAATCTTGAATCGTCAATCTGATTGCTTCTTCGTTTGAGTTGCCAGTTGGGTTTTGTGGTGAGTTGAAGTGAGTTTCCCAACCAAAAGAGTTTATTCCATCAAGAAGGTCCTGAACAGTGATTTCTGTTTTAAAATCAATTCCTCTGCTTGTATCTCTTATGCTTGCTGATGCAACAATTTGGTTATAATACTTGTTTGGATTAATCTCAATAAAACTACAGCCTGTCACAAACAGAACCATAACCATAAAACTAGCTAATATAGAAAAAAACTTTTTCACTCGCATGATTTTACTATTATAACCTACTTAGCGAATTTATAAAAATAAATTTGCTATATGATTAAAACTCTAGGTGGTATAATTAAGGCATGAAGAACAAGAAAATTGTGATTACAGTTAGAGAACCTAAGGAAAGAAAAGACTTTGGCAAAGTTAAGCCTTTTACTCGCATTGAACCAGATAAAACAAAAACAGAATATCGCAACAGAAAACATAAAAAGCCTATTGAACCAGAACTATAAAAGTGATACAATTCCCCATGTCAACATTCTCTGAAATCCAATCACTATATAACGATGCTGAGTTTTCAAAGCATTGCTCTAGAAAGGTTATCGTTGAAGCCAAAACTGGTGAGTTTTTTATGGTCACCTTAAATGGTGGCAACAATGGAGTTTTGGCATATTTATATACAAGCGACCACAAACAAGTTGGCAAATGTGATATCAATTTCGAAAAAAACCAAACTCCAATAAATGGCTATGTTGACAATATTCATATATACGATGTTGTTAAACAAAAAGGTTTAAGCAAACTTCTTCTGGCTCTAGCTATGGAATTTTCTTCAAGTTTTCACGCTCTGAAATTTGATTTAAAAGCAGACCCAACCCGTGCAGGTTATACGTTTGATTATGTAAACGAAAGAGTGGAAATTGCCTATGAGTATGGAGCTGACTATATTGCAAAGAATAAAGAAAGACAAGAAAAGCTCTACACTGCGCTAGGGTTTGACAATATCACAAAAACAGAAGGCCATAAAACTTGGCGTGAAACAAAAGTGTTTCCTAAAGGCACTGTTTTTACATCTTATTATGAGAAAGATGGTGTTAAAATAGTAGACAAATCGTTGGTTATAAAAAAGCCCACACACGATATGCAGGCCTAGTTAAACGGATATAACGGGAACCTCCTAAGTTCTTGTTTCGGGTTCGATTCCCGAGGCTTGCACCAGACTATGTTGCATCGAAAGCACCCGGAACAACTGTGGTGTTTTTTGTTGGTCTTTTTATTGGTTGTTTTGCAATCGGCTTTTGGCGGTTTACCTCAAGAAGTGTTCTTGCTGCTTGTATGTTTGTTTGCGGTCTTACTTTTGCAGTTGGCACAATCTTGATGTTATTTCTGATATATGTCAAAGCTGATGAACAGCCACAGCCATAGTTGTTTTGAACATCCACACCTGTCAACGCATATAGCGCATCATAATCTTTTGGAAGTTCGCCATATGTTTCATTTTTTAAAATCGCAACCCAACGCTTCACCATCTTGTCTTTTATTTCGTGTTCTGTTTGTTTTCCCGAAATATCAAAATAATACATCGGTTCTGTGTTGTTTAGACGCACAGCATAGTGAGAACAAAACTCGTCGTCCATTCTTACGTATGGAGTGCAAATCTCAACACAGTCGATTCCTTCTGCGTTCTTCTTTCCTTTGTATATCGAGAAAATCATTCCTGCAAGTGAAGTGCAAGAATAGTGCAAAAACTCTTTTTCAATTTCTGCATCTGAAAAACCAATATGGTTATGAACTTTTTTAACAAAATTAATAATCGCCTGAAGTTCTTCAGTTGTCGGAATGCCTGTTATTTCAAGCGAAAACTGCCCTGGTTTTAAATCATCAACTTTTTTCATCTTTTCCCAAAATCCCATAGCATCATTCTATCACTCGCAAACTCTTTTGTAAAGATAGAACTATAACAGTTCTTCAAACTTTTTCAGTCGTGCGTATCTTGCCTGCGCTGTTCTTTCTGCTTCGGCTAATGTTTCTTCGCTTGCTTTTTTGAAACGCACTTCACTCTTCAGAAATTCTTTAAGCGTTCCATCTGGTTCTTTTCCTAGAAGTTTAAACTTCTTCGCTGCACTTGGGTTGTATGTATATAAGTTTAGATAGCCCGCATCAAATGCACGTTTCATTTGTTTCATTCCTTGCGACATATCAAGCCCTTGGTTTATGCATGTTGCATAAGCAATAATCAACGCCGGCCCGTCATATTCTTGTGCTTCTTTAAACACATTCAGTGTGTGTGCCATGTTTGCACCAATTGCAACTTCTGCAACAAACACGTTGCCATATGTCAACATCATTTCGCCAAGACGTTTTTTTGTTGTCTTCTTCCCTGCATCTGCAAACTTTGCAGTTGCACCAAGGCTTGTTGCTTTGCTTGCTTGTCCACCAGTGTTTGAATACACTTCTGTATCTAAAACAAGAACTTTCACATTCTCGCCACTTGAAAGCACATGGTCTAGCCCACCAAAGCCGATGTCATATGCCCAACCGTCGCCACCGATAATCCAAACCTTAGAATTCTTTCCGCTTGCTTTGTCTGCTAGATAAATACCTAGCCCAAACTCTGCGTTGTCTTCAAATAAAGAGTTCGCCCATGCTGGACCGTGTCCGTCTTTGTTTTTGCTGTATGGACATGTTGGTGCGTTTCCGCCATATATGCTTGTGCAACCTGTTGCGTTTGCAATAATCAAATCTTTTCCGAATAGTTGTGTCAGAAGTTTGATATATGGAGTTTCTCCACAACCAGCGCAAGCACCATTGAACTCGAAAAGTGGTTCGAGGTATTGACTTGTTTTGATATTCAGAGCACCCTCTGGCATTTGGCACGGAGTTGCCTTTTTTAGGTTCGCTTTTTCTTCTGCAAAAATCTCAGCCTTTGGAACCATCACAAGTGCTTTTTCTCTTGCTGGGCAAACGTTTGCGCAACTAGAGCAGCCTGTGCAGTCTTCTGGGAAGATTTGCAACTTTTCCTTGCCTTCAACCATCATTGGTCTAATTGTTGCGTGAGGGCAAACAACACTGCACTGATTGCAGTGAATGCAGTTCTTTTCAATAAATCTTGGAAGCTTTTCAGCAATGTTTCTTTTCTCTTCTTCTGTTGTTCCTGTTGGAACTCTTCCATCTGCAGAAAACGCAGAAACTTTCAAACTCTCACCTTGAAGAGTTGAAATTGGTTGAACAAACATTTTGTGATATGCTGACTTTTCTTCTTCAACTTTTGGTGCAGAAAGGCTTAAAGAATTTACATCTATTTTAACTAGATGCTCAACTGCCTCGTCAACCGCTCTGTGGTTTGCAAGAACAACTACCTCACCTTTTTTGCCATATGTTTTTGTTGCATAGTCTTTCATTGCTTGTTTTGCTTCTTCATAAGGCATCAACTCCATAAGTTTGAAAAACACAGATTGCATAACAACGTTTATGCGGTTTCCAAGCCCAAGTTTTTGAGCAAGCCCAAATGCATCAATTGTATAGAAAGTTGCTTCCTTCTTCATCAGCTTTTGTTTAAGGCTGTCTGGCAGGAATGCGCTCATGTCTTTTTCGCAGGTGTTTAAAACAAAAATTCCGCCTGGTCTTAGGTTGTCAATCAATTCAATCTTATGAACAAAACTTGCGTTGTGGCAACCAATGAAACTTGCAAATGTTGTTAGATATGGCGAGTCTATTGGCTTTGGTCCAAAACGAAGGTGGCTTGTTGTGATGCTTCCAGACTTCTTGCTGTCGTACTCAAAATATGCTTGAACGTGGTTTGTTGTTTTTTCTCCAATAATCTTGATTGTGTTTTTGTTTGCAGAAACAGTTCCGTCGCTTCCAAGTCCAAAGAACTTTGCAGAAACCGAGCCATCGCCCATTGCATAACTTTTGTCTGCAGGAATGCTTAGATGTGTCACATCGTCTTCAATTCCGATTGTGAAGCGTGTTCCACTTCTTGTGTTGTCAAAAACTGCTTTGGCATGAGAAGGTTTGAAGTCTTTGCCGCCTAAGCCATATTTAACTCCAACAACTTCGCCCTTATGACCAGAGTTGTTTAGAATTGCATTCACTTCCGTATATAATGGCTCGCCCATTGCATTTGGTTCTTTTGTTCTGTCAAACACAATAAGTTTTTCAAACTTCTTAGGCAACACATCCAAAATCTCTTGTGTTGGAAAAGGTCTATAGCAGTTTAGAGAGATTGCATAGTGCCCTTCTTTTTCTGCAACTTTCTTAAGTGTGCGTGTTGCGCTTCCCATTGCAACGCTTACGGTTTTTGCTTTTGGGTTTCCATATGCTTCAACTGCACTATATCTTCTGCCTGTAAGTTTTTCAAATCTCTTATAGATTTCTTCAAGTTTTGCAGGAACCATTCCATAATATAAGTTGCAAGCTTCCCTGTTTTGAAAGAAGATGTCTGGGTTTTGCGTTGTTCCTTGGCAAACTGGGTTTTTTGGGTCTAGGGCTCTTGCTCTAAATCTTGCAAGAGATTCTTTGTCAACAAGTTTCTCAATCTGCTCGTTTGAGAGAATTTCGCATTCGTTGATTTCGTGGCTTGTTCTAAATCCATCGAAGAAGTGAAGAACCGGCACGCTTGTTTCTAGAGCAAGCAGGTGTGCAATCACTGCGTGGTCGTAGCACTGCTGAACTGTGGAAGAACAAAGCATTGTAAAACCAGTTTGACGACAAGCGTATATATCGCCATGGTCTCCAAAAATAGAAAGAGCGTGCGTTGCCACTGTCCTTGCGCTTACATGAATAACGCATGGCCAAAGCTCGCCCGCCAGTTTATACATATTTGGAATCATCAACAACAGACCTTGGCTTGCTGTAAAAGTTGTTGCAAGTGCTCCAGCACTAACCATTCCATGAAGCGCCCCTGCTGCCCCTGCTTCAGATTGCATTTCAATAACCTTCATAGGTTTGCCAAAAATGTTTAGTTTTCCTTCTTCAGCCCATTCGCTGCAATTTTCTGCCATTGTGCTCGATGGTGTGATTGGATAAATTGCTGCCATTTCGCTTAGTGCATATGCTCCGAGTGATGCAGCTGTGTTTCCGTCTATAATTAATTTCTTCATAATATGTTTCCACTTCCCCCGTATTGTGTAATGACTTGAGTATATAACGCTTTTAATAATTTTCAAAATTAAACTCTGGGGGTATGTTATACTAGAGCCATGAAAACAATAATTTTCTCAAACACAGAAGGCTGCAACATATTTTCGGACGGGGAAATCAGTTTTATTAAGCCGATGGAAGCAGTTCTGGCGACCTGGAATTTAAATGGTTTAGACCTAATTTATGTTGATGCCCCTTTTGAAGATGGTAGATATGACTTTGACATGGTGTTTAACAATATTATTAAGTGCTTTAAAAAAGCAAACATTTCTTTTAACAGCATTCAAAGAATTACACTGGACAGCGGAAAACCAAACCTTACAAATAAAAACGCTGTTTGGTTTTTGACTGGTGGAAACCCACTTGCTCAAATGGAAATCATCAGAAAATATAAACTAGAAAACATACTTAGAAAAGCAGATTTGGTTATTGGGCTTTGCGCAGGTGGAATTAACCTCTCAAAATATGCACTTCTTACAAGTGATGCTGACTTTAACGAACCTATCTCATACGAAGGTTTAGGCAGAGTTTTTTTTTCAATAGAGCCGCATTTTTGCTATGAAAACAAAAGACTTAAAGAAATGCAGCAGTTTATAAAAAAACACAAAACAGACATCACAGCAATTCCAGATGCTTCCCTAATTCATGTGGAAGACAACAAAACAACATATATCGGCGATATAATCGTTTTTAAGGAGAAATAAAATGACACAAGAAAAAGCACTAGAGATATTAAAAAAATATATGACAAAACCAAATTTAATCAAGCACAGCATTGCGGTGGCGGCTTGCATGAGGCAATTTGCAAAGCTTGCTGGAGAGAACGAAGAGCACTGGGCAGTGGTTGGTTTGCTTCACGATATTGACTATGAACTGTACCCAGATAGTCATCTAGAGAAGTCTGTGGAGATTCTAAAATCTGAAGGGTTTGACGACGCTTTTATTAGGTCTGTTCAAAGCCATGGATATGAAATTTGCACCGATGTTGAGCCAGTTCATTATATGGAAAAAGTTCTATGCACAATCGACCAATTAAGCGGGATTTTGATTGCATGTGCGCTTATACGCCCGGAAAAGAAGCTAGA
>Ga0131853_10016276_pt1 | contig 13576 bp, 12 predicted proteins | sample TergutLab28metaG_FD_92764 | JGI IMG/M metagenome (GOLD analysis project Ga0131853, IMG submission 92764) | Labiotermes labralis P1 segment gut microbial communities from Petit-Saut dam, French Guiana - Lab288 P1 (version 2) (version 2) | ecosystem: Host-associated > Arthropoda: Insects >... | reverse complement strand
CTACAATGCCCATATCCTATGTCTATTTACTAGACTACAATGCCCATATCCTATGTCTATTTACTAGACTACAATGCCCATATCCTATGTCTATTTACTAGACTACAATGCCCATATCCTATGATCAAATGGCAGTCTGGAGTCTCCCTACAAAACAGCAAGTGTCACTTGTCCCATGCTCTCTTGTTTACCTTGAATGTTACCTCTGCTCTTCACTTCAAAATAAACACAATCCACATCCCAATAATAAAAATGACAATTACCTCTTGCAGAAATGACACAGGAATATCCTCTGTTTTTGGTACAGCACAATCATATGTTTCCCGTGGTGGATGAACAGGCCCGTTCCATTTGTCTAGCTCACTGCATGTCAAAGTCAAATTATGCTTGTTCTTCTGGAATGATGACCTTATATCATCCAGCGCTATTCTTTTGTACCGTGCCTCCAAGTATGCAACTCCGTGACGTGTTATCAACTCATTACCTTTATTATTGTCTTCCTCATTAAAATGCTTCCATGGATCTGGAAACATCTCGATGAAATCTTCGATACTAAGTTCTTCCTTGTATTTCCTTCGTAAGGCAGCCATTTCTTGCCGTTTGAGATAAACCTCACGTGTTGGATAGTCCTTTTTCTCAAGTGCCTTCAAAAGGAATTCCTTTACACTGTTCTCATCATTGCCAATACTCTGAAACGTATCACGGAGAAAGTCTGGATCAGCATCAGGTAGCACAGCCAGCAGGGTCTGGAATTTCACACCCTCCATCTCATCCAACTGCTGTGTAATGAACAACCTCATGGCTTCTGCATCATCTCCAATCCTGTTCATAATGTCACGCAGGACATCAGGATCTGTATCTGGGAACATGGCAAGCAGACTGTGGTACCAGTCCTCCACTTCATTTTGCTGCAGGTGCTCTACAACAAATGCCCTCATGGCTAACTCATCACCACCAAATTCATCACACTTCTTACGAAGGAAGCCAGAGTCAAGCTGAGGTAACATATCTTGGAGAGTGTGGTACTGAGACTCAGTTTTAGTTTGCAATTGTTCATCAATAAAATCCTTCAACGCAGCTTCATTATTTCCTATCATGCTGCATTTTCTACGCAGGAATGCAGCATCTGCATGTGGAAACAAACCTAAAAGTAAGTGGTACCGATCATCAGTTATGGTCTCCGTTTTATGCTGAGCTATGAATTCCTTCACTTTACTGTAATTATTTCCTATCTGCTCCCATACCATAATTAGCAGCTCTGGAGCAAAATGTGGGAGAAGAGACTGAAATTGTTCGTAAGTTATTTCCTTCTTGCGGCATCCCTGACTTTGTGGATCTGCTGCTAATGCACTTGCAGATGAATCTGGCACTAAGGCACTTGCAGATGGCACTGCCATGGTTACTGTATCATCTACATGATCATTTTGTTGTTCAGAACATTCTAACACCCTGTTTGCCATATCTGTCAGTGAATCATATTCTTGACTGATTCTCATCAAATAGTCCATTCTTTTATCTGGGAACAGTTCATGCAACTTAGCTACAACCCTGTCGTGCGTGCCTTCTTCATACACAACATCCATGAGACTAACGAGATCATCAGAGACTGTAGACTCACATGATTCATAATGTTCTTCTTCGGCCACTGTGCTGGTTTGTTCAGACGAAGGGTTGCACTGCTCCTCAGCTACAGCTGTTACAGTGACATCACACTCTGGCTGTACCTTAACAAGTGTACCAGACTGTGATTTAATTTCAAATATTCCAGTTTCATCAGCACTAGAAATTGGCAGTACAATCTCCCAGTCTGTCATAATACAATCAATTTCTCCACCTATGCCATTCAACTCCACGTGTGTCTCCTGTACAGTGTTGGACTCCACTATACCTGCATCTTGTGGACTGGAGGGTGAAGTTGATGTAGCAGAGACAGCTTGTGACTCCTCAATTTCAGACACACTACAAGATGGCGGACTTGCATTAGTTTCACAAATCGTATCGGGATCAAAATTACCCTCAATATTGTATGTGCTAATCTCATCCTGTAAAGATGGTACACCATTGCACGAGATATAAAACGTCATGTCATTTTCATCTGGTTTGGAAATGGTTAAATCTCTAACAGCATCTCCACTTCCTCTATCTGTTTGATACACGAGGTCTCTATATGACGAACATTGTATGTTTTCAGAACTTTCCAAGCTTACATTCTGTTCCACAGAAGGTGATGTCACATCAACAAGTTCTTTCTGTTCAAGGGCTGATGGCACGACTTCAATATTTCCTTCGTGTACTCTTCCGTCTTTATGCTGCACTTCCATCTCCAGTTTGTATGTCTGTTCTGTCACACCGTGAACACTGTTACAATTCTGTATCAGTCCACTTCCGACATTTCTATTCATTTCTTGACACGTTTGTTCATCAGTAAGTTCAGAATTGTGGAAGTTTCCACATTTAAGATCAGCATCTGCTAATGTTTCCTGCAGAAAAATGACATTAACAGGGGGTGCTTCCAGGCTTCTGTTGTGCTGCGAATATATGTCATGATCATGGTTCTCTTCACAGGAAGTTGTCCCATTATCAGATGTGGGACTGGTCATGGTGGAATCCACATTACAACTCACCAGTGGTATTTCTGTACATGGCAACTGAGGTACTGCACTTTCAGAATCTATGTTTAGGAATGTTTCAATCACAATATGAACCCGTGTATCATTATCTTTGTAGGCTTCAAGGCAGGCACAGATCTGAGTAATATCATGATGTGGAATAATGCTGTGTATAAGCTCTGCCTCATTCATCAGTGTTTTATCATCCTCATCAGATTTATGAAAAGAGTCTTGCTGAATCTTTATATTACAATCTTCAGAATTTTGGTTCTCATTATTTACAAGTGCTAAAATTGCTGCTGAAGGTACATTTACACATTTCACAGTCACATCATCCTTCCTGCTACAACCTGTAACAATTTCATTACTGAATGGTACACCATTTTCAGTCTGTGTACCACCTGACCCTGACACTTCTGACGCTCGCGATCTCTCATCTGAGCTGCTAGAATCTGCTGCAAGACTGTCTTCACTGCCCCGCTGGGGAAACCTAAACACACGTTCTTCTGGGGAAACTTCTGGGTCATCAATAACACCCATCTTGTGCAGAAGCTGTGTGGCAACATACTCGATACGCTGCCCCCGATCAATATATGCCAACTCCTCCAGTTTCTCATAAATCTCATTAACATCGATCATCTGTCCGATGCTATTGCACTGTAGTATTGCCTGTACCTCCATTACATCCGCCATTAAATCATCCAAGTTGATGCTGCTCATGCCTTCCATATTCACATCTACCATTTCCTCTCCACTGACATTCAGCATTTCTGTCATGTCGATCTTAGCTATACCTCACATCTCTGAAACACAGCAAATATGAAAGGAAATTCATAAAAGGCAGGCAAACAAACAAAGTACCTCTTCTTCTGCATTTGCTGTCAGTGCAGTATCACAGTACAATAGTGTATTGACGTTCATGAATGAATGGGACCCATAAAACCATTGCAAATATCAGGCTCACAAACACTGTAATCAATTCTCAATATGTAAGTCTGTTTGGATGCAAGTACTTGTGGTATACCAGTAATGGCCATACAAACACAACTCAGAAACATCAAGAGCACAACAGTTTCTTATGTTTATTGGACCGTGCATCATCTTGATAGTTCAATAAATAGAGACCAACTTGATGTCACTTGCTTGGTATTTGTATGCAGGCTGAAGCACTAGTCCGGATACCACACCACACCACCCCAGCCAAACCACAACGTAACACCAACATGCATCCAACCAGAGCAATACAACTCATGAAATAACTCAACAAATAAGTCGCAAGCTCCTGAGGACAGATGTATTAACATCCGAAACATGTTGAGCATTAAATAATGAATAAGCACCAGTGCTTCAGCCTGCATCCGGATACCACACCACTCCAGCCAAACCACAACGTAACACCAACACACATCGAACCAGAATAGTACAACCCATGAAATAACTCATCAAATAAGTCGCAAGCTCCTGAGGATGGATGTATTAACATCCGAAACATGTTGAGCATTAAAGAATGAAATAAAAAAGCAAGTGACATCAGTTGGTCTATCTTCATTCAACTAGCACAACAGTTTATTATTGAAAATATGGAAATGATTTCTGGAGAATAAAATACAAATCATGACAGAATCACCCTCACCTTGATGATCTGAGTGATGTGCACAATAGCAGTGAAGTGGGTGACACTGACTTACCAGCCACGTGGTCTCACCCTGATGCAAAGAAACAAGTCATTCAAGCTTGAAACAACATTATTAAAAGGGGCAACCGTGACGGGTCAAAATTTGGAACATAGAAGTTCATAAACATCGAGACTGTAATGTGTATAGTACCCACACCTTACCTGGGGCACCCTTTGGTGCTCTGAGTGCAGTGGACATACACAGTCTTGTCATACCCACTGACATCTTACAAATACCCAGGTCAAGAGGTACTCAATTTAACAAGATATGTAACTCTGTTATTACATGAAGTAGCAGCTTCTATAGTGAAATTTAACCTCATGCAATGGACAAATGTCAACTTTATATGAAGTCAACAGGGTCACTGATATCTTGAGGCAATCACACATAACTACAGATGTCACCAAAGTCCAGCTTGGTTGCTGTAACTTCATTCAATAGCAAAATCACAACTGTACTATGAATCCTTTACACACATGTCTGCCTCATGATATTAAGGCTTAGAAGTTTCCAGGTTAACCTTTTGACGCCTAATGTCAACTATAGTGGTCCTACCGCACCGCTAATCTCTAAAGTTGCATTTTATATATTTATTCAACAAATATAGGTATGGAATATTTTAAACATGGTATATACTCCCCGTTTTTTTTCTCTTCAAAATGCAGTTTGTTTCATAATTCTATATACTCCCCGTTTTTTTTCTCTTCAAAATGCAGTTTGTTTCATAATTCTAACCTATTCGGTTCCTGTATTATTCACATTTTATATACAGAATGTGCTAAAATTAAAAAAATTATTCTGGCGCCAAAAGGTTAATGGACTAATATGTGGAAGCCAAAGACCTCATTAGCCTTATAAACGGGCTTTACTAATTGCTTTAAGGGAATTCATTCATTATCACTTGTCACTAAAATCTGTCACTTTGCATTTGGACAGAATGTCATGCTACAGGGACCTTTCCTACTTAGAACTTCCACACTTTGACATTTCTTACAAAGTATATTCATATTCTATGTGGTGTACAATCTTGAAGAAACCAACCTTATAAACTTCATCTATTAATAAACACAAATAATTCATCATTGCACCAGTTGCTTTGGACATTTCAACTGTCATAGTGGTCCAATGTACTTGAGACAGTGCATTCCACATTCCCAACCCATTACACAAACTGGGAAAATTCCATCTTTGTTAGTGAACTCCACATTCCCAAAACACCACCTCCCTTACGGTACAAAAGTCCCACAAAATCATGCTGTGCTTTAATGTATCTAATTAAAGAAATATATTATCTCATCAAATTATTCCACCGATTAGGAAAAATTACTAATGGAAATCAAAGGCATGTTTATGAGCATGTACAAGGCATCACAGAGCCATTATGGGTTCAATAATGATCAAATTTAAACTTTAGCAATCAGTACAGTCTCTGGGAAGACACAAAAAGGGTGTCTTGATGGCACATCGGCTAATACTCAAACTGAGTACATTCCGAAAACAAGGCTGGCATGTTACTGCCACACAGAACCGAACACAGTCTGAACATGGGACAATATCATGTAAGGCCTGAATACATGTCTAGAAGTTTACTTGAGTAATATCACTTACAGTCACAGGACTTTTTCCACTGTCACAATATTCAAAACAAACACCATGTTTTGGAAGCTATGTGATCATGGACGTATGCCTGAATCAGTGTATTGAATAATAATCATTGTTTGCGTTTCAAAGAGTAAATAAAACTAGGCAATGGAAAACAAACCCGAGAACGTGGATGAAGTGTCTTACAGATGTTGTGCAAAGATTAAATGGTCGACAAAATGGTCAAATTTTTGCCATAACAACCCTGTAAGAGAACCAGAAGTGTCTTTACCACTAGACTACAACCTTCCTGTATCAATGTTCCCTTCCACTCTTGGTTAATTACCAGAAATGGCTATGCCTCTTATTCAAACACAAACATGGCAGACTGTTGCCAAACATTACTTGTGGCACACAAATGTTCACACCTGCTTGATTTTGGTGCACACAACACCACCTGTTGTATAGCACCTCAGAACAGTCCATATCATGCCAAATACTTGCACAACAACCTCCATCGCGCAAATTGTTTGATAGTGTGTGGGGTCACAAGCTTTAGTTATGGTGCTCTTAACAGAGTTACATCCTGCCACCATACAATTCATAAATTTCACCCACACCTTCCTACTGCCCAAACGCTGCATCTGCCATTAAGAACTTGCCGTACCACGTATAATTTCCACGACATAACCTAAATGTTTACGAAAGATGAGCTTCTTGTATGCCTTTATCCCAACTGTGACAATCTTTATCAGCCTATCTACTTTATCGGCTATATAATGCGTCATAATGCAGTCGGTATTATCGGCCATACGCAGCGCTGACATCGTGCACTTAAACCACTGTTACATTCATCATATACACGTTTAACAGTCACAGGCCTACAACCATACACTGACACTTTTAACATATACAGAAACAATGCATAGCTTCGTTTGTAAAACGATACTGAACGTTTGCGATATTACTTCCCTGACTAACCTACACGTAACCAGCAACGTGGGCCAGGACAGCGTAGTCAGTATATCGACTCGCTATGCGTTGCACGGTCCGGGGATCGAATCCCGGTAGGGAGCGAGATTTTCCGCACTCGTCGAGACTTGTCGTGAGGCCAACCCAGTCTCCTGTACGATGGGTGTCGGTGGTTTCCCTGAAGCAAAGAGGCCGGGGCGTGGCGATGACCACCCACCCCCATGTAGTGCCGACGTTAAAGAAAAAGTAGATCTATACCTTTACTCCCCCTCTGGGTCTTAATGACCTGTTATCAGGTGAACAGCACTTAAAAAGAAATCTCGAAATATGCTTTATAGCGTAACTCACACTGCAAACACCGCTGCATGTTCTACACAGCGGCACATCACCATACGTAATACTTCGTAGCCTCTTGGACTTCCAATTCAAGACTCCTCCCCACAGGCAATCCGAATCAGACACGAATAACAATTCCGGCTACATTTTCGAAGCATGTACTTCTCACCAGTGCAGCCAATATAAGGAAATGAACTGCCAACACGTTGAGCGTGAGTTTTCAAAGATTTACTGTCAGGCGCACGGCACAGAGATAACGCATCTCGTCTCCGATTAGAAAGAGCTGCAGATTGAGCAATGCTGCCAAACTCTAAATATGATTCATCATCCCTCGCTTTTCGCGGGTTCGTTTTTCCAGATCATTCTAGAACGTTCTAAAGGCTTCGTGTAGACGTGGTGTGGCTGGTCATGCGGTACCTACGTGACTTGCCCCTCCCAACTCTGTTTCCCAAGCATATTAGTAAACCGAAATACTTTTTTTTCAGTTTCCCAATTCATTGTTCGTCAAATCTAGCCGTATAGTTATATTGAGTGTCGGTCCGTTTCTTCCTTTTGAGGATTTTATGAGTATTTTGATGTCCCCGGATAGGTTACCCGCCCGTCGCAGGGTGAGTCTAGTGGTGGGGCTGCCACCTTGATGCCTCTAGACCTGCATGCTTTTCTGTAGCGGTGTGCTCCCTTAGCTGAATGGACCCAGTTTTAAGGCGCTGGACTGTCGCCTGCACCTTCTCCCGTCTGCTGCAGTTTCAGCTGCATTGCCCAGGGGTCACGCAGCCTTAGCCTTCGTGGACGTGGGAGTAGGATTTGCCGACAGCCGCCGTTATTGTTGCGGTCGGTTTTCTCAGGATTTATAGGTTTTACATATCAGCATCCATATAACCCCTGAGACCATGTCGACCTTTGACCTTTTCAGTACCAGGAAAAGTGGCTACAACATGTACAGAGGATGGACACAAATAGAATACCAAAATAAGCACTACAATATCAACCAAATGGACGAAGGAACATAGGACGACCGAGGAAGAGATGGAGGGACCAACTGAATCTTGAGGATTAAGGAACAGGAAACACACCTAACCCTTCATGAACATGATGATGATGAAATACTGTTTTCATTTTTTACTTTAATTATTTTTACGGTCAAACGACCAAAAGGGAGCTCAGCACGGAAAGAAAAATTAAAATACATTATTTTAACAGAAAATACTAAAACTTTTTTTTTTGGCGGGGTTAATTTTTCGAGGCGATCTTGGAACCTGCGTACCAGATTATAAGGCATCACGACTCAGAAGACCAACATACGCAGCCACACAGGCGCGCAATCAGAGTTTTTCATTGGGGGGGGGGGGGGGGGCTGCCCCCTAAGAATATAAAAAATTTATGTTTGATTTTAAAGTAGCCCTGGATAGCCCAGTCGGTTTAGCGCCTCATTATGGGCCGGACGGTGTGGGGATCGAACCCCGACAGGGGCGAGATTTTCCGCATTCGTCCAGACCGGCCCTGGAGCACACCCAGATTTCTGTAAAATGGCTACCGAGTCTCTTCCCCGGGGGTGATATGGCCGGGAAGTGGCGTCGACCACCCACCCCATTTAGCGCCGAGGTTAAAGAAAGAGTACAGCTATACCCCTACTCCACACGTGCCTTCGTGACATGCAACAGGGCGCGCTTTACCTTTACCTTTACCTTACGTTTGATTTTCAAACTTACTTTGTAGAGATCGCGTTGTAGGTATTACTGTGAGGCGGTTTGCAGCTGCACTTGTGTTCCTCCCAACACAACGACATGGTCCACTGCTCACTCTACTGTTTAAATCACGTAATCTGATCTTTTTTTTTTATTCACTTCATGATACCCAGTTTGTTTTGTTTTTTCAAAATTTTCATTTACTTGGCATTAGCCGATTTCAGTGGCTCATTTCGACAAAGGTGTAAATCACGTGACATGGCTTGATAAACTAGTGTTTACAAAAGATGTGCTTTTTAAATTTCCATGGGGGAGGGGGGAGGGGGGTCTGCAGCCGGTAGAAACTGGATGGGGCTTAGCTGTTGTACACAGAACTATCAGTGCCGGGACGGTCCGCAGCCAATGCTGCCAATCGTTGTGGCCCCGTGACGCAGCAGTTCAGACACAGACGAGATTCCCCACAGCTGCAACGGTAGCACCGACGAAGTCCCAGCTAAATACTCGCAGTTTCCTTCTACTGCTGCCAACATGGTTGTCCATGTGGCAACAAACGTGAACCTGGCCACCCGATCAATTAACCAAACAATTTAGTGATCGGAAATATTGCTGTCGCCTGTAAGGTTCACACCATAACCTGCCATGGATGCCCATAGAGGGAGTCGCGGTATAGCTCTACTCTTTCTTTAGTCTCTTCGCTAAATGCCAGTGGACAGTTAGCCTCACGCCCGGGCCGCTTTATGCCCGGGAATGATCCAGTACTCTTTGTACAGGCGGCTATGTGACGCCGTGTAGTCTGCTTTAAAGGTACCAAAGGATCAGACGAATGGGCTGTGTGAATGATTCGTGTATGTATCCTGATAACGAGGGTACCAGGTTCGTCTGAAACGTCGGCTGACGTCTACGCTACATCCAAGTGGACGGCAGCCTTCACAGTAACTGCCGTCAGAACCTCAAATCTGACATCTCTTGATAACTAACAAACAAAGTTGTCGGTTGACAGTTTAAAACAGCGATGTGTAACAGGCGGCCCGCGACTGTTACCAAACACAACTTATGTCACCCCCATGGACATGAAGGACAATTTGTGTGTGTGTGTGTGATTTGGTTGACTTCGTAGGTGTAGTTAAATTTGACAAATTACATTCAAGTTATGGTCTTTGTAATGCGTATTGTCGCCCATGTGACCATAAAAGTTGCCTTCCTTTCACGCACAACTCACATTTACCACCATAATCACAAGATCCCACCCCTGGATTCTATCCTGGGCCAGTCAAGTCCAGTGCCCTCTCTCAAACACATTTTCTGTAATATCATCCCACCAACGCTTATGCTCCTGACGCGGTCCCTTAACTTCCTGTATTCCGTACATATTTTTGTTCTCACTTCTCAATGTACACATGCATGCTACATGTCCTGTCCTCATCGTCCTTGATACTGTCATTCTAACAATGTGTGGTGCAGAATGGGCGCTATAACTATCATTACCTGAGGTACTAAACATTCAGCATGGTTACGAACCAGGAGATGTTTAATTCCCGTTGCTTTTCAACCCCGCTTTAAAGACACGATTAGGAAGGTGTAGTGCAAACCAGGGGGGACTGATCACAAGGCAATGCCTGGTTTCACGTTTGAAACTTTTACAGCGACAACAGATAAGAACTGATAGCTAGGCATAAGTTGGAAAGGTGGAGGCAATGACTTGTTGCAAGGCTCTATCCGGCGTTCGCGTGCTCACACAGAGAAAAACAACGGAAGCTGTTAGTACCAAGGCCGAGACTCGAACCGTGATGCTAACGTTAAGTCTTCAGCCTTCTGCTCGGTGGGTCGAGGTTTCTCAGTTTGGACATCCCTATAATGATGGATCACCTTGGAACACGCTCGCTCGGTTGATACTGTTTCCGGCATCAACGCGCAAACACTCTCTTTACAGACATGCGCGAACTTGTCGACTGGTGTCAATATATATAGTTGAAATGTGCCACGTGTTGACGAATGTACCAACGGAAATACAGGTTCTGAAAATGGTGGGGTATTTCCCGGCTGCGTGGACCACTACCAGCGTGTCAACCCATTACGTTGCTGTACAAACATGCCGTGTTGTTCTGAATGTGGATGACGTGTTCAAACGTACAACTTAGTTTTGAATACTGCTAACTGGAACAGGATGCCGTACAGTCTAGTAGAAGAACGAGGCTAGGTCAGTCCAGCTAGAAAAGCTTACTCTTACTAAATTGGTCAAAATGTATGCAGAAATTGCGCTAACACAATACTGTTACAGTAACATAGAGATGTGCAAGACGACAGTTTGTGGTAACAGCGGTGGATGACTGTCGTGCAAATAAAGCTATGAAACATGTTTATCGTAAGGAAGGCGAAAGTTCATTACCGTTTTTTTTAATGTTTTGCTGACCGTGCATCTCAGTATATTTATCTTAGTAATTAACCAACTTGATGCACAAAATTTGGTCTTACAATAAATTTATTTTGTGCCTCTACATGTTTCGAGCACTATGTGCTCATCATCAGGAGGTCAAAATTGTGTTATGCAGCCTCTGGTATCATCACACCTATAGGTGGCCGTCCGGTGCACATGTTGGTTCCTCTCTCAACCTGTGCACCGGACGGCCACCTATAGCTCTGATGATACCAGAGGCTGTATAATACAATTTTGACCTCCTGATGATGAGCACATTGTGCTCGAAACATTTAGAGGCATGAAATAAACTTATTGTAAAACAAAATTTTGTGCATCAAGCTGGTTAATTACTAAGATAAATATTCATTACCGTGTTGACAACAGCCCACAACTAGTCCCTGTTTCGGGCCAGACGGATCCAAGCCACATCCGCAAACATTTCCTGTTGCTTTTAGTATTACTCTCCCATCTACGCCAGGTATACCAAATGATCTCTTCCTTTTAGGTTCGCATCATAAACACTTTTGTGCGAATTTCTTACCGCGTAGTAGCCGGGGTAGCATAGCTAGTATAGCGGATACGCTACGAACTGGGCGGTTCGGGGTTAGAATCTCGGTAGGTAGGGGCAATAGATTGTTTCTCTTTTCCAGAACGTCTGGACCCACCCATTCTCCTTCTTTCTCAGGGGTTAAGCGATCGGGGCGTGAAGTTAACATCTCACCTCCATCTAGTGCCGGCGTTTAGAATGAATGGAGCTATACCTCCGCTGGAACTGACGACTTCCACATCCTTGCCAATTTACTGGACGGTAGGGACGATCGTCGTGCAATAAGTAAATATTAATTAATACATTTAATCAGCACATAAACTAATGCACATACCTAAAACTGTTACACTAAAACATCTAAAACCGCTCCAACATGTTTCGATCCTAAGATCATCTTCAGGGAGCTACAATGTTCCTCGCTAAAGCCATATTTTTTAAACACTCACTGACTAATTTTCTTATATCAATTTGGTGCTGTGACAGCATGTCGTATTGTGTCGTACATAACACACGACACACACCCATGGTCAGGCCCATTCCCAGCAGTGTACGACACAATACGACATGCTGCCACAGTACCAAATTAATGCAGGAAAATTAGTCAGTGAGTGTTTTTAAAAGTGTGGCTTTAGCAAGGAAAAGTGTAGCTCCCTGAAGATGATCGTAGAATCGAAACATGTTTGAGAGATTTTAAATGTTTTAATGTGAAATTTTATGTATGTGCATTAGTTAGTGTGCTAATTAAATGACTCTACGAAATGCACGGTGCACCGATGAAGATAATTAATACGTTCATTCATGGTACCGGAAACACAAGCAAATAAAACACGATACTGCAGTCAATTTAAAATTAAAAAAAAAAAATGGCCTCTGTTTCAGGCAACTTTCACTTCACAAGGAATTTGTGAAGCTGCAGGCTGTTTCCAAAAGCGGCACCTTGTGAGTTATTTGCGATGGTATCCGTCACAAACGGAATGTTGATCAGCAGAATGGTCTGCAGCAAAGTGAATGAAATGTGGTGAGGCCACAGACAGGCTTTATGGACTTATAGGAGGACTAAAAATTACCGGCCGATACAGCGATAAAATTGGTTGTTCTTTTAAATTGAATTGTTTCCATCCCGTTGTGTATATATACACCAAGTTTTTCATTAAGTCCACTGTCTTTACACAACATATATTGTTGGCTAAAGTTTAGTTAAAGAAGCTACATGTTTCGGCCTTACTTGGCCATCATCAGGCTTACAAAGATTAGTATCAGTTAAGGTACATAATGTTGATGTACCGATAGGATCCCATCGGTACAGCGAACATTTGTACTTTAACTGATACCAATCTTCTGTAAGCCTGATGATGGCCAAGTAAGGCCGAAACATGTAGCTTGTTTAACTAAACATTAGCCAACAACATATGTTGTGTAAAGACGATGGACTTAATAAAAAAACTTGGTTGTTCTTTTGTTTAACAATTTCCTTAAAACACAGAGGTTTACTTTATGTACAGTACCGCGAGGTTTAACATTCTGCCCACACAGCTGTATTTATGTGTTTTGTGTGGATCTCAGAACAAACAGCGATTATTTCCCTATACGACATTAACTGATTGGTTTGTATAACCGAGACGGAGAGTGTGTACTGCGCGGTACGGACTGGGTCTTTATATATAATTCAGGTTATGTGTTTTGTGTGGATCTGAGAACAAACAGCGATTATTTCCCTGTACAGCATTAACTGACTGGTTTGTATAACCGAGACG
>Ga0131853_10016275_pt1 | contig 13576 bp, 15 predicted proteins | sample TergutLab28metaG_FD_92764 | JGI IMG/M metagenome (GOLD analysis project Ga0131853, IMG submission 92764) | Labiotermes labralis P1 segment gut microbial communities from Petit-Saut dam, French Guiana - Lab288 P1 (version 2) (version 2) | ecosystem: Host-associated > Arthropoda: Insects >... | reverse complement strand
GCCTTGGCGGTCAGATTTACACCACTCTGCGTCGGCTTTTTCTAGCTTGCCTTCTTGGCAAGCGTCGAAAAAGCCTCCTTGATTGGCGTAAATCTGCCACGCCAACTCGACATTGCCCCCTATAAACACAGCTTCTAATCTGGAGGGACCAAAACATGAAGATAGTATTTAAAATCATCAAATCTGCGCGCAAGTATTGGGTTTTTTTAGGTATAGCTCTCCTTGGCATAATAGGCGCAATGGCTGCCCAGCTTTATGCCCCCCTAGTTGTGCGCCAGCTTACAGACATGGCAGTAAACGCTGACCCGCGCCTTGGTGACGAAGCCCTGCGCATGGGGATAATCTTGGCCGCAGTGTATCTTGGCCTTGCGGTATGCTCCTTTGTCAGGTCTTACGCCACCCATTACGCTGCGTGGATGTTTCTTGCGGATTTGCGTGCAGATATATACGCTCACCTTCAGCGGCTGTCCTTGAAATTTTACCATGACAAGCAAACAGGCCAAATAATGAGCCGCATAATAAACGATACCAATCAAATAGAGCTTCTGGTAGCCCATGCCGTGCCAGATGTGCTGTTTAATATTGTAATACTTATTGGCGTAGCCATTGTCCTGTTTGTAATCAACCCCACCCTGGCCGCCCTCAGCCTTATAACAATACCTTTCTTATTTGTGATTTCATTTATATTTGCAAAAAAAATACGCCCGATTTTCCGCAAAGCCCAGGAGCTTCTTGGGATGCTTAACGCAAACTTGCAAGACAATATTTCAGGCATGAAGGAAATCCAGGTCTTTAACCAGCACCAGCGGGAACATGCAAAAATAAAGAAAAACGCTTTTGACCAAGCCCACGCTATACTATACGCTGTTAAGCTAAGTGCCATGTATGGTAGTACAATCCAGTATTTAAGCAGTATTGGGACAGTTATCGTAATCGCTTTTGGGGGATACATGACCCTCCATGGTTATGCCCCAGTGGCTGATATTGTGGCATTTATAATGTACCTTGCCATTTTTTATCAGCCAATCACGGCCCTTGCCCGTGTAAACGAAGATTTGCAAAACGCAATAGCCAGTGGCGAGCGTGTTTTCCAATTGCTTGAAGCGGAGATAGATGTAAAAGAAAAAGAAAACCCACACCATCTTGCAGATGTGCGCGGGCATATTAAATTCAACAATGTAAGCTTCCATTATATTGAAGGGTCAGAAGTGCTTAAAAATATAAATGTGGAAATAAAACCAGGGGAAAGGGTGGCCCTAGTAGGCCCTACCGGGGTAGGGAAGACCACATTCATAAACCTGCTTAACCGGTTTTATGACCCAGTAGAAGGGGATATAACCCTAGATGGCTACGACTTGAGGGATGTATCCTTTGCCAGCCTTAGAAATTCCATGAGCAATGTAATACAGGAGGTTTTCCTGTTTAACGACTCCCTAGCAGAAAACATAGGCTACGGCGCACCTGGCTCCACCTTAGAAGAAGTAAAGGACGCCTCGAAAATTGCCCGTGCCGATGATTTTATTGCCCAGCTTAACGAAGGCTATGAAACAACAGTAGGTGAGCGGGGCCTGCGCCTAAGCGGCGGCCAAAAACAGCGTGTTTCCATAGCCCGGGCAGTGCTGCGCAATAAGCCAATACTGATACTGGACGAAGCCACCGCCGCCGTAGACGTAGAAACAGAGCGCCAAATCCGCGACGCAATGGATGATGTAATGCGTGACCGCACAACAGTTATAATCGCCCACCGGCTGTCAACAATTAAAAAAGCAGACAAAATAATAGTGCTAAACGACGGCCGTATAGAAGATATGGGAACCCACGACGAGTTGATGGAACGGGGCGGGCTGTACGCCCACCTTACCGAAATTAATATGTATGCATAGCACATCCTGAGGGGGATAATATGTCAGCATTTCCACTAACACTATTAACACAAAATGATGTTTTTTTTGCAATAGTTGTGGCAGCAATTATTTTCCTGGTATGCAAAGTGATATCTGCCGTTTACCACATGTCTTCTCTTCGCGCCAGCATAATACCCTATACTCCAGGGGAGCTGGACAGTATGCTGGATACTTGCTACCGTGCCTTCCCCATAGAGAGTTTTGACTTTAAAGGCAATACGCTTCGCAGAGGGACGACTGTACGCGTAACCACTACCCGCCAAGTGATAATAGAAGGGCAATTTATGGGTAGAACCGAATCCGAAGTGCTGTGCTTTCTAACAGACACATGTATGATTGCCCAAACACCAAACGCAATACAGGAAATTCAAATATTATAGTGGGCGCAACCCATATATAATATATTTGTCTATATATAGGGGTGATGAAATTGGAAGACCAAGAAATCCTTGACCTGTACCTAAGCCGCAATGAAGCAGCAATAACAGAAACCCGCGCCAAATACGGCTTGCGGCTTTATAAAGTTGCCATAAATATATTGCACACACACGAAGACGCTGAAGAATGTGTAAGCGACACATTGCTAAAAGCCTGGGAAGCCATACCGCCAAGCATACCAGAAAAATTTGGCGCATATGTGGCAAAAATCGTGCGCAATCTTTCTATAAACAAATGGCAGGCAAAGGGTGCGGCAAGGCGCGGCGGCGGCGAGGTAAGCCTCCTTTTGGGAGAATTGGAAGACTGTATACCCGCAAAAGGCGGCCCGGAATCCGAATACGAAAGCAATAGGGTACAAGAAGCCATAAACGCAGGCCTGGCCACAATGGACAATACAGCAAGAACTGCCTTTATACTGCGGTACTTTCATGGTGAAAGCATCCGGGATGTATGCCAGCGGTTCAACATGAGTGAAAGCAAAGTAAAATCCATTTTGTTTAGAGCCAGAAAAAAACTAGGGGCATATTTAGAAAAGGAAGGGGTAGCACTATGAACGAAGACAAGGCAGTGAAATTATGGATAGACATAGGCGGCATAGCAGAAACCTACCTGGACGAGCTGGAAGAAGAAGCCGCCAATATAGCCGCAAGGGCAAAAAAAATACGCCGCAGGGTAAAATACGGCGCAATTGTAACCGCAGCAGCTTCTGTAAGTGCGGCAGTGGCGTTTATGGTGCTGCGGCCTAGGTTGTTGTCGGGTGGGTTGCGTAGGGCGGTGTAGGTATAGCTGTTAATTGGCCACAGAAAAAGCAGAAAAGGCGGATTTACACGGATTTAGGAGATATAAGTCTGTGTAAATCTGCCTTTTGTGTTTTTACTTGGAATTGGTATCAGACACATGAAAATCAACTTTAAACAAAACTTGCGCAAAACCATCCCCTCGTCATCCCGGCCTTGAGCCAGGATCTCATAATCTGTTGCAAAAGAATGGGGATCCCGGCTCAAGGCCGGGATGACAAGGATGGTGGGTAGTGGGAACAGGCCCTAATTTCAGGATTAAAATATATCGTGTTTTACATATTTGTACTTTCTTATCTTCTTGATTTTCCATTGGTACAAGCCATACTTTTCATGTACCAGCGTAAAGCCACACTTCTCCATCACTGTCCTTGATGCCATGTTGCTTGCATGGCATATCCCCACAATTTCAGATATGTTTAGTTTATCCAGAATGAAGGGCAGGAAAAGCTTAACCGCTTCTGTTGCATATCCTTTGCCGGTATATTTTTCGCCAATATGATAACCAATCTCCCAGCCGTTTCTCATGGGTGCTGCTTGTACATGGCCGATTTGCTGCCCATTATTTAACACGATGGCATAAACTTTTGGTTTGCCGTCTATTTCATAGAATGATATAAGGGATTTTAAAACCTTCTCGGCAACTTCTTTTGTTTCAAATACTTCATCTGGTACATATTTTCTATTGTTTTCGTCAAGGGAGTTTAGGTGTACGCTTTCAGCCATTGCTGGGGTGAAGCGGGTTATTTGTAGGTGTTCTGATTGTAGGTTCATTTTTTGTCCTTTCATAATGAAAATTTAATGCACTGCTGACCTTAGCTGCATTTTTATTGTACTTTTTAATGGCTTATGCGATAATATATATCAACTAAGTGTTATGATAATGTTTGATTATTTGAGGTGGTTAGAATAAAAAAAAATAGCCATGAGTATCGCAAGTGGAAAGCAAGAATAAATGCTAAAAATCTGAGGAGGCGAACGAAGCGAAAAAATCGCTCATTGAGTCATTCATCGAAATTTCGTAGAAATGAAACACGAACATTAACCCAATCGCAGTTCCCCACATCAAAACACTATTCTGCTCCTCAAAATTTTAGTATATTTGAAAATGCAGAACAAACTTTAGACTATTTTGGAGATATTGTAAAATACCTAAAAAGCCGAAAAGATAAAGTATCACATATTCGCATTAACATAAAAGCCGTGACTAGTGTTACGATTGATTCTATTATATATCTCCTTGCAATAATGAGAAATGCTGAGCATAATAAGTCTTTGCATATTGGTGGTAATTTCCCTGATAGTAATTTGGTTACACGACATATCGTAGGGTCAGGATTTTTGAAATATGTCGATTTAAATATAGCTTTATCACAAAAGGCTTCAAGCGACTGCTTTCAAATAACAACAGGAACCAAAACAGAGCCGATATTGGCCGGTGAAGTCTGTGATTATTGTTTTACAAAACTCTCCATTACGGAAAGGGATTGCAAGTTCTTACACCCAATGCTAGTCTAATTAATGACCAATACAAACAACCATGCGTATATGAAGAGAGGGCCCTTAGTAAATTTCAAAGAGTGGTACTTATATGTCGAAAATAAAGATGAACACCTAGCTTTCGTATTTTTAGATACAGGAAGTGGAATACCAAATACAGTTGCAAAAAAATTTACAGAGCATATACTGGATTATGTTGTTCGCAACAAAGACAGTGATTATATTCATTCTGTACTCAGAGGTGATTTTCGTTCCGCCACGAAAATGTCAAACAGAGGAAATGGCCTTCCGGATATTTATAATCACTGCAAAGAAGGATATATTCAAAACTTAAAAATTATTTCCGGCAAAGGTTTTTTTGCGCATTATGGGAATAATGATATTGTAAGGGAATTAAATTGTGATGCACTAGAGGGTACATTGTTCTATTGGGAAGTGAGCAAGTCCCAATTTAGAAAGGTGATGTAGAATGGTAATTAAAATTAGTGAAGATTTTACGAAAACGCCTGGGGCAAGATATAAAACGGACGGTGATTTTTCGGGAGAAGAATTTAGAGAAGATTTTCTCATGCCGTGCTTTCTGAAAGCTATTGAAAATAGCGAGAATTTAACGATTGATCTAGACGGTGGTTATGGATATGCTACTTCTTTTTTAGAGGAATCGTTTGGTGGATTGGCAAGGAAATACAGCCCCAAGCAAGTGTTAGATATACTCTTGTTTAAGTCTGAAGATGAGCTTAGCTTGGTAGACGAAATTAAACGCTATATTAAAAATGCCAATAAAACAAAAAAAATTGGGAAATGTAGCGATGTTAGCTAAAGTAATCAAAATAGTAGCTGGAGCAGTAATTTTATTAGCGATTACTGCTCTTGCTATATATAATTTCAGATGTAATGATGAGTTCTTTACCATGTCGTTATTTAATCTTTTCATGCTTATAATATCCATCGGAGTTGCATATTTTCTCGTGCAACGTAAAATTGACGAGCGTAGATATCAAGATGGACAAATAAAGGTAATTGAGGCAATAATTGGCGATATTCAAGAAAATATGTCGAGTGATATTTTGTTCAATAATTGGGATGACTATTTGATGAAGCGAAGGGCTATAAATGATAAAATTAGCGTATTAAAGCAGGTTTGTTGTCGTTACAATAGTCAGCTTTTGAAAGATGTCGAGTATATCGAAAATCGTTTCAATCAGCTAAAGGAGTTGTATGAAGACATTGATTCCAAATACACCAGAAAAGGCATCGCCGTACCTCCTGACCACGAAACTAACATAAGAGCTTTAGCTGACAAAATTGTATCAAAGGCCTATAGCCTATGGGCAAACTCATATGCAAAGAATTGATTTCTTAAACTACTTACATGTTAGTATAAATAATGTCACTTCAAAACATCATACAGTTTGTGGTGACATTTTTCTTGCTGAAAATGCAGCCTCTTTAAAGCGCAGTTTAATACGTATATTATGCGCTTTAAATGCGCTTTAAATGCGCTTTACTCAATTAGTCATTTACCACCCAGCTACCACTTTTGCGCCCACCTTCGCGAGAAAGAAGGCCTTTATCTTTTAATGATGACATGACATCCTGTATAGCACGGCGCGATTTTCCTATCGCTGCGGCGGCGGCAGACTGAGTAGCTTGTGGGTTCGCTTGAAAATAATCTAGAATCTCTTGCTCATTTAAAGTACACTCATCATACCCACTACCCTTTAACTGCACATTATATACTTCTAAATCAAAAGAATAATCATCATCCAACGGCACAACAATCCTAAAAACATCCCCATCAATTATCTCCGGTGGCTTGCCGGAATACCGTGGAGTATATTTATAGAGATTTCTAACCCCAGACCCTAACTCATCAGCCAGTCCAATATTGCGGAAGAAATCAGCGATAAGAGGATTTTTAGAGTCAGGTTCAATATTACTTGGTGTCAAATGCTTTGCTTTTTCAGAGCGGCTTGCATTTGTTACCGTCATCTTATCCCTTTCTATAATAAATTTTGCGTGATATGAGCTTGTAAACTCGCGGTGCATTAGTGTATTTACAAGCATCTCGCGAGTAATAGCACTACGCAGGCTAATGCGTGCATCATTCTCAAGATAGAATTTATCCCATAGGTGTTTTTCCGCAAACCCCATTAGCAGGTCATAACTTTCGATTAAGTTTGTCTCAACAATGAGGCGGTCATCGTAGCGATCAACATTAATTTTGCGCAGTAGGGCATCGGTGCGGTAGGTAGGAGATACGTTTTTTATTACATGATCACGCCCCAGCAACATGATTCCTGCTAGGTTAAATCCCATTTTACCTGTTTCAAAATCTTCAGCATATAAGCCGGCGCTTTTCAAAAGCTCCATGTCGGATAAATCTTTCCACGGATGTTTCTGTTGCCGATTTACCGCAAGTTGCCGGATCCGGGGCAACATATCCAATCTCAAATGCTCAAGGGTTACATATGGGTAAACCTTTTTCTCTGTATATATCTTTTGCTTGCGGATATACATTTGCGCAATTGGCCCTGTCGCAATTACCTTTACATCCGCATCGCCAACACGGTCATAGATTACCTTTTTGAAACTATGGACTTCAGATGATGGCGGTATGCAAATCTGCAATATCTGCTTTCCTTCATGTTCAACAACTCTTGGAGTCAATTGGATAGTTGGTGAAATTATATCGGGATTTGATACCATGGAAATGAAGTTACTTGCTATACCCCGGATTGCTTCTTCTGGAAGCCCTAAGACATTTCCGTTATCCTCTACGCCAAGATATATGTCACCGCCATACCGGTTAAGAAACGAACACACAGTTTCATAGGTGTCTGGGCCAATGCCATTTCCGCACCGCTTAAATTCAACTGTATTGGTTTCACCAAGTGTGAAAACACCTTTTAATGTATCCATAGATTGACCTCCTATATTACTAACAAGACATTAAATTATTATGTTGCTTAATCAATGCCATAAAATGTATTACACCAAGAAGAGTACCATACGCTTACCCTGAAAACAATAATATATAGTAGCCAAAGCAAACACAGCATAAACAGACAAAAATTAACACCACCCAATTCCCGCATAAAATCCGGAGACATGACTAATACTAGGCTCGTAATGGTAGCACACAAATTGTGCAAGCCATAATTAACAGATAAAAAGGAGAAAAAAATCAATGAATATTCAAACTAACACAGCGAAGCCACAAGCTCGCGAAGCTCTTAACCAATTCAAGTATGAGGTAGCCAACGAGATAGGCGTACCCCTGAAACAAGGTTACAATGGTGACTTAACATCTGCACAAAACGGTTATGTTGGCGGTTATATGGTTAAAAAAATGATCGAAGCCCAAGAGCGCCAAATGGCTGGCACAAGCACTGGTTCAAAATTCTAATTACCGAATTCTAACAACTGAATAGCTATAAATCAGTCATAGTTGAGTGGATATTCAACTTGATTGTCTATAAAAAGCCCCCCTTAGCATCGGTATGCATATGATGCTAAGGGGGCTTTTTTTGGCGGAAAATGATTGGAAATAAATTCTTTCAAATTTGGCAAAGAATTGTTGACAATATATTAAGAAAATATTAAGATATTACTACAAATTATTACGCAGCGCGTTGTTGTAACAAAAAACAACTAAAAACAATAAACGGAAGAGGTATCTCATGAAAGAAATGATGTTGGGCGTTTCAATACTGTCAGCCCTAGTACTTGCCCCTGTAGGCGTTAATGTACAAGAGATTCAATCGGTAGCACCTGCTGTCCCTGCAACTGTATATGAAGAATACATACCAAATTATGACGAAAACAACGAGTATGAAGAGTATACAGAAGAAGAAACCACACCTCTTTTCCGTACAACCGCAAGGCTTAACCTGCGCCGTGGGCCAGGTACCCACTATGGGCTTATAGTAACCACTAACCCAGGGCAGCTGGTATATGTAACAGATACAAGAGACGGAACATGGTTTGCAGTTGAAGTAAATGGCCAAACCGGGTATATGTTTGCAGAGTTTCTTACAGAAGTAGTTGACATAGACTTAATAATATCTGAAGTAAACGGCACTGTAGAGCGCCTTCACTGGAATGAGGCCCGAAACCTTACAACCAGGGGCACACCCCTTACAATAATAGATGTACGTACCGGCATAACATGGCAGGTAGCCAGTTTCTCAAATGGTAACCACGCGGATGTTGAGCCTATAACCGCCGCTGATACCGCTGCAATGCTTCAAGCTTTTGGGCGCTGGTGCTGGCAGCCTAGGCCAGTGCATGTTATAGTAGGTGGCAGGACTATTGCAGCATCCATAAACGGGATGCCTCATGCAGGGTCTACCAACCGCAACAATAATATGAACGGCCACGTATGCTTGCACTTCTATGGTTCAAGAACCCACAATGGCAACCGTAGTCACGAGCGGGATCACCAAAATGCAGTAAACGAGGCTTTTAGGACAGTGAGATAATATGACAATTGTATATCGTCTTGGCAACAAGCTTTATTTAAACATTACCAATGAATGTTCTTGTGATTGTGTGTTTTGTTTGCGCAATACAGCCGACGGCGTTGGCGATGCCGCAAGCCTTTGGCTGGAAAGAGAGCCAAGCCTGGACGAAATTAAGTCGGCCATAGATGCTGCATTGCCTGCTGATGATATTGACGAAATAGTTTTTTGCGGATATGGCGAGCCTATGGTGCGCGCTAGTGTTGTAATTGAAATTAGCCATTATATTAAAAGTCATCATTCCTCCCCTTGTAGAAAACCAGCCCAAAAGGTGCGCATCAACACCAATGGGCTGGTTTTTCTTATGTGCCCAAGTTTTGATGTTGGGCAGCTTTCTATTGTGGATACAGTGTCAATCAGCCTTAATGCCGATGATGGGGAAGAATACCAGCGTACTGCCCGTCCACGGTATGGCGCAGCTGCGTTTGACTCGCTGCTTGATTTTGCCCGGGCGGCTAAGGCCTATACTTCTGTTGTTTTTTCTGTAGTGGAGGGGACGCTTAGCCCTGCACGGATGGAGAACTGTAAGCGGATTGCCAGGGAAATGGGGATACCGCTGCGGATTAGGGATATGGAGTAGGTTGCTTTTTATTCATGCAGCGCTGTCATGGGCATAGTTGTGAATGCAGAAACATCCCTCACTGCTTTTTCCGAAGAGAAATGCTGGCAGTTTAGGGGGCGGCGTCCTTGCAATGTCATTAGGCTAAGATATTTATCCCAACATGTTGCACAAATTTATAGTTAATAGGCCACGGAAAAAGCGGAGAAAGCAGAATTCCCACAGATGAAAATGTTTAAAATCTGTGTTAATCCGCTTTTTCCGTTTTTCTGTGGCCTATTATCTCGAAAATCATCATTGATAGCGCATCGTGAAAAGGGGCTGTCACGTTAAGCATTTTTACTGCAAATTATGCAAACTCTCCGTCATTGCGAGGAGCATAGTGAGGTCGCAATCCAGTAATCACAAGACTTGGATTGCTTCGCTACGCTCGCAATGACGGAGGGTTTGCATATTTATGCGTGTTTTTGCTTAACGTGACAGCCCCGTGTTATTTTGATATTTATTTAATAGACTAATACCCCATCTGCCCAAAAGTCCTGGGATAGGCAGACACATCCCGGATATTCTTCATCCCAGTAAGGTACATAAGGCAGCGTTCAAACCCAAGGCCATACCCGGCGTGTTTGACCCCGCCAAACCGCCGCAGGTCAATATACCAATCATAATCTTCTGGCTTTAGCCCAAAGCGGGCAATGCTTTCTTCCAGTACCTCCAGCCGCTCTTCCCGCTGGCTGCCGCCAATAAGCTCCCCAACGCCAGGCACAAGCAAGTCTGCCGCAGCCACAGTTTTGCCATCATCATTGACCCGCATATAAAATGCCTTAATATCCCGTGGGTAGTCGGTCAAAAACACCGGCGCATTATAATATTCGCAAATATAATGCTCATGTTCTTTCTGCAAATCCAGGCCCCATTCTACAGGGAACTCAAACTCCCGGCCGGACTCTTTAAGCAGCTCAATGGCCTTGGTATAGCTGCAACGGGCAAAATCAGCCCCGGCAACAGCCTTTAGCCGCTCTATCAGCCCGGGCTCTATCCACTGGTCAAAAAAGGCAATTTCATCTGGGGCGTTTTCCATCACATAGTTGATAATATGCTTTAACATTGCCTCGGCAGTCTCCATATAGTTGTCTAAATCCGCAAATGCCATCTCTGGTTCTATCATCCAAAATTCTGCTGCGTGTACCGTTGTTGTAGACTTTTCTGCCCTAAAGGTAGGCCCAAAGGTATAAACATCCCTAAAGCCCATAAGGAAAGGCTCAACAGCAAGCTGGCCAGTAACAGTAAGGTAGGCCGGGCTGCCAAAGAAGTCCTTACTAAAATCCACACCGCCCTCAGGTGTCTTGGGCACATCTGCAAGGGGCAAGGTGGTTACCTGAAACATCTCCCCAGCACCTTCGCCGTCGCTGCCGGTAAGGATTGGTGTGTGGATATAAACAAAATTGCGCTTATGGAAAAATTCGTGTATAGCAAAAGCAGCAAGATGCCGCACCCTAAACACTGCCGAAAATGTATTGGTACGTGGGCGCAGATGGGCAATGGTACGTAAAAACTCAAAGCCATGACGCTTTTTTTGCAGTGGGTAGGTGCTTGGGCAAGCCCCTTCTAACAAAACAGTGGTGGCTTTAATCTCAAAAGGCTGCTTTGCGCCAGGGCTTTCCACTACCTGGCCGGTGACAGTTAGGCAGGCGCCTACACCCAGCTTAGATGTCTGGTCAAAATCCAGGCCCTTTTCCAGGTCGCCATCAAATACCACCTGCACAGACCTGAAAAAGCTGCCGTCGTTAAGCTCTATAAAGCCTACGCCTTTACTACTGCGGGTTGTGCGTATCCACCCGCCTATTGTTATTTCCTTGCCCAAGAAACTTTCTGGGGATTGGAATAAATCTTTGCATTTTGTGTACATATCATTACCTCCATAATGCCCATTAAGGGCATCTTTTACTATCCAAATATGGTCAGTTTTGCAAGTGTAAACCCAGGGTTTATAAGGGCTGAGGCACCTTTGGCAAAAATGACATCGTTCTATTTTTGTTGATTTATCGCTTTTGGCCAAAACTACAAAACCATAACTATCCTATTCACAGCTTTGCCGGTCATGATTGCGCATAAGCATCCCAGTTGCTTGTACCATCCCAAGCTTTGAATAATACTGTTGAAGGTGCTCATCACATAACAGGTCTACCATATACAGATGCTTTAAAGATTCCAGCATCCTGGTGACAAGCTCCTTTCCGATTCCCTGGCCTTGATATTCTGGCAAAACCTCCAGAAGCGGGATATAGGCAGACATAATGCCATCGGATATTGCGTTAACAAAACCCACTACCTTATTGGCCTCTGTATCTATAGCCACCCATGTAAGGTAGCTGCTTTGCAAAACCTTCAAATGGGCCATCTGGGAAGGCGGGTTGGGCCAGCCTGCAAAAAAGCCTTGCAGCATATCGGCTGTTAGTGTGTCAAGCTGGGTGGTATACGTAATCATTGTTTTTCTTTTATAACCGCGCTAATAAACGCCATAAACAGCGGGCTTGGGCGGGTTATCCGTGATTTAAATTCTGGCCTAAACTGCACCCCTACAAACCATGGGTGCTTGTTTTGGGGCAATTCTACCGCTTCCACATGCTGCCCGTCTGGGGCCAGGGCTGTTTCCAGCAGTCCATGCTCTTTTAGTTGGCCGCGGTATTGATTGTTTACCCTGTACATATGGCGGAAGCGCTCGTATATAAGGGCTTCGTCATATGCTGCGTGGATTAAACTGCCGGGGCTTAGTTTGCATGGCTGGGCCCCTTTCCTCATGGGCAGCCTTGCCCCTGTGTCCCGTGAATCTTCTAGTGTGGAACGGGGGATAAGCTCAATTACCGGGGTGGGGGAGGCATCATTATCTTCTATGCTGTCAGCATCAGCCATCCCTGCCACATTGCGGGCAAACTCTATTACAGCGCATTGCATACCCTTTCCTATACCCAGGAATGGTATTTTGTTTTCCCTGGCGTACCGTGCGGCGGCAATCAAGCCTGGTGTGCCCCTTGGGCCATAGCCACCAGGGACTAAAATGCCATCTAGCCCGGCAAAATGCTTTTCTGCGCTGATATCATTTATTTCTTCCGCATGTATCATTTTTGTGTTTACATTTACATCATGGGCAACGCCAGCATGTATTAGAGATTCCAGCACACTTAGATAAGCGTCCCGTAGCTCGTATTTACATATTAGGCCTATATTTATTTTACCAGATACGTTTTTATAGCGGTTTACTAAGCTGCGCCATTCATCCAAGTCTGGGGCAGGCGGGCTTAGTTGCAAGCGTTTGCATACAATGTCCGCAAAATTTTCTTCTTCCAGCAAAAGAGGCACTTCGTAAATGCAATCTACATTGGCGTTTTCTATTACACATTCTTTTTCCACATAGCAAAAATCGGCAATCTTTTTCCTCATGTCCATATTAAGGGGCCGCTCTGTACGGCAAACCAGCGCATCCGGCCTTATGCCTAATGATTGCAGCTCTTTTACCGCGTGTTGGCTTGGCTTTGTTTTCATTTCGTCGGCAAAGGACAAATATGGGATTAAGGTTACGTGGATGTACATAACATTGGCATAGCCTTGGTCATGCATAATCTGGCGTATTGCCTCAAGGAAAGGCAGGCTTTCTATGTCGCCAACTGTGCCGCCGATTTCGGAAATCACAATGTCCGAATTGCCGCCAGCTGCACATATATGCTCCTTGATTGCGTTGGTGATATGGGGGATTACTTGGATTGTAGAGCCTTTATATTTCCGGTTTTTTTCGGCCTCCAGTACTTCTGTGTAGATGCGGCCTGCCGATACACTATTTACGGCATAGAGGTTTTC
>Ga0131853_10016272_pt1 | contig 13577 bp, 13 predicted proteins | sample TergutLab28metaG_FD_92764 | JGI IMG/M metagenome (GOLD analysis project Ga0131853, IMG submission 92764) | Labiotermes labralis P1 segment gut microbial communities from Petit-Saut dam, French Guiana - Lab288 P1 (version 2) (version 2) | ecosystem: Host-associated > Arthropoda: Insects >... | reverse complement strand
GCCATCCTTAACTGGTAGGAAACTTATTGACAGAGGTTGCTCTTCTTGCTTGATATCAACCAGCTGGATTTCACTGCAGGATGGTGAGTGCACTTCAGCATCTGGATCAGGTTCAGTCTTTATCCAGTCCATGTTTTGCTGATAAATCAGAACAGTCATCACATCACAATTCCATTTCTTTACTGCACTCTGATCTACTGCTGCCATTCTTGGCTTCTACACAAAGATGCAGCCACACAGTTCACAGACACAGCACCAACCGTGTTCTGTCACTGCATGCTTACTATTTCATATCAATACCACTGTCACCAATTTACAGCTAAGCACAATTCAGTATCTGCTGTGTACAGACATGTGACTCTGTAACTGACATGGCAAAAATTTATGTATGTCCATTTAGAAAAAAATATTTAAACTTCTATGGCCAAAGTGATCCTTGTTTAATAAAGCACATTTCTTATCAATGGACAATAAGTTATCAAACACACAAATCCTAATGTTACACCAGTGCCCAGTACCTGTAACATTAGATGAGAAGCAGCAGTACCTCATTGTGCATGCAGTACTGATGGCACTAAAACTGATGGTACAAGAAGAGCTGGTAAACCTTATACGAAACAGTAAGAATGTTAAGGTAAAGTGATACCGTTACAGGCTCTGTGTGGCCCAGAAGTTGAGTAAAGGTATAAATCTGCTATTCCATGACCAGGCACTAGAAGGTGGTGGGTGGTCACCAGCACACCCTGGCCGCACTTTACCCCAGGAAAGACCTGGTACCCATTTTAAAGGATTATGGGTGGGATCCAGGGCCGGTCTGGACAGGCAGAAAATCTGGTCCCCACTGGGATTCAATCCCAGACCGTCCAGCCCGTAGTCAGTCACTATACAGACTGAGCTACCCAGCCCACATTACAGGAAACAGTGGGGATTAAAATTTACATTCAGAACAGAACAATGCAATTCCTCACTTCTTCCAGCTATGTGTAAAACAGGGGATGCAGTTCAACTGAGTTGGAATAAGAAGACAATAAATGACAACTGTCATACAGCTAATGGAGATGAACTAGATTCCCTGTAGTTCTGTTAAGGAATTGGAACTGTTAAGCTTACGTGTGAACCTTCTACATGTACCTTATCATCACGCATGCTAAAATTTAAAGCAGCGTAACATTCACAATAGTAACTGTGACAGATGTACAGGTTAAAGTTGGTCTGCTGAACATGGAATTGTGTAATTCAGTTAGCATCAGTATGCTTTGGCAGCACAAAATGTCAATCAAACAATGAATGGAATATCTTAAGACGTACTGAAATTCTAAGAATTTTATTTGGCGAATGTCACATAGAGTAAAAATTAGATACTTGCCATCAGGTTAAAATATCAGTATTCTGATGACACAATACGTCGGTTTAGTGTTCATGACCTCTTTTTTGCTTTGGTCTGTAGCTACAATTGCAGTAAGGTACAGTAACACAGCACTTCACAAATATGCACAATTTACACAAACAATACACTTACGCATATTGCCTACTTTTGACATCTGAATGTTTAACATTCTACAGCTCTTCCTTGCAGTTTCAAGCGACCCACACAACATGTTATTAACCAGTGTCCATTACTGTCCACAGGTACGTCTAACTTATGTCACACTACACTGAAGATATGCCCTGTATGTCTCCGGACAAATCAAACATTTCAACATGACAACTAAAATTCGTCACAAAAGAACATTTCTACCTTTACGGCTGCCATCATCACTATGCAGTGGTTATGATTCAAATGAATGTCTCTCAAAAAGACACAATATGATGGATATTTTATACAAAAGGTAGGAGTTACAAAGATGAACAATATCTTCCATGTTTGTGGTGAGAAGAAAACCACACAACCAGCGAAAGAACAGAGTTACAGGCGAGACAATTTTACACAGCATGCAACAGGAAACTTACATCTTAGTTTGTAGATATAATTGACACTATTATACCCCCCAAAATTAGAAAAAGATTACAAGGAAAAACAAAGTAATTATGTGGGATAATCGCCATTAGTATTAATGGACTGCAGCAACATGTACTGCAGATATTAAGTATGACCATTGACACTGTGCATACTGCAGCGTAACCTATGAACCACTTGTCCCTATCACTCCACCTACCCACTCCAACAACTCGCCACACACGTCATATCAGGATCATATGTATTTATAAATTACATAAGCCCATCCATATGCAACAGTATACCAACATGTCTTCCAGTTGCCCTACATAAAGCCCCAACACCTTACATTGGTACAAGGTTCCACAACCAAACAATGAAAGGCTCCACATATTTTCATGAAATCTAGAAACGGGCTTACAAATGCTAGAGTAGGTGACACATACATGTGACAAATGCTATTTCGAAACTGTTAACAATTTAAACACAGAGATGATATGGAAAGAATACACAATGCTTGGTCTCCATCTGTGTCAGCTGTACACAGCAGGTTCTTGACCATGAATGTAATTTCAAATGTTTCACACAAAATCACTTATAACCTATCAAATGCCCAGACTCTGAGGTTCACCACACTCAATAAACCACAAAATACAAAGATATCATTGACATCTGTTCAAATAATCATGGTTAACTGCAGCAGTTGGCCATCTTCATACCTCAATATAACATAAGAGCTTTCAAACTGTCTGCAACTTCTAACCAAACAAAATATCACACTACTTCGAAAATTGACATTCCCCATTCATACATACTACTAAGAAACACAGAACTTTGAACCCACTTCTACAGACTCCAGTCACACTCAACTTTATGCTCATTCAAAATTGAGAAAATAAAATACATCATGGTTCGTCACTTCTTGTCCTAAGACAAGTGCATAAGTATAAATTCATGCAACAGAATGATAAATATAAGTCTTATTGTTGCACCGTGCATTTTTTGTAGAATCACTTCATTTTATCAACCAACGAATGCACATATAATTTCACATAAAACACTTTTAAAACATTTTAAAACACTCTGACATGTTTCGATCTTGTCAGATCATCATCAGGGAGCTTTGTTCCTTGCTAAAGTCATGTTACAGTGTTCACAATTCAATTCGTATTTGCAAACGAGTTGTTGTGGCAGCATATCATGTTGTGTAGGAACGTGTTGTGGAGCAGTGGGTCGGTCTGCTTCGAATGCTGAGTAATAAGCAGACCGACCCACTGCTCCACAACACATTCCTACACATGATATGCTGCCACAACAACACGTTTGCAAATACGAATTGAATTGTGAATACTGTAACATAATTTTAGTAAGGAACAAAGCTCCCTGATGATGATCTGACAAGATAAAACATGTCGGAGTGTTTTCAAATGTTTTAAAAGTGTTTTATGTAAAATTATATGTGCATTCGTTGCTCGATAATTTGAAGAATTATGAATAATTCAAAACATACGTTTATTGCCACATAAATTCAAACTGTAACCTGCGGTAAGTACCGAAACACCTCTGAATTTCAGTTTAACAAGTAATAAATTAAGTTTCGATCACATACGAACTAAATACAGCAAACCCGCAAACGCATCTGATCACACAACAGACGCCGTACTCTTTGTTACAAAATATACCTGTATCTATCTGCATCGATCTTTTGATTCAGACAGCTTCAGTTTTATAAAAAAAAAAAAACTCAGTACATATTTAATATCATTTACAGTCCATGCATTAATGTAGTTATAAACCCTTCCACATGCACATAGAATATGGTTATACTTGCTTTTATTTAATGTACACTACGCTACAATGATATGTAAACACAGCGTCATCAGCGTCAGCAAATCCTATGCCATGCACGTTCTGGCAATTGTAAGTCATCCGTGCCGACAGTTAATCCGTGGCCTTTCGTTCGTCACAAGGAACGCAACTAATCGTTTTTCGGATACTTGATTCTTGAAGAACGCACCAATACAAAATCACACATACCACAGATTAACCAACACAGCATGTCACCTGCAGCTGTTGCACATGACCATTATTTAAATAAATTTGAAGTGTATCGTCGAACACGACACTTTAACGCCAAACTACAACGTGCGGCATGTTTCGGTCAAACAGAACCATCAACGGGCACCACTAGTACAAAACTTAAAAATCATAAGAAAGTTTGCAAGATGCAATTCCTTCATTAGTGAGGTCTCATTTGAACGTTCCATATGTACTTTTGTTTTTAAATTGATGAACCGAAATATGCAGGAAACTGTTGAATGACATTAGAGTGTTGTGCTTGACCGTATGTCTCATAAGTATTTCGCTTACAGTAAGCACGCGATAAGTATGAACAAAATTGCACGTCCGCAACCTGTGATCCGCAGGGCCGTGTAGGATGCCTGTTCACGAGCAGTACGTCACATAGCGTCAGCGGCCAGGAATGTGAACTGTGTGAAATGTCGTCTCTCTCAGCACTGTATCTCGCCTTCCAGTTGCACGGGTTGAGGAATGCTGGTACATGGCAAGACGTGCAGTCGGTGGTTTTTGGTAAGTACCAGTACACTCATCAACGAAGCCTTTTATAAAATATGTTATATAAAGTATTCCAGGATAAAATTTGTCGCCAACTGGACAGTGTAATACAGACGAATAGTGTCTGGTGGATGGCAAAAGGAGCCGTTCCTGTTTAACATAGCGGTAAACATGACAGAGCTAGCTGAATGTTATGTTTTGTCTCGTATTTGTGTTACAGGTATCAGAATACAATTTGAAATTATTTTAGCTGTTAGCCACAAATACAAAGGTGCAGTATATATTGTGAATGAAGAAGCAGAAGTGAATAAATCTCTATACAATTCTCTAATTATGCTTCCTGTAAGAATTCTAAACATATTCTTTTGTACTTTAAAAATATTCTCATTACGTGAAGTGTTCTACAAATATATTAATCCACAATTCATAACAGAATGAACAAAAGTATTGCACACAATCTTCAGTGTGTCCTGTGACTTAAAGGGCTTATCTGTTCTGTTTACATATCAAGCTGCACTTCATTTGTGTTCAATTTGTTCAAAGTTAATTTTACCAGACAGTGTACTATGTAAATATGTTTCAAGAAATTCTGTACCATGAAATGTGGAAACCAGTTTATAAGTAAATGTAATGTCCAGATCAATTTGAAGACTAATATTACTTGTGAACTGTATGAAATGCCTTTTATTCAAGCAGAACCCGTTGGCTTTGAAAGGATCCAAATTCAACATTTATGTCCTTTTTAAAATCTTTGATATTAGAAATTTTAAGTACTATAGAGTACCATCTGGAAATAATAATGGTTTAAATTTTCCATTAACAGTTTTTAATACATCATTTATATAGACAAAAAACCTAAAAAACTTAAAATTGATAATCAAACACAGTGTTTTGCAGTTCTCAAGTTTGGAAATGGATTATAACTGAATTTTTTTCAATTTTTTTATCTCCACTCTTTGATCCCCATTCTTAGGTATGATTTCATCCATTCAATAACTTTGCCAATTGCTGAACAGAAATTTAATTTGCACAGTAAAATCTCATGGTTAACACAATGAAACACTTTTGCTAATCTTAGCAACTGACCAAATTAATGCACAAATTCTTGTTTTATAATACATGTAAATTTATTACATTCCTGTACATGTTTCGAGCACTGTTGTGCTCTCCATCAGGTCAAATTGTATTATACACTTAACTCCAGCTATTTGTTATAATGTCACTTTGTCTTCAAGTGTCTTTATGCACAAAAAACTGAAGGTTACTAAAACAGCTCTGTGCCTTACTCTGACCGACCATTCAACAGACACTTTGATGTATCTAACACTGGCACAAATATTTTTTGAACCGTATTTCTTCCTGTTGCATGCCCCTAACAGTGGCCATATCTGTGTGTTATTGCTAAGACAGGTTGAATTAAAGTTACAAGGTATAATTTTTGCACATCCTGGGAATGCACAAAGAATACAAACATAAGATGTGGAATGGAAACCGTTCAGTGGGAAGGGCAAACCGAACATGTGGTATGGAAACAGCAGAGTAGCAATGAAGGGCAGAACATGGAAGGTTTCTATGGCTCTGGCACTTGTCTGAAACATGTTTAAATGTGTGAATTGTGTATACTAACGTGTATAACACAAAACAGAAGTGTTCTGACAACACAAGATGTTTGAAAACCCGGATAACCATGTGTACAAAGAAATACAACTCACGTCCTCTTCAACCTTTATTTCACAGAATGATATAGCCACAGCACTGTTCTGCTGCTGCTGTTGTGTATCTGTGGCCTCGCGTTTTATACTGATCACCGCACTTCCATCCTGAAAGCAGTACATTATCTACTGCAGTGAAACTGGGATTTTATATCTCTGAGGGGATCGTTTTGAATGTACATGAAATGTAGGGAATTAAAGTTGCACAGTATAAAACTAAACACACCAAATCACACTGCATTATATTAATCTTCGGTCTGTGCACTTACATGCCAATTCTTTCACGAAGTGACTTGAGAATATCTGACTTTGTGTTTTACATTTAAATATAAAAAATCAAGTGATGCTCAATAAAGTGTTTATGATTTGGTGTGAAAGTTACAAGGTTGGTGTTAGTCATGTTATAAGTTTCTGTTAAACTGCAACAGACAGAGATTCATTTTAAAAAAACACACCCACACACGGACACCAATGTTACTGACCCATACTCCCACATGACATATCTGTGCCCAACATGCCAGAGACACGTGTCATACTGGCATATGTGATGAGGCAGAACTGTCACATATATCTGTCAAAGGGTGTACAAACAGGGTTGATCGGGTAATAGAAGCAAGTGGGTGACTACAATTACAACAGAGATGATACTTCACAGCAATATCCCTACTGTTACAAATAATTCTAGGCACTACAGTGTGCAGACAGCAGGCAGGTGCAACACACCAAGATACATCAGTTCACTGGTGGTAGATATGCCAAAACAAAGTGTGGTAACAGTAGTTGGGGGGTGGTTATACCGGGTCAAGGGGCTTAGCCCCAATGCCAAAATTAAAAAGTGGTTGGTGCAGCACGCCCCAAAATTGAAAAATGTGCAAAAGCCCTTTTTTTACTTTTGAGTCCGAAGGCGACTTTATTTAAAAACAATTTGATTCCGCCGAGTAGGACGACTCAAAATGTTTTTCTTGTTACATTCGCTTATATTGACTTTGACCCATGATAGTCAGGGAAGGAAATAACTGGGGGGAATGTGACCATAAAGCCTCGTCTGGGTATTCAGAGGTACTGCTTGGGGTCATGATGTATATTTGTTTAGTTTCTGTGGCAGAGCGCCAGATGATTTGATTTTTCATTTTATTTTGATGAGCCAGAGGATAGGTTTAAGGTTGTGACAAGAAATATATCAATTGAAAGTATGAATGTAAGTATAACATTTTTTATTGTAGAATATAAGAAGAATTAATGCAATGAAAAGTATTGAGTTTCATTTCTTACGTAATAATTACAAATTTTCAATTATGAAATATTTGTTAATATATGAATTTACATTAAATTCCATATAAGTGACAGCATCACATGTACTCTGACAAAGCATTACTTGACATGGACATGTGTATGTATAACAGTCATTTCCTACAATACGGTAATAATGAAAAAATAGTGCATTTTTTGAAACAGATAGAAACCCCTCTACTCATTCTCTGAAAACTTCCACTTCCACCATCTAGCATGATGGTGTTACATTCATCATCTGTAGTTTGTAATTTATCTAAAAATATGAGAGAGCCTCCGTTCCTATCCCATGTTCTCAAAATACAGCTATTAAACGATCCTGTGCCAGTAGCTGTTTTGCAACATACATGTACAGCTGAGCTAAGAGGTTTTCGGATTTCTTGTCCTATACGCAGTGCTGATGTTGGTCGACAATTTAACAATTTGCAGATTGAAATATGATGTTCCATATTCAGATTTTTAATTACTATCAGTTGAACCGAACCCTCTTTCACCGCGTTCAGTAATATCTAGTGTCTTTACTTCTTCTGATATAAGATAATAGATATTTTGATCTGTACTCCTCACCCAATATTGTGCGGGTGATAAAATCGAGAAGAATAGGATGGGCTGGGCATGTGGCGCGTACGGTGGAGGAGAGGGGGGCGTATAGGGTCTTGGTGGGGATACCGGATTGAAAGAGACCACTGGGGAGATCTAGGCGTAGATGGGTGGATAATATTAGGATGGATCTCCAGGAGTTGGGATGTGGGTATGTGGACTGGATTGGGTTGGCCCAGGATAGGGACAGGTGGCGGACGCTTGTGAGTGCGGTAATGAACATTCGGGTTCCATAAAATGCGGGGAATTTCTTGACTAGCTGCAAACCAGTTAGCTTCTCAAGAAGGACTCTGCACCGTGGAATAAGTAAGTACGTAAATAAGATCTTTTGACAGATAATTTCAGCAATATGATCACAGCGAGAAACAATGAATGGTATGTCAGAATGATTATACGGAATCACGCCTCGATTACCACGACAATCTTCATCAACTATACCCCCTCCTATGTCTATATGATGTTCCAGTGCCCGTCCCGAATGGGAGCGATCCGAACGTAAGAGCCTTCCGGAAGTTGTATCTGTAAGTCTGTTGATATTGACCATTCAAACGCCCAATTAAACCCTATCTGCCATCTGTTGGCATTATTAGGACCTCACCATATTCACCACGTTAGCAGGTTAAGGGTTAATACTTTCCCTCTAGCCGGTACTGCTGTATGTTACGCGCTGCGTTAGTCGAGACCTGCGTCTCTCGGTTATCCTCTTGACGGTGCAAGTGCGTTCTGTCAGTTTTACAAAGCGAAGGAGAACCTTACTCTGAGACGGCGTCATATTTTTTTGCCTTCAAGATAAATATTTAAAGAAATTTTTAACATGTATCAAAAGATTTTTTTTTTACAGTCAGCACCCTAAATGGACACGTGGTGAACGGCCAATGAACAAAAGCCGATCGTAGCGGCAGCACCACCATAATCTGCTCGACTGAATCGGTGATGTCACAGCCTTGTCTTCGAAATGGAAGATGTGGCTTGCAGCAACGAACCAGGTTCCCTCTTCCATCAAAAAACGGGCAACATGCAGCGTGCATTCTTTGAATCGGAGATTGATATCGAAAATATCTTATATGAATTCGAAAATATCTGATATGAATTTCCGAATAAGTGTCTGGGAGCAATTGCTCGCAAGGTAATGTTTTTGAGTTGAATGCAAATACATATTGGTCCTAAGTAATCTTCTTAGTTAATTGCAGCTGATCGAGGTTATAGACGAAATCGAAAACATGTGATGTTAAGCTTTTAACTGATGGGGGTTGACGTGAGCAAACGTTGCACGTGTTTGACATGGCACAACCGAAACTGTTATATTTTAGGACGTGTTTGTATATCAAAATGCAATAATCACAGAGTAATTGTGATGTCAAAATTGCGCTCTCTGCTCTGTGATCTTTCAGATAAAATATTTTTGGAATTTCATTTCCTAATAAGACAACTGAATATTTTCGACAGGCCAAAAACGAAAATTTTTCGATAATATAATAAATTTAGATTGGAACGCCGTCCGCAGTTTTTTAATGTAAGAATGGACTGAACCAAAAAAAGGCTACATGTTCATATTTTACAGTGTACTGATACAATTAAGGCTAATAGACTAGTAGTAGTGAGGCAGCCATGGCCCAACAAAGGTGTTACGTATTAGGTATTTTGTTAGGGTGCCGCCATGCCCTCCCGACGCCTGGACTGAACTGCTTCAGTGACGTCATGATGAATGTTGAGGTTGGCACGCGGAAGCCAGGTTGCGGTTCCACCACGTCGAAGGGCAATGCCTCCGGGGCCGAAATTATAAAAAAATGGACTGCATTGGGCCCCAAAATTAGAAAATGGGAAGGATTTCTGATTGCCGCCGTGTATCGTGGTAATTTTTTTGCCGGGAAATAAGGGAGATGAGGAGACGTCCGTCGCTGCCTCTTGACAAGGTTTCTTGGCGTAGGTAGTTATGGTGTAGGAGAAATTGTTTGCAATTCGGTGCCCCCTACTAGCTGATGAAGTTACTTGACGAAGCATGCACATAGGATGTTTTGTGTGCATGATGATGTTATAGGTCATAACAAATAATAACAGGTAGTGGAGTTAATTGTTTATTGTCTCTGTCACCCACAAATAAAAAAACGGAGTTTGTATATTCAAAAATTAATCATTACAATTGTCTCAAGGATTTGTTACAAATCCACTCTTAACCAGATTAGTGGACTAATGTAATATTTATTACATTAATCCACTAATCTTGTTAAGAGTGGATTTGGAACCTTTAAAAATCATATTTCTTAAAAAATAAGATAGTGCTTCTGGATCGTACATAATTTCATGAGGAAGGGTTTGACATGGGCAAGCGTACCAAAAATATTGTTTCTGCCCATAACAACCATAAAAATGTATGTATTTGTACAATTTCTTTTTCTCAAAATTAATGTAACACCTCTTTTGTTTAAGGATAATTCTAACTCACCTTTTCCTCTGCTTAGTTTAATTAAATGATGATCCTCTGTTCTTGACCTTGTGCTTGATACTTGTTCTAACTTCACCTTTCCTAAACAATTTCGTACACTACTTCTTTTTGACATTAATTCAAATTTTCCACTACATAACGTAACCAAAATTCCTCTTTTATTTATCATAGTGTTTGAAATCGGGCAAGCTTTCTCTCGTCCACTTCCTCTCATTATGCAACTTTTGTGTGAAACTTTGTTTCAAAGGTACAACAAAATTGTAGTAGAAAAGAATTTAAAGGTTTCTTTTCAATAAGCCCAGTCCTTGTTCCAGACACAGATCAACAATCAATCATTTGACAAATAGAAATGTGATGTTTCATATTTCTTTCTATTATAACATATAGCAAATAAGAAAATTAACTAAATTGACACCTTACAATTAGTTTTGCCCAGTAGAGCCGAATTCTCTTACACCACGCCAAGTGACATAGTTTTTTTTTTTTACCAAATCCAATTCTGGATAATATATTTTTTCAGAGATTAGCTGTACAGTTTTATCACCACGAGATATAAGGCTTTTCTGAATGACTGAATAATAACACCCTTAAATTACCACAAAAGTCTTCAATGCTGACTCCCGATCCGATACCTAAATGATGAAACAATGCCTAATCGTACATTGGAGCGATTCTGCTGTAGCACACCTCTGGAAGTTTTATTTGCAGGTCTGTTCTTTTCAATTTCTTCCCTCTGGCAGGTACCGTTGTACCGTAGGGGCTTCGTTACTTGAATGCTGCAGATCTTGGTGATTCTCGTGTAGGGGTCGGAGCCTGTTCTGTCAGTTTTACGAACTGAAGGTAATTACCGCTTTTAGTTGACTTGGCATGTGCTTTTCCAATTAATTTCAAAGAATGAAGAAGGACATCTTGGGTTGACATGGTCTCTTTTCTAAGATATAAAATTAATTTTGAAATTAAAAGTGTTATGAAATTTACTGACAAAATTTCATTTAACTAAATTCATTATACTGACGGACACATGATGGATGAATAAACAAACATCTGTTGCAATGACCACACCAACATTCTGTTTATCTTTTAACAAGCTCGCAATAAGGTGGCATTGCGAATAAAAATGCTTGGTTCTAAATGTACCACATTATAAGATTCAGATAGTTTCCATGTACGCAATCTATATGTAATTTATCATCTCTGTTTTTTTCTTGTGTAAATTTGTATATCAGTTTAGGAAACGTATCTGTAATCAAATTTTTAAGAGGAACTTTTTTTTGCATATTTGTATTGATCATAGGTGGTTTCATGAGTTAACGAAAAATCTTCGATGTTACACTTAAAATGAAATACAAAATGCGACACCAAACGTCTGAGTGATGGTGGTTGATGCAGACGTAAGTTACATGTACAGGTTTCTGAAAGATTACAATTATAAATCAAATTTCTTATGTTGATCTTAAAGTCATTTCTGCAATTGGAACACAATGAATGTATCATCCAACCTTCGCTAGCAGCTTGGTTATGTTTCACATAGAGAATACGAGGAGAGTTATCATTATCAAGTGGTACAGCTGTAATGGCAAACATTTTACATTTTATGAAAGCAGAAAAATCCAAAACAAATTCTACCAAATTTAGATTTGAATGTGGTCCACATTCTTTTATAGTATCAATAGGTACAATTTGGAAAGGTAATGAAATACCATAATGGGTAACATTATAAATCCAAAAATCTCCCTTGAATGAAAATATGAAGGAATCGATTATAAAATCTGGTTCCTCCATTCCTTCCTAAAATATGGTATAAAGTGGTGGAGTCGGTTTTTGCTATGTATAAAGTGACTGTGTTGTACGAATCTATCATTCCAGCCATGAATGCTGGGAATGTCCCAGAAATCATACAACATAATCCCAACATACATAATTTTGAAAGTATTAATTCGATAAAATTTCTACTTTCAAAAATGTTAGGAATGAATTCCGTCAACCACGTTCCCATCCAAACCATGGGTTGTAACAGTCTGCCTGTTTTGAAAACGTAGTCTGATCCATCAAATTCCTTTCCAGCTAATTTCATTTTAAAAGAGACTTTCAAAAGAAATAGTATGTGGATAAATATTTTATAATTACTGACTCCATTGCAGCGAACAGACATATTCTGGTAACATAAATAATGGTTCATTACAAAACACCACCACCAGTCATCTCTTTCATAATAAAGAGTCGTAATAGTGTCGAATAAACTCGGACAATTTATTGTATAAAGTGTAGACCACCTGACAGGGACTTGTTCGGTTTCGATTACACAATGCTTATGAAATCTTTTGTCTCTATAATTCCTTTTAATAATGGAAACGTATCTGGAATCAATTTATGATAAGGGAAAATATTTGAACCTACTGCTTATTGATACTGTTGATATACAGGGTGGCCGAGAAATCACCGTACACCGACAAATACGCTACCATAATTTCATTTGAATCACTTAGTACGCCTTGGTTACATGTCCAGCGAATCATTATATGCACCTTGATGCTGGACACACAAACGGATGCACCTTCATATCCTCTTTGACATACGTCGGAGCATTTTTGGAGTAATTGTGCGAAAGGCGTCTTCCACAGCTTTGTGCAAATCTTCGTTGTTGTAGCGACGCGCAGCCACTCTTCCCTTGATAACACCCCACAACGAATTGTCTGGTGTGGTGTGGTAAGGTCAGGACTACGTGGTGGCCATGACAATGGTGCCGGAGATGTCGGTGAGCCACGGCGAATCCAGCGACCTGGAAAACGTTCGTTCAAAATATCGCGCACACAGAGAGCGAAGTGTGCGGTTGCCACATCGTGCTGCAGCCACACGTCATCCAGAGTCCTCTGTCTCTCAGATGAGTTATGAGCCATGTCTCCAACATTGCCCAATAAGATGCCGCATTCAACGGTCCATCGAAAATGTAAGGTCCAATAAGATAATCTGATGTCATACCCGCCCATATCATCACATGTGGTGGATTATGTTCCAGCTCCTG
>Ga0131853_10016270_pt1 | contig 13578 bp, 8 predicted proteins | sample TergutLab28metaG_FD_92764 | JGI IMG/M metagenome (GOLD analysis project Ga0131853, IMG submission 92764) | Labiotermes labralis P1 segment gut microbial communities from Petit-Saut dam, French Guiana - Lab288 P1 (version 2) (version 2) | ecosystem: Host-associated > Arthropoda: Insects >... | reverse complement strand
CTTCATGACCGCCGCCTCCGTGTATGGTGTTGTGTGGTAACTACAGTTTACACCGCGGCGGCCATGTTGTCTTCTTTTTTTCATATTGTTGCACTTGATAGTATAATCTACCCACCCTCTTTATAAAAGAGGGTTGGGGATAAGGGCAAGGGCGCAATATCCTCCTTGACATACACCCGCCAAAAGAGTAGTGCAAAACATCAGCACACTTGATGCTACTAATTTGAATAATTTGACAATAACTTGGCAATTTTACTTATGAAAAGGAGAAACAAAAATGCCAAGAAAAACCATGACCATGGACGGCAACACCGCAGCGGCCCACGTTTCCTATGCGTTCACAGATGTTGCTGGTATCTACCCCATCACCCCATCCTCCAACATGGCGGAATATGTGGACATTTGGGCAGCCGAGGGGCGTAAAAACCTATTCGGACAAACTGTAAAAGTAGTCGAAATGCAATCAGAAGCCGGTGCTGCGGGAACAGTCCACGGCGCGATTACAGCAGGGACTCTGACCAGCACATACACCGCTTCACAGGGGCTATTGCTCATGATCCCCAACATGTTCAAAATCGCAGGGGAACTCACACCAAACGTACTCCACGTCTCCGCCAGAACAGTTGCAACCCACGCACTGTCTATCTTCGGCGACCACTCAGACGTGATGGCCTGCCGTTCCACCGGCTATGCAATGCTGGCAAACGCCTCTGTCCAAGAAGTCATGGACTTAGGCGCAGTCGCCCACCTTGCAACGATTGCAGGGCGCGTACCCGTACTCAACTTCTTTGACGGATTCCGCACCTCCCACGAGATGCAAAAAATCGAAGCATGGTCTGATGAAGACTTTGCCGAAATGGTAGACTGGGACGCCATCAGCCACTTCCGCAAAACACAAAACAACCCCAACCATCCGCTCATGCGCGGCTCAGCGGAAAACCCGGACACCTTCTTCCAACACAGAGAAGCGTCCAACACCGTATACAACGACTTCCCGGCAGTTGTCGAGAAATACATGAACATGGTCAACGAAAAAGCTGGCACAGACTACAAACTCTTCAACTACTACGGCGCGCCGGACGCCACGGAAATCATCATCGCAATGGGTTCTGTCTGCGAAACCACAGAAGAAGTGGTTGACCACCTAAACGCAAACGGACAAAAAGTCGGCCTCATCAAAGTCCGCCTCTACCGTCCGTTTAGCATCAAACATTTCCTCAGCGCAATCCCAGACAGCGTGCAAAAAATCAGCGTCCTAGACCGCACCAAAGAGCCCGGCGCCCACGGCGAACCCCTCTATATGGACGCAGTCACAGCCCTCAAAGGTACGAAGTTTGAAAGCCTCCCGGTCTACGGCGGCCGTTACGGTCTCTCCTCCAAAGACACAACCCCGGGCTGTCTTCTTGCAGTATACGAGAACCTGCAAAGCCCAAGCCCCCAAAACGGCTTCACTGTAGGCATCACCGACGATGTGACCCATCTGTCACTCCCCATCACATCAAACCCGGACACAACAGGTAAGTCCATCGTCTCCTGCAAATTCTGGGGCATCGGCGCGGACGGGACAGTCGGCGCGAACAAAAACACCGTTAAAATCTTGGGCGACTATGCCGGCAAGCAAGTACAAGCCTATTTCCAATACGACTCCAAAAAATCAGGCGGCGTAACCCAATCCCACATCCGTTTCGGTGACGAAAAAATCCGATCCACCTACTTCGTTAACTACGCAGACTTCGTGGGCTGCCACGTGCCGTCATACATTGAGCGTTATGACATCGCAACAGGCATCAAGCCCGGCGGCACATTCCTCATCAACTGTAATTGGAACGTAGAAGAACTCGGCCGCCGCCTCCCGGCTTCCTCCAAAAAACACATCGCGGAAAACAAGATCAAAGTCTACACCTGTGACGCGGTACACATCGCGCAAGACCTGGGTCTCGGCACACGGACAAATACCATCCTGCAAGCGGCATTCTTCAAGTTAAACCCAAGCCTCATTGCAATCGAAGATGCAGTACAACACATGAAAGATGCCATCCAAGACACATACGGACACAAAGGCGAAAAAGTTATCCAAATGAATTACGCCGCCGTGGATGCAGGGGTACAAAGCGTCATCGAGCTTCAAGTGCCGGAAGCGTGGAAAAACCCGGAACCTGACACACCAAAAACCCGCCCAACAGGGGACAGGGTGGAAGTCGTAGACTTCGTCGAAAACGTCCTCTTCCCAATTGCCGGCATCAAAGGGGATAGCCTACCCGTATCCACATTCGTAAAAGACCAATACGCCGCCTGCCCCCAAGGCACATCCGCCTACGAAAAGCGCGGCATCGCAGTCAACGTGCCCCAATGGCATCCCGAAAACTGCATCCAATGTAACCAATGTGTCTATGTCTGCCCCCACGCCATCATCCGCGCCTACGCACTAGACGAAGCGGAAGTCAAGGCAGCCCCGGGCGCAATGCACAAACTCAAGATGACAGGCAAAGGCCTAGACCACCTCAAGTACAGCGTCGTAACCTCTGTTATGGACTGTATGGGCTGTGATTCCTGCGCCAACATCTGTCCCGCCAAAACAAAAGCCCTCACCATGCAGCCACTGGAAACACGCTTGGAAGAGCAAGAGTGGTACGACTATTGCAACAAGCACGTCAGCATGGAAAAGCCGGAAGTATTTGAGGCATTCAAACCAAGCACAGTGAAAGGTTCTCAGTTCATCCGCCCACTACTGGAGTTCCACGGCGCGTGTGCAGGTTGCGGCGAAACCCCATACGCAAAGCTTGTCACCCAGCTATTCGGTGAGAGAATGTACATCGTAAACTCCACCGGCTGCTCCTCCATCTGGGGCGGCACGTACGCCCAAACACCATACACCGTAAACCCCGACGGCCAAGGCCCGGCATGGCTCAACTCCCTGTTTGAAGACACAGCAGAAGCCGGTCTCGGTGTCTACTACGGCACAAAACAACAGCGGGAACGTGCGAAAATGTTAGCAGAGCAAGTCATCGCAGAGAAAACAGACACAACTGTGGTCACAGCCGCCGAAGCATGGCTTGCAGCATTTGAGGACAGCAAAGCCTCCAACGCAGCAGGCAAAGTCCTAAAAGCAGCCCTAGAAGCCGCTCCTGCAAACAAGCTCCACAAAGACCTACTCGACCACTCCAACCAGTTCCTAAAACCATCCACCTGGATGTTTGGAGGGGACGGTTGGGCATACGACATCGGTTACGGCGGCCTGGATCACGTCATCGCATCCGGCGAGAATGTGAACATCCTCGTATTCGATACCGAAATCTACTCCAATACCGGCGGCCAGTCCTCCAAAGCCTCCCAAACCGGCTCAGTTGCACAGTTCGCGGCGGCAGGGAAGCCGGTGAAGAAGAAAGACCTAGCCCAAATCGCAATGACTTATGGTTACGTCTACGTGGCGCAAGTGGCACTGGGTGCAGACTACAACCAAACTCTAAAAGCCATCTTAGAGGCGGAAGCGTACGACGGCCCATCCATCGTCATCGCTTACAGCCCCTGTATCTCACACGGCAACAAAAACGGCATGGGCAAGACCATCGAAGCCGCCAAAAAAGCCGTGGAAGCCGGCTACTGGCACAACTTCCGCTTCAACCCGGATCGAAAAGCAGAAAACAAAAACCCCCTCACCATCGACTCCAAACCACCAAGCGCCGACTATTTAGGCTTCCTACACGAAGAAGTCCGCTACACATCCCTCTTGCTCAAAGACCCGGACAGAGCAAACATGCTCTTCACAGAAGCGGCAGAGCAGGCCAAAGAGAAATGGGAGCTATTGGTGGCGCAGAAAGAAATGTTTGATAAGAAGTTTCCGGGTTAAATGAAGTGAAAAACCCCCGTTGCGTTTGCAACGGGGGTTTTGGTAAATAAGCAAGAGATTTATTGCCGCCCTAAAATCACCAAAATTTCATCAAGTTGATCCATTCGGAACAGGCTATTCCTGGAGCTGAACTCAAACCACATACTCTCTCCTACTCTTGGGCTAAGTGCAACAATATGCTGCTCTCCCGGAAAGACTGTATCGGGGAAGAATATCACTGCAAATTCATCTCCGAAATCCTCAACGCGAATATCACCTTTCAGGACTTGGACGGCAGTAGCGTAATAGATGTCGGTAATCCATATGTCTGTAAACAATTGTTCGTCAGCCAATCTGAATGGCTCGTTAATCTCAATAAGCAAAACATAGGGAGAACCATGTATGATATCTTCCATTACCTCAGACCGAATGGGTGTCCATGCTGGTGGAATACCTGTCGTCAGCTCGTCAACATACGATACAATCTGCTCTTCCGAAACATCCCTTCCGTCGAAATCTAATCCCTCTGCATGTTCAGATAGGGGATCATTGCGCATAACACTGTCTGACGGTACGCTCAAATCGACAACCGTATTGCTGATAAACAAAAACCCATCTTCGTGTGTCTTTGCATAGGGCGAGTTGATTCCAATCAGTGGTAGTAAATATTCCCTTTCAGGGTAAAATGTTAGATCACCTGCTTGGTAATATACAATATTGGCGAATGTATGCTGGACATAAACAAAAATCCTGTCTGCGGCATTGCCTAAAATTCGTTCCAGCACAACAAACTCAAACTCTGTTAGATTATCTCCAAAAGGTCTATGTCCTACATATTGTGCGATTACTACATCGGTAGCAAATTCTAGCACAGCATCTTCAAAAGTAAGATGTTCAATAGTTGCTTGGAGTTCAGGTGGCACTAAAGTAGAGTTGCGCGAAGAAGCTTCTTCTGACGAAGAGTTAGACACACCGCAAGCGGCTAAAGACAATATAAGCAAAACTAATAAAAATAGTATGATTCGTTTCATGTTGTTCCTCTCTTTTGGCGAAAGAGTCTCCCCCCGCTGCAAACGCAACGGGGGGAATGTGTATTTAGAGCCTTAATATGCAAGATTTCCGCCGCCGCGAATTCGTTCTAAATCACCGAAAGTCAGGCTTAAGTCATTATCAGGGTTTATATTTTCTAAAATAGCATCGCTTGAATCGTTAGTCATTGCACCATCCCCTCTCTCATGAGAGACGCGGTATACACTTTGCATGGGACCCAACAGAACTGCGGGTCTTTCCTCATCAAAGTAAAAGGTTCTTAGGAATAACACGACATCATCACCGGCTGCAAAAGAAACAAAATTTGCATTTACAAGCTCTCTGTTATCAATTCTGCCGCCCAGCTGTGCAACTTCCATAATATCGCCCACCTGTGCGTTGCCTTGAAAAACATCTAGAACTCTAAGTTGGTGTATAGTGCTTATTTCATACTGCTCAATTAATTCTCCGCCGGGATTTAAATATTCATCATCTTCATCTCTAGGCGGCAATACGACATTCCTCCATTCTACCCACTCGTCTAAAATCTCTACACGAACGATATCTGTTGCTACGGAGGCCAACTCGTCTACGCTTTCATAAACAATAAATGCACCCTCAACGAAATCGGTAATAACATCGTCATCGCTCCCTGTGCAAGCTGTTAGAAATACGAGAGCAAAGATTGCTAAACCCAATATACAAATTTTTTTCATTTGATTAACCCTCCTTCTTGGTTGAATTAGTGTAACCAATTAGCGCTTTGAACATCAAATGCTGTTGGCCTTCGGACGTTTTGCCATTGTGCGACTGTACGAGTATTCATTATGCTGGCAGTTGTAGATCCTCCTTGGATTGGAAGTCCACGGGTTGCGCCATCTTGTAACCCTATAGCATGCCCTAATTCATGCGCCATGACACTTTCTATCATCTGGCTGACATTCGTTGCATGGAGGTTTATAACTCTTGAATTCAGCTCAATATCAAAGCGTGTAACCTCTGTTCCTGAAGAGGCTCGCCGCCAGAACAACCCCAGGTAGTCCCATTCAAAATTTCTAGCAGTGACAGTATTATTGGAATTGGTGAAATTTCTCCAAATGTAGATTGGAGTGTCTGTATCATTCCAACTGTTGATACCATTATTTATGGCTGTTTGCCACGTTGAATTGAAACTAAAAGGGTATAACGTAATAATGTGAGAATGCCAGTGTGCCAGATGTCTCTCTGGATTACGCCACCTTGCAGAAAATGTGACATTATTATTAATACGTGTGTTTGCCGCTATTGTTGCACCTCTTGTGGTTCTATCATCAGTAGAACTCCATCCACGAAATGTACGTAGAAGCCAAGTGCTTGTCGGTAGTGGTTGCCCAATAACAGTCCCGGAAAGCCTTTGCCAAGGAGTCACACCAGACCCACCATTTGCATTCCAAATTATTGTCCGAATGTCAGATGGAAAAGTGGGTGTTCTACCAGCAACACGGCTAACAAAGGTTACCGAATCCGTTCTTCTGAAAGGGTCTTGAGGCATAAGCCGACCATTTGTGCCCTGAATCCAACCTCTAGCTACCGCAGTCCGCATATAGGGCAAAGCCCAACTAGAAATTTGATTTACGTCTGTAAATCCGGCAAGGTTATGATGAAGATGTGGCAATCCATGTGCACGAACAGCCATTGCGATAAACTCTTGTCGTGTAATCGGGGTATTGGGCAAGAAGTTGCCAGTTGTGGTGCATCCTTGTGTCCATCCCAAATTGCGTGCCCAACCCGCAATTGGGTAAAACCAATGTTGCACTTGCACATCAGGAAATCTGGGATTAGGTGTGCCCGTATTTGTCAGCAAGTCGGGACGTATTGCGCGCAGAAGCAGAGCCATCGCTTCTGCCCTTGTGGCATTCCCGGCGGGGATAGAGAGTGGTTCGATTGTAGCAGCCTCGCCAAGCGCGAAATCTTCTGCAAAGTCAAAAGTATCAAAAAAATCATCATAAAAGTGATCGTATTCGTCGAACAGGTGTTCATCATCTACCATCGCTTGCGCCGAGAGGTGGAGTGGTGGGATCACGCTAATTGCCATAGCAAAACATAAGACTACAATTAAAATTTTCTTCATAACTATCTTCTTCGTTGCGTGCATGAATTTTCCTCCTCAATCTATAATATGATAAATTTTCTCCTAAGTGTAATTGTAGGTCGTTATCAGACAATCATAAAATCACCTCTCTTTCGTATTTTGCACACTAATCATTTAATGTTTTAGCTAATTAAACCAATGAACCAGCTAAAAACAAATTGATTATTGTTAAAATATCACATGCACTTACATTTTGTCAACAATTTTTATCAAAAATCGTGCTCTTTATATCCCACACCAACCCCATTGCTTTCCCCCGCAAAACCAGCTATACTATACCCACACACAAAACCATCACGCAAGAGGGGAGGCACAGCTCCAATGCGCACACTCATCATAACCGTAACCGCCGGCCGGGGTCACAACTCCACGGCGAAAGCCCTGAAAGAAAGCATCAGCAACAAAGGCGCAGAAGCCGTTGTACTGGACTTATATAAATATATCAGCAAAGTCATCTACAACATGGTAGACAAGGGCTATCTCTTCTCCATCAAACACACCCCAAAAGGCTTCGGCCGCGCCTATTCCGGCCTGGAGCGGCGCAAGATCCCGCGTAAGATACTGGGCATCCTAAACTCCAACAGAATCATAGCCGGCCGCCTGGCAGGTTTCTTTGCAGAGTACGACCCGGACGTCATCATCGTCACCCACGTCTTCGCCGCCCAAGTGTTAGACGTGCTCAAACGCCAAGGCCACCTCCAAGTCCCCATCATCGGCGTAATGACAGACTATTGCATCCACCCATTCTGGGAGACCGTCCCCAGTGTGGAAACCATCGTCACAGCAAGCGAACTCAACCGCTACGCCGCAGAACGCCGAGGCATCGAGGCAACGCGTCTCCTCCCCCTGGGCATCCCCGTGGCCTCCAAGTTCTCTGAGAAATCTGAGCAGAAAGAAGCCCGCCAAACCCTCGGCCTAGACCCGGACAAAACCACCATCCTGGTCATGGGCGGCAGCATGGGCTATGGCGACTTACTCCAAAGCGTCCTGCAGATCGACCAAATGAACAAAGGCTACCAAATCGCCTGCATCGCCGGCGCAAACGCCCGCCTATATGACCAACTCCGCAGCCTAAACACCAGATACCCCCTCCACATCTGCGGCTTCACCGACCAAGTCCACCTCTATATGGACGCGGCAGACTGCATCGTCACCAAACCCGGCGGGCTCAGCACCTCAGAAGCCCTATCCAAAGAACTGCCCCTCATCCTAGTATCCCCCATACCCGGTCAAGAAGAGCGCAACGCCCACTTCTTCGTCAACACCGGCGCGGCGGTACTCGTCAGCAAACATTTCCCCATTGCAGAAGCGGTCTACACCGTATTAGAGAGTGAGGGACGTTTCCAGCACATGAAAGAAGCCATCCGCAAAATCGCCCGCCCCCGTGCAGCGGAGGATATCGCAGACCTCAGCCTCCGCCTGGGGGAAGCACACACAGCGGGAGACAAATATGCCCAAACCACCACCAGACTTTAAAGCAGTATTACAGACCCTAGAAGAAAACGCACACAAAGCCTACCTAGTCGGCGGCTGTGTGCGTGATCTTTTCATGGGCAGAACACCCCAGGACTTCGACATCGCCTCCAACGCCGCCCCCGAAGAAGTCATCCGGATATTCCCCAAAACCATAGCCACCGGCCTAAAACACGGCACAGTCACCGTACTGCTGGACAACGCACAAATAGAAGTCACCACCTTCCGCAAAGACGGCCCATACCTCGACCACCGCCGCCCCCAACAAGTGACCTACGTAGACGACCTCACAGAAGACCTCCTCCGGCGTGACTTCACCATGAACGCCATCGCAATGGATCAGCGCGGCGAGATAACAGACCCAACCGGCGGCAGAGCAGATATCCAAGCCCAAACCATCCGCGCCGTAGGCGACCCCGCGGTACGCTTCACAGAAGATGCCCTCCGCATGTTCCGCGCCCTCCGCTTCTCCGCCCAACTGGGATTCACAATCGAGACGGAGACCAAAACAGCCATCCAAACCCAAAGCCACCTCGCCCAAACCCTCTCCCCCGAACGCATCCGCGACGAGATCGAAAAGATACTCTGCGCAACCCGCCCCGAAATCATAGCAGATGTGCTAAACTACGGCCTACTAAACACCTACCTGTACCGTCCCGTAGGGGCGACCGTCCCGGTCGCCCGCGCCCTTTCCACGCTTCCCCGTGTGCTCGCAGCCACCCCCCGTGCCCTTACCGTGTCCTCCCCCGCGATCCGCGCCACCCCCCGCGCCCTTTCCGTCCCCTCCCGCGTCATAACCGCGGGCGCACACTGTGCGCCCCTACGTGGTTGGTGCATGTTCACCGCCATCCTATTAAAAGACAATGCCATCACAGACCCGGAGGCTTTCCTAAAATCCCTGCGCCTCAGCAGGCAGATCACCGAACCCGCCGCCAAAGCCGCAAGCCTCGCCCAAACACCCCTGCCCGATGACCCCATCGCCCTCAAACGCCTCATGGCAAAGTGTGGCAAGGAGGTCATTACGCTCACAGCAGAGGCCGCGGCATGTCTGGGCGCACCCGATCAATCCGCAAGCATCCAAGAAATCCTCCAAAGCGGCGAATGCTACTCCCTCGACACCCTCGCCCTCCAAGGCGCTGACCTCTTGGCCTATGGCATCCCCCAAGGCGTGCAAATCGGCGAAACCCTGCAAAAACTCCTAGACTATGCGATCATCCACCCCGAAGCCAATACCAAAGAAAGGCTTCTGCATTGGCTTACAAACAACAGTAATTCATAAATGGTTCATATCTATTTGTGCTATATCTATCAACAGGTTGCCAAATTACAGTGTGAAATTGATGAAAATATACAAGAAAATCGTAAAAATGTGAAATTTTTTCCATAGAAAGTAGTGACAATTAGAACGCAACATGTTATAATGCTGAAAACCGAATGGGAAACATAGGTTTGAAAGGGGAGAACGTACAAAAACAGAACACAAGGTGTGTGCACAAACCAATTTAAAAAGGAGAGATTAAAAAATGTTGGATCTTATTACAAACCCGGTTCTAATTTCTGTAGCAGTCGTAATGGTTTTATGTTTCCTGAAAGTCAACGTTATGCTTTCTTTGCTCATCGCAGCGCTTGTCGGCGGTGTAGTGGGTCAAGTGACTGCAGTTGCTTATGAGGGCGTAATCGTTGAAAGTGGTCTAGGCTTTGGGGCAGATATCCTAGAATCCATGCGTCTTATCATCAGCGGTATGACAGGGAAAAACAATGTTGCACTCAGTTACATTCTGCTTGGCGCTATGGCAGTTGCAATTGGCCAAACAGGTATTGTAAAAATCCTTTGCCTCAAGTTGATCAAAGTGTTTGGCGATAAAAGGGTTGTAACCGTGCTTATTATTGCAGGTGTTGCTTCTCTGTCTCAAAATGTAATCCCTGTACATATTGCGTTTATTCCGATTCTGATTCCACCCCTACTTTACGCATTCAACAAAATGGGTCTGGATCGTCGTGCAGTTGCACTTGCTCTCGTCTTCGGTCTAAAAGCGCCGTACATGATTGTACCGATGGGCTTTGGTCTTATGTTTGGCGGTATTGTTGCAGATAATATGAACCTCGCTTATGAGGCGCTCGGTCTCACTTACCAGGTGAATGAAATGGGCGTTTGGTTCTATCTACTCATCCCGGTTCTACTTGGTATGGGTGGCGGTCTTCTGTTTGGTACACTTTTCACATACAGAAAACGCAGAGAATATGAGCAACGTGATCTATCTATGGAAGAAATCAAACCTGAAGATCTGAAGTTCACACGCAAACATGTATTTGCACTTATCGGTATTGTTCTTTGTTTCGGTCTGCAAGTTGTGATTCGTGGTATCGGTTCTTGGGGTTGGTTTGGTCTGGATCGTGGCATAATTCCACCCGGAACCGCTGGTCTTGGTCTGCATCTAGGTGCAATCCTCTGTTTGGTGTTCTACATCGTTACCGGTGTTATCAACTTTAAAGAGATGGATGAAACTGTTGCAGGTGGTTTGAAGCTGATGGCTGGTATTGCATTCATTATGCTGGCTGCCGGTGGGTTTGCAGCAGTTATGCGTGCAAACGATAACATCCACGTTGAAAGTCTAGTTGACTCAATTGTTGGCTTTACAGGTACAGGTGCATTTGTACTGGTACTTGGTATGTTCTTGGTATCTGTTGTCATCACGTATGGTATCGGTACGAGCTTTGGTACTGTTCCGATTATCGCACCAATTTTTGTCCCGCTCGCAGTTGCAGGCGGCCTATCCGTAGGGGCGACAATTTGTCTAATCGGTGCTTCCGCTGCCATTGGTGACGCTGGTTCTCCAGCCTCTGACTCAACACTTGGTACTTCAGCAGGTCTAGTTGTTGACGGTCAGCATGACCACATCTACGACACATGTCTGCCGTGTATTTTGCACTTCGATATTCCGCTTATCGTCTTCGGCACAATCGCTGCCGTATGGATTCTGTAATTTAATTAACAAAGCGTTAATAACGCATGTCACGTGAAAAATAGGGGCTTATGCCCCTATTTTTTCACTTCATGGAAAACTTCAGCGAATTAAAGAATAGAAAAAAGGAGTGCATTTTCATGTTAATTATTGACAATCAAAAACCCATTAGCATTCATGACCTAGTCCGCGTTGCCCGTCACGGCGAAAAAGTAGAGCTGTCAGACGGCGCAAAAAAAGCCATCAACCACAGCCGCACCTTTGTAGAAACGATCCTTGCAGAAAACAAAGTCGTCTACGGCATATCAACCGGCTTCGGTGAGTTCTCCAAAGTCACCATCTCCGGCAGTGACCGTGAACTGCTCCAAAGAAACCTCATCCTAAGCCACTGTGTCGGCGTGGGTGACTTCTTGCCGGTAGAAGCAATCCGCGGCATCATCTTCCTACGCGCAAACTCACTGGCTCGTGGTTATTCCGGCATCCGCCTATCCACAGTTGAAAAGCTCATCGAGCTACTCAACAAAGGCATTACCCCGGCTATCCCGGAAAAAGGTTCTGTCGGCGCATCCGGCGACCTAGCCCCCCTCAGCCACATGGCAGCAGTCCTGCTGGGCGAAGGCTTCGTCCTGGTAGACGGCAAAGCAGTACCAGCACGTCCCGTCCTAGACGCCGCAGGCTTCGAGCCAATCGAACTGGCCGCCAAAGAGGGACTAGCCCTGATTAACGGCACCCAAACCATGACCTCAGTTGGTGCGCTCGCCTGTTACGATGCCGAGCAAATGCTCAAAGTCGCAGACATCGCCGCGGGTCTATCTCTGGAAGCCCTCCAAGGTACCCGTGCAGCTTTCGACCCGCGCATCGCACAAATCCGCCCCCATCAAGGCCAAATTGACTGTGCGGCAAATATCCGCAAGATCACAGAGGGCAGCGCCATCATCGAGAACCACAAGAATTGTGACAAAGTGCAAGACGCATACTCCCTCCGCTGTGTGAGCCAAGTCCACGGCGCTTCCCGTGAAGCCATCCGCCGGGTGAGAGAGACCATCGACACCGAAATGAACTCCGTCACCGATAACCCCATCGTCATGGCGGACACCGGCGAAATCATCTCCGGCGGTAACTTCCACGGTCAGCCAATGGCGCTGGTGATGGACTACCTCAAACTCGCCTGCGCCGAAATCGGTAACATTTCCGAACGCCGTATGAACCGCTTGGTTGACCCGCATTTAAGCGGACTACCCGCATTCCTAATCGCAAACGGCGGCGTAAACTCCGGCCACATGATCGCCCAATACACAGCGGCGGCTCTTGTGTCCGAGAATAAGGTTTTGGTACATCCGGCATCCGCTGACTCCGTCCCAACCTCAGCAAACCAAGAAGACCACGTCAGCATGGGCACAATCGCATCTCGCCAAGCTCGTGAGATCCTAGGAAACGTCCAACACATCCTATCCATCGAGCTCATGTCAGCCGCCCAAGGGATTGACTTCTTGTTGCCAAACCGCCCCGCCAAAGGCACAGGCGCGGCATACGACCTCATCCGCACAGTGGTCACCCACATGGAAGAGGACAGACTGTTACACCCAGACATGGAAGCAGTCCACCGCCTGATTATGAACGAATTCCTCGTCCAAACAGTAGAAGCCGCAGTAGGCGAACTACACTAAGCGCAACCACAAAAAACAGACCGCCATTTGGCGGTCTGTTTTTTTATGGTGTGGCGGCGGCTACGGACACGGTACGATATGCCCTTTGTATGGAACGGTTCTAAACCGTTCCGTCCCTCCTTGCCCCGGGATGATTATGCGGAACGGTTTAGAACCGTTCTACAATGATAGGGTGCACCCGTAGGGGCGATTATCAATCGCCCGTGCCCTTACCGCCCTTACTGCCGACAATGCTGAAACCACGGGCGATTGATAATCGCCCCTACAAAGGCTCTGTACCGAATATAAATTTTCTGTACTACTGACCGACACACTACCCGGCGTAGAAATTGCTTATTTGGTACATAGGCTCCTTTTGTAAAGGAACTGTCCGCGAAGCGGACTGAGGATTGCTTTTATTCCCCTCCTTGGAGGGGTGGCACGAAGTGCCGGGGTGGTTGTTACAAATCCTCCGTCAGACTTCGTCTGCCACCTCCTTTGGAAAAGGAG
>Ga0131853_10016269_pt1 | contig 13578 bp, 8 predicted proteins | sample TergutLab28metaG_FD_92764 | JGI IMG/M metagenome (GOLD analysis project Ga0131853, IMG submission 92764) | Labiotermes labralis P1 segment gut microbial communities from Petit-Saut dam, French Guiana - Lab288 P1 (version 2) (version 2) | ecosystem: Host-associated > Arthropoda: Insects >... | reverse complement strand
GCATGAGTCGCGCGTTGTACTAGAAAACAGCTTGCGGGAGTATTATTTGATTCCGAAAATTGAGCGCTTTGTTAAGCTCAACGACAAACACCGGCACTATTGGATGTGGACGGCCGAAACCGACCGTGGCACCTATACCATTGAAATTCGCGACTATAATAACACGGTCAAGCCGCTTTATGATGGCCGTGTGCTGATTAAAGATGCCAACGACAACCGCTATGAAATTCCGAATATCAATCTGCTGGACAAACGCAGCCAGCGCATGATTTTGCCCAACCTGTAAGAGGAGAACATATGGCGATACGCTACATCGATGGCCCCGAAGCACGCATTACTGACCATGATGGTTTGTTGGTTGATGTGGAGTTTCATCAAGGCGAAACTTTCACCGCGCTGGAACCACGGCGGTTATTCCCGGTGTCGGGGTTGGATAAGTATATTACTCTATTGAATGATGAAGGCCAGCAAGTGGCCATTGTGCGTGACATCAACAACCTGCTGCCCGACTCCCGCGAGGTGCTGCAGCGTAGCCTGCATGAGTACTATATGATACCCAAAGTTAAACGCCTGCTGAAGATGACCGATAAGTTCAAGATTTGGATGTGGACAGCCGAAACCGACCGCGGCACTTATACCTTTGAAATTCGCGACCACCTCAACACCGTTAAGCCTTTGTATGACGGTCGTGTGCTCATCAAAGATGCTAATGACAACCGCTATGAAATCCCTGATATTGCGCTGCTGGACAAACGCAGCCGGCGCTTGATACTACCGAATCTATAAGGAGAAACCCATGAAACTCATTATTGCAATTGTGAACAACGACGACAGCGCCGTGGTGGCCTCGGCACTGACCCTGGAGAAATTTAGCGTGACTAAGCTCTCCACTTCGGGCGGCTTTTTGATGGTGGGCAACACCACGCTGCTCATTGGTGCTGAAGAAGCCGATGTGCCGCGCGTGAAGCAAATCATTAACGAAAACTGCCAAAAACGCGACCATGTTGCGCCAAGCGTGGGCTCGTTTGGGCGCGGCACCAACAAACACGAGATGGTTGAAGATGCCACTGTGCAGGTGGGCGGCGCCATTGTGTTTGTGTTGAGTGTAGACAGCATGGATAAATACTAAGCGCCTGCGGTGAGCAAGTCGCTTCGCTGTGCCTATTTATGATTTACACAAAAAATGCCAATAGAGGGATTTAGAGATTTTATGTATACCAACAAACTTGAGCTGCGCTATGCTGATGAGTTGCATCACTATGATATCTACCCCATGGTAGTGCAGGCAGACAAAACCAGCACCATCACCATAGCACCGCGCGGGCACCATGCGGCATTCACGCAGGCGAATTATCGCCTGTCCATTCACCCGTGGGACGAAGGGGCAGTGGATGAGTTCCCTGAATATAACAACGATTTTGCGTTTGACGTGACGCCCGATGAAGACGGTTGCATTCGTATTTCGTTCGAGTTTTTTGGTTGCCAGCAACATTTTATTCGCTTGAAGGCAGATGATTTTAGCCTACAGATGAGCGTGTTTTCGGTGGATGACGATTTGGTGGGGCGCTACCCATTCCGTGGGGATTTGCATTTGCACACGACTTACTCTGACGGGCGGCAAGCCCCGGCCATTGTGGCAGCAAACTACCGCAAAACGGGTTATGACTTCCTTGCCATCACCGACCATCGGCAGTACGCGCCATCATTGGAGGCCATTGACGTTTACAAAAATGTGCCCATTGAACTGTGCTTAGTGCCTGGCGAAGAAGTGCATGCTCCGCAAAACGATACCCACCGTAATAATTTGCATATCATCAATTTTGGCGGCACACACAGCATTAACGACATGTTTGAGGATGCTGACGAGCACTGGGCGCGTGTGGACGAATATATGACGACCCTCGATATTCCTGCGTGCTTTGTGGGCATGGAGCGTTACTACTACGCCGATTGCCACTGGATTTTTAACGAGATACGCCGAGCGGGCGGACTGGGCGTTTTTTGCCATCCGTATTGGCTGAGCAATGTGCTGCAAGTTCCGCCGCGGCTGGTGGAAAAACTCATGCAGCACCTGCCGTTTGATGCCTTTGAGGTGCTGGGCGGTGAGAATTATTTTGAGCAAAACGGCTATCAGACGGTGCAGTATTACGAAGACATGGCAAAGGGGCGAAAGTATGCCATTGTGGGCAGCACTGACAGCCATAACAGCGTGAACAGCCGCAACTCGCATGTGTGCAGCACCATGGTGTTTGCGCATGAGAATGAACGCACCGCACTGGTGCAGGCTGTGCGCGATTGCTACAGCATTGCTGTTGACACGATTGATGAAACCCCGCGTTTTGTGGGTAACATGCGGTTGGTGCGCTATGCCTGCTTTTTGCAGAATAATTTCTTTCCGCGGCATGATGAGCTGTGCTTTGAAGAGGGTCGTGCCATGCATGACTACGCATGCGGTGTGGCGGGTGCCGAGGAGATTTTGCGATTGCTGAACGGGCGCATGCAAGCGCAGCGGGAGAAATATTTTGGTTGGCGAGCCTAACTTTCGGCAGGATGTAGGGGTGGCTTGCAAGCCACCCGCATTCTTCCACTTGCCCATAAACTTCCGGGCGGCTTGCAAGCCGCCCCTACACGCTGGTTAAAGGAGATTGCCATGAAAAAGCTTGCTGTGTTGTTGTGCGTGCTTGCACTGCTGTTTGCGGGTGCATTGACTGCCCATGCGTGGCCGGAGTCGTTTACAGTACAATCTGAAGATGGCACACGTGAATTTTGGTTTGGCGTTGTGATGTCGGTATCTTTGACAGAATATCCATATCACGCGCAGCAAACAGGCATTCGCATGTATGAACACGGTGAGTTGTTGTGGGAACATGTGCACGAATACTGGGAACAGGCGTTTTGGTTCGATGCGACGCAAGAACAGTTTGTGTTTTCGGCAGACTTAAACTATTTTGCGTTCTTGGGTACGGATCAAACCTTCGGCGGAAATGAGATTGATGTAATCTTATTTTTTGAAAATGGCCAGCGGGGAATCACTGCTACATTTGGTGAACCACGTATCGAAAATCATGCGTTTGATCCCGCGACGAATTTGCTTAATGTGGTAAGAACGGATGGCAGCACATTTACACATGACCTTGCGCAACGAGGCGAGTTTGTTGCGCGCAATGGAATTGCACGAGGGGCGAATCCCGATGTGTTAGCAGGGCAAGGGGTAATTGTGTTTGGATCTGGTTTGCTTTCCTGGCAAGTGCTGCTTGTTATCATTATTGGGGTGATTGTGCTGGTTATGTTTGTGTTGCTTATTATCCTGCGCCGCAAAAGAAAGGATGCCCATGGTTAAGAAATACGACAAACAACTAAAAATGCACCGTCCGGCAACCTTGCCGCTGCCCAATGTCGCGCTGCCGTCGGGCTTTCATATTCGCAGCATGCGCGAGGATGAGCAGGCCTGCTGGAGCAACTGCTGCTTGGGTGAGTTCGATATCACCGAGGCGACGCTTGAGTGGTTCATGACAAAAATGCACGACCAGCCCATGCGCGAGATTTTCTTCATCTGCAACAGCGATGACCAGCCCGTGGGCACCGCCACCGCACAATTGCTTAAAGGCGAGCCATTTTTGCACTACATTGCGGTGCACCCCGATTGGCGGGGGAGGGGTCTTGCTAAGCCTTTGATGAGCCATGTGCTGGCACGCCACGCCGAGCTTAGCCGTGCGGGATGCTATCTGACCACGGATGATTTTCGACTGCCTGCGATTAATAGCTACCTACAATTTGGCTGGCAGCCGGTGATGTGGAGCGATGATGCACAACAACGTTGGGAGAGTGTGTATGCACAGTTGGGGATATAATATTCGCGGCATTATCCCTGCGGATTACCCGCACATGGAGAACTTTCTCTACCATGCCATTTACATCCCTGCGGACGAGGTTCTGCCGCCACGTGACGTGATTTTTGACCCCGAAATTTACGTGTATATCAAAAACTTTGGCAGCCTGCCTGCTGACTGCGGCACGGTGGCCGAAATTGACGGCAATATTGTGGGCATGGCGTGGGCGAGGATTATCCCTGCGTATGGCAACATTGATGAAAACACACCAGAACTTGCGATTTCTGTGCTGAGCGAGTTTCGCGGGGGCGGCATTGGCGCAGCGTTGATGGCAAAATTGTTTGATGAGTTGCGCGAACGCGGCCACACTAGAACATCGCTTTCAGTGCAGAAAAACAACCCTGCGGTTCGCTTTTATCAACGGTTGGGCTACCGCATTACGGACGAAAAACTTGACCATGCCGGGCATGAAGATTACATTATGATAAAGGGGTTGGTGTGATGTATAGTTACACGTATGATTTTCCAATTGGCAAGGTGTTGATTATTGAACAGGACGGCGCAATTTGCGGTCTGCACTTTGTTAGCCGCCTAGAGGCAGAGGAAAGAGGATTTGCGGGTGCCATTGACGCTGAAACGCCGTTGATTGTCCGCGCTGCCGAGCAATTGCGTGAATATTTCGCAGGCCAGCGACGTGAGTTTGATTTGCCGCTTTGCTTGCAGGGCACAGCCTTTCAGCAAAACTGCTGGCAGGCGCTTCAAGCCATACCTTACGGCGAAACACGCAGCTATAAACAACAGGCTGAGTTCATTGGGAACCCTAAAGCTTGCCGTGCGGTGGGGTTGGCTAACAACCGCAATCCCATTTCAATTTTTGTGCCGTGCCACCGCGTGGTGGGGCACGGTGGCTCGCTGGTGGGCTATGGCGGGGGACTTGATGTGAAACGGTTTTTGCTGGAGTTGGAGGGGAATGTTTCGCTTTAATGAAAATCCACCGACATAGCCGGGGGTTTGAGTGTATAATGAAACGGCGTGCCATTGGCGCGCCGTCACAAAAGGAGGCCTACATGGAACACGAACGCCTAACCAAACGCAACCTATGGAGCTACACCATCACCGGGGTGGGGCGCGACACCGCAGCACAGCTGTGGTCGGGCAACTTGCTCAACTTCATCATGTTCACCCGCAGCCTTACGGCACAACAGTTTGGTGTGATTAACGGGCTAATGGTTGCCGCGCGGGTGTTTGATGGCTTCACTGACCCCATCATGGGCAATATCATTGAAGTCACGCGCTCGCGCTGGGGCAAGTTTAAACCTTGGATTGCCATTGGCATGGTGATGACCGCCGTGGTGATGATTACCACCTTTAGCACCACACTGCAAGATTGGCAGTTCGTCACCTTCATCGGCATCATGCTGTTTGTGTATAGCAAGGTGTTCACGTTTAACGATGTGGGCTATTGGGGCATGCTGCCTTCGCTGGCAAGCCAAAAGGCCGACCGCGACAAGCTTAGCGCGCGGGCCATGCTGTTTGCGGGCATTGGCGCGGGCATTGCGACAATACTCATTGGGCCGCTGACGGCGGGCGACAATGCCTGGGGCGGCAACGCACTAACGGCCTTTGTGCGGCTGGCGGTGACGTTTAGCGCAGTGGCCATGGTGTTTCAACTGTTCACGCTGATTGGTGTGAAAGAAAAACCGCTGCCGCCCAAAGGTGAGGCCACGGTTAATCGTGTGGCGCTGCGCACCATTTTTCGCACCATTCGCAACAATGACCAACTGTGTTGGCTGATGATTCTGTTTTTGCTGGCCACAACGGGTAATAACATCGCACCGAGCATGCTGGGCACAAACTTCATTTTCTTCCGCTTTGGCTACAACGGCATGCTCACCACGGTTTTCATGACGCTAGGCGCTGTGGGCGCCGGCGTGGTCATGCTGTTTTACGATCGCATTTCTGCGCGTTTTTCGCGCGCGAAATTGCTGAAAATCGCCACGGCCTGCGTGCTGGGTGGCAATGCGTTCATGCTGCTGACGGGCTTGCTGCCCATTAACGTTTGGTGGTTGCAATTTGGCTTGCTCACACTGGGTAACCTGTTCTCGTTTGGCGCATTTAGTGTATATGGTCTAGTGGTGATGGTGTGCATTGCCAACACGGTGGAATACAACGAATGGCGCACGGGCGCACGTGCCGAGGGCATCATCTTTAGCATTCGACCATTTATCATTAAACTGGGGCATGGCTTTGTGCAATTGATTGTTTGGTTGACTTTTTGGGCAACGCGCGTGTTGCAGCACACCAACAATATTGCGCACTACGAACAACAGACTGCCATGGGCAACATTTCGTCCGCCGAGCGCATGGGTTATATCAGCGAAGTGATTGCGCAAGTGCCCACCGGGCGCACATTAGCGTTGCTTGCTGCCATGACGATTATCCCCAGTGTGCTGGCAATTGCGTCGTATTGGCTGTTTAAACGAAAATTCACGCTCACCGAGCAGAAATATGAACAAATTTTGAGTGACCTTGCCCAAAGAAATACCCCAAAAGTTGGTTGATTTGCACAAAAAGAATATGCTGTCATAAAATACTGTTGACTTTTCCATGCGGATAGTGTAAAATGGAAAAGGCTACATGTAACTTTATGGCAGTATATTTTATTTTATCTGTTGGAGGAGAAAGTATGAAACTATTGCGCAAACTGCCCAAACGTGTTCTAGGGTTGGTGCTGAGCCTTTTGTTGTTGGTAACAACCATGCCGCTCACCGCGCCGCAAGCGCAGGCGGTGAACCAGCCGCTGGACCAAAACATGGTGCGTGCACTGGCACACGCCATGAGTGAACCCGACCCGAATAATCCGGGCGCGCGTCGCATTATCCCAGCGCTTGAGGAAATGCAATGGGAGTTCCCAAGCTCAAACCGGGGGGGTGTGAACTTTGTTAACCCCAATCACACCGGTCGCAATGACCATGGTACTTGGAATTACAACTCCTATCCTACCCGCATTAACACCACGGTGTTTTCGCTTGATGCGCCTAACGCCATGTGGGAAGTGATGGAAATTTATCGCAACATTGCGCACCACAGCTTTGACCGCACGTTGCCGCAAGTGGAACGTGGTGTAACCGACAATATCGGTTCGTTTGTGGTGCCTGCTAGCATGAACGCACATATTCGTGATATGATTTTTAGCATGTATCCGCACTTTGCGCACAGCAGCGTGCCGTGGGATTTGCTGGGCGGTGCCATGCTCGGTGAGGGTTCCATTACGGAAAATCACACCACACCTAGTGGCAATGGTGTTCACGGGGCAGTCAATCGCCCAGGCCGTGTTGGCTCACCTTTTTCATCATTTAGTGAACAAGACCAAGGTGGTGCATTGGCTGGTGGTGTATCGAATGCAAATATGGGTCCGCAATATCGCGGACCGTGGACTGTCTTCGGCAATCCCAGCAACAACCAAATTCACCAAATCACAGGGCAAGCCAGTGCGGTTGGCCGTGTGACGCGGACGCACCTGGAAACGTATCGTTCGTTTGCTAATATTGAAGATATTCCGGACACCGCTACACGCACGCGTGAAATGGCTACCCATATGATTCGCATTAACACGCGTGACCATTCAAACTTTTTAGGAAACCGTTGGCTGCAAGGTATGTTTGTGGTGAATGGTCACCGTCACTATCGCCTGCCGCACCACGATGCCAACCACATGTGGTGGAACGATGCCGGCAGAGAGGCTATGGCGCGCGGCCAAGACAATGCACACAAGATTTATGACCTCGACCCGTTCTCCACGGCACAACCCCGCCAAACATTGTTGAATTATCGCATTGCGGTGAGCCAACAAGGCAATGTGGGCACATGGATTACGGATGAATATCTGCTCACGCGTAACCGCAGCCAGCTGGAAGTGATTCAAGCGCAGCTGAGCACGGTGATTGCTGCACTGCCCGGTCAATTTGCGCAAGAGGGCGGCATTGTGGCACCTGTGCTGGAGCACTTTGGTCTGCCCACCCTGCAATGGGCGCAAGACCTGCTTAACCGCGTGAGTGGTATGCTGGACGCATTTGTGCCCAGCTTGCTGGACTATGCTTCGTGGTTCTTTAGCCCTGCGATGGCTGCTGCACCGGGCGTGATTTTCAATCAAAACCCCATCACCAGTGTGTTTGACAGCGATAGCATTACCCAAATGTCTAACCCGGGCTATGATCCGCGTGCGGACTTTGGCGTGGACGGCCATGGCTTTACCCTAGCGCAACTGCACACATTGTATCGTGAGGCCGTGATTCGTCGCGACCGCTTGATTGCTGTGTTTGCTGACCCCAACCCAACTGACCGTAACCTGCTGCTGCAAATTGCGGGCATGGTTACTCCGCCGCTTACGATAGATCTGGACCGCGCTATCAACTGGGTGAATAGGCTGGATAGTATTATCCAGCGCTGGGAAATTTGGAACATGCACGACGCGATGGTAGACTTGATGAACCAAAGCGCCAATTACAGCGAAGGGCGAAACGACAACACCTGCCCCGATGACCCCTTTGGCGATAGCCACTATACGCATATCTTTGATGTGATTTTAGCTTTCCGCGACACCGCAGTTGGTCAGCGCGGCTTTATCGCCAGCAAGGTGTTGCAGGGCTATCAAGATTATGTAGAAGCCATTGTTGGGTTTTATGGCACGCCCGGCACGCTTGCCAACGACCATTTTAATCGCTGGCAAGACCTGATTGAAGAAATTGGCTACCGCGAAACGCACTATTTCAGTGAAGCGCGCTGGTATTCTTTCCGCGATTTCTTCCTGCCGTTGATGGCCGAAATGCCCTTTGCGCACCGTTCGCCGCAGTGGATTATGAGCCGTCTATATAACGCCGAGCCACACCCCAATGCACCGCGGCCGTCGTTCCAGGGCGTAAGAAACAACTTTGCGGCCTACCGCAATATGTCCAGCGAAGCATCAATACATTTCACCAACCGATTCCCCAGCCAAGACCAAACGCTGCCCGGCAGCGCGTGGTACTCGATTTTTGGTGGGTTTGAGGCCGAAATCGTGGCGCTTGAGCAATCAATGATTGATGCGCTTGCGCACACCCTTGCCACGTATACCCATGCGGCGATTAGCATTTTGGAAGAACTGCGTACCGGTCCGCCTGACCCGTCGCTGATTGAACACCCCGACCTGCGCGTGTATCGCCCGGGCTATGGTTGGTATTATATCTTCAGCTGGTCTACACTTGACCAACTGATGAGCTTGATTAATGGCTTGGGTATTGATAACTCCGGCACGCCCGAAGCTCACTTCCGCGACCCATTCCTCTTTTTGCAACACGTGATTGGTGGTGACGCCCTCACGCATATTGCATTGCTCGAGATTGGCTATGGCAACACACAAGCTCTTTCGGATTATTTGTTCCTGCGCCAGCATGTGATGGAATTATACAATCGGTTCTTGAATGACCCGGTTGGGTTCCACCAAACCACCACCATTCCTGCGCCGCAGCGTGCGGCCAACCCGCGCGATATTCGTAACGACCATAACTATAACATCAACCCCGCTGACCCTGGCAAAGAGGGCTTGGAGCACCTGATCACCGGGCTGGATGCATTGTTGACGGGCAACCTTGCGCCATTTGTGCAAGCGGCAACCGCACTTGGCTTGGAGTTGCCTGCCGACCTGCCCTTTAATCTTAACGCGAATCCGCTGCACTTGGGTAATATCCTGCAAGAAGCGGTGAGCGAAATGCTGTTTAGCGATGCGACCGTGAACATGGTTGTACAAATGCTTTACGGCTTGTTGCTGAATGAATTTGAGAATATTTGGGCCACCGAAGTGCAACCTTTGGCCGGGCGCGGACGCGTGCGCCTTGACCCAATTGATACGGGTGTGCTGGGCGCCAGGTTGTTTGTGCTTGGGCTTGACTTACGTATGTTTTCGCTGTGGGAAATTCTCAACGCGGAGGTTTTTGTAGGTGGCTCGCTACGCATGAATGCGCTGCCTTCGCTGCGGTTATATCCCGATCTACTTTCGCGCGCAATTGACCCCGGCATGTTCCCGCAGGCGCACGCTGCGCTGCTGCACACAAGCAACTTGGGCACCGGCATGGGCAGCGTGGGTGCATCGTCGCCATTTATGGTGAACATGGATCACGTGATGGTCTATCCCACCAATGCGTGGGAGCCGCATGGCCCGTGGGCGCACATGTTTGATGAGGGCAGCCTTGCGCTGAACTGGGGCATTGATGCCCTCAGTGGTGGTGTGCGTGAAGAACGCTTCCGCCAGGCACTCAGTCAGTCACTTAGCGGCGTGCTGCCGCTGCTGCAGGTGCTGTTGCTTAACCGTGATGCCTATTTGCACCACAATGGCATGGCCATTCAAGTGCGCGGCGGTGTGGGACGCGAAAACGTGTTTGGCACCAGCAACGCATTGAGCGGGCATGGTGTGCTTAGCCTGTTCTTTAGCGGCTTTGATGGCTACCGCAACCTGCTTGTGCCGATTTTTGAACTACTGCTGGGCGAAAATCTGACGGATTCCGGCTTGATTATGAACACGGCTGTGACGGGTGCGTTTGTGCCCGGTGTGGGCATGCCAAGCGGCGGCGTAGGAATGCCGCCCGGTCAAACCAGCATGAGCAGGAATGACCTCACCTTAGCAACTCGGCAGATTGTTAATGGGATTCTTGACCCGGTGAACGTGCTGATTGGCAGAATTGGCACCGCGCCGATTGCTACACTCATTGACCTGATACCCAACTTGGCGTTTGCCTTTAGTGCACAACGCATTGAGCCGCTGCTGCAAGGGCTTAATTTGGTGATTGATGCGCGCTTTAACCAGGACCGCAGCGACATGGGTGTGCACATTGCTGCACTGTTTGGGCTGCGTATTGGCCTGACCGGCATGATTGCCGACATGCTTGGCGAGATGCTGCCCACCGAAACCATGAGCTTGACCGACATGGTGTTGGATGGGCTTGACATGGCCATGCTGCGCAGCGTGGATGGCTTGCTTGACGCACTTGGCGTGGCGGGTGACTTTACACTGCCGCCATTGGCGCAGTTTGCCTCCATGGGCGTGATGCTCACCAGCAACCACGCTGACCCTGCACGACAAGTGCAAACCCGCCGTAACACTGCAGTTCGGCATCGCTGGTATGTCCGCCCTCACCGTGCCGATGTGCTCAACGTGCTGCTGCAATGGGTGTTCGGCAGTGGTATACTGCGTGAATTCCTGCCGGATGACTTGATTCCGCATTTGCTGCAAGGCACAGGCGAAGAAATGGTGGCTGCACTTGCGCAGCTTGCCGCGCCGATAAGCTACGCACCGCCAGCGGTTACGCTTGGCACGCCTAACGTGGACGCGGCCTTTGATCCCTTCCCTGACTGGTGGGCGCGTGAGGGTGCCACCGGTGCCGAGCAAGATGCGAGATTCATTGTGCAACACGCTGATCTGATACTGGGTCATGTGTGGACGATTCTTACCGGTCAACCGTCGTTGGCGGCGGGTATCAATAGCATCTTGATGGATATGCTTGAGCCTGAGAATCTGTTTACCGAACTGGCAACCATGGTGATTGACCTGCTGGATGACGATGACCTAGACGATATGATTACCGCGCTTTCGCCGGTGGTGAGCACTATGGTAATCATCGGCGGACAAGGGTTGAACTTGACCACGATTGTTGATCAAATCACTAACTTCCCGGTTGCTGCACGCGCGGCGGCTATTGATGACCTGGAAGACTTTGTGGAAGCGATGGCTGATTTCCTCGCCCCACTCATGCCTGTGCTTGATGTGCTGTTCTTTGGCGCGGGAATCGACCTTATCGATGTTAGCGCTCCGGCTGACCCCGCACGCGGGCTGGTTTCGGCCATGGGCTACAACGGTTTTGCGAATTCGCTGGTGCACATCCTCAACGCGATTTTGCTGCCGCTTGGCGAAGACCCCATCACCGCACCCACCCCCGGTGCCAGCAATGAAGATAAAATGCGCGCGTTGCTGCTGCCCATTGTGGACGTGGTGAACGCCGTGCTGGATAATCCGGTACGCTCCTTGCTGGCTGTGCTGCCGAACCTCATCTACTTTATGTCAGAACCTGCCGGCGGTGGCTATAGCCCGTTGCAACTGAGCTTGGATGCTCTGCTGCACCCGATTTATGTGCTGCTGGACACCGTGCGTCCGCTTGCGAATGTGGCCGGCTTGGTTGGGCTGCATGGGATGGATATTGTTGATGGCGTGTATTTTACGCTTGCGGGCCGCCTGATGGTTGACCCATTTGATTTTGCCAACCAAACCGTGGGTAGCTTGCTTAACGATTTGTTGGGCTATGTGTGCGACGACTGTGCAAATTGCACGGATTGTGTAAATGGTGTGCAATGTGCGACATGCGCAGCTTGCGATGAATGTGTGACATTCAATTTTGACCTGCGCCTGCTCATGCAAGGTGGAATGTCGTCTTGCAGCCGCTACTTTGAAGCCGACCAGGCAGCGCTGCTGTTTGCTCTGCTTGACCAAGCCGGTGCGCTGGTTATGCTGCAAGAAAGCGGCTTTGCGGGTTTGACTGCATTGATTCAAAACGCGCAATTCCCAGCACTTGGACCGATTGACTACAGAAACGCGCCAACGGAAAACACCACTCAAGCTGCGCTGCCGCCTTGGTTTGAGCCTGTGCACGCACAATTTCTGGTGGATAATGTTGACGCAGTGCTTAATTGGGCATGGCGCGAGTTTGTGCACGGCCAACCCGGCGTGCGTGCATTCTTGCAAGACATGGTGGATGATTTGCTGCCGGATGGCGTGAACTTGACCATCGGTGCAAACCTCAATGCCACGCTGCAAAGTGCGTTTGGCAGCGTGCAGCCTGTGCTGGATATGCTGGTGGGCACTGTGCTTGACCTGCGCGACATGCTCATTGACTTTGAAATTCCAAGCATTGAACAATTGTTGGGTGATGACGATGCACTGCCCATGGATGCCACGGTGATTGAACTGCTTGCGCAATTAATTTTTGTGCATGACACCGAAAATGATGAAGTTGTGGCACTGTGTTTGGATACGTTACTGTTTGACCCGCTGTTGGCATACCAAGCCAGCCCTGTTGCAGTGACTGACGAAGCCAGCTTCATGCAAGTGGTGGGCGACCTGTTTGGCGGCGTCATGCCGTTGCTGCGCATCTTCTTGGCTGAAAACAACGCCCTGCTGCTGCGTCCGATGGACGGCAATGACACACTCATTAACCCAACCAACCCGGTGCTAACCGCTGACGGCGCTGCGCTGCGCGTGTTTGGTTACGATGGTTACCGCACGGCCTTGCTGCCGATTCTTATGGCTTTGGGCAACAGCGTTCCCGGTTTTGCCGCTTCGCTGGTGCAATATGAAGATTTTCTTGATTTAACCGAAAGCGAACAGCTGCAAGCGATTTTCGCGCCCATTCTCTTCTTGGTGAATGCTGTGGCGCAAAACCCGCTTGATACTGTGCTGCGCGTGTTGCCCAACCTTGCCTACTTCATTAGTGATGAAGGCACCGGCGGCAACTCGCTGTTGCGCCAGGCGATTGACCGCCTGCTGTGGCCGGTGCTGGTGCTGGTGGAGCAAGCCAATGTGGATATGCTCACCGAGCTGGTGGATGAACTGACCGATGAATGGTTGAGCATTGGCACGATGTTAAACGAAGTGATTGAAGAGCTCACACTTGAGCTTGACATTGCACTGAACTTGACGCTGGAAGACCTCATTGTGGGCACGATT
>Ga0131853_10016268_pt1 | contig 13579 bp, 7 predicted proteins | sample TergutLab28metaG_FD_92764 | JGI IMG/M metagenome (GOLD analysis project Ga0131853, IMG submission 92764) | Labiotermes labralis P1 segment gut microbial communities from Petit-Saut dam, French Guiana - Lab288 P1 (version 2) (version 2) | ecosystem: Host-associated > Arthropoda: Insects >... | reverse complement strand
CCCTGAAGATGGTCTTGACAGACTGAAACATGTAGGAGTTGTAGGAATTATTTTAACCAAGTGACGTGTTTTAATGTGTAAATAAGACTTTAGTATCACATATTGGTGCAATTAGTTGGTTATGTTTTAATAAAATTCAATTATTGCACGGTAAAAACATGAAAAAAATGCTGCCTTCTTTTTCAATGCTGAAGAGCACACCTGCGAGGCGGGTGGGTACATAATGTAGAAAGGGAAGACAGCACCGGCATTGCAAACAGTCCAGTAGGAGACTGAGGTCCTATAGAGATTGGCGTTGTCAGTGAGACACTATGGGTAATAAGGAATTAGGAGGAGACAGTAAAGAAATAGTTTCGGAGAAGAAGATTTTCTTCATATTAAACACCGTGAGAATATCAGGCTCTAATCACACCTCACCAATCTTCATACCCGCCCGCGCCTATTTCCTTAGGACAAGTAGCAATTCAACCTTGAAGGACCCTGACGATATTATATTGAAAATATCTTGGCTAGTATTCTTTATATTGGTTCATTTCTTAGGGGGCGTTTACACGTTTTGAAAATTTGGCCTGTTTTAATCTGCAGGTTAAAATGAGGAAATAATCCTATTGTAGATCTTTTTGTATATTTCCAATGAGAGCGACTAGTTGTTTTACATGGACATTCCATATTGCAATCCCTGTCCTCTTCGCACATCTGAATATCAAAACAGATCTATTTATCTAATCGCTGTGTAATAAACCCACTATGATGGTGAGTGGCCAAAACTTGTCAAGAAAACGGCAAGTACCAGATTATCTTATCCTCGATCTGTTCTTCACTTCCAATGAAACATTTTGCTGCATTCACACAAAGCAAATAAGATGTTTGTAATTATTTGGGTTCAGCGCAATTTTAAGTTCGCTAAAAATGTCTACAGGGACTTTTGACGGTTGAGGCATTGCGCTACTCAATGACCCATCACTGAATGAATTCTTCTCACGCACTTACATCACATTTTACGAGCATTTCAATCTGCTTGCTGGCAGAATGGAGGTTGGTGCTATATCACTGCCATTATTCCTCATCCGAATAAGGGAGGTGGGGAAGGAATTCATAGGAACAAGTGACGTTGTGAAAGTGCTTGAACGTTAAACTGCTCCTTCTCTGACGCTTAGAATCACACAGAACTTTTGGTTTCTTTGGAAAAGGCCAAGTACAAACGCAGTGGAAAAGAGCATTCACAGGAAAATGATTCGTTCCGGAGGGATCAATTAAATGCGAACATTTAGGGTATTACTTAAAGAGGAACGCCATAATTGCGTGTAAAATTCCTCAATATTTTTAGGACTGTTAAATCTAGACGGCTATGGTAGGCAGAACTTGAGGCTAGAAAAAATATGACAGGAAATTCTTACAGGATATCGAAAGCAACCCACATGTAGAGGGACCATTTGAAAGTCCAGATAGGAGATTGTACGCATAGCGTTGAATTTAACCTTAAAATTAATATTTCTCATTTGACTTCAACCTAAACAAAATACTTTTGAATCCATTTAATGCAAATATAACATTTAATTGTCCAGCGTAATTGCTGTCTGCTACTTACAACCACCCAAAACATTTTGGGTCTTGTTAGGATCAATATTAATGGTACCTTCCAAAAATATTAATTGCGGTGCAGTGATATTCTTTTCTAACCCTACATTTTACTTTTTTAAAAAATGTAATTCTTTGTAATTACAATTTTAAATTATAAAATCTATTTATTTTTCGTGAAGTGTATTATCTATTTCAGTGTCTACATGCACCTTATTAAATGTTGTAGTGTCGAATGATAAAACATATTTTCTTCTTATTTGCGGTGGTTTTCGACGTCATCGAGGATGACGTATGATATTATGTGGTGAAGCAGTGCAGTTAAATGTAGCAGTTGTAACTGCGGTTCCTCTTTTGATTTACCACGCGTGCCCGAATATTGGATCATTTTTCAATACGTCGCTTTGTAATCTGTAATCTTCTTGAAGCCATAATTTCCTTTTTAATGCAAAAATGAGTTTTATGTTATTATGAAGGATTTTGTTTTCGAAATGTCGATTTGCCTAACGTTTGTCCACTTGTTAACATTTATTTCTGTGATATGCGTATGTATGATGTCCCTAACAGTTCCTGCGCCTGCCTTGCAGGCTACACGCACCTCTTTGTTAAACGGGGAGTTCATCTACATTGTATTTTTGATTAGGAATTGCTTTCATTTTGTTTGCTGCATGTATGTATGGTAATATTCTGTTGCGTTTAGCAGGCTGCGATTGCACCGGTCCCTGTTGTATAATTATATTTTTTCGTTTCCGTGACGAATAGGCCTATGCATTGTTTAGAATCTCTTAACGCATAGTGTGAACCATGTTTTTAGATATTAAATGCCTCGCAGTCCACTACCACTACAACAACAACTACTACTACTTCTACTACTACGAGGTGGTGCTGATAAGTCCTTAGCCCGACCTACTTCCCGATGTCGAAGGACGGAATCGTTAGTGTCGTTGGAAAGAGGGGTCTTTTCATGTGCAGAATAGCAAGTCTTTTCTTGTTATAGAGGCTGAAAGGAAGCATGTCAGGCGATGCGCGCGATTTCAACAACATAGACACTTCTGCTGTGATCAAGATTTTTTTTTTCCTGCAAGGCAAGGCGCCAAAGGATATTCACGCCATTGTGACAGAAACATTACGAGAACATGCACCATCGTATGCCACTCTCAAAAACTGGGTGGCCTAGTTTAAACGTGGTGATTTTTCCACCTGTGATGCACCTCGTCCTGGACGGCCAAAAACAGTGACCACCCCGGAGCATATTGACCAAATGCACGAGCTAATCTTGGAAGATCGCCGGATGTGGCTAAATCAATAGCTGAGCAAGTGGGCATCTCACGTGAGCGGGTTGGGTCCATCATTCATGAAGATTTGGACGTGTGGAAGCTCTCCGCGAAGTGGGTCTCGAAATGCCTTACCGCGGATCAGAAACGTCAACGGTGCCAGTCGTCTGAGCAACTTTTGGAATTTTTTCGGCGCTATCCGAGTGATTTCCTGTCGCGATTGGTGACCATGGACTAAACCTGGTTATATCACTATGACCCGGAGAAAATGCAACAATCAGTGGAATGGCGGCATAGATATCACCCCGTCCCAAAAAATTCCGAGTGCAAAAATCCGCTGGAAACCTTCTCGCCTCAAAAGTTTTGAGATCAAGACGGCATCTTCCTCATTGATTATCTTCCAAAGGGCCAAACTATCAAAGCAGAGTATTACTCGTCTCTGCTGGTGCAATTGAAGGACATTTTGAAGGAAAAACGCCGTGGGAACTTCGCCAAGGTGGTCTTGTTCTTGCACGACAGTGCCCCGACTCACCGGGCACTTGCAACCCAGAAGAAACTGGCCTCCTAGAGCTTCCAGTTTCTTGATCACTCATCCTATTCTCCGGATCTGGCCCCATCGGACTATCACCTGTTCCACTGGACTGAAAAACAATTGAAAGGTCGCCATTCTTCGTCCGACGCGGAGGTCATTGCTGCCAAGGAGACCTGGTTGGACGGACAAAATTTTGAGTTTTTTTTTGAGTGGCTTGCAAAGTTAGAGCAGCGGGCTAATAAGTTTATTGAGGTTCGTGGGGGGTACGTTGAATAAACCCCGAGTTTAGTCGCTGTAGCGTGTTTCCGTCGGTCTACGGACATATCAGCACTCCCTCGTACTACTACTACTACTGCTAACAATAATAATAATAATAATAATAATAATAATAATAATAATCTCGTAATCTGTCTTAAGACAGGTAGCCTTTGTCAAAGCGAGTTCCCCAGAGAATGCGATCTAATGCTTCCTCTTGTAGTACCCTTCTCGTTTCTTTAAGGTCGTCGGGTAGCTGCTTATGTTTTCTTCCTCTTCTTCCCGTTCGTTCTGTATTTCTTTCAATAGCGTGTTTTAAAATACATTACTGTGCAAGATATTAGCAAGCTTACTAATAATAAGGCATCTAAATATAGTTCTCCGTATATGTATAATTTGCTATGTCTGTACGGTGGACCAATCACGATGCACGAATCATTGTTTAGCTTTGCGTTCCAACCGTTTCATTCCTGGGAAAAATCTTGTGTGCCTTTGGATTGTAGGATGGTTGGGTTTAGCTTCCGGATGAAAGGATGAGTAGCTATAACTTCCTTTTCAAGATTTCCCAAGAAAGAATTTGGACCACGAGAACTTTCTGTGTGATGTAGGGTTTATAAGTTCAGTTTTAAGCATCCTAATTTGGCAGCGTTGAGTATTATATTTAACTTCATGAAGTAGGGTCCTCGGTTAAACCGTGACGAAAAATATTCAGCCCTTTTTTGAACCCGACTCAGCAGATTTATTACTGTGTGGACAACAACGTGGTATTTTAGGTAAGCTACTGCTACCACCACCACCACCACCACCACCACCACCACCACCACCACCACCACCACCATCATCATCATCATCATCATCATCACCACCACCACCACCACCACCACCACCACCACCACCACCACCACCACCACCACCACCTCCACCTCCACCTCCACCGCCAAAGCCGCCGCCGCAATGATAACTCAATTATATAAATTCACTGCTTGTTTATTCACGTGCTGGCTTGGCATCACAAAGACTACTTATGTGGACGGCAAAAGTATACAGATATAACACAAATACATAGACACACACAAAACAATATGGAACCACAGAAAAATCCAGTCAATACAACTGGATTACAAATGAATGCCATCTTAAGAGTCTCACGAAATCCATTAAGTTATATTACTGTGTTTCTCAGGTACTTTTAGAATCAGTAACCGCGACAGATTAAATGACAAAATAGCGCTTGTACATTAACACACCAAACATAACAAAGCAGCCAGATACTGCTGAGTGAATTCTATAAAATTAATTCAGAAACTGTTTTAGGAATTAGTTTATGTCCTAAAAGTGTCACTGTCCGTGAACACCAATTTAGCAGCCAAAACGCAGCTATCCAGAGGAAAATATTTTTTATTTAATAACAAACAAGAATTAGTCCAAAATTACGAGCAGGAACACGGCGGCATGTGCTGTTCAGAACGGACTGACAATCACTACCGGAATAAACAGTAATAAAAAATAATACATCAAAATTATCTTTGCACTTTTCGCATTATCCCAAAAACTTTCTTGGCTCCAGATGTCAATTTTTCAAGGAAAATTCAGTTATCTTAATCCTCATCTTTGTTTTGTAAAGCTGTAGAATGCGTCTTAAGATTTCTGCTCCGTTGTTCTTCATGCTCCCTCTCACAAGTGCCACTTTTTAACGACCCATGCCCGTCGCTTTATTTTTCGTCTTTTTTTTTGTGATTCAAAAGCTTTTTTTGACAGGTTTGCTCTTTCAGATAGGACACTTAACTTCTCCGTTTTTCTTATTTTGTATTGCGTTCTGTCAATTCCAATATTGGCGAAAGTCTTAATTTACTGCTCCTTTCACCGTTCTTTGGACCGATCTCCGTGGTTTCACTGACTAAGCCGTCGGGTTAGCCTTATGGAATGTTGTCTTCAGAGTGTTCGAAGCCATTACTTTCATACTTGTGGGCTAATTTAAAACGCGTTTTTCTGAAGAACGATTTTGCTGTTCCATAAATAAGTCGTCAGTCGCCAGCCGCTAGTCGCCGGTACTTATGATTTCAGTTGGTCTGTTACCCGTATCAGATAAAAGATACCATCTATAAAAATATTCCTTTTAAGTGGCCAGATTCGTAGTATGTAAAATTGTCCGTGATATTTTGGTGATGCTGCTTTGCGGAGAGCAAAGGCCACGGGGATTGGAAGGATACAAATGGCCGTGGTATTTCAGGGGTTAATTTCATCCAGCCATCCAAATAACATTTTTATTTTATTGAAGGTTTTTTACACAAATACATCAAAAGACTAAAATTAATGTGACTTGCGTGGAGGGAAGGAAGACATGTTTAGTCTCTTCTGCTATCAGCAATTTTAAACTGAAACCAACAAGAGAAATATGATTACGCAGAAGCTTCCTGATATGTAATTATCACAAAATATTATTGGGGTGATCAAATAAAGAAGAATGAGATAGGCGGAGCATGTAGCACGTATGGGGACGAGATGAGGTGCATACATGGTTTTAGTGTGGAAACTTGAGCGAAAGATAATTGAAAGTCTAGTTGTAAAGGATAGAATAATATTAAAATGTTTTTTATGGAGTGGGATGGGGGCAGGATCTGGACAGATGGCGGGCGCTTGTGCCTCCGGTAATGAACCTTCAGGTTCCATAAAATGTGGGGAATATCTTAACTAGCTTAGTACCTCTTAGGTTCGCAGGAACGACTGTGCTTCATGGAGTTAGTTAATTAGTTGGTTGCATGTAGTTTAGAAGTAGTATGTTGATCAAGTCGAAGAGGGTCAGATAAGGGTGGCACGTTGAACGCATGTCTACAGAATTTGGGTTGAAAAATCTTTTAAGAACGAGACGGCTTGGAGTACCTGGACCTGAATTGGAGTGTAATATTAAAGTGAATCTTAAATAGAATAAGCTGACGTGGAAATCAGTAATATGTCTGAGTTATGGAACATGTGGCGAGTTACTAAAATTTATCAAACAAGCGAATGCACATATAATTTCACATAAAACACTTTTAAAACACTTTAAAACACTCCGATATGTTTCGATCTTGTCAGATCATCATCAGGGAGCTTAGTTCCCTGCTAAAGTTATATTATAGTATTCACAATTCAGTATAACTTTAGCAAGGAACTAAGCTCCCTGGTGATGATCTGACAAGATCGAAACATGTCGGAGTGTCTTAAAGTGTTTTAAAAGTGTTTTATATGAAATTATATGTGCATTCGTTGGTTGATACATTTTAGTGATTATACAAAAATGCACGGTGCTACAGTAAGATTTATGTGGCGAGTTGTTTGAACACAGCTGTCGATCTTCATCTTCAGTAAAATTCAATAAAGTTCTTGCCTAGTTGAGTGTCTATTGGCCTCTCATGAAAGATTTTTCTCATTCAGTTTTTTTTAATTAGATTTTCAGATACACTAAAACAGGGCGTTCCTTTGAACACAGCTTGCCTTACAAAGTTCTGAACAAAATGTAGGGCAGTATTATCACCAAATTATTCCGTTTGGTTGGTCCTACGCACCTCAAAGGGCCATCAGTTACAATGAGATTCTTCAAACTTTCTGTATAAAAATACATATAAATGAAACTATTTCCAAAAATAGATAACAGTAAACATTCTTGTTACACAGCTACCTCGAGCAGCGGAATAAACTGATCGAATATACTTGTTTCCTCTAACTACAGTTAATTTTTGGTGATCCGCTGAATATCATCACGGTAATCCGTACCTCCTACCATTCAAATTTGTATCTTTCACGGACAGAAGGACAGCTGCTTGAGTTCCTCGGAACCTTATACACAGCGTGCGCTGAAACTGATTGCCCTCCTGAGAACGGAAACCTCCCGAGTCTGAGTGAACAGTGTTTGTGTCTTTACATGAATCCGAATAACCAGATATCCAAAAAGCTTTTTCCAGTTCTGCTTCCAGTTCATTTGAAAGCCAATTGTGTGTAATTGTGCGTGCCTTAGTCTAAATTTCGGAATTCTCTGGTTTTTATTGTACGAAATAATTTGGGAGAATGTTTTGTGTGTTGCGCCAGTTTGAATTCTTGCTGAAATAACAGTATTTGACCGGATCTATTTTGTTCTCTTCGAATAGATTTTGTGTTTCTTCTCGCTTCATAAATATGAGAAATGTCATGAAACTAATTTTGTGACTTTAGCATCTTGCCTTATTAAGATTCCATCAGAATAAAGTTTCTTTGCTGCCAGGCTCAGTGTTTCCCAATTTTCTTTGCTTCCTCTAGCCTTCTATGTTAATGAATAGCATTATTTTATGGTAAAAATTATTGGACTTCGTCATCTGGCATTAAACGTAAAATGGTATGTAAAAGGGCACATTAATAAACTTTAAAAATTTTCCCCTTTAACTAACGTTGCAGGTATCCCCTCCTGTGTGAAATTTTGTTTAACGGTTGAAGAACACTCACTATTTTGCCACAGGTTACACTTAAATGACCGCATTGATATTTATGTGTGGGATTTAAATGGCAAATATAGAAGAATTCGTTTTTGCGTGAGAATGGTGGAAGTGAAGGACAAAAAATTTATCTTCTGCTGTTAGAACACCTAAAACAACCAAACTCAAGAGATGATGCTACAGAAGTGTAACAATTGTCCTTTGGACCCCTAATTAAATTGTTTTTTTGTATTATTAGGAAATAGTTGTATCACTAAAATTTTAGAGCCAACTTACTTGTAGTACAAAAATTTATTGGCGTTAATTTTTGAATTCTGCATTTTAACAGCTTCCTTTATATACATGTGTGATATTTTTTGACGTCATCGTTGAACAAATTTGACATATTACATGTTTATTCTATTATTACTTAAAACTTCCGTTAATTTCTATGAAAGAATGTCATAGTGTTTGAAATACACAGTGAATATTTAAACTTTCTAAGAAAACCGTTTTCACCATGAAATTTACATCTTTCATTTTTCCTTCCTAGTGTTGATTACGAAATTCTCAAGTGAGGGCACGTAATTGACCAAAGACGACGGGTGTCAGTTTAAGACTGGAGACGGCAACAACCACCACTTTCAAAACACTGGCCCCTGACGTGTAGCTCAAACGGAAGTAAAGAGTAAGTCTAACAGGATATTATATTTATGTATCAGTTTATGAAGTTCTTAATGCTGCAGCGTATTGTAGCTGCAGGGAACACAGGCTGCAGAACACCGAATAGTAGGACTATTAGTGAATGATAAACCGAGAGGGATATGTAAGAAAGTGACGTTCAGTTTTCTGGTTTATTTCACGACGCCTTTAGTAACTCGGGAGATACAGCGTATATTTCAGTGTTTTCCAACCAGGGTTCCGCAGATCATCGTTAGGCGTTCCTCGAGAAACTGTAGGCGAAGCAAACATTTTTGAGACACTGCGAAAAATTTATCGTGCAAGTCTGTTATTACTGTTGGAGAAATTGATGGCAGAATTAAAGCTCTGATGCTTTTGGTTGGTTTATTTTTGTGGAACTTCAGATTTAATTTTGGTTCTGTGTTTAAGATTATGAATCTTGAGTAGGAGATTTTTAGGTACTAGTATAGGCTAATTAATGATGATGCTACCACAATTTGCATTGACAAAATCCTTCCGATCGCACTATGGCTCTGGGGTCGACTCAACCTCTAACAGAAATGAGTACCAGGAGTATTTCCTAGGGGTAAAGGCGGTCGGTGCGTAAGGCTGACAACCTACCACCATCCTGTGCCGTTGTCACGAAATCTGGGAACCTTAACTTCCTGGAACCCTCTGGGCCTCTTCGAGCCTGTAACGGGACTGCTTTACCTTTACCTTTACCTTTACCTTTACCTTTACTACCACAATTATTGCTAGTAGGGCTATATTGTTTGTAATTATTGCTTGAATAACAATTCATTTTGGTAGGAACCCAAGGAATGAAGGAAGCCCACCTAAAGGTAACAGTGATGTGAATATCTTTGTTTGTTATTATGGTATGATTAATAAACGATGCTCTGTATAGCTTGATAGCTGATACTACAGTTAGTGCTAGTGTTGAGTAAATTGCAAAATACACTATTCATAAATTTTCGCTTGCAGTTAGTGCAATTAATATTGATCCAGTATGGTTGATGGATGAATAGCTTAGGATCTTTCGTATTGAAGTTTGGTTTAACCCTCCAATTTATCCTACGGTTGTAGATATCAGGCTAATTGTTAATGTAAAAGTATTAATTTCAATCAGGTATGACATTAATATCAATGGGGCGGCTTTGTGCACTGTAATTAATAGTGCACAATTTTCTCATCTCAGTCCTTCCATTACTCCTGGGATTCATCAGTGGATGGGTGCTGCTCCACTTTTTAACAGGTGAGGGGTACAGATGATTATTGGTGTGTATGGGTTTCTCTCAAATGTGAATAGGTCCCTTGTTAACATGTTCATCACTACTATGAATAGTAGTGTTGCTGAGGCGAGCACTTGTACAATGAAGTATTGTAGTGGGATGAATGATATTAGATTGATCTCCAGACCTATTCATGCTCATATATATATATATATATATATATATATCCCTTGAATTATCGCGCGAGTTTTTATCCGGAAATTGGCAATTCTCGACTAATCTCTTTGCGGTACAAACGACATCCTTTTATTTCGTTTTGTTCAGTTCGTACTTACGGCTTATATTTATCGGTATTGTGTTGTGCCTTCATTTCTTACTTTTATGCGGCCCCCGTAAGGGTTAGCGGTAGAAAGGCTTCGCGTTATTGCCCTTCGCTAGCCTGCAAAATTTTCATTAGGCAGAGGTTCCTCGGGATGTGAAAAATTATATAAAGGTTTCCTCCATGGGAAAAAGTTTGGAGAATGCTGATCTGATTCTTTGAAGGTAATTGATAGTTTGGAATAAACGTTAAAGGCAAATATTGTGACCTAACTGCATACACTATACTGTATGCGAAGCATCTGAATCAAAACTGCGAAGAAATTCACAAAAGCCGTTTTCGGACAGAAGTCTGAATCGGGACCTCCTGGATATGAAGTAGGGGTGATAACCGTATGCTCCTTTCAGTTTATTTTTGCTAGTATGTCAGAGTAACATTGAAGATGGAGACTATGAAGTGGGATGTCATGTACAGTTAGAAAGTGTTTGACTGAATAACTTGCTTTGCTTCATTACATGTACACGCCACGGCGCATCGGTTGGTAGGTTCATTTCTGGACTGATAACTTTGAATGAAGTGATAATTTGTAGAAGTAAATAAATTGTCCATATATTTCTGGTTTTTTCCTTTCTAAATATTTTCGTTTTTGTATTTCTTTATCCTTTCTTCCCGTTTCTTCGTTTAGTTATTTTCCCATCTACCCAGATCACGTTTAAATTTGTCTAAATCCGAAAATCTTTAACCTTTTAAAGCCTACTGGTTACGTGATGCACCAACAAGTTTAAAATTCAACAACTGTACGCTCTGCCCACACAGTATTTATCTGTTTTGAAAGTATCTGAGAACAAACAGCGACTTGTGCCACTTACAGCATAAGCTGATTGGTTTTTATAACCGAGATGAAAAGTGTTTACTGCGCGGTACGGACTGGGCCTTTAAATAAAGCGGTCTGTGCTTCGTCTTTAAAGGGTTAATATACCTAGATATGTTGTACAATCATTTTTAGATCTAAAAGAACTTGGCAGGTTTCAGAGAAAAGATGACTAGGCAAGACTGTATCACTAACATTAATAATAATAAACATTAAATACTGATAATTATTGATACGTAAATTTAAAACGGTCCAAAAAATATCTTTATTTGTAGGTACGTATGTACTGTGTTTACTGTAACACTTGTAAGTGAAAAAGTGGCATGCTTAGAATTATTTCTGACGTTTTGTTATGACGATAATAGTAATAATAATAATAATATAAAACTGTATATGTACACTTATCCATAGAGGATAGGTGGAAAGAAATTGATGGTCCCAACGAATAAACAAAACAAGTTAGATCATGTACGTGTAACAATGTTGAGACGCATTCGGATCTCTGCATACTGGATTCCTTGTGAGTAATCCTACCCTATTACCACATGTAGTTACACTTCTTGTTAATGTTCAGAATTGCACAAATATTGCTGAGTGTTTTTATTATCTTCAGGGGCCTGTTATTATATTATTTTGCAGAAATTATTAGTTATATCTCTTCTATAATTACTGTTAAATTTATCGGTCACATATAACCTGAAATCTTCACCCCTCGAAATATTTTGCAGTTGCTGGCTTAACAAATATTCCTTTCACTCTTTATTGTTATGTTCATAATATGCCTGCATAACAAATTTCCTGTTTTTGGACATAATCTATACGTGTTAAACATTGAGATTACACATTTTCATTTCTCTGTATTATACTTCATGTGAATCGCATGACGAACTAATGTAATAGCTGTCCATTACAATCGTTTCCGATTACCGTGAACTGCATCCATTTTTTAATCACAAACATAAGCTCTTGTTCTGATCCATAGCCTTGAAATTTTCACTAATTTTGGGTAACATACGCGTTTCGACATTACTATGCGTTATCGTCAGTGCACACTGGTTTATCTGTTGTGTTGATTGGCGAATGTGCAAGGCAGCAGACCAGAATAGTATTGCACATCATACAGGCCTTCACGTAAATTGCATGTCATTTTCGCCGATTAAAAAAAACTTGAATTTTCTTGACAGGTTTAATTACCCCCCATTTCCCGCTCCCCCCACAGTGTACTATTAAATTTTTACAAACATCTTTTCAGACATGACGAAGCTAAATTTCTTATTGCAGATTTGCGAAGGTGCTTTAAAAAGGCGCGGTAACATTTAATTGGCTAGAGAAAACGTGGTAATACGTATGAGAATCGATATCCTGTTGAAATTAAATGCCAACTGCTACTACATGTTCTTGAAGTGTTCAAATATATATATTTCACAGGTAAATTAGTGGTTATTCGTGAAAGTAAGACAGCAATCTAAATACATCCCTACACACACTTTCAACAGAACTTAATTTCATCAAGCATGTTTCGGAAATATATATTAGCCAACTTCAGGGATGTCTCTCATGAACAGTTTTAAACATTTGCATACCATCTATATTAAATTCACGAAAATCGATCGGTTACCTTCAAGAATATTCGTGTTTGAATTTGGAAATGTACGGGTTGTAATCAGCTAAAAATTACTGAAGCATTTCATTCCTTCAGACTGTGTATTCCGTCGTTGGAAGAGGGACGCTCTTTTGAACAGTGATAGTCATTTATCATCTATTAATTGCAATCATCACATGTCCCCAGTTTTATATATATGTATAAAGGTAAAGCAGTCCCGTTACAGGCCTGGACAAGCCAAGAGGGTTCCAGGAAGTTAAGGCTCCCAGATTTCATGACAACGGCACAGGATGGTGGTAGGTTGTCAGCCTTACGCACCGGCCGCCTTCACCCCCAGGCCCATTTGCAATCGGAAGGATTTTGTGTCAATGAAAAATCCACTGACACCAGCTGAGATCGAACCAGCGACCTTCCGATTTGTAGCACAGCACCTTAACCACAGTGCTACCGCGGTCCCCCCCCCCCATATATATATATATATATATTATGGCAGGCTTTTCGTTAGCCTGTATATAATCAGTGTTTTGCACGAATTACTCGTAGTCAATGCAACTTCGTCAGCTGAGGGAAGTTAGTTTTGTTTTTCATAGTTGAGTGGCATTTAACAATTGAACATATCCCCCCAAATAACCTATCGCTTTGACGTTGCTGGGTAAAGTATATTTATCTCAGTATTTAACCAACTTTATGCACAAAATTTGTTTCACAGCAAGTTTTATTTCATGCCTCTACATGTTTCGAACACATGCGCTCATCATCAGGAGGTCAAAATTGTATTACACAGCCTCTGGTATCATCACACCTATAGGT
>Ga0131853_10016267_pt1 | contig 13579 bp, 8 predicted proteins | sample TergutLab28metaG_FD_92764 | JGI IMG/M metagenome (GOLD analysis project Ga0131853, IMG submission 92764) | Labiotermes labralis P1 segment gut microbial communities from Petit-Saut dam, French Guiana - Lab288 P1 (version 2) (version 2) | ecosystem: Host-associated > Arthropoda: Insects >... | reverse complement strand
TCCATCCATCCATCCATCCATCCATCCATCTTTCTGTCTGTCTGACTGTATATCTGTTTATCTGTCTGCTGTCTACCCACCCACCCACCTACCTACCTATCTACCTATACCTGACTGTCTAAAGAGAAAGGTCTCAACTTTTCGTATTGTATGTCCACCCATTTTCGAAGTTGCATTTACATATTAACGCCATAAACAAATCCACTGCCGCTCTTTCTTTCTCATTCTGCAGGCTTCAGTACCTGCAGTCGTGATGAGGAGTGCTTTTATCTACCGTGCCCCACACAGCAGTACCATTTACTGCTACTCTCCGACGATGACAACCAGCCTACGAAGACGTCTTTTAATAAGCAAAACCGAAACATAAAAAAATAAATGTTCCCGTTTTGATCCGCTGTCACGCGTTTAAAATACAAAATCAGTAGTGGCAGGAATTTTTCATACGGGTGCCAAACTTCTTCTGCAGAGCTCGTAGAGTCTAATTTGGCGGTGAGCATTTCTGTGCTCTCGCCCCTCATCAAGGTTCCGGAGTGACAGTTGTCGCCATTCGTTCAGCATATGAATATTAAAGAGGGGGACGTGGGTTCTATTTTCGTCTGACTGGCATGAAGTGTAATGGATCCGTACTGCAGAGGTCGCCACTAGTCGATCACTGAGGGAGACAGCAGTAGGTGTCTGCCAGTGACACGGCTTCACATCCAAAAAGCCAGTAATTTTCATATTTACTGCTGAGAGGTCCTCAAGTTTTACAGGAGAGGTTGGCTTAGAGGGGCATGGACCACGAAATTCGGCTGAGACCAGCCTTTACAATCCCACACATTCTCGACACTAGACAAAATACACAGGTCAGCTTCGAGCCCTAGCCGCTTTATCCACGGCAGAAATAATCCGCTGTACGCACTGGACATGAGAAGGAGGGGTCCAAGGGCATCTTTAAGAGCAGCAATGGTATCGAGATCATTACAGTATAGTCATACTTAATTGCACAGATTAAATTAATTAAAACTTATCAACAGATCAAGTAAATCGTTTGGAACGTTCACGTGGAATGGTAAACCTCCGTATTGTACGAACACCGTACACCTATAAACTGAAAAGGAAAAACAATGAGCACCTACGAATGACGTTAACGCCAGTATTGGTAGGTTCCTACTGTATTTTTATAAAAGAATTCTTACGAATTACAAATCGGTCCAGGTACTTGTTTCAACCCGTATGCTGTTTAAAAACACAAAGATTAAAGTACACAGCACTATACTTTGCCGATTGTTGTTGTTGTTGTTGCTGCTGCTGCTGCGTGAAACAGTCTCTTGTTGTACGAAGACTGTGTTCGAGAATTGGGTGCTAAGAAAGATATTTGTGCCTAAGAGAAGAAGTAGGAGGAGGGTGGAGAAACTTGTACAGTGAGTGGCTTCATGGTTTGTACTCCTCACGAAACACTGGTAACATAGTCAAATGAGGGAGAATGGGGCAGGCAGGGTCTGTGGCAGTAATGGAGGAGAAAATAAATGCATACAGACTCAGTATTAAACTCTTCTGTGCAATTGGTAATACGCAGATAAGAACTATTCCAACTTATTGCCAGGGTGTATATCATTATAAAAAAAAGTACAAAAGTTTTTCAAACATGTTTCGGCTGATACACGCGGCTGTCTTCACGGAGTATACATAATGCTCATGTTTAGTTAAGAGTATATAAAGCATTGTCCAAAGTAAACGTAAAATGGACATTCCAGAGTAAATTAGAGTTGGGCCTAATAACATTTTCAAATAAACCGTCACGTACGAACTGTTAGGAAAATTTTTTTACACAGAGCTTTACTAACATAAGGGAATATTATTTGACGAAAAGAATACTGAAAAATTTAATCCCTCGTATGAAGCTACGCATGAGGAAGAGATGAAAAGCGCATGTAATTATCACCGATACAGCAATGATTTTAGGATACTGTGTTTACATCACAGGCCAGTATAGTGTTTGCCCGATGTATACACAACTACGCTGTATGCAGCTGAAGTCTCATATTACGTTTATATTCACTGGCTTTATATTTAAAAAAAAACTTGTAATCCCTTTTTAATACATGTTCTTACTCCAAATTTTCAGACTTGCTGCTAATTTGGAAAGAAGAAGCTTGGAAGCAAATCATTTTTATTAATCGAATTCTGTGTATATTTCATATTACATACTGTATACGTGATTGCATACTGCATAAGAAGATACTGTCATTTCCTTTAGAATGTACACGTTTCCTTTAGTTTGAATTATGTTATATATTCTTAACTAAATATGACCGTTGTGTGTACTCTAGGACGGCTACGTGTACCAGCAACAACATGCTGGTATAATTTTTATATTTTTAAACTGATGTACACCAATGCAGTGAGTTGTAATAAATCTTATCTGTAAAATGCAGACAGAGTATTTGTGGAGAAACATGAACATAAGATACCACTTGCAAGTCCTAGGCGTAGATGGTAGAATAACATTAAAAACGTATCTTAAGGAAACAGTCGCTAATAGGGAGGACGTGGAATGAATTAATCTGACTCAGGATAGGGACAAGTAGCGGGCTGTTGTGCATAATGTGATGAAAGTTCATCTTCCATAAAAAGTAAGGGGTTTTTTTTATTACTTGAACAACTACTAGCAACTCAAGAGGGAACCAGCTCCAAGCAGCTAGTTATTATTCTTACAAGGAATTACAGCCAGAAAGTAAACTGACGGAAGAGGAACGGTAAGAAAAGGAGACAAGAGAGACGTGATGAAATCATATACAGTGTGACGTCATCTAAGTTCGAAAGCTCTCAAAACTATTGGAAAAACCAGTAATGAAAGAAGAGTTTTAAACCGTATCGTTACAAAGGATATGTACAAGTTGGAGTGTTAAAACTTCTCAATTTTGGAACTACCTGAGGGTGAGTAATAAGGAATTTTGGGATGAATGCAAGTTTGGCGTAATCCAAGTTTGCTTGTAGACGTGGTTTATTGTAGTCCTATTTTCTTTTATGGTTCCATAGCCCCTAGTGGGTCAAGGCCTCATCATTACCAAGGCTTCATGATCGAACTCAATTAGACACATCACACTCCGTCGGACTCCTCTGGACGAGTGATCAGCAGACGCAGAGACCTCCCTACCTGCCAACACAACACTCACAAGAGAGAGACATCCATGCCCCCGGCCGGATTCGAAACCGCAATGCCAGCAACCGAGCGGCCGCAGACATACACCTTAGACCGCGCGGCCACTGGGATCGGCTATTGTAGGTCTATAATTGATAATAATGATCTGTATAATTAATAATTATCTACTACGAGTACAAGCACCATTATAAACTCATATAAAGTATCAGGTCCCATCAAGAGGTAGTAATTCAGACTTGTATTCGGGAGATTGCGGCTCAGATTCTCGGCATGTTTAGCCATTATCTTGACAAGTTCTTTCGTCGTTTTCCCCAGTCCCTCCTGGCAAAAACCGGGATAAACCGCGAGCGCTTCTTTCTACACCGCTTCAAATTTATTAACTTCCAAACATTCGTCGCGATATAGATCGAGTTACTGAAGGTGTCTAAAACACAAGCCGTGAACTCTGCACCAATGGGACTGGCATCCTCTCGTACATGTAAATATTCTTCGCTCTCAGCTACTCCTGTTGTATGTTATTGGTACGTGCATAACTGGATACATGTGTGTGTGTGTGTGTGTGTGTGTGTGTGCGCGCGCGCGCGTTCAGCGCTCCAGCCGAAGCAAACAGGAATTTCATTTTTCGATCGAGACATTCTGCTGCTGGTCAGTCCAGGGTAACAACCTAGGGTGACTGAACCCAGTGCTTGTTCACTTACACGCTGCATGCATACATTGCACTGTACACACTGATTTGAAACATAACTGCATTGCACTGTACCTCTTCCTTACAAGAATTCGGTGCCGGCTTTCGACTGCTTCCATGTTGCAGAGACGTTCTTGGAAACTTAACATTTCAACAGGTCAGGAAATTCCCTGCTTTGTGGAACCCGAAAGCTGTTTGCTGTGTTCACGTCTGTCTGCCATTCGTGCCTGTCCTGAGCCAATTAAAGCTAATCAACATTCTCACATCATATTTCTCTACGATAATCTTCCAGACTATCAAGTACCATAAACTAACGTTCTACGTTACTATCCACGTGCCTGTCACATGACAGGCCATAATACGATTCGGTCGGTACTTCACCGAAACACTGTAACCATCGGCAGTAATCACTAGAATAAATAATCGATAAAATTACTATCCCATTAATCGATAATAAATCGATCTCAGTCGACGGGTGTCTATTATTGTCTATTATTTTCTACATCAATCTACTGGGACGTGACTCACTCACATGTTGAAAAGCACCACCAGACACATTACATAAGGTAGGTGAAACTTTCAACAGACCTCGGTTCTTCCTCTGGATTACTGCGTTCTAAGATTTTATGAGTGTTTATATGTGTGAAATAGTAGAAAGTTACGACAACTAAAACGCAATGAACACATGCCTACGAAAATAACCGGGGGCTTTTAGACCACCTCTCTCAACATGAATAGGTATGTGCTGAAAGTTTCGCATACAAAAGGAAGCCATTAGTTGCGATGTTTGACTCTTGAGAGTGATAGATTTAGATCGGCTTACTCGTTCCATTGTAATACTGGAGACTGATCCTTTTTCAGGCAAAAGTTTCGATACGGCTTTAAATGAAAGAAAACACTGCATACACTCCCGTACCTGCAAAACTGTGTTGTGGGCATGTCTTGAGATAGGCTTGGACAGCATATGAAATGCAAATGTCCTCGTACAAAATTCCTGGTTCAGTGTCCTCACACCATCATCACCATAACTGCGACTACTTGCGGTCGAAATTACCCGAAAGGGACATAATGAGAATAAACGAAGGTCACGCATTTTAGATTCATCTGTTACATTTGAAACTGATGCTATCTGTCCAACACACAGCATGCATTTACCTCCTTTAAATATCCAAGAGATTCACGGATAAATATCATTATTTACTATACAATAACCAGCGCTGATAGCTTAGTAAAAAAAATGAACAAACGAAACGTCAACGCCAGTTTTAAAATTATCTTTCAGGAATGAGAAAGCCAATTTGAATGCTGTGGCGCAGAGAAGAATCGCACCCCAGGCCGGAAGTAAAATTCGCTTCAACCAGATCGTACCAGTATCCTAGCTATACCGACCAGTAACTACAACTTTCGCTACAGGTTAGCATTATGTAACCGTTTCATCTTATTCGAAGTTGATCACTACAGTCAACACAGCCAATAAAATGGACTGGACAACTGTTCATTTACAGTGAACACCCACACATTCCGACTCGGCGAAAACATTACGTCTTATGTCGCTGCCAACAGCAAACATTACGCAATCTGGCTAATTTGCTTATGCAGTTATGGTCTCTGTGCGTTGATAAGGAAGTAATATTTCACACTTAGCAACACAGAGAATCTGGTATATTTTATTATAGACGACTGCACGATAAAACATCCTGTTTTGTTTTGTTTTGTTTTGTTTTGTTAAGGTGTTTACAAACCAAAATTATGGTTCCCCACTGTTTCATACTCATCCTCTACACCAACAGATGAGAAAGTGGGTGAAAGAGACAAAAAAAATGAATGAATGAATAAAAAATACACAAGGAGTTAAAGGTGGGGAGTTAAAATAAAACAGAGGATAGAAAGAAAGAAAGACAGACAGAAATACTAAAGAAAAGGTCATTGGCCAATGTATAGTCAGCTTTTCAAGTTATGAGAGCATTCAAATTCTAAGTGGATTGTATTTCTTTAATAATATTAATGTTACTCTTCGTGGGCTACTTGCTTCAGCATACATTTGTTTTGGCGCTTCTCGTATTCCAGTTCCAATAAATCATTCAGCTTACGTCGACACTACTCCTCGGGGTGCATCTTTCATTTCGTCACTTAACCTGAATAACTTGTCCCTTCACACTCTCGTTTTCGGCAGCGCATATGAAAGTCACGGGGCAATAAGTCTAGATTACGAGGAAGATAATCAGAGCACTTCCGATTCAGTCGGTGTTAATTTATTCACGGAAAGGTTCGCTACACGTAGAGGAGAGATGTCGAGGTGAAAAACACTTTTCGATAAAACACTTGTTGCTTAACTACTCGGTACGAAAACGTTTTCCTTCCTTACACGCTTTCAGCAAGTCGTCACATGATCATATAGGTAATTGGAGTTACTTGTAAACAAAGCTGTTCCAAGAAATCCACACCAAACCTTCACCAGTATCAGAACACCTGCGCTACTATCGTCTACGTTTTTAATATTTTTCTTCAGCTATGAATTTGTTAATTTCTAATCCGAAGTTTTGCTTTCGGCAGTAAAATTACGGACCCACGTCTACGTGAAAGGTGCTATACGATCTACAATGACATCCCCTAAGCTCTGTACCGTCAAGGCAGAATTCTGAAACTTAAGGGGCCATCGCTTTTTGACCTGGCGCCAGCGGTTTCAATAAGCTGTCCAGTGTGGATTGGTTTCACTGAAAAACAGGCGGTTATAAGAATGCTTAATTGGCCAGCATTACGACATTGATGTCAAGTTTATATGCTAATTCAAGCATAGGTATTATTCTGATCTAGCGATAAATACTAGCTCTTCCAACGGGCAAACCAGGTGACAGCTATCTCCTCGCTTTCCCAACTGAAGAAGAAAACAGGCCCATTTATCGAAAGGGTTTGGTGAAACAAACGTGAAACGGTGGATCATGTCGGAGTCATTAGTCAGTCTTATGGCACGTCGACAATGGATTGAAATCGTGTGATTTAACGACGCTGTATCGGCTATATAGTTTCGATAAGGTCTGACGATAATATAGCACACGTGCCCAAAATGGCTCGGGGCATTCACTGTTGCCCCGATTATTCTTCTATTTCTTTTGCTCGACCACCACCTCTATATTGTTAAGAATGTGTGTGTATATAAACTTATTGGAATGCGTAGAGATTTATACGATTTACCTTTTCTACCAAATAATACCCGAGTGAAACAGTTTTAAAAAATCGGGAGCGGTGGGAAGTGTTTGCCGGCCGGTCGGTGCCTGGGCGAATAAGTGACATTGGACAAAAGGTTTGACAATACTGTTTTTAAACACAAAATAGTAGCAGGACCAGTTACTTCCACATTTTCGTCCATATCGCATTCCTTGAGGAGACCTACAGTAGAAACATAACGATACTACGAATTAAATATATTATTATAATAAGCATTAATGACAATAATGCAGTAATTAATAATAATAATTATCGAATAATCCAAGACCTCATTTCGCTCTTTAAAATTCCCATGGGCATGGAAATGGATTTCTTCGAAATTTACAGACAATTTGGGCACGCGCCCTCAAAATTGCTTTAGAGCACTGGTTTAGATGATACGTGTATTAAATCAGATAAATGATCAAGAAGAGTGAGTACGCACAGGTTTTGAAGGAATTAGCCATGCCCTGTTCAGAGGATAAGAATTACCTTGACAGATTCAGTCAACTACGAAAATCATCATTCAGGGCAGAAAGTAACTGGACTAAGAAATGAGCAGAAAAGCCTCGATTACCGCTGTTAAATGAACTGTTTGCAACACATACGAACCAGAAATGACCTCGTTACGAGCCAGCCTCGTGCATTACATGCAAACACACACACACACATCAAATCCCTTCGAATATTACTTTTCAATGTGAATCATTTATATATATATATATATATATATATATATAAATCGAGAAGAATAAGATGGCTTGGGCATGTGGCGCGTATGGGTGAGGAGAGGGGGCGTATAGGGTCGTGGTATGGAAACCGGAGGGAAAGAGACCACTGGGGAGACCTAGGCGTAGATGGGTGCATAATATTAGGATGGATCTCCAGGAAGTGGGATGTAGGTATGTGGACTGGATTGGGCTGGCCCAGGATAGGGATAAGTGAGTACGGTAATGAACCTTCGGGTTCCATGAAATGCGGGAAATTTCTTGACTAGCTGCAAACCAGTTAGCTTCTCAAGAAGGACCCTGCACCATGGAGTGAGTAAGTGTGTGTGTGTGTGTGTGTGTGTATACATATATATATATATACATATATATATATATATATATATACGTGGTCTGTCTCAAAAGTAAGTGTACTGTCAGTCGTGCGCTACTGCTGTTTGTGTATGGTCGCGTTTTATAACCTCGTTATGTTTGCGATGCAGGAAAATATCGAAAAACGGAACGCTATCAAATTTTGTGTGAAACTCAACAAATCTGCCACAAAGACGTTTGCTTCTTTAACTGAAACTTATGGAGATGCCACTCTATCGAGAACTGTGGCTTTTAAGTGGCACAAAGCTTTCAGAGAGTGCCGAGAAAATGTTGAAGATGACCCTCGTTCTGGAAGACCAAACTCGTCAACAAATGATCAAAATGTGGAAATGGTGCGAGCTGTGACTGCGAAAGACCACCGAATGAGTGTCAGGATGATTGCAGGACAGACAGTTAATCACGCCTTCTACAAAGATGTCTTGGAACGACTTCGAAAACGCGTCCAGCGAGTCCGAACGGACATTGCAGACGACTGGGTGCTGCACCACGATAACACGCCAGCTCACACTGCGCTTTCAATTCGAGAATTTCTGGCGACGAAGAACATTCCCGTACTTCCACATCCTCCCTACGGCCCAGATCTAACTCCGTGCGATTTCTACCTCTTCTCTAAGTTGAAAATGAATTTGAAGGGTCATCATTTCGGGACGATGGAAAACATAACCGATGAGCTACACACACTTACAGAAAATGACTTCCGGTACTGCTATGGTCAGTGGAAAAACGTTGGAACCATTGTGTAACTTCCCAAGGGTCATACTTTGAAGGAGATAACTTGTAATTTCAGGTGAGTCCAATAGACATTTAAATAAAAAACCAGTACACTTACTTTTGAGACAAACCACGTGTGTATATATATATATATATATATATATATATATATATATATATATATATATATATATGTTATTCATTAGCCTCATACGAAAAAGTACCAGTATTATGGTCGTCACCGAATGTTTACAGACTCTTTTTGACGGACTAGCAATACGATATAATCCGCCTAACACTTCAACCAAGTTCATTTGGTCTTGACAGAAAGCACCATAGAAGCTCTAGTCTAGTAACTCCATAAAAGTAGTTCAACTGGCTATAAATAAAAAGAACGTTTCTAAAGGAGGGTAAACAAACATAACAGACAAGCAAAAATATACATGGCAAGGGGCGTGAGACAGTCTTGTTTTATAAACTGAACCCTTCGTCCGACTGTTTGCAGGCGAGGTTCGTGCACTGACAAGCGTATATACGCGCATAATTATTTGCTCCGACCAAATAAAAACGTTTCACTTTGTTTGCCTGCAGGTTCAACAACGGCTAGCGTTCCGGTTAAATCAGCCCAACAGTAGAAATGGCCAAGAGGTATTTAATCTGAGAAAGCAACACTCACACTGACAGACAGGCATAGGCAGACACCCTGTAAGTACACTATTTAGGACAGACACCTGAGTGCGAGCTTCGTATTGCTAAATTGTCGGATATGGATACAATTAAAATGAGTCTTATATAATTAGGGTACAACTATATAGACTGCGTAAACGTACATCAGATTATGGACAAAAGGTGCGCTCTTGCTTCACGGAGTTAGTTGATAGTAATAAAAAAAAAAGAAGAAACTTGGAAAATGTCTGCATAGTGTAACAGTTGAGGCGCGATTGCTTTGTTTTTACCTCCACGCCTTCGATTCGCGAATGCCAACGTAAGTAGACCTGCCAATTTCAAACAAAACATTGATAAATGGGAGTATTTTAAAAGCGTCTCCCCACTTTTTACACAAGAACCACACCAGAGCTGAAATCATGTGAGATATAGGCTAAATACAGACCAAGCTTAGGGCTGCCTTTGTTGTAAACAAATATCAGATTCACAATACCTACATATTTTTGTTTAAGCTTACATTCTGGCAAAAATTCCACATATTTACTACAAGGCTTAAAAACTTCTATGCCAAGCTTAGCGTTTCTAGCTTCTAGTTATACTGAAACTTGCGAGCTGAATTCGGAATGGTAATGAAGCATTCTGGGAAATACAGTCCTTTAGAGTAGCCCTGCCACGCTGCCATCGAAGAAGAAGCAGTTACAGGCGTTTGCATCGCTGAATAATGCTCAACACAGCGTGGCGAGGAGCATGCTATGTAGGGTCTTCTTAAAGTGGGAGAGATGTCGTAATGGGGCCTCTTCAGTTTTCGTTTTGTGTCGCGGCGGATTCATTTGGAGCACTTTATACGCTACGCTGAAAGGGGAAGCTTAACAACTCGAGAGCAATGTGAAGGGAATCTGTCCACGGGGGTACTTTATTTGGCCTATAGAGGGCGAAGGTTATTACTACCAACAGTTGCAACATAATGGCTAGAAGATCGCAGAGTATGTAGGAAGTACCGCCTTTAATTCGTTCATTCCGCTGTGATGTTCAATTCATTATGCAATACGTAAAAACGCCCTACAGATATCGAAAACAAGTAACACTGCTTAAAAAGAAAATTTAAAACGTGGTATCCCATGTTATAACTATACAAGACAGGCAATATACGTATATCCTAACATTAAGGCGCGTTTGTGCAACCATTGTTGCAGTGGAAAGCAATGAGTATTATACTCGTACGATCGGCGTGGGTGTGTTTGTAGCCTTAGGTATCCAGCATGCAATGCGCATGTGCCATATAGCCGTCTGTGGCCTGCCCCGTTCTATACTATTTTTCCACATTGTCTCATAAAAGGCATGATTTTCGGGAAAAAAAACAATAATTGTTGCACAAAAAATGTGTGTTTGTTGTTTCTATACAACTTTTGTCTGAAATATTTTTCATTCTAAGAAGAACTGAGCGAGATATGATCGAAAAATGTTGATTGGTCCGCACGTCAAGTACCGGCTATTCTTGTCCGATTTTAATGAAACTTGAATTTTCTCAACAGATTTTCGAAAAGTACATACATATCAAATTTCATGAAAATCCACCATGTGGGAGCTGAGTTGTTCCATGCGGACATACGGACGGACACAAGACGAACCTAATAGTCGCTTTTCGCAATTATGTGAAAGCGCCTAATAACTGGCACTGTGAAATTATCCTTTTTACGCAAATAAATGTAGGACGTCCTGACCTCCTGACGGCATAGATGACGAAATGTGTAGCTAGTTAGAACATCAGTGTCAGACCCGTTTATGGCTAAGAGTCACACCCGTTGTTGTAGGCTGGTTCGCGGACCGCACGTGCAAAAATAACAATGAGTGATATACCTAACCGCCTAAATTACTGTCTATTTTTTTTTTACTCTGTACGTAATTCACGAATGTGACCATGGGTCACAAAACACAATCTGGCGGGCCGCGAGTTAGCAGAAACAGCTATAATACAGAAATATACAAGTTGCGCTGGCAGATTAAACGTAATATTTATCTTAGTTAAGGTAAAAGTGGTTCCTGTCCAAAACATGAAAGCATGTAGGGGGCACAAACCCACTCATTCTTAACCTCGGTGCTAGATGGGGGACAATGTTCAACTTTACGTCCCCGGCATAGGATTCCCGTGCCTACTGCATAAGAGGCTAGGTGGGTCCCAGCACCGGTCTGCACATTTGGGAGAACAGCAAAAAGGACTGGCCTTGCCGGGACTGGAAAACCGGACTTCCAGCCCGTAACCGAGTCCCTGTACCGACAGGAATATCCCGGCTCTCTTTTAACGATCGTGTACTTCGCATTGAAATAGAAAGTATGGCAGACGAAGAAGCGCAACAGCTAGAAGGAGATGGGGCCCAGAACTGCCACCGCGACCTCACTATAGCTAACAAAGATTACGACCTTTGTTAGCAATAGTGAAAATTATCACCACCAGAGTTTATGTAAACAACAAATGACGTCTTGAAGGAAATATCCTCGAACTACGTTGGAGTGTGAAGCGTCAATAACTAGTGTAAAATGTGGAGGAGGTAGATCCATGAAACGTTTTCCCACAGGTTCGTAGTAGTTTCTTTTTTACAGGATGCGCTCTGTCAGTTTTACGTGTTAAGTCACCACTGTTCACCATTGAGTCACACTGCACCAAAATATGCCACGCCCCCAAGACATCCATAACGGCTTTGAGAAGACATCCAGTCTCCTACGCAATGCGTGCTGGGGACTCTTTCCGCGGGAGTTAAACGGCCGGAGCATTAAGTTATTCATTTACTTCCGTACAGTGACAAGTTCAAGAATGCGTGCTGTATGTTTCCACTATGTCTCCACTCGATATGGGCTGGATGGTCCAAGGATTGAATTCCGTTTGGGGCGAGATCTGCACCCGTCCAGACCGACCCTGGAGTCCACCCAACTTTCTGTACAATGGGTACCGGGTCTCTTCCCCAGGGTAAAGCGGCCGGGTCGTGGCGTTGACTACCCACCCCCATCTAGCACAGAGGTTGAAGAAAGAGTACAGTTATACCTCTGTTCCCTCTCTGGGCCTTCATTGTCTATTCTAGGGTGAAATTCACCATTTTTTAATTTATAGTTCCACTGACCTATACGCCTTCACAGCGTAACACCTAACACAGGGGATATCTTTTTCCTCTCGCCACACTTACTTCAATTTTCTTAAGAGAATTTTGGAAGAAACGAGGAAAAGACTAATGAAACAGTGCTTGAGATGGAGGCAGAGAGGTCGGAAGATGGACAGCAACTATGTTTCAGCCTGCGCAGCACAGTTATTGTCCGGTATATGCAAGCTGTCGCGTGGCGACAGAACCTTCATTAGAACAGATACAGCATAACAGGTGCCCTTCACTGGCACAAACCACACTGTGAGCTAACCGACAACAGGCTGTGTTAATGACTGCGATGTCCTGCGTTAATCATCCGAGAACGTCACGATGCCATGTGGTTAGCAATCTGACTCACACTCTATACGTAACTGATCAACAAATAAATAAAGTTATTAAATAATTCATTCGATTTTATTTCACGTCGTTCACACAATAACCAAAGGACCGCGTAATTTACAGTGGGCGCTTGGTCCACTGGAGCGCTAAGATCGAGCATTCATATCCTTCTAGAGCCATTGATGCAATGTGTGGGTGTTCATGCTTTCGTATGATGTAAAACATCCGATTATGTCGAGGTTCACCGATTCATTTCCTTGATTAGATATTCACATATGTGATAAAACAGCACTTATTGCCTAAAAATGCAACTTAACTCCAGAGTTTTGTGTATAAACATAATTTCTCGGAAGATGACCACGAGGAAGCTGTAGGAGGTGACTGGGAAACACTGTGATAGAACTTTGGGAGAACAGGTTCTGAGAGAGGCAGATGGCAAGTGGAATAGCGTGGCTGAAGAGAGTGACAAATACTGGACTTGGGAATTAGCACTTTCATACCTATAGCTGCCATTCTCACTGGCCTTGAGGGCTAAGGCGTGGGTCTGCGGCCGCTCGCTCGCTGGGATTGTGAGTTCGAATCCCGCGGGGGGGGGGGG
>Ga0131853_10016265_pt1 | contig 13581 bp, 8 predicted proteins | sample TergutLab28metaG_FD_92764 | JGI IMG/M metagenome (GOLD analysis project Ga0131853, IMG submission 92764) | Labiotermes labralis P1 segment gut microbial communities from Petit-Saut dam, French Guiana - Lab288 P1 (version 2) (version 2) | ecosystem: Host-associated > Arthropoda: Insects >... | reverse complement strand
GTTTGCAGCTAGTCAAGAAATTCCCCGCATTTCACGGAACCCGAAGGTTCATTACCGCACTCACAAGCGTCTGCCACCTGTCTCTATCCTGGGCCAGCCCAATCCAGTCCATATACCCACATCTCACCTCTTGGAGATCCATCCTAATATTATCCACCCATCTATGCCTAGGTCTCCCCAGTGGTCTCTTTTCCTCCGGTGGAACACACTAGCTGTAAAAATTACTTATGAAACAACCAAACTAAATGCCAAAGATATAATGGTGATAGAGACTGTGGTGACTTCATACAGTACAAATTTACACATTCAACGTAAGTGTGCATTGGAACACCATCTCAAATGATTATTTTTGGACAGGATCACTTTTCATATTCACACTTTTATTCTTAGAAAAATAATTTGTGGGTCGAAATTCATGAAGGAACCTGAGTATTTCGTGACAGTACTAAACCTAATGAATCTTGAATCTTTCTTGCACGCACGCACGCAGGCACACGCGCGCACACACACACACATGTGCATTTGGTTGTCCTACACTTGAAAATGACATGAGCATGTGAAGAACATATTAGAAACAAATATTAACTTATTAAATGCTTTTATGTTAGAACTAGAAGCTGTACTGTTTTAATAAATATATGTGGAAGGGCAGCTAAAGTTATATCTAGGCCTTGACATAAAGCAGTAGTGAGAATTTATACAATGTAGCATGCTGTATACTCCGCAAAAGTATATTTGTTGGTCAATTTGGCAACTGCACTAGTTTTTCTTTTTTTTTTTTCTTCCTCTTTCTTTTTAGATTTGTATAGTTTTTCTCAGTTGCAGTTCAGAGTGCAACACTGTCTTCCAGACACTTTCTGTTTACCATACGGCAGATCATCACACTGGGATCCCAAAAAGCACTTCACACAAAATCATAAAACAACAAGCAAACCAAACCATAACAAATTCTTCCAAAACCCGCCTGAAACATTATAAAATGTGTCCTAAAAGTCCCTTTACCAAGAGAGCGAAGTAATGAACTCTGATTATTTTTAGCTGTGTTCAGTTTTTTATTTCAGTCAATTGGCAACACTGTATATGGTGGATAAAGATCTGAACAATTTCCGTAGCTCCTCACTGTCATTACCGGTTTTTGGTTGGTTGTAAATAAAGTAGCAGTTCCCTGGAATGTATAAGCTTGGTAAAGCAAATTTTAGCATGTCCTGTATCAATAAACACATTCTGGACAATAACCATGCTTTATTACATTATTATTACACTTGTCTGTTTTGCAGACTCACTCTATGTTTATTTGTACTGCAGAAGTAAAATTATGCCAAAGCAGCAGTCTGTACGCATTAGCAACAAGGCCAGTGCAGGTACACAGGTACATCAAGTTACACATCATACAGATGCTCAGATGCCAATACAACTTGAATAAACAAGCACAAACACAATATATACAACACTATAAAACAACAAATTCACTATAAAAATAAAACTTTACTCCTCACAGTAATCAAGTTACTGTGTGATGGGGACTCCTAGATGTGACGCTATGTAGTTTGGTTGAAATTTACCAAAATTTCAGGTAAGCCTAGTGATTCTATCCCGAAGACACAGGAAGAAGTTTCCTCTGAAAGTTGGTAAATTGTTGCCAGCTACGTAGCATTATATCCCTGAACACGGTACTGAGTCATATTCACGACTGTTAGAACCTCAGTGCAAACACACACACACAAACACACACACACACACAATACAATGATTGGAGGAAGTTATGGAAGCAGTGTCTAAACTCAGACATGGCTGCCACACAACGTTTCACCTGTACAACCTGATCTCATTTATATTTCTATACACCTAACAGTGATGCAGTAAAACCCCTTTAATTGAAAATCAGTAAATTTGAAAAACCATACAATTCTAAGTAGGTCACATTCCCCACCTTTAAACATTGGAGTTTATGTACTTCCTAATATAATTAATTAGAAATATGGTTAATTTGCAATTAAAAGCTATATCACAGCCGATTATCGAAGGTGCACTATTCAAAATACAGCAAAACTCCAATAGTCCAGAATCTGATGATCTGGCACTATCAATAGTCTGTCATAAAAAATGGCAAGTGCTAATGGACAAGCTTCATTAACAATATAAAACCATGTAAGGACACAATCACCAAAACCAAAGAATATCCAGCAGTTAATCACCAGCTCACATGATCTCATCCTGCCATTTCACATTGTCAGGCTTAGAGCTGCCTTTTTTTCCTCAATAGTTTTTCACTTCTATTTCAAACATCTATGCCCATTGAAATGTAATAATGGTGTCAAGAATGAAGGAAGTTGCTAGCAGTAACAAAGGTGTGACAAAAAGACACTGATAACGAAAAAAAAATTAGAGGGTTAAAAGATACCCCTGATAATCTGGCAACATCCAGTCCTGACAGTGCCGGACTGTCTGAAGTCTGCTGTATTATGTTATCTTTGGACAATCTGCATAAACATTTGTCTTTTCATACCATGACCCATCCCTGGAACAAGTGTGACCTGAATCTTATTTAAAGAAACAATTAATTAATATCAAAATTTGACAAATGTGAATTATTATTTCCAGGCTTGCATTTTAATGTAGACTGTAATAAATCAGTACAGCATGACTTGAAGCAACAGGTTCCTGTTGAAGTTAAAATGTTCTGTGCTAACAAGGTACAATGTACCATGTAAGGTCAACACACCTCACTGGTCATACCCTTAATTTCAGAGTACTTAAATAAATGAATGCAAAAGTTTCTTGCAGAGGGAAGGAAGCTCCAGTGGCCCCAAACTGCTCAATGTCTTTCATTTAATTATATTTACTATCAAGTTAATATATGTTTAAATGCTAGAATGTGCAACTGACAGACAGACAGACATGGCCACCTTGTATCACATCCTTTCCATCAAGAATATCTAAAACCATTCCATAATTCCAAGCAAAAATCCTTTCTGGACAAGTTAGACCCTTCTAGCATATTGCAGGCAACAATTTCTGTGTGACAGTGCTCCCACATTCAGAAAACAAAGGTTCACAGCTTGAAACTTAGAAAATGGTCAAAACTGAAAATACATTCACATCTAACAAATCATGAGTCATATGTAACCAGCATGTGACATCCAGGGATACGCAAATTACCGTATATTCTCGAATCTAATCCACACCCCTTTTACAGTTTCAGAGGGCTAAAAAACCAGATGCGGATTAGAATCACGTGCGGATTAGATTCGCGGTCATGAGTTGGATTTTGAAAAAATGATAGAGCCGCTGTACGTGTCGTAGGAACAATACAATACAATGATTTATTATTTTATTTATTATTTATAATATTATATAATATTTATAATTCATTATTCATCAGATTCGCCGTCATCACTCATAATTGAATCGTTATCTGTCACCCAGTCACTATCATCTTTATCTTCACCATTGTCCTCCCATAGAATGTCATTTTTGGATCCGTCCAAAGCATTGCTTATGCAACACTTCTTGAAAGATCTGACGATAATGCTCTCCGGGATGGCTTTCCATACAGCCGACACCCACCGCGCGACTTCTGAAGGAGCTGCGCGTTTGATTTATCCAGTTTCTGTTCACTCATGGGCAGGATCCGCAATCCATTTTCAGATATTGTTGCCTCAACCTGTCTTTAAAGGGCTTGTTAACAGATACGTCCATTGGTTGCAACACTGATGTCATTCCACCCGGGATGACAACAAACTCAGTTTTCATCTTGCAGAGCTGGTTCTTCATGGAATCAGTGAGATGCCCTTTGAATGCATCAAGGACAAGCATTGATGGTTGATTTAACAAGGCTCTAGGCCTGCGACCCCATACAATTTTCAGCCACCCCAACAACAGCTCCTCCATGATCCATCCTTTATCCTGGGCCCTGACTATAACGTCCTTCAGAAACACCTCTGATTAGGGGTAAAGTCTTCCATTTCCAAATTAGCAACAGTGGTAGTTTTCTCCCACCAGCAGTTGCTGCCAGCATTACTGTTAAGCGAAGCTTTTCGCAAACAGTGGTTTTCATAAGTACCTCCTTCACGCCTTTCTTCTCTAACATGTAGTTTGGCGGCATATCAAGATAAATGGCCGTTTCATCGGTATTGGCCATTTGCCCCATCAGAAAATTTCCCGCCTTCCTCAGGTTGGTGATGCACTGCTGATAATTCTACAACTTTTGTTCAACATCTTTTCGGAGCTTCTGCCTTATCGTCGTCCTATGCCGCAACGCCAGCCCCATCCGGCGCATGAACCGTTACTGGCTTTAAAATGACTTCGAGGAACGTTCAAAGATCTGGCCTTTTTTATCGCCTCCTCGCGAAGTAGATCACAACTCACAAACAGTCCAGTCTTGCGTCTCTCATGAAAGAACGTGAAGACTGCATCATCAATTTCAGGAAATTGTCCTTTCTTGGGTACAGTGAATTTCTTTCGTGACGCCTCACACCCACTGATTGCTGCCTTGTGTTTCGCCACAGTCGAACGTTGCTTTAATCAACTTAAAAAATTGCAGCAGCTTTGCAGTTTCCCTTATCCTCTGTGCACCGAATAACTTCACATTCGAACTTTGCCGTATATGACAGTCCTTTAGATTTCTGGCGTCCCTCTTCCATAACTAGGGTACGTGACAAATTGGAACAAGCAGTCTGCTTACCGGTATTCCTTCAGTTGAAATTATAACCCCAAGTGGAGTTGAGCAACAAGGCATTTCAATTTCAGCATAAAAAGCGTGATGTCACAGTGCAGCCAGTAATTACCTATATTTATTTTGATATGCATCCTGTTTATCGTTTTCCTACCGTAAGAGAGCATAATCTGAACTAAATGTGAGAAAGGCATGAAAGAACCTATATAACATTGGCAAATTATGATACAAAGAAAGTTGGTGCTTAGTCCATTTTATTACTCGTAGTCAAATCTCAGGTGACAGTCACACAGTGACTCGGTTTGTTTTGGCTGGGAAACAGCGTGCCATATATCAACAGCGATATTAGGTAAGGTATATGGTCATATTGCAGAGGGGTACACAGCAGGAACATTCTGCTAAAAAACATACCGTTATTTAGACGTTCCTGTAGACAGCAAGCTTGGCAGATTGAATGAGGCTTCGTTCAAGGAATGGTGACTGTGTCGCCCACACTGCTAACGTTTCTAAGATTGAAGGCTGTCTGCGAAACATTTTATTCATGAGGTGCATAGAATCTGACCACAAACCATTATATAATGTGAAGTTAACTTGTGGGGATATAATTCTATGCCTCTACATGAATGTACGAAGCATTTAAATCAGCTAATAAGCTGTGGTGCGTTTGTACCGCTGGCATTTAAATGGCCACTTCACACACGGCACGTTAGTCGGATAACGGTTAAAGCATTGGTAACATCCAATATTATTCAATCAGTATGCCTTGTAGGCAAGGGGCGGTTGAAGGAAAGGTGCGGATTAGAACCGCGGACTAACATTTTTGTCGTTTAAGAAATTGGCAAAAACTATTGCGGATTAGATTCGAGAATATAAGGTATAGTGTATTCTAAACTCAAAATATGAATGTAGTTCAAACCTTAAATAACAGAAATAATATCCCTAACACAAAACTTTACACACCTTATGTTACATGTGTATTACACTTATGACAAGACAATGTACGTATGACGTACCACAGAAGCACGTTTGTGCAACCACTGCTGCAGTAGAAAAGTAAAAGTATTACATATTCTGAGTGTGTGTCTGTAGCCTTGGTTATCCAGCACACAAAGACCATGCACCACATTATATTTTCATCTGTGGCCTCCCCTGGTGTATCACATTTTTTTCCACATTGCCCCATACACAGCATAGTATTTGAAAAATGTTGCTGAACATGAGATGAGTATTTTTATTTTTCCTATAACTATTGTCTCAAACATTCCTAATTCTAATTCTAAGAAGCATTCAGCCAAAATATCATCAGAAATGTACAAATGTCTTCATGTAAAGTACCCTCTATTCTTGTCAGATTTTAATGAAACCTGAATTTTCTCAACAGATCTCCGAAAAATACTCAAGTATCAAATGTCACAAAAATCCATCCAGTGGGAGCTGAGCTGTTCCATGCAGACAGACATGGCAAAGCTCATACTTACTTTTTGCAATTTTGCGAATGCATCTAAGATCACTCCAACTGTATACACACACACACAGTAATTATGCAAAGAATATTTTTTATGGAAAACTGAAGTGGTTACAAATTTCCTTTTGCAAGCCACATATTTGTGAGCATCAGAACACACAGTTTCACTCAACCTCATGTTATAGTGAAGAATATGAACGAATCATAATTTCAAGTTCACGGCTCATATAGTTCATAATCACTTCTTGTGATAAGATTGAAGATATTCTATCTTCTTGCTAACCTGTACCTCAAAATAATTCCAAAACATTCCTAACTTACATGAGAAGAGAAAACAGAACAAAATAACGAAAAATTACTTCATGAGGGAGTGACTTAACTCCAGAATAAGAAATTTTGATGTTCTGCTGACCATGCATCTCAGTAATTAACCAACTTGATGCACAAAATTTTTGTTTTACAATAAGTTTATTTCATGCCTCTACATGTTTCGAGCACATGTGCTCATCATAAGGAGGTCAAAATTGCATTACACAGCCTCTGGTATCATCACACCTATAGTCGGCCGTCTTGTGCACAAGTTGACCTCCTGATGATGAGCACATGTGCTCGAAACATGTAGAGGCATGAAATAAACTTATTGTAAAACAAAAATTTTGTGCATCAAGTTGGTTAATTACTGAGATAAATATCCAGAATAAGAGTTTATGAGAAATAACGAATGATGTTATTTTGTTTGCATCAATGTCATGTAAATTAAAACTGCCTTGCTTTCTAGGAACTGTACTGAAAAACTAAATAGACAGGCAAAGTGCTGGAGCAACAGGGATCAGGATTACAACCCTGGATGTTCGACTGATGATTATGTACAAGTATATTGTAAAAAATACAGTAACACACATGCCTCAAGTGGGCAAGTTGCAATGAAAGATACTAACTTTTTAAGGTGCATCTAATGATTTAAATTTGAAGGTAACTGTGAAAACAAAGGAGCCTAGCTGACAGACGGTATGAGACTCATATTTTGTCTATATGCATCTACAAAGAAACAAAACGTTTAGGGGTTGACAGACACGACAGAAAGAAATTCGCATTATGAATATAACATACTTAGAAAGTATTTAAAGGAAATGGGTTTCTACTCGATATAAAATTTCAAGTGGTCATGGCACGTATTGCTCAGATGGTGACATGGTGGGTTCTTACATTGTACAGGATAAGTCTGTTGTACCAAAATAGAACAAACTTACCCTACACAGCGTGGAGGTAAAGCAATCCCTGTACAGGCCTATCACAGGCCCTGGGGGTTCCAGGAGGTTGAGGCAGACAGTCGGCACATGAAGGTAACAAGGCTGTTAGCCCAACATACTGGCCTCCTTTACTCCCCAAGAAATATTCCTGGTACTCATTTACGTTTTGGGCTAAGTCAACCCCAGGGCCATAATGTGGCTGGAAGGACGTCAATGGAAAATTCCAATGACACCATCGGGAATCGAACCCACAACCTTCTGGCTATCCTACACAGTGTAAGAAGCCCAAACACCACCACTTCAGGTTCCAGTTGCGATAATACACTATCAGTGACTGCACCGACAGAAGTTGGGCTGGGGGTCATGCAGTTACAGTTTAAACCTGCCACAACACAAAGTTTGACACTGGAGTAACAATGGTGTCATCAAGTATGAATTCTGAAACTAAGAAATATGCAATTTTTGTCATTGTAACATAACACTGTGACCACTCTATACAGAAAGTGTTTTCTCATTGAATGTTCATATGCAATCATGTGAAGTATGGTATAAAAATTTATAAGGAGTGTTTTTATTTTCTTTTGCATGTTCAAAAATACTGACGTGCACATCTGAATGGTTATATACGTCAAACAGATCACTGCAGTTAGCCATCTCAGACTTGAGAAGAAATATTTCTTTTGCAAATAAAGATATCATGCAGGACTTTTAGAGTACATTTGTGGAAAAAAACTATATGACAAAGCAATAATATGTGCAATCTGTGCTGGACAACTTGGCAATGGGACACATTTTTCTTGAGTATTTTTGTTTTCTCCTTATTCAATCCCACACCAGTCCATGTGGAATTAGTGGTAGTCAAAGTGGTGCTGGGAGAGGTTTTTCTCTGAATATTTTGGTTTTCCCATCAACACTACTCCACCAATGCTCCATACTCACATTTCATTCATCTCCCACTAACACGACAGAATCTCAGAAAGAAAAAGACAGGGTTGTTAAACAAACCGCACCCCCATCCCCTTCTTCTTCTTCAATAGGGCCCATGGCTAATGCCAAAGATGTACTGCAGCCTATAGGCTTACGGTACTCACCCTACTCCCCCCGCCTGTTTGGACGTTCCCACGTTTGCCGCCAGGTACCCCCACGTCCACAACAACGGGAGAGATCCTAGTAGCGAAAGATGGAACTGTGTGGGCGAGAACTAACTGATAATTTTGCCTGAGATTGCGACTTTCACGTCAATTCAGGGATCTTTTACATGCCGCAAATCTGCGACATGGGACCCACAGCTTTACTTCCCTTCCGAAGGAAGGTGCGCTGAGGACATTTTCGCCCTGAAAAATCCTGACGGCTTCGGCCGGGTTTAAACCCGCGAACTTGGGTACTTAAAGGCAGCACGCTACCGCTAGACCACCGAAGCCGCTTACCCCCATCCCCTACAACCACATGAAGTTAAATCATTTTATGACCCACTGTAGTTCATACAGTTACAAACTTCTAAAGAAAGAAGGTATCAACAATTCTGAAGATAATAAATGTTGCAGTCTGGCATAAAGTGTTGCTGCATTTCAGCTGCACTGTGTAAGAATTTCTTCATTCAGATGGGACAAATGTTCTTTTATCTCAGCTAAACTAAACTGCACATTAATGTAGCATGTTAGACATTAAGTTGTTCTTGCCCTTACACTGTGCCATGAAAGTGTACAAGGCACATGCAGAGTTCCATACATTCTTAAACTTGTTACTGTAAACAAGATAAAAGACAATACTTCATTCAGATTCCTTTTGTCACACATTATGGCAGTTTGAGTAATAACCCTGCATTGGTATGGCATACCTGAATATAAAAATTTAATCTCTTAAGTGACGAAATGTTTGACCTGCGTTCATACTGACAGCTCTGAGTAACTTCATGACTAAGCAAGGGTCCCAAATTACCATCTATTATGAGAGTAGATGGGCCCCAGAACAAACACAGCTGCCAGGCGTTCCGTCTCTATCACTTTAAACTACACATCCCTCACAAACTGGTGCATTCTGCATTTGGGGTAAAGACTATGTCTCAAATTTAAATGGCCCTACCAAATACAAACCTGTACTCCATATCTTCATGACATATGTACTAAAACATTGGCAACCGCAAAATACTACTAGCACTGCAATCTAATGCAAAGTACATCACAAAGATGGATAGGAATGATTAAGAACATGCATAAGGGGCACTTCATTGAGTACATGCTAGATATAAAACCATCACGGTTACCAAAACGATATAAATGAGACAGAGAAGGTATGAAACTACTGCACACATTTTATAAGAATGGACAGTCGGTACCGCTGATGGAACTACACGGCCTACTTCAGACGGTATATACACCATACATCACACTGTCTAATTTTTTGCATTAAAAAAGACACTAGATCAAACGCACATCTATCTTTTAATATGGCAGTATCCTCTGTACTTCAGCAGATGTAGCTACTACACTGCCAGCACTTGAATCTAGGTATCGCAATAACGTTGACCCTGATGGGACATTTCCTTTGTAAAAACTTTAAGGTGACAGTTGGGTTCTCAGGCACCTCAACAGCAAAAATACCTCAACTTAGAGTCAAGTAAATATAAACAGACCCACAAATAGTTGTGTGTTACAGACAGCATCTGCTGTCAAACAGTAATCATTATGTTGATTGCAGCAAATATCCCGTGCAAGCATACAAGCATTTTCCATTCTGATAAGTGCAGTTTTGACCTGAAAACCCTTATTCATTTATATCGTGGTAACCCTCACTAACACATGCTACACTATGGAATACAAACACATAACCTGCAATACAAGTTCAGTACCATGGGATATGTCTACTAAAAGTATGGAACTGCAGGGAAAGAATGAGCATGCTATAGACAGCAATGTGCTGCCAAATTACCAGTTAGATGTTTTTGTAGTCTCTTGCAGGTATTTGATAATATTCTGTACCACATCAATGCTGGTTGCTTGGCCTCCCAGATCTGTTAACAAATACACAAAGCTAATATGAGACATTCTACTGACGTGATGTCACAAACCATAACGAAGTAACACTTCTTCAGAAATGACTATGTATCTTAAAATAATGCCATAATTTCACAAACAGAACAGAACTCCAAATATAAGACAATTGCATCATGTGTGTATGTAAAAAGTGACTTTTTGAAATTACATAACTTGATGCAACCACAAACATGCAAAACATATGGAAAAGACGTCACACGCTAAAGTAACAAATCAGTTTTCCTACGTGATCTTCACGTCCCTAGTCTGTATCTTTTACATCAATCAGTCCCACTCTCTTACAAAGAATGTATAGACTGACTTCATCAGCAGCAGCGTTCATCGATCTGGAGAACGGTGACAAAATATGATAAACTGTTCTGTGTTACAGAAGACAAGCAACACAAGAAATGAATGCATAAGGTGGAGAAAGAAGATATGCAATCTGAGTTCAAGTCATTTTGTCAGAAAAGAACTGACGGCAAGATCTATGGAAAAATGACCAAAACAAGGCTGAACATTTTGCAGCAGATTTAAAAACAGACTTTTAACTTCATGCATTGCAGGCAGGAGTAAATAGTGGATGGGGCTTTGCTTGAGCCAGTCGGCTCCTAACCAGCAGGCTGTTGGGAGTATAAGAGTTGTGCAAGTACAAGAAAATCTTTAACTTTATGTTTCAGATCATGCTGCGAACACTGAGAATCTTGAATTATGCTACACTATATTTGCATTTCCAAGATAACCACTGCAAAAAAGACAAATACTGCCATACCTGTATTAATTCTGAATTTGACTTTCATAGGGCCTTGCATCATAATATTATTTCTATAATAAAACCAACTAGATGCACCAGTGTATCAAATTTATTTTATTTTGGAATGACACTCTACATGTTTCGGAAGGTCTTTCCATCCATCATCAGGAGTTCAAGACCTTACATTAGAGCAACAGGCATTTGTCAGACAGATACTGCTGTCTGCTTGCAAGCAAGCAAGCAAGCAGACAGCAGTATCTGTACAGTATAGTACAGCAACAGGGATTTGTCAAACAGATACTGCTCTCTGCTTCCTAGCAAGCAGATAGCAGTATCTGTTTGACAAATGCCTTTTGCTGTATGTATGGTCTTGAACTGCTGATGATGGATGGAAAGACCATCCGAAACATGTAGAGTGAGATTCCTAAATAAAATAAATGTGATACACACTGGTGCATCTAGTTGGTTTTACTATAGAAACTGCATTCATTCCTTAAAGACTGGTGTCATAATATGATATAGTTAGCAGCAGAACACAAACTTCAAGATTATGCACTTCAACCATTATCAGGTATCACAACAGAAGTTTCATAAATTTTATACAATGTCATTAAATTGAGTTTGCATTGTCTATTCTGAGATGAGAGCACTTTTATATAACAAATGTCATGGGTGTGTTAGCACTGAATAACAAGCGGGGTAGATTGTGGCCAGTGAAGTTGAAAAATTGGAAAGTGGTCATAGCCTATTTCAAGGTATTATCCTGGAATTAGCCGAATGTACTGAATAAAACCGTGTAACACCTATTACACTTGATGGTGTCCTATCCAATATTCAAACTGGGCACCACCTCCTGAATACAAGTCATATGCCAGCTTGCTTGGTGCCTGTGACACAGTCTTTTACCATACAAAAGTTACTTTTACAAGTGACACTGCCATGAAAACATCAGAAATTTAGCCAAAAATACCTGGTGTGTGGATACGATCTTCACTGACAGTTCTATTTATTGCTTTTTGTATCATGTCAGCATGGTAGTGGTGGCCCAGGTGCTCCAACATGTCAACAGCTGCATTCAGCATGGCAACCGGGTTGGCAATATTCTTCCCTGCAATTGCCGTTCCCGTATTGCGGGTGCCTGGTTCAAATATGGCGTACTGCGCAGAAAAATAAAATGTCTACATACCTGGGATGAAAGGAGCTTTGGATTCATGACAGGCACACAAAGTAATATTAAAAATCGATCATTATTCAACCACTCAAGTTGCCAATATAATTTTCAATGCTTAGTTTGGGACTATATTTAACTGAAGACCGCATTATCAAATTATCTCAATATCTGCCAATATATTAATATTATTTTTGATTTCCAAACAGTTCATTCACTATAGTTTGAAAAAACACTGTATGCTATTTATGAAGTCCCAAAAATGTAACATAAATATGTTATTGAACAGGCTTCAAAATCCTTGGATTAAGAATGTGGTCTTAATAATGTTACCAGTATATGAATATTTCACATCAAGAAATAAAGTGAAATGCCAACTTGATGCAACAACATAATTTATTGAAGTTTCCTTAGCTCAACATGTTTCGGGCGCATACTCCCATCATCAGGAGCACTGGATGTTAATTTGCGGCATATGGTTTTCTGCACCCAGTTTGTAGATGGGTGCAGAAAACCATATGCCACAAATTAACATCCAGTGCTCCTGATGATGGGCGTATGCGCCCGAAACATGTCGAGCTAAGGAAACTTCAATAAATTACGTTGTTGTATCAAGTTGGCAGTTCACTTTATTTCATGATGAAGATGCATGGTCAAACAACCCTCAAATTTCCCATCAACTCACATGATCACCGTAATTCTTGCCAGACAACAGGCCAGCACCTCCCACAAGACCACACACAACATTAGACACAATAGTACCATACAGGTTTGTCATTATCATAACATCAAACTGGTGCGGCTCTCTAACCAGCTGCATGCAGCAGTTATCAATGATCATGTCATTGTGCTCAATGTCAGGGTAATCACTTGCTATCTTGCGGGATGTCTCCAGGAACAGACCATCAGACAACTTCCTGAAATTGAACAGAAGCCAACTTCATTCCTTGGACTTATGAGTTTGTTCTATATTTGCTTTTCATTACAGCTATCACTTTCTGGACAGCACTGACATTGCACAGAAATATGCAAGCCTTTGAACACATGGTGTCATAAGTGGGGAACAGTTAGCTTGTATTTCAGGTTAATGAAACAAAATGTAGTTTTTTTTTAACTCATGGTTCCATGCATTGTAATTCAATGTTAATAAAAATCCAACCAGATGCAACAGTATGCAGATATTTATTTACTGCAAAGTCACTCTACATGTTTCGGGTGTCACAGCACCCATCATCAG
>Ga0131853_10016264_pt1 | contig 13581 bp, 9 predicted proteins | sample TergutLab28metaG_FD_92764 | JGI IMG/M metagenome (GOLD analysis project Ga0131853, IMG submission 92764) | Labiotermes labralis P1 segment gut microbial communities from Petit-Saut dam, French Guiana - Lab288 P1 (version 2) (version 2) | ecosystem: Host-associated > Arthropoda: Insects >... | reverse complement strand
TGGGGACCCGTTGCGCTGACCACGTGACACCCCTCTATCCGCAAAAGTTGGCACTAACTTCGCCGACCGGCGGCGGCCGCTCTGTCGGTATAGTTCGCGTACGGACTAAGGCCACGGAGTTTAAAAGAGCTAGTTTACTGTCAGGTTTGTGGATTGGCATCACAACGATCAGTAACCAGACTTTGTACCCGTCATCAGCAAAAACTATGATAAAGAACCACCTCTTTCTAACAAAAATACGCCTTATGGTGGCACACAATACACCTCTATGAAGCCTGTTTCCTTGGAAACGACTACATTCAGAATACGGAATGGTTAGCAACATAAACTTAGGCGAGCACATCTTATGCAATGTGATACTGTTCTTCCTTGTGATATTTACGTCGCTTTGGTTAAGCATGTACGTTTTTTAAATTTGTTACCGAAGTGTTGGCTTTTGTTGTAACTTGCAAGAGTGGACACTCAACGTCACGAACGAGTGGTTGTTACTACTGCTTCTTATACGGGAGGTTCCTGTTTCAAATCTGGACACTCAGATTGACTGTCTGGTTGAGGTACTTGGTATGGTTGCTGGATCCGACTTTGAAATGTTAGAATTACAATTAGCTGCCAATGTAACTGTTAAAAACTAAAAATAAACACTTTCAAGAAATAGACCTAATAACCCTCGTTACATCATACATTGTTAAAATTGCACATGATATGTCCTGTAACTCTGGTACACGGTGGATTTTACAAGCCTCACACAAGTACAGTCGATATTGTTATCCTCATATAGGTACACAAACTGTCTTGCACAGTGGCTATTTCTAGCCTCACATTAGTACAAAGTGGATATTCAAACAAATACATTAACCTATATACATGATGTATATTAATAGCCTCACACCAGTACACAAACCGTCTTACACTGTGGTTATCGCTAGCCTCACGCCAGTACACAGTGGATATTTCTAGCCTCACAGAAGTACTCTAAACGTTCTTCCCAACCATTTCCCTGCTTTCTGAACCAACCGACCACGTGCACAAATTTCCCTACCATATTATGGCGACCTGTTGCCCTGTTGAAGGAAGCAGTAAAACTCGTTGCATCAACGTAATAGCTGAATAAATAATGAAGCCATTAACTCTCTGGGCTGACTCATAACCGTGTTTTTACGTCCCTGCTATTTCTGGAAGCCTTGTTATATGTGCATTTTTCCGATCGAAGCATCTACACGGTTCTGTAATGAGGAAAACCGTTACTGTTGTAGGTTTAGCAGACCGAATAAGGAGACTTCAAGATTTTGTCGATGTGTAGATCAGATCTTTGCTCTCCTGGTTTGTTCAGCAGCGCAGGGTGGTTTTTCACCGTGTTTCGGGACAAAGTGTCGATCCCATCTGTAACCTTGAAGACGGGACGCATACGCTGACCTGAAACGTCCATAACAAACGAACCTACTCTACGCAACAACCCAGAACAGCGAATATCTCATATCGAAAAAGGCTTATAGACGTTGTTAGCGTTACAACTAGTGTTTTAATAAGCGGCATTCTAGATCAGAGATCTCAAACACGCGCCCTGTGGACTGCGCAATAGTAATTTTATGTGGCCTTCTCATTTATAATATTATATTTGTAGAATGTGGCATGGTTAAATGCCGAAGAATTTTTAAGTTAAAGAATTAAAAATGCTTTCGCCACCTGCAAAAAGACTTCAAAATACTTGCTATCACTGGATGATGACGTGCGACATACGTCAGCAGAGAGATACCAAAGCAATAAGGTTTTAAATTTTATAATTAGCCCACAAAAAATTGTAATTTTGTTGTTAAAACCATGATATTTTTTTAAGGAGATGTGATTCTGAACTAAGTACTATCCATTTTAATGCTCAAAATGGCATGTCACCCGCACTGAATATCAAAATTGTCTATTTTTTCGTGTTCCATTTTTGTTTGGACCACTCTTCTAGACCTTTCAAGCCAATGCGTTATGTTTTTGGATACACCTTTCAGATTGCATCATTCTACACAACCTACTTCAATTTTCACTACTTTTAGAAATTATACTCAACTGAGGTATTCTTGGAATGATCCCATGTTTAGCTCTACGTTCGTCCTTCTCTTCTTCCCTCCTTCTTTCTTTCCTTTTTTCCTTCCTTGTTGTCTTTTACAGGTCACGGTTTACTTGCTAACATGCCTACTTCATGTTAGCGACTTTTCACACCAGTCAGATGTTGGGTTTTACCGCCAAATTTGTAACCATTTTAAACTCATCTCTCACTATAAATTAGCCCACCACTCGACGCAACATGAGCTATGTACTTTAGAAAATCATTGTTTGTTAACCCAAGGTTATTACTTTGTTCTCCCATTTTCCTTCCTGCTTTTTCCTTTCAGTTTATTGACCAGGACGTATTTTCCTATTGGACCTGAAACCTACCGAGAAGTTTGTATTATCGTTCTTTATATGTTCTGGACCTTTATCATGGGGGACGTTTTGTTACTAAACATTTGATTTTATGGACGTTGTTATAAGATTTTAAGTAGGACCAACTGCTCTGTAATTCATATGCATTTCGCCATTGGAGAATGAACTGAAAGCACCCGCCATGATCATGTAGTAGTAGGGAGGCCCGACTCGATGTTACATTAATATAATTATAGACACAAAAGTCACGTCATGGCTATGGCTCTGAGGCCCATTTGTTAAGCCAGAAGTGCCATAATAATGACCACTACACACAGTATTTTAAATAATGACAATACAACTTGGCTGTTTTTGACAGTTTTATTAGTTGTGGGGTCCTAATGAGGGTGCCTCGTGCTGGTTTAGCAATAATGAAGCATGGTAAAACCGGGTGATTTTTTTCCTACGTCACTTTTTAACTCGTTATTTTACTTTCGTAAAATATCGCACTAAAATTCACGCTTTTTATCCCATAGAGCCTTAGCAAAACATTTCAAAATGTAAGAATTCTGTCCCACAGAAGAAATAGCAATGTGGCGTTTGTGATAACATTAGGAGAAAAATTAGTGCTTCACGCCTGTCACGAATTCCAAAATCCTAACATTTGGGAAATCTTATATATCAGGGTGCACAAATTTTCCACAAATCTAGGAGTTGCTACAAAGTCTAGCCATCAGAAAGGTTACATGAAGCAAGTTTCTTACTCAGGACCCACATATATTAGCTGCCACCGAAAAAAATTTAGTCGCTAGGGCTATCTGGCGTCCGGGATTTGTGTACCTCTGCTATAGATTGATGTACTAAAACCCGTAACTTGCGTTCAGGAGGCTCATGGCTCAAAACTCGAAACTATTCGTGATTTTATTCAGAAACTTAGGCAATTGCCAAAGTATTAGCTTTAAATTGGTCTCTGGCAACCCAGTAATTTTGTAGTTCACCATACATATTATTCACAGTATACGATGCTAAATTGCTCAAGGCTCGTTTTAAGTGTAACCTACGGGCGAATAAATAAAATACATTAACAATAGTTCTCTTTGTGTTAGTAAAATGTGCAGCATGCCTGCTTACCATAAGGAATTAACACACATTAGGCCTATATGTGTCTGCAAAGGGAGAGCTCAGCGGCTGTTGTTGTTGTTGTTGTTGTTGTTTCTCAGCTTTTATCTTTGCTTGGGACACAGACATGCAGGTCCACAAGTGACGCTGTCCACATGTCATTCGGCCTTGTATTTTGATGTAACTTTGCATGCTTCTAGCTTATACTTTCTGTATTTGTATTCGCACACATATATTGTTCTGTTTAGGTTGATGATGAAGGTGTTGGATGTCATACCGGTGGATGACTCAACTATTCGTAAAATTTTAGCTGTTTGGGTTTGCGAGTGAGTTTGTAATTCCTGTCGACAACTGTTTTTTAATATTGCTATTAGAGCTTCATAATATATGGAAACTTGTTTTGATCCACATTTAGGTCATCTTAGAGTCAGTATTTTACATAAACTAGCACATAGCGCGTGTTGCATATGAAACTTACAGTGTTTAAATCATTAACATAGATTGTGATTCGAATAGTACGTGATAAAATAATTCCAGTACTGGCTATTTCTGGTCTACTGTATATATTCCCTCAGAACAGTTCGTTTCCAGTAATGTACGATAAGACACAACGCGATGTCTAAGACTGAATTTGTTTGGTTCAGTTAAGACACGAACCCCAGTCTTTATATAACTGTATTTACTTAACCTTTCATTGTATTTTTCGTATGGGGGGGGGCTGTTAATTATGACCATGTTTCTTTTGAACCTTTACTAACAAATGTTTTAACAGGTCGGTTACTTGATTTTTTTTTTTTTGTAATCGTCTGTCTGTCTCATTGAGTTTATACTCTTTTTCTTTTCACTTTCAAGCAGCACATTTGTTGCGCGATAGTAACACGGCGCTCTGCCTGTTACCAGTCCATACTTTACAGCGATTTTTTACAGCTGTTTCTACTTATTGTGAAACTGTTTACAATGCATTGTTATTAGCAGCGTGCACTATCATCAACGTCTTCGTCGTTATCATCGTTATCTTCGTCATCATCTTTGTCATCAGGTTTCATGTATACAATGCAACGCACTACGGCCGTCCCGTGTCACTCTTGTCCCTCCTTATAAATAAGTCCTTATCTTTTCGCTTCGTCCTTTGCAGATTACATTGTGATAAAATATTTTAACCTCCAAATTTACCTCTACGACAAGTAGGTAAATTCCAGTTGTCCTTGTGATGCATCTCGAAAAATGATCAATGGATTACCCATAATTAAATAGGAAGATAACATTATGAAAGAATTGTAGGTTATATTGCGAGGAACGTCGACGGAGGGATGGATGTGCTTTAGTATAGCTCCCGGTTCTGGTATTTCGTATTAACAGTGCGTTGCATCCAAGAGCTTTATTGCCACATAATTTTTGTTTGCCTCTAGCAGTCCCTGATATTTATGTCGACATTTGAATTTTATCGTTGTTAATTCGGTGGGCCCGTTATTTTTCACGTCCCCTCTGACGTGATGTCACTGTTGTGGTGGAGCCAATAATAATGTATTCTGTGGTAATTAAAATGCAAGGCATTTGTTATTAGTGGTCTGGACACTGCGCCGAGACCCGATATCTGTTGAATTACCAATAGCAGGCTCACCCCAGCCCCGGATTTTATTCGTAGAATTGAATTTTTAATTGCCCCCAGTCAGGCAAGTGGATTACAAATTGATTATTGGTTTCGCGTTGCCGGACAAAATTTAAGCGGCTACAAAACAAATTCGTAACCGAAACACATGCTTGCTCTGTGTGGGGTTCAGCAGCTTCACCCTGCAGCTTTCATCTGTTGATTTTTGAAGACTAAATGAGAACCAGAGGGAATACATGGAATACAGCAAGTATGATAAAAGCTGCCGTTTGCACACTGTAACACTTCGTAATACTTCTCCCAGACAATTCTGACTTTCTTTACGAATTTGTTATCAGAGTTTGTGGTCAGTATTTACTGTTAAAGATTGAATCGAACCTATAGCTATCTTCGTTTCATCCATATATAGGATGAACACAAAATGCACGGCCGAACCTGCAGAAGGTGAGTCTACACCACAATACAAGAAGAAGTGTTTTATGAGCACGGGAATTCTGAAGAATGGTTTCCGAGTTAAGACCTCCGGACGATTAAAGAAAAATGCTCAAAGTGTCCACACTGAACTTCAGGACGGGAGTTGCACGGGTGAACAATGAGTGAATGTCCGACTCGGTGGAAAATTCCGTTTGTCGTGTGAATGATCTGATGTGCATTCAGTATTCGTTGTTGCTTGTGCTTGACGTCATTGACTTCTGCAACATAAAAAGTAGACTTTAGATGTTCTAGAGATAAGAATAAGATTTAAATCAGGGAAAGGTCTGCCATGTCCTATGCATTGTGCCGGAAACACGTTGTTCAAGAACAGCCGAGCTGCAAGAAGAAAATGTGGTAAAGCACTGTCAAACATGAACCATGAACTAAACCTAGTCCGCAGATCCACATCTTACAACAGCTGTGGAGGGACGTTTCGTAGGAAGTCGTGGTAAACAAACGGCCCCAGTTAGATGTGGTAGAAAAAAATAGGGTCTCAGAAGTCCTTCTCCCTCAGTGCCTGCATGGAAACCCCAGGTGGACACGTTGAACATATTCTCCAATTGTCAGGAGGTCATAACTCGGAAACCACGCTTCAGAACGCCTGTGTTCATGTAATGCTTTTTCTTGTATTGTGGTGTGTATTACCTTCTACTGGTTTGGCCTTGCCTTTTTCGATCGTACTCTGTATGAGTGCAGTTCTCTATTCTGTTGTTCCGTACCAGTAATAGTAGCAAATACACTGAGCAGAGGGTGGCGGCTCTCAGAGGACGTTAGAGATGTCTGCGATACCGTCTGTAGTCTTGACATCAGCTAAAAAGCGTTATATTTCGCTCATATTTCGTGCAATCGTGATATCAAGTAGCTAACAGAGGGTGTAATGTGCGATTGTAGTCTAGTGGAGGGTTTAACTGTGCAGACCTTAGCTACAGGTGGGAAATTTCAAATTCTCCTATAGAAATTTAACAGGCAACATACTAATCAATAAACCATGCATTACACCGAATATCACCTACATATTTCCAATGGTCCGTCTTGAAAACTGGAGAACACAGATTTGTTTCATTGCATGCTGCTGCGGAGGTCACTGGACGTAGGGAAGAAGTGGTGACAGGAGAATGGAGAACATGGCGTAACCACTGTGCTCTGCACCACATATTAAAGGGGTCAGCCAAGGAGAATTGCGTGTTGCATGTTTGAATAAAATAAGAAAAACATGTCAATCTTGAGTCGTAAGCTTTTATGGCTTGCGAGGTCTCAGCCTAGACATTAGGAAAAAATTAAAGTCTGCCTAAGTTAATTAGATTGTAAAAATTGTGGATTGGATTAAGCTGACCCAGAGTACGGTCCATTGGCAGGCAGTCTTGAGCACGGTACTGAGCATGGTATGGAAGGCTGAAGTTCTTGTCCGGCTGAGAAATCACCTAATTTATGCCTGCATGTGCTCATGTGTACACATGTGCATGGATGGACGTAAGACCAGTAAGATATTTAGACATATGTAGACACGCAGACAGACTTAGACAGAAGGAAGGATAAATATATTGACGATATAATGAAATGTAGTCTTTTGAGGACTAATGACCACTGTAGTTGCTACACTGGTTTTTTTGTCCGTTTGGGCATGTACGCACTCAGAGGACATTGCCATATTAAAATCACTTTTCATCCTAGCAAAGAGATAAGAATGTCGGCGTAATACCATCCTGTTTAGCTTATCATCACACTTTTTATAAAAGAAAGAAAAATGACAGACGTGAAAGATATTCTGCAGGCTAGCTTCAAGGACGCAAGTTGTATTTCATCTTTTGTTTCCCAAATTTTTGTACGGCGAATTCAAATCCAAACCGTGTTTTAATAAACAGGCCGTGTATACTTTATCTGAAATTTTGGATGCAAGACTTCAAATCCTTAACGGCGGTGAGTTCAGGTTGTAGTCTTCTCTTTCATGACCGCATGTAATCTTTCAAGAGTACGTAAAATTTCAGAACTTCTGCTTACTTACTTACTTACTTACTTACTCCACGGTGCAGAGTCCTTCTTGAGAAGCTAACTGGTTTGAAGCTAGTCAAGAAATTCCCCGCATTTCACCGAACCCGAAGGTTCATTACCGCACTCACAAGCGTCCGCCAACTATCTCTATCCTGGGCCCGCCCAATCCAGTCCATATAACCATATACCACCTCCTGGAGATCCATCCTAATATTATCCACCCATCTACGCCTAGGCCTCCCCAGTGGTCTCTTTCCCTCCGGTTTCCCCACCAAGACCCCATACACCCCCCTCTCCTCACCCATACGCGCCACATCCCCAGCCCGTCTCATTCTTCTCGATTTTATCACCCGCACAATATTCGATAAGGTGTACTTCAGAACTTCTGCTATGAACACGAAATCAGTATGTGCCCTTGTAAAAGTTAGTACACACCTAAAGATTTGCACTGATTCATAATCCAGAGGACCACAACCTGAAGGGATACTGGACTTTTACTGCATATGATTCTTGGGCGAATATGTTTTAAGGAAAAGCAGTAATCATTAATTCTTCGCATAGAGTATGTTCAATTTAATTGGGAAGGAAGAGTCAATAGAATGATTGGCCATCGATCAGGTTCAGTTCCCACATGGAGCAGGGATTTTTTTTTCTGCCACCACAACCAGACGGTCTCTAAGCAAAGAGGCCTTCTGTTTATAGGATGACGGAGCCTCTGTACCAGGAGATAAAAACGCACAGAACGTGAAGCTGACCGCTCATCTCTGCTTTTAAATTTTCTTAAAAACGTTGTCTGTAGCTTACATAATACATATAGCATCAAATTGCAGAATATTTAGTGAACGATGAATTGAACGGGATTTAAAGAACGGGTCGTTACCTGATTTGAGGTACTATACCGGCATTCGTCTGGAGGAACTGGAGAAAACACAGTCGGTATTTCGACCAAGATTCGAGGTAGACCCTCTTCAATGCAAGTCACAACCATTATCGATTAGACTAACTCGCTCGATACCATTTATCAACTCTGTTATGGTTTTAGTTCTGTAATTCGTAGAGTTTATAGTTCCAGTAATGTTGAAGAATGAAAGACCAACTTGATGTCACTTGCTATTTTATTTCACTTCTTATGTGCTCAAAATGTTTCGGACATTAATATATCCATCATCAGGAGCTTGCGACACCGAATCTCCAACACACATCGAACCAAGAACAATACGACCAATGTGGTGATTCAACAGAATAGTCGCAAGCTCCTGATGATGGATATATTAATGTCCGAAACATGTTGAGCACATAAGAAGTGAAATTCTTCAACTATCACAATGATGCGCGGTCCAATAAACATAAGATTCCAGTATTGTGTCGTAACGTGATGATTAGACAAATAACGACGTAAACTTTCACGTTTCTACGTTCATGTGTATTTCTGGCAATGTGCAGAAGCAATGCGCCCGTTAATTCTGACGTGTAAATTACGGTGTCGGGGTCGCGGTCCGAAAGTTGCGATCCCAGGGTTAGATAATCAGTAAAGCTGATAGTTACGGCAGTGGGCTGAGTTTGCCTCAACGACTGCAGTTTCAGGTTTATCAACACAGTCAGTTCGCATCAAGTGCATTGCGGAAGTGCACGCTCATTATAGAATAATTTCGTTTCACTGCCCGAACTTCAACACTAGCGTCCGTAGAGAATACAAGTTAGGATGCACAGTTTTACCTTCGCTATCCACTAATTTTAAAAATTGTTATCTTTTTAACCTTGTTCATTATGAATACGTCTGAATCAGAGTACGATAAAACCCCCCATTTGCATTAATTAGGAGACAACTCTGTCGTGCATACAATGGTAACGTTACTAATATTGTCTGAAGAATCTCCCATCAGAGTACTTATGTATGTAACCCTTCCGCCATGTGTGAAAGAAATAATTTCATAAATAAGACTCTTCCTTCTCTTTTTTTATTTCTTACGCGATCCTGTTCCGTCCTTATGTGTTACTGACAGTAAAGTGAATACAGTGATAGCTTACTTTATGAAAATTGTCAGAGAAGACTCATTAATACTAATCGATAAACGAACTTATGTTGGTTGAAAGATCGTAACGTAATACTGTTAGATGAAAAAGCTTGGTTGCTTGCAGAGGTGTTGAAGTTGGAAGGAATAAGAAAAACGCTGATAAAATTTGGGCGAACAGGATATCAAACACGTATTACTGAATTGTTTAGCACTTACAAATTGGAGAATGAAATGTTTAAACAAAAGTGGTTAAATGTGAAAAACAAGGTAGCCTGCAGGAAAATGTTAAGATTCACTCAATAAAGACCAGGTGAGAAATTTAGGCTTATATTTATAGAAAGTCAATTATAAATAGTTTGATAAAAAAAATAAGCGCACATCTGAATCAGTATCAAATGGTGATGACGAAATAAAATAAATTATTATTATTATTATTGTTATTGTTGTTGTATACTTATATGTTCCCTCCCAGTAAAATGAGTTCAGCCTAGACCAGAATGTCCCATTCAGTTTCAATCCGTAATTTTTTTCTTGAACCTTCGTAATGGCGTACGATAAAGCCGAGTCGGAAACAACTGCGATAAAGCATTCCCTTGATTCATACTATTCTGAATTAATGCTTACAAAACAGACGTTTTTCTGTATGGACTTACTATAAAGTTCAATCGAAAGTGTTTTAATTAACATAACTAAATTCCTGGGTATGCCAGATCCATTAAGAATATAACAAAAACATCCGCCCTGACCGAAACGTAGGCTTTCTTGAAACCTGTAAATAGCTTATATAATGATGTCTGCTTTTGTAAAAGGCGGAGGTGGAACTTCTCAACAAAGACTGAGTCAAATGACTTTATTGTTGATGAGTTATATTGTAGCTTGTAAGTGCTGGTATATGTTTTGAATGTTCCTTTGTTGGTCTTCATTAAGAGATGAGAGATGAGGCTTGTTTTCGTTTAATATAATACATTTATTGCAATAATTTGTTAACCATTTGTGATTGTTACAAACTTAGTTTGACTGTTAATGTGATCTTAATTACACCTATTGACAATGAAAGTAATGAAAGAAACATATAAGACAATATATGCCTTATATTTTTCATGTTACACCAAGAACTTCCGGTTCCCAGGGCTGTAAATTATCAGACATAAGATGTGTTCGTCTATTAGTTGTCTGTCAGTCTGAAGGTGTGTCGGAAAGTGGGTTATTATATGGCGCCCTTGTCTTTCACGCGAGAACCTTTAACGACTCTAAGGAGCAGCTTGTGTTCTGCAGGTGCCTAGTGGGCAGGGTAGTAAGCCTGGGGTGTTCTGTCTGTCTCGTGTAATTAGAATCAACCTTTTGAATGTGGAAATTAATTACTCACTAGTTTGAAGCCCATGTATGTTCAAAGGGTAATAATGGAATGTAAGAATTTTTTACACTCATTTTTTACAAATACTCTTATTTCTTCCATGTAGAATCTGACAGAACATGTTGAACAAGGCAGGCAGTGTAGACATAACGCAACAATGAGACTCATTCGTACAACCATTGTTGCAGTAGAAACGCAAAAACTATTACTTATTCTGAGTGTGTGTGTGTGTAGCATTACTTATTGACCATGAAATGCACATGCGCCGCATTGAATTGCCATCTGTGGCCTGCCCGGCTCTACAGTATCTTTCCGCATTATCTCATAAATGGCACGGTTTTCGAAAAAGAAATTTATTGCACACAAAATATGTGTTTTTATTTTCTCTACAAATTTGTCTGAAACATTTCTCATTGTAAGACCAACTGAGCGAGAAATGATCATAAATGTGCGCAGGTCTTCGTGTACAGTACACGTTATTCTTGCTCGATTTAATGAAACGTGTTTTTCTAGACAGAGTTTCGGAAAATACTCATATATCAAATTTCATGAAAATCCGTCCAGTGGGAGCCGAGTTGTTCCATGCGGACAGAAGGACATTCACGACGAAGCCAATAGTCGCTTTTCGCAATTTGCCCAAGCGCATAAATTTGTAGAACATTTAAGTTACCTCAGGCAACAAATATTTCCCTGCAAACTTAGGTACGCTTCATAAATAAGTTCATGAACTGCATTATTAAAGTTAGAAACTGTATTAATTATTATTATTAAATATATTATATTTATCCAAATTCTGCGCCAGGAAATAAATAAATGTCCTTTCCAGCACGATATTAAACCCAGTTCTGTGAACGAGTTTTTGGGAGACAAAATGATTCGCATTTAAATTATCGCTGTGACTAACTGTTCAAGGGATTTAACTCAGAGTTGACTAAAATAAACCCTCATCTTTATCCTAAAATTAGTATGCTGCAGTTTTTTTCGGAAAGAACAGTACGAAACTTCGTACGTAATTAGTCAAGCTAGCCTATACGATGTGGTCATAAAAAAGAAAATTGTACGTCTCAGTTTTAAAAACTTTGGAGTCGAACCCAGTTCACTTGTAGAAAGCAAAACAACACCGATGTACTCTTTAACCTTAAGGAATCACATACTATTCTAAACAACCTCCTCAAAGTATCGAAGCACATTACTATCATCGTCGATATTACTTGCTATATGAAATACCAACTATATAATTAATGTACACTTACACATACAAAACACATTTACTCTGTAGACGGGATAGAGAAAAATTTTCATGTTAAACCTAATGGTACTTAGAGTAATAACTGCGATTCAAAGGGTTAATTGTAAATTTTAACGAAGGAATCCCGTGGCTGTAGAGGCAGTAAAACTGACATTGATCGTGTGTATGTTCGGGGGAAATAAACTTTGTTGATAAGTCCTATTGGTTAATAACAAGAACTTACTTACGGTTCAGGCATTACGTTGCACCAGGAGACTGTTCATAAACTTAGCGCTTTCTTTTATTTAACTACTTAAAAATTTATTCTTATATAAACTCGTCCTTCTCTCTATAATAACATCATAAAGACAGGAGAAGCAAAAGTAAATTCCATGCATTCATAACCCCTACATTAGATTAGATGAGTTGTCAGGTTCGCTCCCCGGTTGCTTTACTCCTCAGAAAGACGACCCCAGTGTTTATTGGATGGGAACATTTTACCTTGTGATCTTGAAGGTAACTGATCCTGAAAATATGACGATCAAATATGTTTTGTGTGCCTGTGGACCCCGGACAGTTTTTATGTTAATGTCTATTCATATGCGAATCCATCAATTATTTTTCTAGCGCCTCAACTGCGCCGGTCTTATTTACATTTTAAATCTTTTTATAAAATGGGCCCGTTTCAAAAATAAAGCAAGTAACTTAAAATCGAGAAAGCACTTTACTTGACGACTGAATCACAGAATTGCAAGGTATTTGTATAAATATCACATGTAGCTTTGATAAATTTCGTCTCGTCATTCATTTTGTGACCGTTGCAAACAATATTGTAGTGAAAACTTGCTATAAAAATAACTACAGTATTAATAATCTGCAGCAGGGCGCGAGCTGTACCGCGGATGGTTGTGGCATTGTGTTCGACCCACGGCAAGTTCCTTGGAAATTTTCAAGTGACCTGTTCCTTCTGTCCGCATTCAGTAGCCCCAGGTGTTCACTCAGTCTTCAACACAAATTAGTAACAAGGAATTTAATCTGTTCCACATTCCGTGCATTACTCAGAACCATAATCTATAAATAACCAACAAAATGCACTGCAATGTGTATGACGTATTTTATCTACTAATTTCTCACCAACGTGTTTTTAATTTATTTAATTTTTAATTGTTATGAAGTGACAGCAACACAGCTAACCACTTATGCGTATTGGACCGTGCATCATCTTGATATTTGAATAAAGGTTGACCAACTAGATGACACTTGCTTTATTATATATTGCTCAGCCTACACTCGGATACCACATCACCAACAGACAATCCCGCTACATAACATCAGCACGCCTCAAGTCAGCCTACACAACACAACAAGTACTCGCTAGCTCCTGAAGATGGACGCATTAACG
>Ga0131853_10016262_pt1 | contig 13584 bp, 6 predicted proteins | sample TergutLab28metaG_FD_92764 | JGI IMG/M metagenome (GOLD analysis project Ga0131853, IMG submission 92764) | Labiotermes labralis P1 segment gut microbial communities from Petit-Saut dam, French Guiana - Lab288 P1 (version 2) (version 2) | ecosystem: Host-associated > Arthropoda: Insects >... | reverse complement strand
TGTTTTAATTATTGGATTTTAACATTAATTGATATTGGTGCATTAAGTTGGAATAATAAAAATACTAGAAATCAAAAATGCACGGTGAAAACATCAAAATACATTATGCCCAACAAGCAAACCATCATAACGTCGTGTGATATGTTTGATTTAGCCCTGAATCGTACAGTTAGCCTGCGCACTGGACAATTAGAGAAGCAACTTCTGGCAAACCCGAGAGATATATCCCATCTCAAAACCTGCCAGATCAGCAAAGGAGTCCACCCAGCCCCCTGCCCAGTGGGGTCCCTTCTCAGACGGTAAAGTAACCGAGGCGTGAGGCTGACCACTCACCTCCACACAGTGCCGATGTTAAGAATGAACTGAGTTACCTACCTCCACCGCTTATGCCTCCATGACATGTATAAGGACGTCACCCTTCTTCCTGTGCCTGAATCATCTAAGAAAAACCTCACAACCATCACTCATATTAGACGTCAGTTCGATCCAGACGCACTTCAGGATTTATCATAAATGTAGAGGACGACCACCATATGCTTTGCTGCTAGAAATACATGAATACGGCTAGCAATATCCCTCAAGTGAGCTCAGAAAAACGATAGATACGCCCATACCTACCTCGTAGTATTCGATGTCGCTTTCTACACATCAGTGAAATACTTTTTACTTTATGTTCTTTCATAGCTTATAGATGGTATATAGGGAGTAAAATAAGGCAATAAATCTACAGCAATAGGGCTTGCCGACCGCCTTCTGACGAAAACATCCCTTCCACTTTCATCCTTTCGGTCATACTTGTCAGTCATTCATCACCCGGAGTAAGGGGTGGAGTGCATCCCTGAAGGAATTCTATGCTTCCAAACGAAATATGTTATAGGATTTTTCCTTCCTGATCGTCTTGGAACGCATCGAACAGCATTCCACTGTTCGCAGCAATTGCTTTCAAGGTTTGGATAAACATCGGTAGAATCAGATCTACTCGGAGAGGCTTCATATCTGTCATATAGGGGGACAACGCTAGCTAATGGAGTAGATCGGTTTCCTTCTTTGACGACTATTGTAAACATTACTCCACAATGACATATTTGTACAGCATATTCAAATTCACGAGTCTTCAGCCACACAAATAAAGAAAGAAAAGGAAATAGGAACATTTTATGAACTCCTAAGGCAGATGCAGAAAGGACTTATGTCGGAATTCTTTGAAAGTACGTAACACGAACACACCAGGTGACCGAGGAGAAATGAGTGAGAAGATATCCGTACTGACTTCTTCATGAACACTGTGTCTAAAGTATGATGAAAATGGACAACCTACATTAAACTTTCAAAGCCTAGCGGTTTCTTTACGTACCACCACCAGGTTTAATATTCAAAAGTTCTACATGGTGCTCGCTTTGCGTTGAGTGTTTTGTATGGATCTCAGAACAGACAGTGATCTTTGCATTATGTCATTAACTGACTGGTTTTTATAACCGTGGTGCCAAGTGTTTACAGCGCGGTACGGACTGATTCCTTATACAAAAGAGATTACATTTCGTTTTTAAAAGGTTAAGCACGTAATATATCTGCAATATTTCTTAACCCCAGACACAGTTGAACGATTATATCGCAATTTTGTTTATGGTACCGTGAAGTCTGGTATGTGGTTACCAACGTCAAGGTGTATGGTGCTTCCTTCAATGTTTCATTTTACTTTACCGCTAGTATCTCAGACCACGTGGCGTCGCAAGACGACGCGAATGAAACGAAAGAAGTTGAGTAAGCATCTAAACGATGAAATGTCTCAGTATTAGTCTTCAGAACTAAGAAATCCTCAATTAGGGTTCACCTTCCCGGTGGAGATTAGGGCAGGAAATATGTATTTCTACACCAACTACTGCAACATGTTAAGAAACATGATTGCCGCATAAATTTACAACTCATAAGAATTTCGAAAAGGAAGGAGACCACTTGGAAGACCCAGGAGTAGATGGGAAGATAATATTAAGATGAATCTTCAGGAAGTAGGATGGGAGACATGGACTGGGTTGATCTGGCTCAGGGTAGGGACATGTGGCGGGATCTTTTAAATGCGATAATGAACCTTCGGGTTCCATAAAATGCAGGAATTTCTTGTCTAGATGAAAACCGGCTAGCTTCTCAAGAAGGAGGCTACATTTTGGAATAAGTAAGTATTGCTAATTTAACACCTACAGGTGGGGACACACTTATAACGTTACCGCGTACCGTAACGCCGTATCGTGACAGTGTGGACCGGACTCGTGACCGCGTAACGTATCAAAAGTTGGTTATGCGGTAACGTTACGGGCTTGTTCGGTGCGCTGTCGGTATTTGGCTGTCGCCTCAAAGGGATGATACGGTTACGGCCGGAGCAAGTGTGGACGTGCAACGTGACGCGTCACCACCGTCCGCTCCTCTCCCCTTCTTTCCATTACTGATGCTTCTGTCTTTGTAGTGCCGTGCGGTTTCTTAAGCGTTTTGGTTAATTGTGAAATGGAGTGGACTTAGGAAAGTGTCATAGAATTTATCGAAGTTTATAAAAGAAAAGAAATAATTTGAGACCCAAAACACCCAATGCATTTTAGCAAAATTAGAAAGCAAGATGCGTGGGAAGGACCGGGGAAAGAAATTAACAGGCCCGTCGATGAGAGCGTGAGTGCCATACTTTCTTGAACAGAAATGGCTTTCCTGAAAGCTGTGTTCTTTTTCGAGATTTTTTCTCCAATCAAATTAATTAAAAATTCAGATTCACTGGGAGACATATTGTTGAAATTCTTATATAACCCACTGACCGACTGAAAATTCAGGTCTGCCAGCAAACTCGAACCGCTGTACACTTCCCTACTTGTGAACAGCTGCCTTTGCCACCACCGCCGCTCTTTTCTCTGTTTCTTTAAAGAGTAATATATATAAATGTACGAAGCCGCTGTTAGCTGCAAAGACATCGCTCGGGCTCCCGTAACAAACTGGGAACCCCACGGTGTAACGCTCGCAGGTTACTGTTACGCCGTAAGGCACGGGTTGAAAGTTCAGCTCGTAACTCCGTATCGTGTCAGTCACTTGCAACGTTACGGCCTTACGGTACGCGGTAACGTTACAAGTGTGTATCCACCTTAAGATAGACAAACTACTCATTCCTTGCAATTATACGAAAAGAAACAACGAATAGGCAAATCAACGTACAGACACAAGGAAAAGAAGAAAGAAACTAACGAATGTAGAAAGAGAGAACAAGGCGGAAAGGGAAGAAAATGCAAACAGAAAGAAGAGAAAACCACAGAAGAAAAGAATTAAGACAAGAAAGAAACCAAGTAATTCTACAAATGGAATAAATTTGATCAAACAGCCACAAAGTCCCATTATGACTTTTCCCAGCTAAAAACAAGGCTGTATGTTCGTAGAATGGCCGCCCCATGTCCGAGTAAACTGGGTCGAGCGCTAACATTGTCGACACATGTTCCAGAGGTGCCTGATTAAAATCTTCGCCAAGACACCGAGTAATCCGACTTACGCATTTTCGTCCTTTTTAAAATTCCTCTAACCACATGTGCGGATGATGCAACTTCCAAACAGTCATCATCACTTACTTCCACATTCTTGCCAATTCGTTATTCAGTACCCTTCCATCATTTTTCCCTACAGCCTAAGCCCTCAAATACACTGAAATGAATGTACCTCCCAGCAAGCAAAATTCTTACGAACTCAGTCTATTGTGATACCAATTCATCGAGTGATGCAACTGTACACAAATACAGGGTGAGCATAAAGTCTTTCCCTGATTACAAACATTTATTACAAAAAAACTACTCTACGTGGAATACAAACATTTTTTTTAAAAATGTAACTCAAGAAGTTTTTTTAAAACACATCAGTACACTTCAATATGTGCTCCTTTTGTTGCACGGAGAGCGTCTAATCGATAATCAATTCCTTTCCACGTGTTCCCCAACATGTCTTCAGTTACTGTAGCAAAAGCGTCTGTTATTCTTGCCTTCAAATCTGTAATATCTGGAACTGGTGTCGAAAACATTTTGTCCTTAACATACCCCCATAAAAAGAAGTCAAGGGGGTGATATCTAGCGATCGTGGTGGCCAGGGTGTCGGACCATCTCTCCCAATCCACCTGTTTGGAAATCCTGCATCTAAAAACCTAAGAACATGTGAACTCCAGTGTGGAGGTACACCCCTCTTGTTGGAAAATTATCCACGGCTGAAACTCTTCTAACCGAGGCGCAACGTGAATTTTTCTTGTAATAAATGTTTGTAATCAGGGAAAGAATTTACGCTCACCCTGTAGAATAAGACAAAATATAGGGCCAGAAAATAAACATCGTTAATCTCTAACTCATGTACGAAATGGTTACATGTAATTTTTCCTTAATATTCACAAGAGTTGTTTAGCTGCCACGGTCACACTTTGGTACTTATAGCGAAAGTACGATGTTTGCTTGTAACGGTCTTCTTGTAACAATATACATTAGACACAAATTTCATTGTATAATTCCCTTATACACGCTGCTGTAAAAGCCCGTTCTTGCCAACGGATCCTTTGTATTCTTGGTTATCGCCTTGCTACAGATTGTATGTAAATGGAATGAAACCTGGACAATATAACAGGTCGTCCGCTGTCCGTAATTGCGAGCCGAATGTATTAAAATAGATCAGATACTGATGACGGAATATTACAGTTGGAATTATTTACTTTATGCACTTAATCCATTTTATTACGCAAAAATATAATAATAATAATCATAATAAGTTAATAACACAGGACTTTTCAGAGGACAGGATCAAACTAATGTTAACCATCTCTTAGAATGATCCGATACGTAAAGGTATTCTCAGCCTCTTGGCAACCCCACGATAATATATTTAAGTGAAATATGAGAATATTAAACGTTATCACTAAATCAAGAAAGAAATTCTTCACCCTAGAACCATGTTCACCAGTATGTTTAGAATAAAAAACCTAACATTTATGTTTGTTTCTATTTAGCTGAAGGAATACTCTTCTCTTAAAAGTTAATGTATTTCCACTGAAATGCCAATCATTTCTATTGTTTCAAGGGCATAAACAGTTAACTAAATTTGGAGACCTGGAAAACAAGACTCCAACATTAACATTAAAACGGGAAATGAAATCAGAGCAGACCTCACAGTGCGTGATACGTTGGGCGAAGCACCGTAACAGTTAAGAAATACTGAAAGAGTTCAATTCTTTCTTGATCTGTGGGTATCGTTAGGCCTACATAATATCCTCTATTCGACATAAACCCTCAGAGATTGACGAACAATAAGTACACAAAGCACGGTAGGATCGATAGCAAAATGTGTTCGAATGAGCGCGTGCGACACGTAAAATGTCGTGCAGTGTGAAACACAGGTAGCTCCCTGAATGAACGCAGGGCAACTGAACACTTAAAGTAATTTTTATGTAATTCATTATTAATATGTCACACGGAGCCAAGAGATTCTGCACATAAAGCCTAGGCTCGTAGAACATCAAGGAACTGAAATACGCCAAATGTTCATTACTCTAAATAATTCATACATTATCTGTAATATTATTCAAGTAGAACGAAGAGAAGGCCGGTCCCAGTGGCCGCGCGGTCTCAGGCGGTCTGCGGCCGCTCGCCTGCTCAGTCCCACCGGGGGCATGGACGTTTGTCTGTTATGAGTGTTGTGTGTGTTGTCAGGTAGAGGTCTCTACGACGAGCTGATCACTCGTCCAGAGGAGTCCTACCAACTGTGGTGCGCTGCTGTGTGTGATCTAGAGACCTCGTGAATGAGGAGGCCCTGGCCCACTGGGGGGCTGTCGCGCCAAAAACAAAACAAACATAAAAGAACAAATGAAAGAAACAAGAAACGATAAAATGGGGTGGCAAATAAAATGAAAATACAAGGGAACATGGAAAGAAAGAGATACAGGACGAAAGTAAGGGAGGGAGACAAAGGGGGAAAAAAAGGAACAAATAAATAGAGACAGAGGAACAAATCACAATAGTTTTGTAGCAGGTATTCCTATATGATTACGCTTATGAAGCACAGGAAGGTGATTAAGTTGTCGATGGTTTGAATTCTTTTATTTTTTTTTTAACATCGTTATGTTAAGTAATGAATTATTCTGAGTAGAAGAGTTTCCATTTGGAATTATACTCTCTCATATCTATTTGCATTATTGATGCGCACCCCATTTTGTGCTTTGAGAAATACTGGCCCACCAAAACCCCCGTGACCATCACGCAAGTATAGCTGACAACTTCATATTCCTTGGGCAGCGCATATCCTCTAAATCAGTGTTAGTGAAGACATGTTTCCGCTATTGATTTAGTGATTTGCTTTACATGCAGTAAAGCACAAAATGCGTCACGATTATTCGGTTCGTTGGCCACTCAACGATACTGTCAATATCAAGGCAGTGTTGGCGACTCCAAAAAAATAATGTAAAAAGTACTTTTCTTTTCAATACTTCCCGAAAAGTGAAAAAGCACTGCTTTGGCTGGGGTTTTCAAGATTTGCCTCCTTTTCTTTTTTAAAAAAATTAGTATTAAAATGCAGATGAGTATGGAGCATTGGTGGCCTGGTACTGACGGAGGAAAGCAGAAGTACTCGGAAAAAAATCGATTCCCCCAGCAAGATTATAATCAGTCTGCATTACACATAAAGATACAGTTACTACATCTGAGGAAAACAGCCTGCTTCCACTAGAAAGACCAACCGGAGAACGTGTGTACGAAGACAATCGCTGTTTATTTTATGAAACCTTAAGGAACATGTAACTAAATTGTCCGAGCACACATCAGTTTTTTGCTCAACCCCCCTCCCCCCTGACGATATCGATAGGATTTACAAGATTAAAAGTGTAATGAAATTTGATAACAAAGTTGTTTAAAAAGAGATCTGAGGGTTACAGAAGTTTAAGTGTGGAATAATTTGTTTCACTATTCCACAAATCAAAAATATAAACCGAGTCATAGTACAGAGATCTGCATATGAGAAACCGTTTAAAGGTCCGTCAAATTACCGCTCGGTTAAACACGGGTCCTTCACCGTTAGAAAGGCAGACAATTACATCTTCTCTATACTTCAGAAATCAGAAATAGTGTTTTGTGAATGCATTGTCTGTTATCACACTATATTCAGATTAGAGACTACTGTCCCTGTCCATTAAGAAATTTAGTATACAAGCGGAAATGCATCTACTGGCATGAAGTTGAGGTCAGATTTTTTTAAATCTTGGTAACTGATTAATTAAAAGCTGTAATGACAGGCAGACACACGGCAATACGCCTAACAAGCAAGTGTGTCCTCACAGAAGTAAAAACATCAGAAAAGAAAAAAAATGGAACTCAAACCCGCAAACACGGGATATTCACGCATGTCTTTTTGACTGCAATGAGACGCGAAAGAAATTTTAAACGGTTACTTCTAGCACAGGCAATAAACACTTTTATTACCTGAAACGTCTCATGGAATAGATTTCACCTGCACAAAAGATGCAGGAATGTCACTAACAACAAAAAATGCGATATACAAATATTAATTTTAATTATACATGAAGTAATCGCGCCCTCTTTCAACTGCAATTTTCATCTTCTCTTAACTACACATAAAACATTTATACTCGACAGCAGGGCTGTGACATCAGACACAAGAGGGAAGCTTTCAAATACATTATTTATACCAGATAAGAGCTGTTATTATTTTGATGCATTATAGTCCATCCTGGTAAATGGACCAAGAGGAATTATGTTGTATCCCAGAGAGCTGGAGTTTGGATCTTGTTGAAGACCGAGTGGAATCTTGTAGATGGATCCGTTAGGACACTTAAGAAATTATTTCCAAGTCCACCTGTAGTCGATATACTGTGAAAAGTTACAGCGGATGACTTCTGAATTATATCAAATGAAAGATGACCGATGTGTCCCGTTGTGGTACAGTTACATTACTTTATATAGGGTTAGAGAGGTGTGTGAAAAGTATACAACAGTCTTGGGTGTGGCCGTGCGAAACTATTGGTCGGAAAACTAATTATTATCTGAGTCTTATGTTTGGACCCATGTGTCATATTGACGTCATAGCTTCACACTTGTTTTTTTTAGCCCTTTGAAACAGACAACGTATCAAATATATCTCATGCGAAATTGGAGGCTAATACTTTTATAGGTCGGAGGGATCGTCAGCTCAAGTAGACTTTCTGTATGATGTAAGAATGGGTGCTGACAATAATTTGAAAATATTCCGGATGTACTTAAACTTTAGTTCATAATGTAAGTTACTGGTCATATATGACAATTATACCAAACTCCAATTTCGTAAAAATGAAGCTGAACACTATAATATTCAGAAGTTCTTCCCGTAGTAACTTTAACAACAAAATTTCGAAGCAGAACCCAACTAACGTGCAGTTTCTCTGTTGTTGGTACGTAATTTTGCCCCAACTCCGAATATTTTCCTCGGCTAGGCTTTTTCAATCACACTTATTCTGCTCCTTCCTTAAAGTTAAACAAAGCTGGTTTAAGGGTCACATATAGGAATACACGGAAAAAATACTGCATTATGTACTGCAGTCTTGGTGATTTAAGTTTCTCACCCTGATGGATATGATTACTGTGTCTTGGGGTGTAAAGGCGTGTAATCTGGTAAAAAGGCACAGACGTTTCGGAAAAAACTGTAGTATTATTCTTCAGGGCACTGTGATGGTGAAAGCAGCAGATTCCTCCGAAACTTGCTTACTCTGCCACCAGACGTCACACTCCAGAGGCATGCATGTTGAAATCTAGATTCCCATGAATACACTAAAGAATGTATTTCGCATTTATTTGTAGTTTGTTGAACTACGCTAACTCAGACTCTATGGCTATGGAAGTGCAGATAACAGGGAATAGCGAATTGGAATTGAGAAGGAAATGACCGGTTGTGGTCTAATTTAAGGTATTACGCCAGCATTTGGGTGGAGGGGCTAAAACAGATGTTAAAGGCATCAGTCGGTTCAGTACAAACATTGGCAGACTTCAACTGGGCACTTACGAATGCAAGTGAGAAGAGCTGCTGCCTGAGCCAAATTGTAAGAACGATGGAGGAAAAAGAAAACAGAAAATCAAAACATACATTTTATACCAAATATCTCTTTTCGAAAATCTTGCCATTTATGAGAAAATGTAGAAAAATTCTGTAGTGCCGGACAGGACACAGACGACAACATGGCGCCCGCGAATTGCACCCTGGATACCTAAGGTTACAAACATACAGAATATAAAATGCTTATTGCTTTTCCACTGTAACAATGGTTGTACGAATGCGCCTCAGTGTTAAGTTTTGCGTATATTGCCTGTTTTTGTTTTTACTGCGTATGTTGCTTTACACCTATCACACTAACAGTAATACATTTCCTATCCTTCTGTTTATTAAAACTACCATCATCCAGAATAATGTACCGAGTTACAAAGTTAATCAGATAAATAATCATACCAGTAACAAACATCCCCTTTTCTACCAGGTTGGTTGTGCAGCCTGAGCTAGGAACGGCTCACATTCTAGTGAAGCAAAAAGAATATATGTGCATATATTCCCCGTCGTGTTCATTTGGATATCAGTCCGCTGGGTAGTTCCTACTACGTGATCTCTATTTCTTTGGATAGTATTTGTGTGTTCACCCGATGAACATGGTTTCCGTCACACAAACATGCCTTGAGAAATAATACTTACAACAGTTCAAATCAATCTAGAGGCTAATGCAGTTTCGTGAATAAGTATCTAAGAACCTAATGTTTATTGGACCTTCAATCATTGTAATAGCTGAAGAATAAAAGACCAACTTGATGTCACTTGCTATTTTATTTCACTTCTTATGTACTCAATATGTTTCGGACATTAATATATCCATCATCAGGAGTTTGCGACTGCGCTGTTGAATTACCATATCGGTCGTTTTGTTCTCGGTTCGTTGTGTGTTGTAAATTTGGTGCGGCTGGGCACTGTGCTTCAGCCTGCAACACGGACACCACTCAAACCCAGCCGCACCAAATTTCCAACACACAACGAACCGAGAACAAAAGACCGATGTGGTAATTCAACAGCACAGTCGCAAAGTCATGATGATTGATATATTAATTTCCGAAAAATGTTGAGTACATAAGCAGTCAAATAAAATAGCAAGTGACATCAAGTTGGTCTTTTATTCTTCAAGAATCTAAGAGTTGTTAGAATTTTCTTAGAAAATTAATCCGATAATGTAACGTGAAGTTTCTTGGCGCCCATTTCGGAAGGATCGTTTTTGTCACGAAGATTGTCGTGCGGAACACCGGACACGTTAAGTCTCAGGCGAAAGAAAAATTTATATGTCTACATCAAGAGAGTTAGCTTCATTTTCTCAGCTTCTAATTCTCAGCACAAGGTCAGTTTTTCGTTTCAGAACAATTTGAATATCATCAAACAATGTGAAAGCACAGGTAACAATGTACGACACTATTTGATTCAAATAATTTAATCAATAGTGTAAAATCATAAGGAATAGAACTTAAAACTGTAACCGCACAATTTAGTGCTGTATTTCTGTGCATGATTTCATGCAATACTGACTGCCACCACGTCCATTTTATCAGACATGTCAAGAATTCGCACCCTATTCATGTTTGTAACAACATACAAAAAACTGTTTCTTTCCGAGCTTATAAATATGACTATATTGTAACTTCTCATTAAATTTCTCGTACCTTGCTCCAGTGGTTATTTATGCTCGACATTACTCACTTCTCGCGTGTCTGAAAATTTCTTTACATCCTATAAAACGTTACCTTACCTCAGTCACAAAAATGTCAGTCATTATAGGACGCCTGAACACCATAGTGAACTGTAGTCAGTTCGGTAACACCTCAAAGGTTCACACCCCCACCTTATTGATATTACTAATGGTATAAAATTAGAATGAACCGAAATTGAGATGGATTTTAACCGTATCACTTCCAAACCAATTTTCAGGAAAGTATGCACCAGACTTTCAAAATTTTTTCAGGAGATACACAAGGATATGACGATAGCATAAGCTTACCCTTCTTTATAACGCAAAGAAAGGCGGCCATGTAAGTACGATTTCACTACATGTAGAGCAAATGCGTAAGCTATGTCCAGCAGTCAATTACCCTTCCATAGAACCCGAGTAATCGTATGTACAGATTTGATCTCGCTTACATATAAGACACCCATATTCCAGTATCTCTTTGTAGTAATTTTGGATGTACGTGTAACATGAAGATGGTCATTTTAGGCCAAAATATGTAATAAATCTCCTTATATTAATAATAAAGATCTCTAATTGCGACTAATTCTTTCTTTATCTCTTTTACTGTACTTACTACGGTATGAACCGATTGAAGGCACAGGAAATACCTGTAATGTAAGAAGGCACCTCGTAATACTGACAAGCCTTATGTTACCTTATAATAAGGAATTTCTGGATTAACAAATTAATATCGAATCCTATACGAATACAGCGTAGGATGTAAGTAACAATTTCATTAGTTGGCCAGCTAGCGGCACCGTTAGCTACCTATCGGTAGCTGGTTGTAAGAGGTTAATTAGTTGGAAATAATGATTTTCTTGTGAACGTACACACCGAGGAACGTGACTCGATATGGAAAAGTGGCGTTACCACGTCAAGAACACATGCAGTGTTGGAAACAGACAATGGCTTCATCCAACACAAAACCGCCGTCTCTGCGGTCAGCCAGAAAGTCTGTGATCTTGATTACACACGGGAAGGCAGAGCAAACGGCTTCGACAGAGTCACTATGTGCTTTATAGTGCTTTGATGTAATTTTGCTCTTTACCCCTTACGGTAAACTGAGCACCATTTAAGTATACCGAATATTCAACCCTACTGTCCTGCTCGATGCAGGATCCGCTCACAGGTACAGATGCATAGTGAACGATGACCACGCCCCCTCTGCCGTACTCAGTTACTCACTAAAATATTCTCTGCAAAATGTGTAGCCATGTCCATGGCGTAATAGTCGTTACGGTGTTCATGAAGTACAGACAGGTTCATAACCGCATTTAAAACACACCGCCACTCATATCAATCCGAATAAAATTCCCGTCATATTGCAGCATTTTAACGAATTATTTCAAAGTACTCTTCCACACACTACCACATTTCCCAAGTTCTCTTCATTTTTCCGGATAAAATTTTCGTAGGAAATTTCTCGTTTATCCCATACGCAATGGTGATGAGACGGAGAGGAAGCCAGTACAAATTACTGGGGCACGACGGTGCTGAAGGGGGCCGGGGCCGGGGCCGGGGCCGGACTGTGTTGCGTACGTTTCTTTGTCTCTCACGGTAGTATCATTAGCTGACGATTATAAAAATTAACCCTTTCACACGAAGCCCAAGTCACTGTGCCCCTGAGAGCCAGTCTTTACTTTTTAGTGTAAACATTTTCAGCCGATACGCCCTTGTTGGGGGCCCGAACCAGCCCTGGGCGGCCCTGTCCGTACAACACACATCACCCGCCCATGAACCTTCTTGGTTGATAATGTTAATAATATTACGCATAGCGCACAAATTAGGCAGTTACCCATGCAGTGTATAAATATTATTTTCTTCCGCAGGCAAAGATTTAAAAAATTCCTATATAAACTCATACAGAAATATTAACATTTCGCTTAGATTTATGAACACTAGTTAATTTACTGCGACGAAATTATTTTTGGCACTGCCTGTTTTCGAAAGTTGGCGTGGAAAAACACTGAGTATTTAATCGGGTTTTTAGACGGTCTTATGGGGACAGCGTAGTTCGTAAACAGCATGGGCGTCCGACCTTTTTATGGCGAAGGACCGCACTCGTTATTGCGGGCTGGTTCGCAGGCAGAACGCCGAAAAACAATAAGTTGTAAACCTAATCGTCTAAACCACAGTTTAATTTTATGGTGTACATACAATTCACAAATGCGGCCACGGATCGCGCAATATAACCTACATGAATATGCTGGGACTAGACACTCAAAGAATGGTGGGTCGATTCCCGGCAAAAAAGAAGTTTTTTCTAGAGCTTCCAAACCGGCTCTGATGCCTACGAAACTCCCTTATCAAGGGGTACCGTCGACTTTACAACGGGTTTAAGGCAACCGGGGCATGAAATTTACCATTCACCTCCATCTAGGGCCGAGGTTAATAACAAATGGAGCTACAAATCCACGCCATACCACTGTCAAGCAAAGGAAAACCATCATCAGATGGGTTTTATGTAATGGCAGTCACATTTATTGCAGCAGATCGTGACTGAATCTAGTCACGGCTTTGTTGTCGACAATTAACTCAGATTTCTCGGCATGTTGTACGTGTGCGAAGGGAACTGGTTTGGTGGGGGGGGGGGGGTTTACAGCGGGGAAAACTTGGAAATGTTCTCTTCAAGAAACAACGGGTAAATCCTGCAATTGAAAGAGGAGCAGTGTAACCATTTAAGGAATTAGCTGTATTCCGGTTTGTATTGATTGTCTTGTCTGACGGAGCCACTGAAATTCAGACAATTATTTTTTTAAACTGTCAATAACATAGCGTTACTGTCATTTTGATTGCACGCA
>Ga0131853_10016259_pt1 | contig 13584 bp, 9 predicted proteins | sample TergutLab28metaG_FD_92764 | JGI IMG/M metagenome (GOLD analysis project Ga0131853, IMG submission 92764) | Labiotermes labralis P1 segment gut microbial communities from Petit-Saut dam, French Guiana - Lab288 P1 (version 2) (version 2) | ecosystem: Host-associated > Arthropoda: Insects >... | reverse complement strand
TCAACAAATATAGGTACTGAATATTTTAAACATGGTATATACTCTCCGTTTCTTTCTCTTCAAAATGCAGTTTGTTTCATAATTCTAACATATTTGGTTCCTGTATTATTCACATTTTATATATAGGTGTGCTAAAATTAAAAAAATAATTCCGGCGCCAAAAGGTTAATCTATATGTAGCAACAGTTTGGTCCCAAACACATGGCTCAGATTCCGTTCATTTTCTTTATCAGCCCATTCTTTCATCATGCCAGAAACACGTTCGGAACCAACGTCAATCATATGACCCGAAGACAGACCAGTTATTTCTATTTACTCATTCGCAGCTACATTTTCTAGAAGTATAACAGAGAAAAAGACATATTTCACTTTTTGAGCGCGTACGTGATATTGCGAAAAGCGACTATTAGCTACTTCATGTGTCTGCCTGTCCGTCCGTCCGCATGGAACAACTGAGCCCCCATTGGACAGATCTTCATGAAATTTGATGTCAGGTTTCGAAAATGCGTCGAGACATGCAAGTTTCATGAAAATACGACAAAAAAACAGGCATTTTACATGTAGTCCGAAGTACATTTATGCTATTATCTCGCTGAATTCTCCTTGGAATGATAAATGTTTCAGATAAAACTTGTAGAGAAAATCAGAACACACTTATCATGTTCTTTTTCTCCAAAAATCGTGCCGTCTATGAGACGTGGAAAAATATGGTACAGCCGGACAGGCCAGAGGTAACAGTATAATACGAAGCATGCGCATTTCGTGCTGAATAAGTAAGACTGCTGACACACACACACACACACGCACACATACTACATATATATATATATATAACTTTTCCACCGCAACAATGGCTACGCGAAAGCCCGTCAATGTTACATTATGCGTACATTGCCTGTTTGTCCTTTATGATGCTGACAGTTACCTCTTCACGGCCTTCTGTGCCAGTCATTCGACCCATCTAATATTAAATTCACATACTCAGATTTCTCTAACTCACGAATCAGTTCACTTATCACCTCCGATATCAGTCAGATAAAGTATCTTATGTTCAGGCGTGATCACAGAACTGAGAAAAGCGTATACCAGCTTCGTCATTTACGTCTGTCTATGCCTCCGCATGCAACTCAATTACGCAGGCAGCTAGATTTCTGTGTACTTTCACATTTGTGTTTCCTACTACATTGTCGATGCATTCTGATTTAGGTTAAAATCGGACAAAACACACTTCACATGAAGAAGTATGTACCTGTACGATCTCTCTTTTTTAATTAAATACTAGTCCAGTAATTTTAAATTTTATAACATAGTTCAACAAATATTATTCGTGTGATCAAATCTACGAGAATTTGATGGAAGGTAATGAACCTTCGAGGTTCCATAAAATGCGGGGAATATCTTGACTAGTTAAGAACCGATTAACTTCTCAAGAAGGAATCTGCTGCATGTTTTAATTAAGTACGTATGTAAGTTAAGTATAACAAAGGAGCTGTAAAATGATACTTCCCTTCCTAGGAGCACTTACGCCCAACGTCTCATTGTTTCAGGATTGATGACTGTGGGTCTTACGTACTACCCCTTCTGAAAGCATTTAACTGGCAACTGAACAGGCATACACAAATGATCACATATGCTACGATAAGGACCTACTTCTTACCACCAAGGAGTTCAATGTCCTGGCATAGTTTCATCAATGCCCACTTTGTCTAAACATGCTTAATTTATGTCTCATTCCGAAAACACAACTGGTGCACTTCTGCATAAACCGCGCATTTTCGAAATCGTCATATTTACCACAAAATCGTGCTGATTCGCAGTCTTCCTCGTATTCATAAAATTTTCTACTTTTCGTGTGGTCCTTATATACATTTTGCAGAGGTTTGCTTTACATTACAGATACAATACACACCACTACCCCGTAAAAAATTCTCCTTAAAAATATAAGAGTAGAGCAATGCATTAACCCCGCAGCACACAACACGTGCTCAGCGATACGACCGAGACCAATTTACGAGTAATCGTCAGCACTGTAGACCCGCCCAAGTCAACAGGCATCTCCGACATTGTGGGATGCAACGAACTCCCCATGATATTAAGCATTCAGAAAAATATACACCCCCAACAAGAACATCGCTCAGCCTATGACTAACAGTGACCATGTCAATCGATTCATGAATCGGATCCTGCAGCACTCAGTGTCAGCTGCTGACGATGCTTGTCACCCGCACTTCGCGTCCTAAACATGCCTAGTATGAAGACAATGGCAACAGAACAGGAGGGGCAGTGATTTGGTTTTTTAAGTTCTTTTCGAAAATCCGTACAGAAAATTCAAATGTCATTACAATCTGACAAGAATAACGGGTATTGTACATGAAAACCTATGTATATTTTTTATCATACGTCGTTCGATTTTTCTCAGAATAACAAATATTTTTGACAAAAGCTGCGCAGAATATCAAAACACACATTTTACGTTCAACGCCTTTTCTCCGAAAATCGCACCTTTTATGAGATAACGTGGAAAAATAGAGCCGTAAAGGCCACAAATGATATTGCGTACGCGCCTAGCATGCTGGTCACCTAGGACAACAAATACATGTCCAGTATATGTAACGCTCATTGATTTTCTACTGCAACAATGGTTGCACAAAAGCGCCTCAATATTCCGTTATATGTACACTACCTGTCTTGATACCTATTATCTGGATACTATACTTACGTAAGCAAGTGTGTAGGGATCCGTGGTTATTTTTCTAAGCCAAAGGGAGTACACGCACAAAAGGAAGCTTGGGAAACTGCTCTCCAGGGATTTATCGATGTGGTGGTGATCGCGATTGAATGCGAGATGCGGCTAGCGAACAACGGCTGGTGAATCTACCGTGATGGATCTGAATCCCGTTTCTTGCCCATTTGGCGTGTCTCGAAATGCCTCGTTCTTGGCCAAACACAAATCCTCGTTCTTCGTCGAACTACAAATGTTGGTATATTATTACGTGGAAGAAACGATGACAGTGAAAGCCGCAGGCATGACTTTTCAATATTTAAGACGCGACAATTACGGTTCAGGTTTCTCATCAGATACAGAAATCGTCGGCTTGAAATTCGTTTGGGAGATCGCATGTTAAATAGTGGGTTGTAAACAGATTGCGGACGCTCGAAGCAACCGTCGCCTAAGGCGTCGCTGATGGGATGCGCGTATGTCCAGAATCATACAAACTATAAGGTGCCCGTCCAGGCAATGTTCTTAAAATACGGCATGGGAATAATATCCCCTATGTACTACACGGGAATTTCAGACCGCAACGTTTCCAGCCTTGTTAGACACCGTTCTTTTTTGTATTAGTACCACGAACGACAATCTGAAATTCGCAAGAGCTTATACTTAACAAATCTTCGTTTCCAAATAAGAGTCCCTTGGAAACCACGCCGAGGACCGGGCGGTCATCCCTCCAGGAACAAGGACAACCAAATGTGCTCCTCGTGAGATCGAAATTTAAGCTCAGGTTCCGGTATTATCGTCGCCTTATCATTACACTCCGCTTAAGTAAAGTTTCAACGGGCCTTGTACTACGATTTTCAAGACCGATACAGTCCGTTGTAGTTGAGTTCCCGTACGCCGAACTTCCTTTTCCCGTCCCTCAGGCAGCGATTTCTAATATTAGTAAATTACAGAAGGGTAACACTAAGATTTATTTCTACTCATCCCATGGTTACATGGGTCCAGGGTTCCCAGCAGATTGCTGCAGCTGTGGTGCTGCTGTCTTGTCATGGCAAGTTCTCTTCTATAGAAAGAGGTGCGGTGGTAAGCAGTTTCCTAACAAGTCCACAATTTGTTGTTTTTTTACGTACAACATAAAAGTTATTTGTTTCCGTTGCAGCTTTCCCCCTCCTCTCGTAGAGTTCTGGCGCGTGTAAACAGCGTCAGAGCTGCGTCAGCATCGGTGACTAATGCGCCAGTTCAAAGGTCAATAAAACAGCAAATACTATATTATCAGAATATCAGTATTCTACAGGGAATTAAATTGCTGTGATGCAATAAATACGACGACATACGGCACGCTATGCAAAGGATATCCATCAGAGTCTTAATATTCGTAGACATTTCTATTTCGTGAACTTTGATTCTTAAAATGGTTTAAGTACATCCAAAGAGGTGCACGAACAATACTGATTACGAATGTAAAAACCTTCGAAATTTTGCTGCGGTCAGCTTGAGGTATAATGCGCGATGGTGATCGTTGTAATATTGGCGTATAACCATTACATTTGAAACTGTAAGAAGTACACCATGTGGCAAACAGACCCTGGCACTCAAAACAAATGCCTGTGTCCATGTGCGGGGCCTAATAGAAGTCAAGTGACGACAACCAGCACCGTCCTGACAATCCGGACAGAAGGCTCCCCACATGAGCAAAGGCGATACACACGTATACCGCCCGAACTATGTTGCTGGGTGTAGAGATCCATTCGTGCTTCCAGGCAGACAGAACAGGCCAACGAAGATAGCCGTGGTCATCTCTAGAGGTAGGTCACAGGATAGTTCCACAGGCACAGTAATGACCTTGACCAGTGGAGTGTCAGTCTAGTGCCCAGTACAAGTTCCCGGCCGTGTGCTCATGAAGCACATTTCATGAACTCGAACAACGGACTGCCAAACACACACGCAAGGAAGCTCTGCATAGCAATAAGGGAGTAATTAAAAGATAACAGAACTGGGGACGATGCTGGATAAAGAAAATTTCTCTATAAATAGCACAAATTTTGTATGTATAAATGTTATTAATACTATGGGCACAGCAGGAAAAATCCACCTCCATACACGAAACAGAGCCAGTCAAATACTGGACCAACTATCATCGGTACACAGTCGTTTGATTTGGGCAGGTTTGAGAAAAGTTCCGCTCAGTCGGAGCTCACAGTTTGGGCTGATGATGCGCCAAGGCCAGACCAGATCCAATACAGAATAATATGCTGTGCACGTATGACAAGATATTGAAGAGAGCCATGAAACATGTTAAGCAATTGTGCCAAATGCCACAAATCAAGAAGTATGATGCATCTTCATTGCGTAGTTTAATGAATGATGTATCCAGCCACCTGAATGCCTACAAGTATTATCTTTGAATGTCTCTATGCAAGATTTAATTTTAAATTATCTGATGTTGTCCACGCTGGATGCTGACACAAGGAATGGGAGCTACATACGACGCATCAAGACATTCCATTAACTACAGAATTCATTAGTTTTCTGGAAACATGATGCAAGGCATTGGAGCTACTGCAGAACGTACAGGTACCAAGCACAACTACCGCCTTTCCACGACCCACACAATCACCTGGAGCCAAGGTTAGTAAACCATCACATTGGAACTTAGCAACACAAGTGCAGTGTCCTGTTCGAAACAAGCGTGTCGTAAATGCAAAACAGCAGAGTACTCTTTTGCATACAGATGGACAGAATCAAGCAGCAAATGACAGAGCGTCTACAAGCAACAACCTTCCTGCAGATGCAAAGGGCTCATCAACAGCAGGGGTTACATATTGTTCTTTAAAGGGCAAGCCAAGAAATCACATTTTGCTAGCGACAGGAATTGTTGAAGAATAAATCAGGTCGGTAGTACCATGGAGAGCACTGCTGAACAGTGCTCCTCAATTACATTTCATAACAGAAAGATGTGCACAACGTCTGAAGTTAGCCCGGACTCAAACACATGCATCCATACAGGGCATCAGCGATGTAAACACTGCAGCTCATCACAGTATTTCAAATCATTTAAGGTCTAGACATTCCGATTCGCAAACAACGCATAGCTGTGCTGTCTTCTCTAACATTACTGGCACAACGCCCATCACCAAGCTGGATATAAGTAGCTGAAAGATTACAAAGGACATCAAGTTAGCATATGAACATTTTGATCAACCAGATACCATTGATTTATTTATTGGTGCTGATTATTTTATGAAATTCTTCGATCAGGCAAGCGAACACGCCCTGGCAACTACCCAGTGCTACAGGAAACATTTCTTGGCTGGACACTCTCTGGTCGAACCCTAGATGTCACCGCTCAAAGTGACACACAACGCACATTCCTGCTGCGAGAAGGCAGTAATCTCGAGTATGATTTAAACAGCTTCTGGGAAGTGGAGACCATGAAGCAACCCATCACGACAACAGAACAAGCACGTGAATAACTTTTCTCACTCACACAACCCAACAACCAGATGGAAGATTTGTTGTTAGACTTCCAGTCAAGATGGAACCCAATCAACTTAGGACTTCTCGCCTCACCACAGAGCGACGACTACATGCAATTGAACGCAGGCTGGAGACACATCCTGAACTCAAGATTCAGTACCACAAATTCATGACGGAATATGAAGATTTGGGTCATATGGAAACAGTGAACTCCCAAGAGGGGAGGCAAACACGTTACTTCCTACCACGTCGTCCGGTTTTTAAGGAGAAAAGCTCCACAACAATAACTCAGGTTGTATTCGAAGGAGGCGTCAAGTCTTCCAATGGATTGTCACTCAATGACATACTACAAGTATGTCCCACTATTAAACAGGATTTGTAATCTACTGCACTGCGGTTCAGAACCCATCAAGTGTGCTTCATAGCCGACATCGCAAAGATGAACCGTCAGATTTTGTTACTTCCATAAGACGTAGACCTACAAAGAATTCTGCGGAGATATTCTTCCGAAAACCTCAACCAGGAACATACTCACCAGTTACGGAACCTCTTCAACACCATTCCTCGCAACACGTTGTCCGAAGAAGCTAGCAAACGACAACCAGGATCAATATCCAAGGTCTTTTCAAGTACTGAGCAATGATTTCTACTTTGACTTCTTAAGTGGAACATCAAACTTAGAAGAAGCAATTATGGCGCAGAAAGAAATGTCATCTCTGCTTCAAACAGCACGATTCACATTCAGGAAGTGCGCATCCAGCCACTCCATATTCCTGGACACCATGCCAGAAGAGCTGCAAGAAACACAAGACATTATCCCTAGATAATGAAGATGGAGTTACAACACTCGGATTACTATGGAATCCAACGAATGATCAAGTGCAGGTCAAGAACATCACCCCAAGTACGAACAGCAGACTCCACAGCCAGTACAAAACGTAAGGTGATAGCCACAATCCATCTTTGATCCCCTCGGATTACTAAGTCCAGTTGTTATTGCCTATAAGATATTTTTACAAAGACTGTGGCAAGACAAACTACAATGGGATGAACTACTTCCTGATCACCTGCAAGAAGAATGGAATCAGCTATTTCACACAATTTCTAAACTGTCAGAAATTAAAATCAACACAAAGGGTATATGTTCAAATGCTACAAATATTCAAGTACATGGTTTTGGTGACAGTAGTGAAACAGCCTATGGAGCATGTCTGTACATTCGCTCCACAGACAACAATCAAACATCTTGTGAACTGTCTTCCACTGCAAGGGTTGCTCATCTCAAATAATTGACAATACCAAGGCTGAAACTCTGTGTAGCTGTGGTGTTATCCAATCTGTACAAAGGGGCCACATACGCCCTCAGCATCATAAGTAATGAATCTTGCCTATGGACAGATTCTTCCATTGAACTGACTTGGATAGCATCCTTCAAACAAATGGAAGACAACTGTAGGCAACAGAAGAAACCATCTTCTGCAACCTGGAGACGTGCCATCCGAATCGAATCCTGCTGATCTAATACCAAGAGGAAATGAATCCACAACACTATCATCCACGTTATGATAGACGGGACAACAAAGGTTATCACAGGAATCATCATGCTGGCCTACCAGAGGTCAAAACTCCTACAGACAAACTGAAAATTAGAAATGTACATGTTGTACTTGCACGTGCCCAAAAAGATATCACACAAATTTTCCAAGCTCAACAGACTCATTGGAGTCACTGCATACTGCAAAAGATTCATCAACAACTGCAGGCAAGCCAAGGCCAACAGACAATCAACCACTCTCTCCATACAAGATCTTGACAAGGCTGTGACTTGCTGTATGAAGATGGTAAAACAAACTTCTTACGCACAAGAATTAGAACTGCTGAAACATCAAGATATTTCAGCCAACAGCTTTTTGAAGACTCCACATCAACTCACTGATCAGGAAGGTACTCCCAAGTGGGAGGACGATTACAACAATCTTCACTTCCTTATCAAGCCATGAGTCAGATGATTCTGCCACCAAATCATCACTTCACAAAATTGGTTGTCTCAGCAAAACACACAAGCCTACATCATGCTGGGCCACAATTCCTAACAGCATCACTAAGTAACAGATATAGAATCCAAAGAATAAGGAACGTGGTGAAGACAGTTATTCATCACTGTTTAACCTGCTACAAATTCGAGGCACAAGCATCACATCAGTTCATGGCTGATCTACAAGCATCTCGAGACCAACCCTCGAGACCATTTCTCACAAATAGTGAGGATTATGCTGGACCACTCTCACTGCGATTGGGAACTACACACAGCAAGACAATAACAGAGGGTTATGTTGCTATTTTTATTTTGTGACAAAGGCAGTCCACATTGAGGTTGTCACAAGTCTAAACACAGAAGCATTCCTTGCTGCTTTAAGGCGTTTCATAGCAAGTCGAGGAAAACCAAAAACAATTTATTCTGATAATGGCACGAACATCCGAGATGCATTCCATAAACTTCATGGAGCATACAACATGCTTCAATATTCACTGCAAATGGCAAGACTACAAGACTTCTTGGCCACGGAATGATGTGACTGGAGATTCACCACCCCCCCCACCCACCCACCCACATGGACCCCACTTCGGAGGATTATGGGAAGCAGCAGTGAAATCCATGGCCTATTACCTGCTAAGAACACTGGGTGCTCAAACTGCCACCTACGAAGAACATTTTACCTTAGTGGCTGAGAGAGATGCATGCCTAAATTCCAGACCCTTGTGTGCACTATCCAATGATCCTCTCAACCGAACATATTTGCCCCCTGGAAATTTTTTGAATGGTGAACCATTAACCCAGACACCATCTGGTGACTATACTGTCAAATGCACGACTTTCCAGGTGGCAAACTTACCAACAACACTTTTGGCAACGATGGTTATCTATCTACAGGAACTGAATGAGAACATTCCCTACTCTACAACTGGGTGATGTCGTGCTACTGAGGGAGGACAATACTATCCATTGGCCCATAGCTGTCATCACCGACGTCCACCCGGAAACAGATGCCACGTTCGAGTGGTCACCCTCAGGTCCACCAAGGGAATCTTCAAGTGTCCCACTACAAAATTTTGACCATTAGCGCCTGCTAATAATGTACTATAACCACGCCTGTTTGGAGGTGGCAGTAATTTCACGCACACGGACAAATTTTTGCGTAATAACTTCCGAGTATTTTTAAAATTTCATTGATATTGGTAATGATTGCACAGATTACATCACGCTCCAAGACTCGCACACTTCATTAACAAAGCCACGAGTTATTACGTGGTAGCGATTGTTCTTTGTGTTTGGCGCGTAAGCTTTGACTCCATTAGAGGTAGCGTCAGTTTCATGGGGAAACTCGAGTGACGAACACGCGTGAAGCAAGACGCAGTTTCCTTTGCTGGAGGTCTACACAAAATGGCCCCAGCAATAACGAAACAATCATTTCTACAGACCAGAAAGGTCCAACATTCTTCAGAGGGACACTAGACAAGCATGACGCATCGCCGTGTTGCTCGCACATAACAAGCGGTTATATATTTCAAGTCTGCATAGGGCAGTAGTTAAACGACTGCAGTGTTCGTAATATTTCAACCACAGGAGTATATTTTACAATAATTACAAGACTTCAAACTAATATTCAAAGTGGCTGAATCAGTTCATGAGGAACTACGTAAACGTGAAAGTTGCTTTGAACAAATTCCACAGAGAATACAATTGTAATGTGTGTGAAACACAAGTGAAATACATAAAACAGTATCATCTAAGATAGATAGGATTGCAATTAAGCGCTACCTAATAAACAGCGACAAGATTCAGATAATTACAAGGCAATTAACTGACAATTATTGTTTCAAATAATATTCCATACTAGCGAATTCAATGAAGGCAACCAAACGAATCAAAAGTAAGTATTTAGTGTTGTGTTTAATTAAATCAGATCTTATTTTGACCGGCATATTATTATAAGTGAATGGGCATTCCTGTTCATATTCCAGTGTATCTTCTGAACCAGAGCAATTGACGATACAACATGCTTTGAAGATTATTATACCAAGACATGACTGTAAAAATTCTCCTGCAACTACCGTACTTAAAATAAAAGCCTAGAACCAAAGTTAAATAAAAGAAAGCGAATTTTTAATTTTCGGAAATTTCTTTTATGCGTTCTATGTTCCGCGAATTAACATGATACATACATTTTAGGGCCAATAAAAATATTTGGATTTATGAAGGTAGCTTAATGAAATAGCAATCACCGAAAACTTGCGGCCAATCATGTGGCCACCCGTAGGGAGTAAGAAAAACAATACAAAAACAATTATGTGTCGAAATGACTTCGCTGTTAAAAATCCTATAATTTTTTGTTAAAATTCATGGTTTAAAGAGGATACTATCCAAGAATATAAAATATTCGAAATTAAGTCTGTGTGGAATATGGGTCTACGGGAGGTGTACATAGAACATACACAAGTGAATTATTGTCCTGTATGAAAATTGGTATGCACCATCTGTTCAACAAAAATCAAGCGGCCTGAAATTGTCTAAGTCCCGAACTGGAAGTCACGTGACGTACAGTTGTCATTATAATTCGAGTCGTTTTACTTACCCCATTTTTGTGCATTCATGGCGCTTTTCTGTCTTCCATTCATTACAATCAGTCACGCCGCGTACATATTAAAGAAGACACCAACACATTCGCTTAATTTGAAGTTAAAATATTAATTAAATGTCATTCATTTTTTCAGGCCTACGGCTAGCTAGCTCTGCTGCCAGGGATGGATACGGCGATAGGGGTGTTTGTACATGTAGCAGGCAAAGCCAAGCCCCTTAAAGCGATATATCGGTACAGTACGGAAACGAGCTACGTTGGTTGGAGTCCAGCATCGACATATATCTTTTGCTTTTTGTATATGTTTCATACTCACCAACGCTCAAACTGTGCAATAACACATCCATTATTTAACAGCGCGTTACAAAAGTTATCTGTGCTCTATTGGGAGGGCTAGAAATGCGACTGGCGCAGATATTTACATTTCCGTAATTCTTTTCTGTTTACCGACATTCTGATTTAGAAGGTTCGTGTTGGACTGGGACTTCAACAGGGCATGTGAATCTCGTTGGTGATTACGGGTCCTAGCGGGTCACGAAATCTGACAAAGTTTTACTGGCTGCACTAATAACGGTGGTTACGAAAACGGAATTTCGTATGTTGTAATAATAATAATAATAATAATACTCAAAGGCAATGAAGATATTATGTTGGTTATTTTAAACTCTATTTTGCTGCATAATCAGAATTATGTCTGGACTGTGCCTAACTCCTATTTTAGGGCTTGCAAGAATACTTAAGTTTGTTATTTTAAAAAGGCTACAATCCTTGATAAAAATTGTTATATATCAGAACACTTTTAAGTAAGGATTTCTCAATACATTATATCAGGTTTCTTTTAATTTTCTGCCACCCGAAAACTGATCTGCCGGTGACAATATGGTCATTAACTCTTAGTTTAGGGTAGACCCCATCCCTCTTCGCCATAAATATTGTCATTCGCCGTTATTCGCGGTGTGTCAACGCTGGTGTAGGAAAGTGAGCCCTTTGGGTTGCGGAATAAGCGTGTGATAGAAATCTTAGGGTCCGCACTCGTGTGCCATCGGAAGTTTGGGCCGACGAATCGCGCACCATCGGCTCTCATGGGGGAATAGTTACCGTCCAGGTCACTATCGATAGAACAAGTTTACATTCCTGTGTGTATATTAGTAGCTCACAATAAATGCAGTTACAAAACAGAATAAAAACAAACGCAAGCACAAGTAGTTCTGTAACAACAATCACAATACTTATTATGATCATACGTCGTATACGTACATTACAAGATGTAACACATCAAATGCACCATGACTCAGCATGAGTTTTTCCAACCATAAAAAGAAACTAATTAACTGGAAGCAGACAGCCTCCTCATCCCCCAACTCACACATCCCCGCACCATGGATGTGACCAAAAGACAATCGCTAGACAGACGGTCCGGAATGCCCCAGGGAACAGAGATCAAAATAGAAACCAAAATTCCCCGAAACGAAATCAAACTAGCACACACAAATGCCCTGACCGCCTGTCATACACCAAAACAGGGAAATCGAGACAGCTATCTTTTTCCGAGCAGCTACTAAGAGAATTCCAAACCGAATCAAATTCTCTTGCCCTCAAACTAACAACGAAACTCATCTAACGCTCCCCCTTTCTATCAGCGAGTGGTCGTCGAGCGATGCCCAAATAAGGAAATAAAGTGAAAGGGGTTTGTCAACATTGGGGTTGTCCTTGAACCGACGTATCGAAACGGTTGGCTTACAGTTCACGCTTTTCATTCACTCTCCATCACGATGGGTCACCATGACAGGTATATTCCCGAACGCGTCATCGCTCTTGCTGAGGATGGAGGATTAAGTGCCAGCAATGCAAGTGAACTGTACGGTCCCCCGAAGACTACTGCAAGAGCATGGCTACACAAATTCCGTAGGGATGGGAAAGTTGGAAGGCGCAGAGGAACAGGTTTATGGCGCGTATCCAGCCCACCTCATGATGTTGCGTTAGTAGCTGAAGCTCAGAGAAACCCTTTTGTCGGTGCGAGGGATCTTAAAGCTGCCACATACGAAATTCGGTTTTCATAACCACCGTCATTAGTGCAGCCAGTAAAAATTTGTCAGATCTCGTGACCCGTTAGGGCCCGTAAGCACCAACGAGATTCGCATGTCCTGTTTACGTCCCAATCCAACACGAACCTTCTAAATCAGAATGTCGGTAACAAAGAAAAAGAATTACAGAAATATAAATATCTGCGCCACCCGTATTTCTAGCCCTCCCAATAGAGCACAGATGACTTTTGTAACGCGCTATTAAATAATGGATGTGCTATTGCACAGTTTCAGTGTTGGTGAGTATAAAACATATACAGAAAGCAATATATATATATATATATATATATATATATACACACACACACACACACAAACACATGTCGATGCTTGGACTCGAACCAACCAACGCAACTCGTTCCCGAACTGTACCGCTATCCAGCTTTAGCGGGCTCGGCTCTGCCTGCTACATGTAAAAACAACCCTATCGCCTTATCCATCACTGGCAGCAGAGCTAGCTAGCCGTAGACCTGGGATAATAAATTACCTATAATTCATGTTTTAACTTCAAATTAAGCGAATGTGTTGGTGATTTCTGTTAATGCAAGGGTGTATCCAAAAGTTCCAGGACAGTACTTGTAAAAAGAAGTTTGCTTACCTTGGATGTTAAATTCCTCCATCACCTTCAAAGTACTCCCCTTTTGCACGAATACAGCGGTCCCAGCGT
>Ga0131853_10016258_pt1 | contig 13585 bp, 6 predicted proteins | sample TergutLab28metaG_FD_92764 | JGI IMG/M metagenome (GOLD analysis project Ga0131853, IMG submission 92764) | Labiotermes labralis P1 segment gut microbial communities from Petit-Saut dam, French Guiana - Lab288 P1 (version 2) (version 2) | ecosystem: Host-associated > Arthropoda: Insects >... | reverse complement strand
TCAGCTTCCTTTCCTCCCGCAATGTCAGCGACCAAGTTTCACACCCATACAAAACAACAGGCAAAATTATAGTTCTATATATCTTGATCTTTAAATTTTTGGACAACAACCTGGAAGACAAAAGATTCTGCGCCGAATGATAGCAAGCATTTCCTGACCTCAATCTGCTCTTAATTTCTTCCGGAATAGAATTTTGATTTGTTAAAGTTGTTCCCAAATATTTAAACTCTTCCACCTTCTCGAAGGTACTATTATCAATCCTCACACTGTCAATTCGTCCTGCATTCTGATCTCGAGACATGAACATGTACTTAGTTTTATCAGCACTTACTTCCAGTCAGTTCTCCCTAGTAGCAGCTACTAAAGCTTCTGCATTTTTCTTTAGAGTATATATGCTTCCTCCCAGTTTATTAACATCATCGGCATAAGCCAGAAGCTGATGTGTACCATTTAGTTTGAAGCCATCCTGGTTTACCTGAACCCTCCTAATGGCGTGCTCCAAAGCAAAGTTAAAAAGCATTGGTGATAGAGCGTCTCCTTGTTTCAAACAGTTCCTAATAGGGAACCTGTCAGACATATTCTTGCCTACCCGGTGTGCCACTGATATTAATGTAGAAATGAAGAATTGATATTAAATATTGTTTTACATAAATTGAAAATATCTTCAAACAAAATACTTACACTTGCCATGGTGATAAATGCTCCATATCGTTGCTGTGAGTGATGGCTATGTTCACTCTCACTGCCATTACAATTCAGCCACTTTATTACAGTCGTTAAGCTGCTTGCTGCGGTCAGTTGACAGTTGTGCCAGTATGATGATGTTTAGTTTAAGGATTGTTAATCATCTGCATCTGAGATTCTTTTATTCCAGGCTTGTTTGTTGTTAATAGGCTATTAAGATGTTAGGTTTTTCACAACAACTCTCACAGGTTTTGTGTCAGGGATAGTCAAAGCCACTGTCCTAGGACTTAGTGCACAAACACTTTAGAACTCATAGTTTAGGGTCCAAGTTTGTAGCCAGCCAAAGGATGTGAAACAGAAAATGATAGAGGGCAAATTAAGAGGTAGAGTAAATTGGAAATGGGCGTTAAAGAAAATGCGTAAAACAAATGAGGGTGAATAAAATTGTACGGGTGTTCTCCTCCAGTTGTGAAATCAGTTTGTTTACATGAATATTTATAATGACAATGCTGTAAGGTGAGAGTGTAAGATAAGTCAGGATGTTTAAGATTTGAATGACTTAGAAAGCGATTTTGCTATAAAGGGCTTACATGAATCCTTCCTGAAGGGATAGTTTCAACATTATATTATTGGATTTATATGTTTTAGTAAGAACTTGAATTGAGCTAGTTGTATTCCTTCTAGAGAAATGTTTGATTATTTTCCTTTGAAGAAGAATTCAAAAACTAATTTCGGAAACATTTACTCTCTGTACTTACACACGTCATAATTAGGAGCTGCTTACAAATATTTGATGAAGGTAAACAATGGAAATCTTGTCCTTTAGTGGAACTTAAGATATTTTCTTCCTAATATTTGAAATCCGATAATTTACGATTATGAAAATTTGATTAATGTTTTGTGTTCGACTTATGTAATTTTATTTTCCTGGTTATTTCATTGGTATAACTGGACAGAACGAAGTATTTCAGTGGATTTCGCCAAACGTGTATCGCCCGTGCATCATCTGTTGGGACTCTTGGTAATTACATTTACAGAATGTGAGTGTGTACGTTTTCAATCCTACTGTATGTTCTGGTTTGTAAACCAGGATAACTAGCTTTTGGTTTCGCCCTCCTTCTCGGTCCCTCCTGGTCTAAAGCACTTAGCTTAGAATGGCATGAGGTCGTTATCTTCCAATTCCTTCTTAATACGTTAAAATTATTTTTTAATTTACATTCTTCGCTCTAAGTTCTGTAAAGTTAGTAAAACATGGAGAAAGAAACTTATTATTTCTTTGTACAGCAAGTGGGTTTCGTAATACATTTCTCACACCTCGTCGGAACCGGTTTATTTTGCATTATCATTCTTATTTTATGTAGTTCTTAGAAAAGCTAAAGGTAAAGTTACCCTAGAACAAGCCACCAAGGCCCAGATTGGGAGCAGAAGCACAGCTCTACTCTTTCTTTAACCTCGACTGTAGATTAATTGTGGGTGTTAAACGCCACTTCCCTATCGGTTTAACCCCGGGAAAGACATGATACCCACCGTAAAGGAGGCTGGTTGCGACCCAGGGCCGGTCTGGACGGATGAGGAAAATCTCGCCTCCATCGGGATTCGGTCTCTGAACCGTCCAACCCCTAGCGAGTCGCTATACCAACTGCTCTGTCCAGGCCCACATGTGGATTTTATACTTTTAATAACCGCTAATAATGGTTCCTGCTTATAGTTCCCGTCAGTTCACAGTCGCTGGTGAATTTAGATAAGTCGAAAGTTCTATGCAATTTTAATCCTCGTTTTCTTCAGCCGCTACAAGTACGCATAGACTCTTCAGAAAGATAAGCAGTATACCCATGATGAAACAATGTGGCAGGTTCGCGTGAGGTTTATGTCTCCTTGGCCAGATAAATTCTAAATCTAAATGGTGGTTTTTATGCAGAGTTAATGGGCAGTTAACCATATAATGCACTTAGTTCTTAATATACAGTACCTGAAGTTCTGCTGGCTTTTAACCAAATCTGGAATTTCTTGACAGATTTTCATAAAAGATCACGATATCAAGTTTCACAGAGATTCTACCAGTAGGAGCAGCGCTGATACAACTAGTAGAACGGACGGACGGACAGACGGATATGATGAAAATAATAGGCGCAGTTCACGATTGTAAAAAGCATCTAAATTCATACATCGTTGATCCAACCGTTTCCTTCGTCCCATGCGGTATTTGCAAACATGTTCAATCTCCTTCATAAATTTTCTGTTTGCAGTAACCCTATTTACCAATTCTTCCCTCTCTTCTACGAGGTTCCAAACACCACGAGCTAGCTGCAAGTTTACGCATGCGTATTGTGGTTGTGATGTGATTGTGTTTTGTTGCTTTGAAACAGAGATTACGTTTATAAACATTGGCATTTTTATCCATCAAAGGTTTGTTTTAGATTTTAATTGTGAAAATATAGTGTGACATTTTTCTGGGACGCATTATAAGTACTAACGTGTTAAAGGGAAGAGGAAACTGTAGAACGTAGGGTATTCATGATGGAAGTATCCGAGAGAGCAAACGGAATTCCCTTCAGCGAAATGGGTGACGAAGAGCAAAACAAGGTAAAGGGATTGAGGGACTTTTGGTGGTCGTTTGGCGGGCAGGATAACATTGAGCAGTAATGAGAGTTACTGCCCACAGCTGTATTTTGCAGGCGGCTACAGAATTTATTCTAGCATGATAACTAACGCATCGTAAGTCGATTGAATGAATATCAGCACTTTTACGAAAGAAAAAGAAATAAGAGGTGGCAGAAGAATTTTGATGTCTTTAATTATTCTTACCATAAACTCCATATCGTGCTTTCTGCTACATTTTATGCCCAATAGCATGCTTTGTCTGAAGCAGATTTCAGAAATGACAGTTGGACACGTTTCATCTCGGGTCCTGGCAAATGTTGTATACCCAACATTGCGACAGTAAAATTAGAAATTTTGTTCCCATACTAGGATCAGAATAGTCTAAGATATAGTAAGCCTTTTACTTTTTTTGTGCATGAGTAAATGACAGGAACATTCGTCCCAGCACAAATCAATGTTATTTCAACAAATACTACAGCCATTCACATACCTTCTGCAATCTTCTGACAAGGGGTTTCTAGCTATGTCCGTCCGTGCTTTCAACTACTGTTTGAAGGTTCCTGCAGATAAGCTCACTGTGTTGGAGAACGTGTTTAAAATGATATGTAATGGTATTTTACTGTAATAAACTATTATATCTTACTGACGCAAGTTTATCACTTGTAATGTTTAATCTCCCTCTCTCTTCCCACCATTTCCCACTTTCAAATTCTTATATAGTGTCGACACTAATTGCCTGAATTTTAGTGGAACTTGGTTTTGAGGAGCGCGTCACAGAAGGACATAGCATCATGGTTTTTTTAACTCCCTGCCATGAACTGTACTAAGGCTGTGTTGCAGAGTATGACATAAGAGTTGCGCTGTTGAATTTAATTGTGGAAGTGATACACGGACATACTGTATAATGAAAATCGAGTGCTTAAATTTTGTAAGTCTGAAATTGAAAATAACGGAAGTGTACTCGTGGCGTCATACTTTCAATCATTCATAATTTTCTTGTGTTTGTTCATATGTGGCTCTTCTGTACCTTCCATTACTTGCACGTTTTTATATTAGAAATTTATTAACAGGGACATCAACACGACTGCATAATTCAAAGAAAAACATGGACTAATATTACAACAGGTTTCTATACGACAAGGTTACGTCCCTGAAAAATCTCGCGCCAATCGAATACAAAATTCCCCATTTAAAATAGAGTATTTCCTGCGTGTTAGGGGATTGACAACCTCATCTTATATAGTGTATGACTATACCACTAATGCACATACGGACCCGTAGAATATATGTGTATTCTATGTAGAGTATACATTTGTGTACAGTATAAGATACAAACACTTCTATACAATTATTTATTTATTTCTAATGCAATAAAAATGGAAGAGACATCCATAGGTTTTGGTACGATTCATTCCGATAGGACTCCGACAGTCTTGCTACGCAAACAAACATTTTAGTTCCTGACTTGGCACTTTATGTAATTCTATCATCATTATCACGTACACTACTCTGAGCGAATCTAACATTACGACATATGTCTACAATTCATTCGCCTTTTTAAAAGTCGGTTTATTACATCCAATTTACCTTCAGTACTGTTTGTCTTTCGCCACTTTTCACTTGCACTGAACTAGGCGATGTAGATTTACGTTTCTCATTTAGTAACAACGCCAAATCGTTGCAGGGGGAACTACATCAACAGCGTGAGTGTATCACCAACGTAATCAATCCACCTTGACTGACGGCGTGACGGTGACGTTTCTTTTTGCTGACCACCAAACAGAAGACCGGAGCGGCCACGGATCGTGTATGCCAAATCGCGTTAAAACGAAAATATGCGCGTATCTTTTATTCCAATCGCTTAAACCGAAAATTTTAGCGTGAATTCGAAAAGGGGCGTAAATTTTCAAGTCGCGTTAAAGGGATATCGCGAAAAAAGAATTCGTGTAAAAAGAGACCTGTCATAATGTCATTTTTGGCATATTTTACTAGATGGCACAAATAAGTGTAGCAAAGTATTTCACTTTTTAATATTAGTATAGTGAATCAAGCATTGTCAAAATGAAGTAAACTTAAAATAGAACCATTAAATGCTGAGGAGCACCAGTAACAGCAACAGCAGCGAATCAACATTTAATTATGTTATTGTAGGTGTATTTTATTTTGGAATGGAATTAGTGGAACACTGCTATGGAGGCTTCCTATCATGAACCTTTATGTAGGCTTAAGTCTGTTCCGAATGACAAAATTATGTTTTCAGCATAATAATTGGTTTTTTTCAGTACTAACTTAAAGTAACTAACTCATTTCAATTACATGAAAATTTGAAAAAAGAGAGACATACCCGTCCTATGTAACTATTACGCAGGTTTCGAAAACTGCTTTCCATTGCAATCGTATGATATTATATTATGCACATGCTACTTCATCAAGTGTGAAACGTACAAATCATAAACTTGTTATTCTTATCATCAGTCATTACACACAAACACACTCACGAGGGAATGTCAGAAAATAACGGCAATGTCCGTGTTACTTCCGACGAAGGTTTTAGGCGATGCGGGTGGCAACCGTGTTCGCCTTATTTTTGGCATGCCAGCTGATGGGGTTCGACATCAGCGCTACACTCGGCCCCAAGTGGGAAAAGTTGTTTCAAACATGGCTTCGTCGTTGTCGTGGTGTAGAGAAGAACAGTGTGCTGCCATCGGATTTTTATGGTCGGAAGGGGTGAAGACGGCAGAAATGTATTGCAGAATGCGCCTTCAGTATGACGACAGTTGGCTCGTCTAAATAAAAGTGTACGATTGGGTGGAATTATTCAGAAATGGAAGAACGAGCGAACTGAACAGCGTTCTCTCGCGCCACGGACGCCTACCGTCAAATGCTGTAGAAACTGAAATATCTGATCGGAGCGGATTGACGAGGGACAGTGACAAAATTGCGTCACTGATGTAGTGAATCCCAACCACAATATATCCAGTGTGCTGTGACGAGTTTGAAGTATGCTGTGGGGCTTGGAGCGTTGTCGCCGTGCCCCCATCTCCCTCCTAAAACTCCGCACGCTCATTTCAAAGTGAAGCAGCTAGGCGAGACGGACTTAGGTTAGCGTGTAGGCTAAGTCTGTGTTACAGCAGGCCCTCTCCATTTTAACAGAGCCAGCCAACCGAGACAGACTTAGGTTACCATTTAGACCTTGTCTGTGTTACAGTCTGTGGTCTCCTTTCGAACTCGATCAGCCATTCGATACGGAGTTAGGTTATCGTGCTGGCTATCTCTCTGTTATAGTCGGTGGAGCCTACCTTCGAAGCACGCATACGCTGCCTTAGGTACCGTTCGAGATGGACTTAGCTTGTTGGCTATCTCTGTTATGATTGATAGAGTCCAGCCTGTACGCCAGCGCACTCCTCAAAGCTGTCAGTCGAGACGAACTTAAGCTCAAAAGGGAGGTGAGGCAGTTTTTAAGAAGTATTATAATAGGAGATGAAACATGGGTTCACCATTTTGAACCAGAGAGTAAGCAGCAAACGTGCACTGCAAGCACCTTTCTTCCCCAAAAATGAGGAAGTTCAAAGCTCAACCATTGGTGCGGAAAGTAGTGTTTATACTGTTATGGGACTCGGAAGGGCCGATACTTTCACATTACCAGGTAAAAGGTGAAACAGTTATTTGTGAATGATACTGTTCCCTCGGACCCGTGAACTAAAACCAATTATCTGCATGAAGCGAAGAGGAATAATATCGCAAACTATAATTTTGCAGCGTGACAATACTAGCCTGCATATGGGTAACAAGACCCTTGAAACAATCCTGGATTTGATATCTGCACTACTCTTCTTGCATATTATGCAGCCTATGGTGGTAATAGCTTACCAACGTTTTGGGACAACCTATTGGTCCCACTTTTCAAGGGTCAAGAAACCAAAGAAGAAAGCTGATCACTCTTTAGTACGTTGTTTAGTTAGAAAAACTCAGTAAGGAATTGCCACTGTACACTGCTTAATATCCCAGAATAGCACAGATCTCATGTATTTTGTGGCAGAAGGCTGAAACAACACAATCCAAGATTTGAAATTTGAACTACTAGAACATCCTCCTTACATTCCAGATCTCATGCTTAGCGATTTCCACCTGTTTGGACCTATAAAAATGTGGTTATGGGGATTCATTTTGTGATTAATGAGGAAGTGAACAATGTGGTGCTTTCTTGGTTGTGCATATAACCCAAAACATTTTTTTTCCAGTGGAATCTTGAAGTTGGTTTAATGCTGGACCAAATACATTGAAAAGGGAGGAGACTATGTAAAAAATTACACACTTTATACTTTTATGTAACTTCATGTAAGAGTTTTATTTTATTGCCATTATTTATTGACTGACCTTCATATATACATACATGATCTGCCTATATATGTATGTACACATGTACACACAAATATATGTACACACACATATTCGGTGGGCCCATAATTTTGGCAAATAACAGAACTGTTACAGTGCAAAATACTATAAAATAGAATTATATGCTGTATTATGGATCATCTTTACACATAAATATTTTATCTACAGGATAAAAAGATTATGTACTTTGAATCTTTCTAATCCTACTTGAAATTATGCCGTTTAATTATTAAGACTTATGGGTGCAAGTAATAACTAAAAAGTTTTGGAGGCAGCATAAAATGTACTTTTAAAAAATGTGAAGCATGGCATTTGGTCCATCAAGAGTACTTGTTGCTTGTATTAATGCCATGTACAGATGAATTTGTTTGAAAATTATCTGATTATTGACAGTAAAGTTCATTAATGTATGTATATGTTGGTGTGGTACAGGCGTAGTCTTTTAATTTGTTAAATGGACTTCTACATGGAGTTTTAGGTTGTGCACCAAACGTAATTCTGACATTTGTCTTTTGTAAAATAAGAATATTCCCACCGTTGGACTAAGAACAACAAAAACTTATTCCATACTTTTATAAAGTGAAATTTTGCACAATAAATTGGTTTAAGGGTGTTACGTTGCTGATCTGTAATACTGACTGAACTGCATAACACAGTCCTATTAATTTAGGAATAATTTGATCAATATGATTTTTTAAATTGAGGTGTTTATCAGTTTGATAACCAAGAAAATATGTATTTACAGATTCTGCTATATACTTTTCTTTATAACCAATACTTAATACACACTGTGATCAGTGATTTGTTATAAATTATATTATTTCTCTTATATCTACATTTAAATTAAACTTATTAGCAGCAAAGCAATCATAAAAGAAAGAAGTGAGTTAGACACTGTACAGTTAATCTCCAAGATATGTGTTGGAAATTTACACTAGTGCCATAAGCAAATATTATGGCCTGAAAGTGTTCAGTATTCCATGAATAAATGTTTACATTCATGATTAGAGTATTTAAGAATGGCCACATATCAGTGTGCATTGTATGTAAATTGTCCTTGCTCCAGAGACTGAATTGACCACCAGTGGGAGCTAACATATGTGAAATATATGTGAATATTGTGTAAAAACTTTGTGTTGAGGTTATGTGTAATTTTTCATTACAGAATTGATGATATTCAAGACAACTCTATCCTGCATAGAGGTATTCCTGTGGCACACACAGTATGTGGAATTGCAAGCACAATCGGTGCTGCCAGCTGCCTGATTTACACAATGCTGGAGAAGGTGTTGAGTCTTAACCACCCTGAGGCAGCAACAGTGTTCACAAAAAAAAATGTTGGTGCGGCATCATCGACTAGCGTTGCAGGTCTACTGGTGTGATAACTACATATGTCCATCAGTAGAGGAAAGGTGTGCTGTGTACCAGAGTGCATGAGGTTTACGCTCACATTCTTTGGGCTTTGGCATTCCGAAATGTGTCTTCTATTCCAGATACCTTGTGTAGAAATGTTAACATTATTAACTACATCTTTGTTATTATTGTTCCTGTGGTGACCCTGCTCCCACAATGGTGCTAGTTTCAATTCCACATCTACTGTCCTGTTATTACCATTTGAGGGAAACTAAAAATAATGTGGGAGCTTTCCCACTCCATGCTTTAGCTTCAAGGCAAACAACACCTCTGACACCAACAAATGAGCAACCTGCATGGTAAAGCATCCTTGAGCAGGATCAGGTGGCTTCAGGGCTGGCGGCAGAGACGCATCAACATTCGTCCCATTGCATAAGGAACATTGGAGTCAGCTGAACTGACTGGCTGTATACACACACACACACACTTATGGACAGTGTGTAAGAATATTTACACCAATCATGTCACTGTTGATCATTCACTGGCCAGTCTCTAGCAGTGGCACCATTGCACAAAATTTGCAGTTCCAAGCCCGACAGGCAAGCGTTTGGCAACCGATGAGCAGATGGTACTGAGCAGTTGATATGACACATAGAATATAGCCACCTGTTCAGCAGCAACCGTGACCTGCTCATCAGTGATCTGACCACTAATACACGCTCGCGCACTAACAGCCATGGTTTACTCCGAGCCTGTGTAAGTTGATCATAAATTAATATTGTAACCGTGGAACTGTAGCTACTGTAACTATTGCTACATCACAAAGACCGTAATAAAACTTTGGCTAGACTCCAGGGATAAATATTCACACAAAATTTAATCAAGATCTGTCAAGCAGTTGTGAAGGTGCAGTATGCATATGGAGAGCCACATTCACCATAGGTTTTAATTCTTTTAATGAATAAATGAATGGACATTAACCCAGAATGGGTTTCCGAAGTTGAGGATTGGAGGGCAAATGTTGTTCTGAAATGACAATTTGCAGTTCTGTTAGACTCTCACAGGAGGAAATATTTTGAGAGGTGGTGCTTGTTTGGTTGAATGTATGCAGAGGAATCCATAAGAGTTCTTAAAATCTTGCCTGAAACTCAATGCATATATTTCACTGCTATAATGTTCAGCGCTTCGATCATATTCTGCTCCCTCAAATGATCATTCTTATGACATCGGTGTCTGTTAGCCATAATGAATCAACAGAAAAGATGTAATGTGTGGTTATGGGAAGAAAGAAGACTGATGGAAAGATGATATAGAATTCAGCTAAAAACATCAGCTGTACCTGATAGTCATGGTGTCTTTTGTTGTATAAATCAATTTACCTGCATGGTTCTTTGCCATGAGCCTATGTGATTGTAGTTGAAGAGGTTTATTCTTACCAGATTTGAATGCTTGATGTTTTCAAGTGATTTTCAGGGACTCGTGCATCATCAGCAGAATTGTTGAACACTGGCGGTGATGATCCAGCTGACCTACCTACTGTTGAAGTGGAAGTGTCTCCTCCTTCAACTGTCATTTGTTTGTTAGGTTTTGTTGTCTCTTTTAATTGCTTTATCAAATCAATATGAACGTATCTTCTTTCTTGTTCAAAATTTGACATTGTTTTAGCAGGAAAATCTATCTTGACACACACTGTCGTGACTAATGTTACCAGTACTGGAATCACTTACAACCTAACTTTGGGGGATGACATTAATTGCAGAAAGAATTACAATGTTCTGGGATGAGACCAGGTTGGTTTGTCATATCCCAGAGAACTGTAATCTTTGAAAAAAATGCTAAAAATCCCACAGCAACAGTGAAATGTGAATTTAAGGATTCCCGTAAAAAACGTGTTTACATTGGTTAAAATATAATTTTTACTGTCTCGGTCCAATTTTGTCAGTGCCAGCTGTCCTAAATTTAAAATCTGAAGAGGTAAATTCTCTCAATTATCCAGGCTGCAATGGCAAGGGGTGAGTTCCCATTTTTCTGCTTTGGGCTGTAGAAAAAAATTGTCAATGGCTCATTCTTTCTATCCATTTTCATCCTAATACAACTTTATAGTTTCACTGTGCAAGGATATTGACAAAATCTGTTAGAAAATTTTCTCTTTAAATTTGTGTGCTAAATTCTGTGATCTTGGGACAGTTCTGTTCTTATTAAAACTTGAAAAGCTGGACAAAATTTAATTCTGTATGAGGTATTTTTTTGTATGTGTTTACACCTATTCATGGTCCAAGATCTTATAGTGCAGATTGATGATAGGCCTGCAGAGCAGTTAACACCATCACAGTCATGGAATATGGACAGTAAATTTATTATTTATTGATTGTGGCAGTACCAGCAAACATTGTGTTTATTAACTAACTGTTTGTGCAGATACAGTGCAGGGTAACTGTTGCAAGTGTACAGTGACTGAAAGAACTGTGTGTGCAGGTTCTGAAGGACAGGATGCTTCAGACCTGCTATTCAGAAGCCTAGCAATTTACAGTTTGGTGCATGTGACTGTCCTGAGATGTGTTACTCACTGACCATCTTCTGTGTCTTTATTTTCCAGTGATTATGCATGACGGGTACAGAGTATTTGCTTTTAAATTGATGTTGATGAAATCCTGTTCTTGTTATAAAGAAGTAGTACATTGTAACAGATACCACAAAGTACTGTTCCTGATTTTAAAATTCATTGCACAATAAACAAAACAGATATACACATAAGGTATTTTACAAATTTTAATTAATGTTTTTAATTAATGTTTTATATAATTTTTTGAAGAAAAGTCTGTTGCATGTTGTGGGTAAACTACCATTTAATAAAGAAATTTGAAGTACTGAAATAAAAATAGGATTTTGTGGACATTCTGTACGCTTCCAATTGATGAATACTTGTTGTGGGGAAAATCTGACTAAGTGGCTTGGGTTTAATTTCTGCCATGCCAAGATATTTACACACTGGGAATGAGATGCTTGAATTGGTGTAAAAAACCTTTTGCTGTGGGTGAAGGCAACTGATTTTAATGAAACTTTCAGTCTGGGGGGAGGGGGGTGTAAGTCCCTGGTCTTCATTAAGGAGTCAGTGTCTGGCTGTGTGTAGCTGTTCATGTTTGCTGGATATTTGTAGTGTGGGGGTAAGACACTGGACGCCTAATCAAACAGTGCTGGGTTCTGGCCATGTGAAATTGTTCATTAGGGTTTCATGATTGAAGCCTGCGAATAAGTTGTTTGGCTAATGTATAAAATGTTAGGTTTTTGCCTGGTGCATCTGGTTGTTGTGGTGAGGTTCTCATGTTTGAGGTATCAAAAGATTTTGGGTTGTCACAAGCTGCAGCTGCTTACTATGATGGGATTCTCATTGTCTTAGAGTTTGGCATTAGACTTCTGGATAGAATGCCTTGGGTTCTTGCTGAGTGTACATGTTTGTAGTGGTAGGTTCCTTGCAGTATGAGGCATAACAACATGTTTAGTTATCAAATTTGGTACTTGAAAATTGTCTGGTAGAAATTTTATACCTCATAATTCATATAGCAATCCCATATCTGGTTCTAAGTGGCATTTGCTTTTCATGCTGAGTTTTAGTGCTTTATACATAGTGAAGATTGTGTTTGTGACATTATGCAGATTTTATAATGACATGTTGAGTTATCAAAATATAAAATGTCTGGTTTTAACATTAATGGGTTCATAGTTTATGTTTGGAATGCAACTGATGCAGCTGTTTAGTGAGAACAAAGCTGACTTCACCAAACTACTTGTCATCCTGGGGCACTGCTTCCAGATTTGGGATGACTACTGTAATCTGTGGCTATAGATTGAATTGTGGTTTCTAGATTCCTGAGTTTGTTCATGTGTCAAAGCTTGATGCCATGAATGTGAAGGGGTATTGTTGTGAAGCCCTGTACATAGTAGGCCTTACCTTTTGGTCAGGGTGAGATGCAGAGCTAAAAGGTATGTAAAATTATGTCCATGGACAAAATTGAATTACTATCTGAAATTTTACATCATATGTGACAGTCTTCCCATTGCAGGATTTTTATTTTCTATTCACCCAGGTGACCACTTTCAAAGACCTAATTGCTTGTAGCTGCTATGAGTATGAATGGTGTTATGCTGTATGTGGTGTTGTGCCATGGTGATAAGTGCCATCTGTCCTTTTGTATGACATATAGCTTGTATCTACTGTTCAATGTAAGGGAAATATAAATCTCATTGTATTTGACCCATTGTGAGCAAACTGCATTTGGAATTCATCAATTGTCACCTTAAATTTTGAGTAAACTGCCATGTTATGTTTCTAAAACATATTGCTAGAAGTATCTTTATTCTGGTGATGTCAGATGCAAAGTTAGTAAATGTGGCAACAATGTGTAAGTAAATTTTTAATTTTTCACCATGCATGTTGAATCAATATACATTCATTTAAAATACCAACGCATGCACCTTGTCTTTAAAATATTGTAAAACCTTATTTGGTTAAAACACTTCAAAACATTCATTAGTCTCCAACATGTTTCGG
>Ga0131853_10016257_pt1 | contig 13585 bp, 12 predicted proteins | sample TergutLab28metaG_FD_92764 | JGI IMG/M metagenome (GOLD analysis project Ga0131853, IMG submission 92764) | Labiotermes labralis P1 segment gut microbial communities from Petit-Saut dam, French Guiana - Lab288 P1 (version 2) (version 2) | ecosystem: Host-associated > Arthropoda: Insects >... | reverse complement strand
GGAGCTTAATGGGCTTTCGGTTCTGGCGATTGGCGACTATACAGGAATGAGAACCGATAATACGCGGATTTTTGTGCGCACAAGAGGCATGGGCGGCGATATAGCGGACATTATTAACAACAGCACAATAATACATGACCCCGGGCTTGATTCACGCTATGATATAGTTGTTGTAATTGGTCGGTTGGGGCTTGATTAAAGGCAACCTCTATTAACCTCATTTCGGCATCTGTGCGAGTAAATTTTCTGCTATGCGGCGCGTGCGCTTTCTCGCCTGATGAAAAGTTTTCTTGCACATACACCGAAAGTAGGTTAACAGAGCCCGCCTAAAATGGAGGATAATAGATGAGCAGTTTATATGAAGAGTGGATTCAGACATCACGTGGCTCTAATGGCCTTCCGGCGCAGAAGTATTGGAAAGCGTACGCGCCGAGAGAGCAGAAGATTTACGAATCAATGCTGACGACAAAGACGAACACGATTAAGACGACTATAGCAGACTTCACAAAAGAGCATGAATTGCAAATGTTTGAAGCGGTAGGTTTTTTCGACGGCATTGCAGACGCGTTAAATGGCGAGTTGGATGTTGAAAACCTGAACGCTGACTCAGTGGTTGATGTGTCTTTCGAGTTTGAGAACTTGTTTAGAAAAATGGTGGAATATAAGGCTAAACATCTGTTTCTCTTACCTGCCTGGAACGATATAATTGAGCCGGAGCGTCAAAAAGAGCTGATGAAAGAGCAACAGCAATCAGGCACTGTGGTTAAAGACAAAAAAGTGAACAGGAATGACCCTTGTCCATGTGCAAGTGGGAAGAAATACAAGAAATGTTGTGGTTTTGATGACTAAGCTTAGATGCGCGAGCAACAAAAGCGCCATAGCGGAAGCGGCTGAGACAATTAAAGGCGGAGGTTTAGTTGCGTTTCCGACCGAGACCGTTTATGGGCTTGGCGCAAACGCGCTTTGCGACAAAGCTGTGCGTAAAATTTTTGAGGCCAAAGGCCGACCGGCGGATAATCCGCTGATTGTGCATATTGCAGATGTTGATATGCTTGAAGGGGTTGTGGCAGAGCCTAAACTTAGCGAAAATGCGGCAAAGCTTGTCGAAAAATTTTGGCCGGGCGCGTTGACTTTGATTTTTAGAAAAGCGAGCGGCGTTCCCGATATTGTAAGCGGCGGACTTTCGACCATCGCGGTTAGAATGCCCGATAATCAGGCGGCTCTTGAGTTGATACGAGCGGCAGACGCGCCGATTGCAGCGCCGTCTGCGAATGTTTCGGGGAGACCAAGCCCAATTCGCGCGGAGCACGTGATGAGCGACTTAGGCGGCAAGATTGATATGGTTTTGGACGGGGGGCTTGCAAAAGTTGGGATTGAGTCAACCATACTCGATTTATCCACGCAAACGCCTACGCTATTGAGGCCCGGTGCAGTTACTTTGGAAATGCTTGAAGATGTTTTAGGAACAGTCGCGGTTGGTTATGATTTAGCCATAGACACGGCCGGGTCGCCAAAAGCTCCCGGCATGAAATACACGCATTATAAGCCTAACGCGAAGATTACGCTGGTTAAAGCCAAGCGAGATGCGCGCGTTGAGCGATTTATTTACAATAGAATAGCGGAATCGGGCGAAAAATGCGCGGTTATCGCTGAAAAAGCGCATTTGGATAAATATGGCGGCAAATTCGCGCTAAAGAGTTACGAACTTTGCCCGGAGAACTTATTCGGCGTGCTTAGGCAGCTCGATGATGACGAAATCACACACGCTTTTGTCCATGCGCCTGAAGAAACAGGCGTTGGGCGCGCAATAATGAATAGGTTGAAAAAAGCTGCCGGTGACGATATAATAGATTTAGATGCGGTTCTGTTTGTTTGTACAGGTAACACTTGCCGCTCGCCAATGGCAGAGGCTATTTGGCGAAAATACGACACAGGCTGTCAATCGTTTAGTCGTGGTATAACAGCGTTTGAAGGCGACATGCTTAGCATAAACTCGAAAGAAGCCTTGCACAAGATGGGCTTGGAGTTGCCGGACTTTGCGTCAAAACGGCTAACAAAAGACGATATCGAATCAGCGTCAATTGTACTTTGCATGACTCGCGCTCACGTGCAGCATGCGGAGAGGCTTTATCCAAACTCGGGTAAGATTTACCAACTCTCGCACTATGCAGGCGAAAATGCGGACATTATTGACCCTTTTGGCGGTACTTTGGACGAGTATGAGGTTTGTGCGAAGCACTTGGATATGTTGATTGAAAAGATTGTTGAAGACAGAAGCAAGAGGAAAATATAGGAGGATTTGTACTATGGGTCAGTTACACATAATAGACCATCCATTGGCGATGGACAAGGTATCCATGTTAAGGAGCGTTGAAACTTGCAACAAGGAGTTTCGCGAGCTGGTCGGCGAGATTGCGACAATGATTTGTTATGAAGCGACGAGGCATATTCCACTCAAGGATGTGGAGATTGTTACACCGGTCTGCACAATGGTTGGTAAGGTGGTTGCGGATAAGAAGTTTGCGATTATACCTATTTTGAGGACAGGCATAGGTATGACGGACGGCATGATTAAGCTGATGCCGACGGCGAAAGTCGGACATATCGGGCTTTATCGTGATCCAAAAACATTGATGCCTGTGGAGTATTACTGCAAACTGCCGAGCGACATAACTGAGCGCGAGGTTTTTGTGGTTGATCCAATGCTTGCAACGGGCGGCTCCGCGGTTGCGGCACTTGATGTGCTTATCAACAAAGGCGTGCCTGTTAAAAACATCAAGCTTTTATGCGTGGTTACTTGCCCTGAGGGCGTTAAGCGCGTGCAGGAAGCACATCCGGGCATAGATATATATTCAGCGGCGCATGATTCACATTTGAACGAGCATGGCTACATAGTGCCGGGTCTCGGCGATGCGGGCGACAGATTGTTTGGAACGGAATAATTCACACCTACAATGAATTAAGGAGTGTCCAAGATGGAACTTTTTGTCTATCAACATAATTGGCTTCTTTATATCGCGGCGTTCGCGTGCGCATTCAGCATATGCCTTTTGACGACGCCGTTTGCCAAACGTATGTCGTATAAATTCGGCGCGATTGATTACCCGAAAAAACGCGGCCTGCATAAAGAGCCGATTCCGCGCATGGGTGGGCTTGCGATTGTGCTGGGTTTCGTTTTGACCATGGCTATTTTGGCTCCATTCAAGGAAGAAATTCTTACCATGCAGTTTTTGGGCTTTATCGGCGGCGCTCTGATAATAGTTTTGCTGGGTATGGTTGATGATGTGTATAATTTGGGCGCGAAACTGAAGTTCGGTGTGCAAATACTGGCGGCAGTAGTCGTAGTCGCGACAGGGACGACGATAGACATTGTAACCTGGCCGATTCCTGCTTACTTGGATGCGATTTCGATACCTTTTACAATAGTTTGGATAATAGGCGTGACGAATGCGGTGAACATAATTGACGGCGTGGACGGGCTTGCGGCAGGTGTTTCAAGCATATGTGCAGCGACCATTATGATACTTTGCGTTTTGACCGGCTCGCCTTTGGCGGTTGCTTTGATGGCGGCGCTCGTGGGCAGTTGTTTGGGCTTTTTGCCGCGCAACTTTAATCCGGCAGAGATAATAATGGGCGATACAGGCTCGACTTTTTTGGGCTACGTGCTTGCGGTCAGCTCGATACTCGGCGTGTTTAAATCATATGCGCTTTTGGCGGTTTTGATAGCCGTTTTATGCATAGCACTTCCTATAATGGACACGGCGTTTGCAATGATTCGCAGAGCTATTGCAGGCAAGCCGATAATGGGCGCGGACCGTGGGCATCTTCATCATAGGCTTATCGACCACGGCTTTAGCCAAAAGCAGACTGTTTTGATTCTCTACGCGGTATCGGCAATTTGCGGCACACTGGCAATCCTTATCGCGGTGCAAAACATCTACGCGATAACGGTGGCGGCAGTGTTTTTTATGGTTATGGTTGCAATTTCGTATGTATACAAAAAACGTATTGACGCGGCAAGGGAACAGCCGCCGCAGTAGCTTGCGTTTATAACTTTGAAAATACAAACCTCACGAACTTACATGACATCGTGAGGTTTTTGCGCCATTTAAAATTATTTTACTAAAACCGTAAAATTATTTTACTAAAACCGTAAAATTAACTAGCACAAATGTCAATAATATGGTATAAGATAGAGTGCAGCATTAATTATTGCATGGATTGGAAGCGAAGATATGAATAAAATCAGCCTTAACGACATAAATAAAGCCCATTTTATAGGCATTGGCGGCATAAGCATGAGTGGGCTTGCTCAAACATTGCGCTCCAAAGGGATAGCGGTTAGCGGCTCGGATATTAGCGAGAGCTCGCTCACTTGCCATTTGGAAAGCGAAGGTATCTCGGTCAGTATCGGTCATGACGCAAAAAATGTGCCTATAGACTGTCAGCTTGTGATTTATACGGCGGCTCTTTCTGATGATAATCCGGAGCTTTTGCAGGCGCACGAATATGGCGTGAAAGTTATCGACCGTGCCGAGCTTTTGGGTATGATTATGGATGATTACAAGCGTGCGGTGGGCGTTTCAGGAACGCATGGCAAAACTACCACTACATCTCTGATTTCAGAGCTGTTGCTGGAGGCCAATTACGACCCGACGCTTAATGTGGGCGGTATTTTGGGCAGCATTAATTCAAATTTTCGCATAGGCAAATCACAGTATTTTGTGGCGGAGGCTTGTGAGTATTTCGATAGCTTTTCCAGGTTTTATCCACATATCGGCGTCATTTTGAACATTGACAATGACCATACGGACTATTTTAAGAGCGAAGAACAGCTTAGAAACTCCTTTAAAAAGTTCGCGCTAAACATTCCGGCGGACGGTTTTTTGGTGATTAACACGGCGGTTCATGATTTGAAAAACTTCACATCAACACTTAAATGCGGCGTGATAACCTATGGCAAAGGCGGCGATTATAGTGCGCTAAACATTGAGCATAGCGACGATGGCAAGTCAGGTTTTGATGTGTATCATAAAGGGGAGTTTGTTGCACGCATTTTGCTCAATCTGCCGGGCATCCATAATGTGGAGAATTGCCTTGCGGCTTTTGCGGTTGGCTATACTTTGGGCGTCTCGGTTTCTGCTATGCAAAAGAGTTTTGCGAACTTTTCCGGTGCGAAGCGTCGCTTTGAGGAGAAGGGTTTTTTTAACGGAGCGCAGATAATAGACGATTATGCGCATCATCCAACGGAGATAAATGCTACATTATCTGCGGCAAAAGGATGCAAGCATGAAAAGATTAATACGGCGTTTCAGCCGCATACTTTTAGCCGAACAAAGTCTTTTTTCGACGGATTTGTTGATGCGCTCTCTAAGTCAGATGTGGTGGTTTTGTTGGATATTTATTCGGCTAGAGAAACGGATGATGGTGGGATTCATTCTAAAGATTTGGCAAAAAAAATAGCTGAGTTTGGCACAGAATGTCATTATTTTGACAGCTTTGACGGGGCGGAAGAGTTTTTGAGGGCGAACTGCAAAAAAGGTGACATGGTAATAACTATGGGCGCAGGAGATATATTTAAACTGGGCGAAGATTTGTTAAGCAGGTGATTTTATGGCAGAGATAATGATAGAAGCCGCAAACGACGAGAACTATACGTTTATCTCGAATGATTTTATTGATAATTTCATGCCGCAGGCGAATCCGTCGTTTGTGCTGATTTATATATATCTGCTTCGCAATCGCGCTAATGTTTTGGACACGGCGCATATTGCCGAGTGTTTTTCCATGCTCGAGTCGGATGTTTTTAAGGCTTTGAAATTTTGGGACAAGGCAGGGCTTATTAAATATACTCAAACTGTAGACGGCGGCATAAACATTTCATTTGGTGCTGCCAAGAAAAAGGTGCGCGACAAGAAAGTGTCAAAAATTGATGCCACCAGGGAGATAATGATAAGCTCAAAACCGAAATATAATCCTATTGAGCTTGAAATGTATAAAAATGACTATGCAGAAATTCATGATTTGTTCGAGTTTTGCGAGCATACGCTCGGAAAGACCTTGTCGGATACGGAGCTTAGTACGCTCTATAGCTTCTATGACTGGCTAATGCTTCCTGTTGGGCTTATAAAATATCTGCTGGAATACTGCGCTGAAAAGAACCATAGGCGCATGAAATACATAGAGGCCGTGGCGATTGACTGGGCGGAGAATAATATAAAAACCGTTGAGGAAGCGCAGGGTTACATAAACATTTTTAACAAAGATTATCGCGAGATTATGAGTGCCATGGGACTTTCAGGTAGAAACCCTGCAACGAAAGAGCTGGAGTTCATGGATAAATGGTATAAAGATTGGCAGATGCCTTTGCCGCTTATACTTGAGAGCTGCGCAAAGACGGTTATCAGCGTTGGCAAGGCGCAGTTTGGGTATGCGGATAAGATTTTGGAGAGCTGGTACAATACGGGGGCAAAGACGCTTGATGATGTGAAAGCACTGGAGCTTGCGAGAGAGAAAACTGCCCCTAGCGAGTCAGCTCAAAAGAAGGAAATGCCGACGCGCAAGAACAGGTTCACAAACTATGAGCAGCATGTAAGGAATTATGATGAGATTGATAGGCTTGAGTTTGAGCGGTTGAAGGAAAAGCTAAAATAAAATCAGAAGGAGGCGTCTATCATAAACAGGTCGAATATGATTAACGAAATAATGCGTGAATATGATAGAGATAGAGCGGCCTCGGCGCAGCTTAGCGCGAAAAGAATGGCGGAGGTTTATGAAAAGAACCCTGCCATAAAAGATATAGATGACTCACTTGCAGGCGTTGGAATTAGCATATGCCGAGCGATTCTATCGGGGGCAAAAGAAGCCGATATTAGGAAAATGGCTAAAGAGAACCAGCAAAAACAAAAACTGCGTGCAAAGCTTTTAAAAGATGCAGGCTTTTGTGAAAATTACTTGAAAGATATACATAAATGCGCCAAATGCCTTGACACAGGCTCATTAGAGAGCGGCGAAAAATGCGTTTGCTTTAAACAAAAGCTGATTGCGAAATATTATCAAATGTCTAACCTTGGGCGCGCTATTTCTATGGAGAATTTTGATAATTTCAGCTTTGATTACTACTCGAGCGAAAAAGATGAGAATGTAGGCGTTTCGCCAAGGGAAAAAATGGAAATTGTCCACAAATATGCGAAGAAATTTGTGGAGGACTTTAAAGAAGGCCCCGGCAATTTATTCTTTCATGGGAAAGCAGGGCTTGGAAAGACTTTCTTGTGCAGCTGCATAGCAAAAGATGTACTCGATATGGGGCATACGGTTCTCTATCTTCCGGCGACAAAGCTTTTTAAAGCCGTTGAGGACGCTCGCTTTAACCGCGTAGATAATGAACGCTCAAACGAGCAGATAAACTTTTTCTATACGGCGGAACTTTTGATAATAGATGATTTGGGGACAGAGTTTCCAACAATAACGACACAATCGGCTCTGTTTGATATTGTCAATAGCCGAATACTGGACGAGCGGCCTACGATAATATCGTCAAACCTCTCGCCGAGGGAGCTTGAGGCGCATTGCTCGGACAGGGTAGTGTCGAGGCTCATTGAGCATTATGGATTTGTTCATTTTATTGGCGAGGATATTCGGCATAAAAAGAAGTATTCTTGATTTTGATCTTGAGACTTGGAGAATACCATATAAATTTAAGATATAGGCGGTGGCGTTTTGTTTCAATTAGCGACGGTAACACTTTCTTTCATATTAGTGCCAATACTTGGCAGGTTTAAGGTAGGGCTTTGGGCATCACTTGCTATTACTGCTATGTTGATGGGGCTTGTAAATGGGGTTGGCATCATAGAGCTTGTGGGTATTTTTGGCGGCATATTTACGGCGGAGACGTCGATGAATGCGATACTTACAATCGCGCTTGTAAGCGTTATGGGTGCCATGATGAAAACATATGGTATCTTGGATAAAGGCATTGAGGGGCTTGCCTCGCTTGTTAGCGATAAGAGGTATTTGATTGCGATAATTCCGCTTTTAATTGGCTGCATAGCTGTGCCGGGCGGCGCGATACTTTCGGCTCCGTTCATACTTAACTTAGGCAATGAGCTTGGCATGGATAGGTCGCATAGCGCAGTGTCCAACCTTGTGTTTAGGCATATGCCAATGTTTCTGCTGCCGTATTCGACTTCGATTATAGTAGCGTCGTCTATCACCGGGCTTAGCATTATGACTTTTATTCCGCTCAACGCGGTGTTTATACTTCCGGTTTTCTTCTCGGGCTATTTCATATACATGAGACGCGTGCCTGCGAAAAAGAATGAGGACAAAGTTCCGTTTAAAGTTGGGATAGCGAACTTGCTTAAATATACATCACCGATTTACACATGCGTTATCGTGCATTTAGTTACAGGCGTGCCGTTTTATATCGCAATGCTTTCGAGCCTTTTGATACTTTTTATCATGAGTCCGGATAAAAGGGGATATCCGTTGCTGTTTGTGAAGTCGATTTGCTTGAAAACGGTGTTCTCGGCGGTTGGTGTATTTATGATTCAGGCAGTTGTAAGTAATTTGGACGCGCTTTTGGCAGTCTTTAGCACAATGCTTGAAAGCGGCGCGTTTATGATACTCGCACTCTTCCTGGCGGCAGTGTTCTTCGGTGTTATTACAGGTTTTCACATGGCGTCAATCGGGTTTGTGCTCCCGATGATCATGACGCTTGAGTTGGGGCATGGAGAGTTTTTGTCACTCTTGTATTTTGTATACTGCGCAGCGTATTTTGGCTATTACTTCTCACCGCTCCATATGTGTCAGATTTTCACGAATCAATATATGGATGTAAAAATGTCGAGCCTATACCGCGTTTACATACCGTTTGCGGCGTTTATTCTGGGCTGGCTGGTGGTGTCGTATTTGGCGCTCAGCCAAATTTTGCCTATGATGTTTGGATAAGAAAGGGGAATGTATCATGAAAAAAGAAGCAGTTGAAGTCTTAAGACACAGGAGAAGTATAAGAAAGTACAAAACGGAGCAAGTGAGCAAAGAAGAACTAGACATGGTCTTGGAACTAGGCACATATGCGCCGACCGCAAAGGGTATGCAGTGCCCTGTTATTGTTTCCGTGCAGGACGAAGAGACGGTTAAGTTGTTGTCGGAGCTTAACAAAAGAATATTAGCAAACATAACAGGCAAAGACGTAGAAGAAATTGGCGATCCGTATTTTGGTGCGCCTACAATAGTTCTTGTATTTGCGCCTAAGACAGCGAATATGTATATCGAGGACGGAAGCGCGGTTATGAGCCAGCTTCTGCTTGCGGCGTATGCGGTCGGGCTTGGGTCATGTTGGATAAATAGAGAGAAGCAGATGTTCGAGCTGCCTGAAGGCAAAGAGCTTATGAAAAAGTGGGGCTTGAGCGAGGAATATGTCGGAATCGGCGGCGTGTCGCTGGGTTATACTGATTGCGAGCATCCGGAGGCTAAGGAGCGCAAGGATGGATATGTGATTCGGGTGTAGGGTGAGGTTGGAAGTGATATCTGTATGCGCATACCACTTGACAGTGTGCAGACGTCAGTGATATAATTGCAACATAAAGAGCAATCGCAAAGCGGTTGGCTCAAGAATGATTATTAGAAAATAACCGCTACCTTAGCCGGAGGGCGGTTATTTTCTATTGTTAGAAAATTTGTCTGCTATGTATATCATCAATTTTATCAAGGTCACGACAAAAGTCATGGATAAAAATATAATCATAACTACATCCGCTACAGACATGCTATCACCTCCCAATTTGCGACGTGATAGCCAAACCGCCTTGCTTTTTGATTGCCCTATTCTAATTATAGCAAAAAGCTAGAGTGCTTGCAATACAGAAGAGGGTGAGCGTTTAGCATTATCGTTATGAATGTAGCCTGTCAAGTGTTTTGGTTGACAAATATGTTGCATCTATGCTACACTTACATCATAAAGAGCAATCGCAAAGCGGTTGGCTTATATGTGATTATTTAGAAAATAACCGTCATCGGCCAAGATAAGCGGTTATTTTCTTTTGGAAAATGTCTCTACTATGTATATAATAAGATTAACGAGTCCGATTATAAAACCCATGGACAAGAAAATAATTACTACAATCTCATATGTAGTTATGGCCATCACCCTCTCTTTGTTGAGACGTGAAACGGCCAACCGCTCTGCTTTTTGATTGCCCTATTCTAATTATAGCACATAAAAGAAACACATTCAATATTGGAGAAATGTGAATTTGCGAGCAATTTAACAGAACTCAAAAATCTCACGACTATAAACCACCTTCCCGGGCAAAATAACCCCACGGAGGTGGTTTTTTGAAGAAAATAACAATGAATATAGACGGAAAGTTAAACAACAAAAAAGCGATGGAGATTCGTATGTCTTTGAACGACTTAGCAGGTGTTGTTTCGTCGGATGTGGCGGTTTTGGAAGCGCGCGCATATGCGTATGCTAGAGATGGCTTTGATGTTGGGACTGTCATGAGTGGGGTAGCAAAAGCGGGAGTTAGCGCTGAGATTGTTCGTGAGGAATATGTTGGAGAAAGAGAAGAGGATTATTTAATATAATCAAAAAAGGCGCAGCTAAAATAGTTACGCCTCACTTACTTACAAACAACTCACATAAATCTGCCGAATCTCATCCACGCTAAGCTCAATCGGGTTATTTTTAAGCAGCCGTTGTTGGTTCTTATCAACCGATTCGGCCATTTCGGCGCATTTTTGTTCATCAACACCGAGTTCTGATAAAGGCTGTCTCACTAGCACTCTGTCTAGCAGCGTAAATAGTTCGCCCCAAACATCATCCGGCGCGCCCAGAGCGTCTTTGAACACGTCTTCAAGAACGGATAAGTCAGCACCTTTTTTCATGTATGCGCGGAACACTTCGCCGAATACTAAGTAGTTTGCCTTGCCGTGCGGCACGTGATATATCGCGCCGAGTGGATAGGCGAGCGCGTGAACTGCCGCGCAGCCCGCATTTCCAAAGGCTATGCCTGCCATGGTACTTGCGCTTAGAAATGGCAACATGTCTTTAGGAAGCTTGCCGCTGATACCCATCTGTTTATAGCCACTAAGTATCATCTCGATCGCCGAGCGGCCCATCGCGCGTACGAAATCGTTGCTTCTTGGTGAAATGTATGATTCAACTGCGTGGATTAAAGCGTCTATCGAGCTGGTTGCGAAAACGTCGTATGGCAAAGTATCCAAAAGCGATGGGATGAGAACCGCTTCATCCGGGAACAGAGCAGGAATGGCAAGACCTAGCTTTGTACCTTTTTTCTCAAACCCGACGATAGAGATACATGTGACCTCGCTGCCTGTCCCACAAGTAGTTGGAATGGCGATAAAGCCGCGCTTTCTTTCGAGCGAAGCGCCTTTTGCGAATATTTCTTCGCAATTGTAGCCATCCTCAAACACGAACAGTTTGGCAATGTCGAGCACTGTTCCGCCGCCGATTGCGATAATGCGGTTATAGTTTTTGCCATTGATACCCGTGAGCATTGCATCAACCATCTCGTCGGTCGGCTCGCCGCTTCCGTAATGCTCTTGATAAAGGCAGTCGCATGGAGCTTTCGCGCCTTTTAGCAAAAATTCGTTTGTAACTATCAAGTCGTTTTGCCCGACGTTCCAATCTTTATAGAACGTGACGAGGCTTTCAGAGCTTGCGATAGTAGTTTTAAGCGTGAAGTTCATAAAAATTGCACCTCCTGCAATTATTCATGATGCGAATTGTTCCTTGCATGAATTATTCATCAAATGGGGAGATATACTTAAAGTCGCCGAGCGTTTTTTCAAACTCTGCACGGGCTTCTTTGAGCTTCCCGGGGTCATGGAGCAGGTCGTAAATCGTTCCTGCCATAGTTTTTGCGGCGAAAAGCATGGCCTTATGCCCGATTGAGTGGGCGGAGCAAGCGCATGATGTCCAGGTATGCGCGGCTGAGCCTACCGGCCAAGCTGCGGCAGTGATTTGCGCGAAGGGTGTGATATAGCTCACATCACCGCTGTCAATTGAGCCAGCCATTATTTTGTCGCGATCGTTTGTGCGCACAATTTCGTCACACAAATCCATTTCAAGCACATGTTCAGGTGCGAAATAGACCTCCATAACTTTATCGCTGTCTTCTCTTGGAATGTTAGCCTTTATTTCGCGCGCAAAAGCAAAGTCGGCATCGTCAAACTTAGGTGGGCCTACTTCCTCCATGTTTGCGTGCATGATGTAGCTCAGGGTTTTGTTGGAAACGATATCATAACAGCCGGCCAAAAGCTCGTGGCTCATGGTCGTCTCGGTCATGATGGACGCGCCTAAAGCTACCTTCATGAGGCGTTCAGTGATTTCTTTAACGTGCTTACGCTTAGGCGCGCGAACAAAGTACCAAACTTCAGCATCTGCAGGAACGGTGTTTGGAGCTTGGCCGCCGTTTGTGATGCAATAATGGATACGTGCTTTTTCGATAACATGTTCGCGCAAGAAGTTTGCGCCGACATTCATCAGCTCAACCGCGTCCAAGGCGCATCTGCCGGTATGAGGAGCTGCCGCTGCATGCGCAGGCACACCTTTGAAACGGAACTTAATCGAGTTGACGGCTAAGAAACTGCAACCCCAAACAGCGTTCATTTGTGCAGCGTGCCAAGAGATGGCAGCGTCCAAATCGTCGAACGCCTTTTCCTTGGCCATAAGCACTTTGCCGGATAGCGTCTCTTCCGCCGGGCAGCCGTAGTAGCGAATAGTGCCGGGGATATTGTCTTTTTCCATAACTTCTTTAAGTGCGATTGCCGCACCGACGCATCCTACACCCAGCAAGTTATGACCGCAGCCATGGCCTGCATCCTCGTTGTCGTCTCTGGCCTCGCGAGTGGCAGATACTTTTTGTGAGAGGCCGCCGAGAGCGTCATATTCGCCCAAAAGGCCAATTATAGGTTTGCCTGAGCCGAACTCAGCGATAAATGCCGTCGGCACATTAGGCACATCTTTTATCACGAAGCCGCGAGCTTGCAGAAACTCGCGCTGTAGTTTAGCAGACCGTTGTTCTTGCATAGCAATTTCGGCATATTCCCAAATCGTGTCAGACATTTGGGTTAGGTCTTGTTGGTTTTGGTCTATTATTTCGTATAGATTTGGTTTTGGCATGGGTTCCTCCTAAAAACAGGGCGACCCTCGTAAGGGTCGCCCCTAAATGGGTACGGACAAAGATAGTGCGGACACGAGTTATTGCAGCCGCCTTTTCAGCTGATTTTCTGCCACTCTTCGTATATAAAATCCTTACGTGCCTACTGGCACGCGGCGGATTTCATATACTCGATTGACAAAAGCCACACTACCTAAACACTAATCTAAAATCTTACCATAAAGCGACCACCAGTCGCCCGGGCGAATCATAGGAACGCTCCAGCCGCCGATTACGACGCCTCTGTAAGGGGCTTTAAGCTCCTCGATCACGTTGCCAAAAATATCTTGCATGAAGTAGAGAACTTCGCCCTCTTCTACGATTTCGTTAGGACGCTTAACCATTGTTGACATACCGCCGTTGTAGCAGTGGAAGTAGTTAAGCTCGATATCCATCAT
>Ga0131853_10016256_pt1 | contig 13585 bp, 4 predicted proteins | sample TergutLab28metaG_FD_92764 | JGI IMG/M metagenome (GOLD analysis project Ga0131853, IMG submission 92764) | Labiotermes labralis P1 segment gut microbial communities from Petit-Saut dam, French Guiana - Lab288 P1 (version 2) (version 2) | ecosystem: Host-associated > Arthropoda: Insects >... | reverse complement strand
GTTTTCTCATAACAAAAATTCTCATCCTCCTTGGGAGAAAATATGAACAGATAATAAAAAAACCTTTCGGGGTGGGGGGGGGGATTTGAGTTAATCCTTCTACCTGTACAGGTTTCGTATTTGCGTGTCCTATGGTTTTATTATAATAAGTTTTTGTAATCCTGTAGTACACTACGAAGCGCCCTGTATATTCCAAACAGCCACATATTCTGGTGAGGTCAAGTACCTGTTTTAATAAAAAAAAAACGGAAAAGGATTCACGCGCTTTTACCTTAGAACTCCAGAAAGAGGGCTTATATGCCCTGTTAGGTAAAGGTAAATGAGTCCCATTAGAGTCCTGAGGTGCGCAGAGCGTTCCAGGAAGTTAAGGTTCCCACATTACATGACAACGGCCCAGGATGGTGGTAAGGATGTCAGCCTTTCGCACCGGCCACTTTTACCCCCAGGAAATGCTCCTGGTACTAATTTCTGTTAGAGTCTGAATCGACCCCAGGGTCATAGTGCGATCGGAAGGATTATGTCAATGAAAAATTCAAATGACACTACCTGGGATCGAAACAGCGGCCTTCCGATTTGTAGCACAGCACCTTAACCACTGTGCTAGTTACAAACAATGGAAAATTCACCACAGACAAAACGTGAAAATCAAAACAAAGATTATTCTACATGCGCAGTCAGTAGATAATATTAAAAACGAATATTTCACCTCATACCTCTAATAGATTAATTTTAACTGGATCTATATATTACAGTTTCTATAATTTTTATCAGTTTTGATAGGATGAAGCAATGTAAAATTGATAACACATCTTCAAAAACTTCCAAAGATGAAACAGAAACGCAAAATGCCTGGCTAATAGTGACTAATATTTAATGTCTTATGTTTTGTCTCAGTTTGCACAGTTAGGTATCTAATACTCTGGAGGAGTACAAAGTTTTAAAATATTTAGTAAAAAAAAGTCTGAACTTGTACCTTTTACAACTTTGTGTTGGCCGCCATGTTTTTTTAAATGTAAAAAGTAAATTGACATAACTGTCTGATGGGGGGGGAGGAGGGGGCGGGGAGGGTGAACACTGCCATTTTATTAAAATTGTTAATTTTGTATTTTTGAAGGACCTACAGATTGTTCTCTGTGGGCCCGGTAGCCCAGTCGGTATAGCGACTGAACTACTGGCTGGACGGCCCGGGAATCGAATACCGGTGGAGAAGAGATTTTCCGCCCGTCCAGACCGGCCCTGGGGCCCACCCAGCCACCTGTACAATGGGTACCGGGTCTTTCCCCGGGGGTAAAGTGCGGCCGGGGCGTGCTGCTGACCACTCACCCCCTTCTAGTGCCGCGGTCATGGAACAGTAGAGCTATACCTCTACCCACCGTCTGGGCAACACCGGGACTGTAACGGGATCACTTTACCTGTTTATTGTCTTCTAAAATCCTTTATCGACAATTTGAATGCAGTCATCCCGTTGTGTATCTATATATTCACTTTATTACTATATATTGCCGTCAACACAACTATAATAGAATATAATACTAATGCAACATGTTTCGACTTACAATAGTCATCTTCAGGCTACGCTAAAAACCTGTAAAGCAATGACGGTTCTTAGCTTAGCCTGAAGATGACTACTGTAATTCGAAACATGTTGCATTAGTATTATATTCTATTATAGTTGTGTTGATGGCAATATATAGTAATAAAGATAACATTTATTGACAGTTTTAGCAATGACTGTACTTATGTAACAAATAACTTTGTGGGTTCAATGCACAAATTACTTCCATGGCGTCGACAAATGAACGAACGATCCGTGACATATACTGAAGAATTTATTTCTTTTCAATTTCCTACCATCACACACTGCGTAAAAAAAACCCCATATCAGACCACGTTATGTTCGGTTCACTTCGGAAACGCTAACCTTACAGCGGGCCTTCAACCTTTCGTTTCGTTGCTTGTAAGGTGATCTGCTCCTTATGCCAGTGTTTCTCAACCAACGGGCCGCGGTCCTGTACCGGTCCCTGGCATCAATTATACGGGGCCGCGAGAGGTTCTCCTGGAATTTGTCATTTGATTTTTCTAAGCAATTTTCATGAATAAATGTTTTATAGTGGAAATATTCTGAGGAGAAAAATATTCGTGAATGTGTCGAAAAACTTAGACTCAGATGTTGGCCTGAGGAAACTACGATATGCTACAAGATTTCATTAGTCCAGTGATTGATAACTAATTTAAATGTAATTTTATATTTTTCAACATGCCACACCGTACACATAAGTGTACTAATGCTCTTTATGATTATGCCATAATTAATTATTAATACTTATGTTAGTTTAATGTATGGACTTAAAAAAATGGAAAGGTATTTACGAGTAAATTTGTTGGGACCGGGCCCTCGTCTTATGAAAAAAGAAATTACCGGGCCGCGGTCTTACGGATGTTGAGAAACACTGCCTTATGCAACCCTTCATTACGAACCTGTGTTCACTCTTTATAATTCCATACAATAACATTCGGCCTGAACTAGAGACTATGTACTACAACCTAACAATTCAGCATAGTGTCTTCAGCAACAGACTCTACGTACCCTACTGTGATGTCAAAGTAAGGTAGGACAGTGTTGTTACTGTGACCTTCACTGAGGTATACTTGAGGTCAGACGTATAGCGCCACCCATTCCTAAGCTTGGAACTAGGTTGTGGAGAACGGTGAGCTTCACACCCCAGCCGATTCGTGCCCCAGAGAAAGAGTCTCATGTAGAGGCCAGTTGAAATGTAATGGTACACGCGCAGAAATTAGATTTCGTCTTTCGGCGAAACGGACAAGTCCATTTAAATCGGCAGGGGGCGTCAGTTCAGTGGACTACTGGCAGCCGAGGTGTGCGCATCAGCGGTAGTAATGCTGGATACACCATGTTCCGAGGCAGTGTGAAGGATACTGGCTACCCACTGCATTCACCAGTTTCTCTTTCACTTCCCATTCCGTGCGTCACCGTGTGCCATCATATTTCAACTGGACTCTACCTACTGAGCAAGATGCCGGCTGGGCCTCACACCGAGCTCGGATAATTCTGTCGCCCTACCGGGAATTCAACCCGGATTCACCGGGTGTCCAGTTTGTAGCTTACAGAATGTACAAGGTGGGTCAGAATTAGGTATATACTATATAGTTAATTACTGTATACCTACTTTTGGCCCACCCTGTACATAATTGCACAGTCTAACAAATTTTTATTAAGTAATTACAATTAAAAGACAAATCTTTTTAACAACAACATGTTTCGGCTCATCTTAAACGTGTTATATACAATTAACAATGCTTCATAGAGCTCAGCATGAAGATGGCTCTATAAGAGGAGCCGAAACATGTTGCTGTTAAAAAAGATTTAATTATCTTTTAATTGTAATTACTTAATAAAAAGTTGTGTTAGACTGTGCAATAATATATATATATCGCACTATGGACCTGGGGTCGACTCAGCCTCGAACTGAAATGAGTACCATGAGCATTTCCTGGGGTAAAGGCGGTCCTACCACCATCCTGTGTCCTTGTCATGAAATCTGGGAACCTTAATTCCTGGAACCCTCTGGGACACTCTAGGCCTGTATCGGGACTGCTTTAGCTTTACGTATGTGTATATATATATATATATATATATATATTCTATTGAATACAGTATCCAGTGGTAAGGACAGAAACCATCTTTGAAGTACACTGTCGTCTAGCTTTACTGCGACATATTGCGGCATGTAATAAACAAACCATCACCAAGTGAATTAGACACACAAAATAAAAACTATTGTCTACACCCCATTAAAGCATATTCGTTGTATACCGTCAGGATGTGACGTCATGACTCTGCGGAAGTTTAATAACCCTCAGTAATTGAACCATAAGAAAATTATTACAGGAAACAAAGATATTAATTCAGCCTACAACTGCGGTCTAAATGGGATCTTCGCTCTTCTGGGATGTTAGTCAGCGTTGAATTGCAGTTAACGACTTTTCGGGGAAAAAATATCGGTTCCATCTTCTTCAAGGGTCCAGCAGTGTAAGAAGAACCTTACAGTTGAGACCGAACGGCGGTCGCGCAACGTCGGCAAATAAGTAACAATCAACACTGTGAAACATCCCGGAAGAGCGAATATCTCCAAAACTTCTGGTGTTTAAAATTTACGGAGACTGATGGTTTAAAATGTCGATTTCCGGTGTTTCCAAGTGAAAGGAAAGATTCTCCAATGTATAGTTTGGGCTAAAGGCCTTACAAGGTGACAGTAAGAGCGATATACTGAAATGGCATACGGACAATAGGCTGACTGGCAGTAGAGTGTTCCAGTATGAGAGACGTATCAGAAGATGGGGGCTACCAGAATTCATAAGAAGCACTACAACGGGATAAATATCGTAAATCAAGTAGTGGTAAGACACCTCCAAAATCTTAAATCTTTTATATTTCCAACTAATGCACAAAAATTATTATAACAATATTATAAAAAGTTAATATCATTTAAAATTATAATAGTTGCTCCAACATGTTTCGGTTTACATAAACCATCATCAGGGAAGCTCTCAGCCTGTGCTTCGACAAAGTTACAATTTTGATATCGGGTACATATCGTTATTTGAAGTTATCGATATTGTGGCTGCATATTTTGTTCGGTCCTGTTATGCGTGTGGATTGTGCACTGCACAGTGCACAATCCAATATTATAATAATTTTTGTGCATTAGTTAGACAAATAGAGGACTTAACACTATCAACATGCACAGTGCAACTAAGAAGACCTCCAACATATCTTAACGTGAAAGAACAAAGGCTAAAACATTGTATTCTTCGTAGTCGTTCTGTATGAAAACAGACGGTGTCTATTGTATTTGCTGCTGAGATCATCCATAATTGAATTTGAATAGAAAACTTGGGTTCAGTACAAAATTTCTGAAAGGCTGTAGCATGAATTTAGGAAAACAAGACGAAGTAAGTTCCCGTTCCAAGGCCATATGCTTTGAGGTAATGAATGTGGCGTAGTAATACAGCCTTATTGTTTATATGTGCATGTTGCAAAACAATGCGCATAGCATAAATACATTCAGAGAGGCGGATCATTGGGTAATGCGCTATCCCTAACCCGCAGAGTAAACGCCATGTTATTTTTTATGTTCAGGTGACCGTGCATCGTGATATATTCTTATAATAAAACAAACTAGATGCACTAATTTCTCAAATTTATTTTTGGAATAAAACTATACATGTTTCGGACAGTTCCTGTGTCCATCATGAGGAGTTTTTCACTGTACACATAGCAATGGTATATGTTATACAGGTTTGCTGACAGCTTGAGGGCAGAGATCAGGACGGAACTCGCAAACTGTCAGCAAAACTGTGTAACATATCCCGTTGTTATGTGTACAGTGAAAAACTCCTCATGATGGACAGAGGAACTGTCCGTAATATGTAGAGTTTTATACCAAAAGTAAATTTGAGAAATTAGTGCATCTAGTTGTTTTTGTTATAAGAATATAACCTCCATGTACTGAGGTATCTGGTTCTTTATACCGTAAAGCCTGGTCTCTGTTCTTGGCGTATTCTCCAGTCACTCCACCGAACATCATAATTTCGTCTGTCCTTTGTTCTTTGTTGCTCCGATAAAAATCAAATTGGCTAGCTTAGAAAATAAAAACTTGTGTTGTTTCATATCCCACAGCAAATGACGTTAAAATACTGGATATGATTTTGACCCCCCACATTTGGGCCGTCAACCATTAGCCTTAACAAGGACTGGTTTATTTATTTTTACGCTTTCAGAGTTATTCCAAAGAAAATAGCCGCTCGGCTAGTCTATCAGAACGCATACACAAGTGAAAGTTACATCCAACATACTTCACTAGCTTAGGTATATAAATTGGCTACTTCAACGCGTTTACGCTAATGTCTGCAGCCATAATCAGGAACTATACAGGGCTTTTCATAATGCACTCCGGGATTACAAAAATTTATTACAGGAAAACCAGAAGACACGTGTTTACAAAACCTGTACAGATAGAAGGAACAACTCAATTTTTTTCCCACGCAATAAGTTGTTTTCATCGCAGTTCACATTTCTGCCGATAGGCGGTGCGAGTGTATGTAGTGAAAAAATGGCTGCTCCGGGGGACAAGTCTTTTGTGTGTTGGAATATCACACGAGTAAGTCTGTGGTTACTGTGCAACATGCATTTCGTGCAAAGTACGCAAAGGACCATTGCCACATGACCTCGCTGACCTAAAGTCACGGATCATTGCAGTAGTGAAGAATATCGATGCAATCATGTTGACGCGTGTGTGGCAAGAACTTGAATATCGTATCGATGTGTGCCGTGTCACCCGTGGTGCACACATCGGACATCTCTAGTTGTTAAAAAAAAATTCAATTTTCCTGTGGCTGTGAACAATTCCATTAAGGTACGTGATTTGGTTTTCTTGTTATAAATGTTCGTAATCACGGAGAATATTATGAAATGCCCTGTGTAACACGCAAATGTCATGTAAATTTAACATCGTCTTTGGTAAATGATGAAAAGTGTTGCAGGTTAAATTACTATTAATCCTACATATAAGTATGGACAGTAAAGTTCAACCTATAGCAGGCCACGAAGGACCAGAGGTGGAGCACAGGTACAGCTCTACTCTTTGTTTAACCTCGGCTCTAGACGGAAGTGGGTGGTCAACACCACGCCCCGGAGGCTTTACCCCCGAGAAAGACCCGGTACCCATTGTATAGAAGGGTGGGTGGGCCCCAGAGCCGGTCTGGACAGGTACAGAAAATCTCGGCCCCACCGGCATTCGATCCCAGGACCGTGCAACTCATAGTAAGTCGCTCTACCGACAGCGCCATCCTGGCCCACGTAAGTACGGACAGTTACGTATAAAATTATTCACGTCTCAATTAACAGAGTCGTATATAATTTAGTAATTATTACAGGGTGATTCAAAACGATGGACTCAAATTCGTACGCCTATATTTCCGGAACTAAACATGGAATGTGAATTATCTACATAACATTTGAAAGAGAATATCCTACGTTTTCAAATAACACAGATAGAGCGCTCGCCTAATGCACAGTCGTGCAGTAGCGTCAGTTGGGAGCAAAATGGCTACTATGTAACACACTATTTTCGCGTTTATCAGAGGAGAACTTGAGACGAATTCAAGAGAGTTTTGAGTGTAGACCACGCAAGTCAACCCGTACAGCGAGCAGAGAACTTACCGCAACCAACTGTCTGGCGTGTGTTCAGGCGCCGTTTATTGTTCTATTGACTCCTTTTTTTTAATCACCCTGTATAATAATGTTGTCATTAACGTAAGTGATATTTTTCCTTCACATCAATCACAGGATAACTTGTCCATTAGAGAGACCCAAAAAGTGTCACTTGGCCTCTTAATATAATAGATTTATGGGAAAATGACTGCATTGAAATCAAGGACTACGTCATTATGCCTCACGCTAATGGAAGACGCATCCTCTGAAACGTCGACACGCTTCCATCAGAATACAAGGCGTCACATATATAACATATAAATAAGGTAAAGTAAACCCGTTAGAGGCCCGGTGTGGCCCAGAGGGTGGGTAGAGTTATAACTCTACTCTTCCATGACCGCGGCACTAGAAGGGGGTGAGTGGTCAGCAGCACGTCCCGGCCGCACTTTACGTCCAGGAAAGACCCGGTACCCATTTTACAAGGGGCTGGTTGGGCCCCAGGGCCGGTCTGGACTAGCGGAAAATCTCGCCCCCACCGGGATTCGATCCCGGACCGTACAGCCCGTAGTCAGTCGCTATACCGACTGAGCCACCCGGCCCACATAAATAAAATAGCGTGAATCATAAAATAGGATGTATGTATCTAAAATTCGACGAGATCTGGTTGTCGTGCAGTTTCCCAACAGTATACATTGGTAGTCTGAAACCTGTAAATATAACATGGAAACACGACGGTGGCGGTTTAAAATAGAATCATATCATGGAAAATGTAACAATATTACTTATACAAACACGGATCTTTACATATCATGTGCAACGTTCTGTTGCGAGGACCACCTTACTTACTTACTCCATGGTGCAGAGTCTTTCTTGAGAAGCTAACTGGTTTTGCAGCTAGTCAAGAAATTCCCCGCATTTTACGGAACCCGAAGGTTCATTACCGCACTCACAAGCGTCCGCCACCTGTCTCTATCCTGGGCCAACCCAATGCAGTACATATACCCACATCCTACCTCCTGGAGATCCATCCTAATATTATCAACCCATCTACGCCTAGGTCTCCCCAGTGGTCTCCTTCCTCCGGTTTCCCCACCAAGACCCTATACACTTCCCTCTCCTCACCCATACGCGCCACATGCCCAGCCCATCTCATTCTTCTCCATTTTATCACCAGCACAATATTGGGTGAGGAGTACAAATCATTTAGCTCCTCGTTATGCAATCTCCTCCATTCCCCCGTTACCTCATCACTCCTCGGTCCAAATATTCTCCTCAACACCATGTTCTCAAACACCCTCAGCTTCCTTTACTCCCACAATGTCAGCGACCAAGTTTCACACCCATATAAAACAACCGGCAAAATTATAGCTCTATATATATTGATCTATACATTTTTGGGTAGCAACCTGGAAGACAAAAGATTCTGCACGGAATGATAGCAAGCATTTCCTGACCTCAGTCTGCCAGGACCACCTACAGATCATCAAATGTTTCAGAAAAATCATTGTTTTTGTCAACGAAATTGTTTTCCTTTCTTGACTCTGCTTTATGTGTGTTATAATCCAGAGGCGTACCTAGGGGGGGTTTTGGGGGTGTTGAAATCCCACTCCCCTCCCCTTCCCCTCTCGAAATTCCGAAGGCCCTTCTAAATCGTGCCAAACTCAACCCGATTGTGAAAACTGTTTTAAAAATGCTGAATTTAGGACGCTAACACACCAAGATGCTCGGAAAAGCAGTAAAATTCTAAAACTACCGCCGGTTCGCAATTGTTTTACATTAAGAATCATAAGAATGTTTTAAATTAAGTGTCATAAGAAAATTTTACTGTACGAAAAGAAATTTCTTGTACCAAATTACAACTCTCTCCAGAACCCCTTACTAGGGGGCTACCGCCCCCAGATCGCCGTTCTCTCTGTCCTCAACTGGATTTGTTGAACCCCACACTCCACCCGAACAAAATTCCTGGGTAAGCCACTGGTATAATCAATTCCTTATCTTCGTTGCTTGGTGTTGGTTTCAGCCTTAGATTTCTACATGTTTATAGCGCTCGCCTGATACCTGCTAAGTGCTGTCCACAAGCACTCTAATAAAGCAATAATAATAATTCTGTTGATTAGCCTACTACATCAACAGCCATTTGCCAACAACACAAACAACATCACACATTACCGCATGTATCAAACGACAACAAGCAGGACGCATACGAAACAAACGCAAAATACAAACAAAACAGTATAGGTCACCTTATAACATAAACCTAAAGATAATAACAAAACCGAATACATATATTTTTCTTCTCCAGTTAACAAAATCAGTAAAGCCTGAATTACCGCAATGACAAAATTATTGGTTTCCAGAAGAGAATATATACAAGGGGTGCTGATATGTCCTTAGCCCTACCAGGAAGGAAACAAGCTAATATTTCTGACAGAATGGCGTGAATTTCCTTCGTCGTCTTGTCTTGCAGGAAAAAGAAATTTGATGACAGCTCGCGTCTCGAGGTTGTTGAAATCGCTCGCGGCTCTGAGATGCTTCCGAGCTTCTTTCCTTCCTAGTCGTGCTAAGGACTTATCAGCACCCCCGGTTATGGACACCTTATGACATAAACCTAAAGTTAATATCAAAACCGAGCATGATATTTTTCTTCTGCAGATATTCAAATCACTAAAGATTGAATTACCGCAATGGCAAAACTTTATGTTTGTTTGTTTGTTTCCAGAAATGAATATAGTTGACAGAACGTAAAGGATTCAATAATAAAGGTAAAGTGATCCCGTTACAGGCCCGGTGTGGTCCTGAGGGTGGGTAGAGGTATAGCTCTACTCTTCCATGACCGCGGCACTAGAAGGGGGTGAGTGGTCAGCAGCATATACCGGCCGCTCTTCACCCCCGTGAAAGACCAGGTACCCATTTTACAGGAGGCTGGGTGGGCCCCAGGGCCGGTCTGGACAGGTGCGGAAAGTCTCGCACCCCACCGGTATTCCATCCCTGGACCGTCCAGCCCGTAGCCAGTCGCTCTACCGACTACATTACCCGGCCCACAAGATAAATGGTGAATGAAAATTATTTGAAAATCAGCTCCTATGTTGACTTCTTAAGTATTACTGATTCAAGGTTTAAGTTTATTCGCATTCAAGCAAAAAGTCAAGCTTTATAATGACCCGTCGAAATGTTCTTAGATGAAAGACAGCAGAATTTTCGAATTAACCTTCATTCATGAGATCTCCCCTTTTGAGTATCAGATCAAATGTATATTTTTATATATGCATGTATTCAATATTCCGTCACACACAACACAATTATGCTTCTAACCCAACCTAACCTAACCTAACCTAACCATTTTCGGCCTAATTCCGGTCCATCATCAGACCTAGACACGTAAGAACGTTTATCTTGAGTCCTCTCTCAACCTGTGCACCGGACGGCCACCTATAGGTGTGATGATACCAGAGGCTGTGTAATGCAATTTTGACCTCCTGATGATGAGCACATGGTGCTCGAAACATGTAGAGGCATGAAATAAACTTATTTTAAAACAAACATTTTGTGCATCAAGTTGGTTAATTACTGAGATAAATATACCGAAATGCACGGCCAACAATACATGAAAAAAATGTAAGAACGTGTGACAGAATTGTACATCTGTACATCTGTACATCTGTACATCTGTCCACACAGCTTTGGGTCAGAGACCGCTTCCTTTACGTCAGCAGGAAAATTGGTATAAATTGCAAACGGTGATCAAAACCAACGTGAAACTAGATTAAAAATATACGAAGTATATAGAAACTGTACGTTAAAATCGAAGAATATTAATAAAATTTAAAATTGCAGTTTTAAAAGTTGTTGTATCTTTGTTCTTGTAAAAGATCTGTTAATGGTTCAAAGTTAGGGGTGAAACCAGTTGTCTGTAAAGCAAACTTTGAAGCAGTTGTGAGCAAAAGATATTGAATAAATTTATACTAGTTTAACGTATTTCACCTTAGAACAGACCAACAAGGCCCAAACGGGTAGTAGATATATAGCTTTACACTTTCCTTAACCTCGGCGCTGGATGGGGGTGGATGGCAAACGCCACGCCCCGGCCGCTTTACGCCCGGGAAAGACCCGGAACCCATAGTATAGGAGGCTGGGTGGGCCCCAGGGCCAGTCTGGACGAGTGTGGAATATCTCGCCCCTCCACTGGGATTCGATCCCCGGACCATCCAGGCCGTAGCAAGTTGCTATACCGACTGAGCTATCCCGGCTCATATACTAATTTAGTATTAAGCATGAAATGGACTCTTCAGCTGGCTAAATTCGTCTTCAGAGCCCATCCGTTAAACACTTTTTGTATACCTCAACTAGTATGTCGAAGCCTAAGTCAGCGGTACTTAATTCCGGTCCCATGAAACTGTATTAAATTCAGCATCATTTAACAAGCATCATGTAGGTAGGAATTTTGCGTTGCATAAGCACAGTGGTATCACATTTTGAATGTAATAGGACTGAGCGAACGTACTTGGTTGTAACGGGATTGTTGGGACTTTATTTAACCTTGTATGGAGGACATTTAGCGACATTTGGTAACAAACCGAGATTCATTTATACTGTACCCCATTAATGACACGTGGGCCCGGTAGCTCAGTCGGTATAGCGAGTGACTACGGGCTGGACGGTCCGGGGATGGAATCCCGGCGGGAGCGAGATTTTCCCCACCTGTCCAGACCGGCGCTGGGGCCCACCCAGCCTCCTGTACAATGGGTACCGAGTCTTTCGCAGGGGTAACGAGCGGCCGAAGCGTGACGCTGACCCCTCACCCTCTTCTAGTGCCGTGGTCAAGAAAGAGTATATCTATACCTCTACTCCCTCTAATGGGCCGTACGGCCTCTACAGAGCCTCAGTGCCTGTACATGGGTGCACTTTACCTTACGACATTGTAGATGGCAATAAATTTTGCGCGCTCATGTTTAAGGCACATCACACAATCCGTTTTGAACAAATGAAAGGGGTGCTGATAAGTCTTTAGCCCGACCAGGAAGGAAACCAGCTAATGTTTCTGTCAGAACGGCGTGAATTTCTCTCGGCGCCTTGCCTTGAGGGGGTGGGGTGTCTTAATGACAGCTCGCGTCTCGATATTGTTGAAATCGCGCGCGTCTCTGACATGCTTCCGAGCTTGTTTCCTTCCTGGCCGGGCTAAGGACTTATCAGCACCACTGTATATCATGTATAGTAGTAAGTTTTATATTTCACATCATATCGTATCGTAAAATGGTCGTGAAGCTGTAAACTTTTGTAGAGAAAGAATATGTTAAAGAGGGCAAATTTTCCATATAACGAACCAATTTCGAAGCATAGCGGTAACCAAAAGTAACATCAGGTTTAACCTTCAAAAATTCTACGTCTTGCTCACACAACATATACGTGCTTTGTATGGATACCAGAACAAACAGCAAATTTTGTCTTATGCAAACAATAACAGAATGATTTCATAACCTAGATGGAGAGTGTTCACTGCGCGGTACGGACAGAGACCTTATATAAAGCAGACAGGTTTGGTAACTGAAGAATAAAAACCAAATAAATGCCACTTGATAATTTATTGTACTTCTTATAGGATCAACATGTTTCGGTCACTACTATGCCTATCATCAGGAGCTCGCGACTATGATATTGATTACCACATTGGTCGATTCCTTCTTAGTTTGCTGTAGGTTGGAGGTTAGGTGCGGTCAGGTTGGAGTAGTGTCCGGGCTGCAAGCTATGTCGTGCTTTAGCCTGCAGCCCAGACATGATTCCAACCTAACCTCACCTAACCTCCAATCTACAGCAAACCAAGAATGACACGACCAATGTGGTAATCAACAGTATAGTCGCGAGCTCCTGATGATGGGCATAGTAATGCCCGAAACATGTTGAGCCTATAAGAAGTAAAATAAAAGTAAAAAGTGGCATCTAGTTGGTTTTTATTCTTCAGTTATCACAACACAATGATGCACGGTCCAACAGACATCAGATACGTTTGGTATATAAAGGGTTAAGTAACTAACCTTACTGCGTGTTTGGGTTCAAGCAGAAAGAATGTCGTCTATCGAGTGCTCTAAAGGAAGGAACAGTGACTTTAGTGCATATTTTGGAAAAATCGTAATGCTGAAGGAAGCTACATGTTTTATCTGTGCCATTATTAAAAAAATTAGTGACTGGAATAATTATTTAATTTGCATCTGTTTATTTATCGGAGACCGTCTCTGTGGTCTAGTGGCCAGAGTTTCTGGCTACAGATACAGAGGTCCCGGGTTCGATCCCCGGCGCTACCAGATTTTCTGAGTAGTAGTGGGTCTAGAACGGGGTCCACTCAGCCTCGTGAGCCTC
>Ga0131853_10016255_pt1 | contig 13586 bp, 9 predicted proteins | sample TergutLab28metaG_FD_92764 | JGI IMG/M metagenome (GOLD analysis project Ga0131853, IMG submission 92764) | Labiotermes labralis P1 segment gut microbial communities from Petit-Saut dam, French Guiana - Lab288 P1 (version 2) (version 2) | ecosystem: Host-associated > Arthropoda: Insects >... | reverse complement strand
GCGGTGAATGCGATTAAAACCAATCCCGATTCACGCCGAATTATTGTAAGTGCTTGGAATGTAGCCGATATTCCGAATATGAAACTTCCGCCTTGCCACGCTTTTTTTCAATTTTACGTTGCTAATGGAAAATTGAGTTTGCAGTTGTATCAGCGCAGTGCCGATATTTTTTTGGGCGTTCCGTTTAATATTGCTTCGTATGCTTTGTTGCTGCAAATGATGGCGCAAGTTACCAACCTCGAAGCAGGTGAATTTATTCACACTTTTGGCGATGCACATATTTACACCAATCATTTGGAACAGGTAAAACTCCAACTTTCGCGCGAGCCACGTCCATTGCCGACAATGAAAATCAATCCCGATAAAAAAGATATTTTTTCGTTCGATTATTCTGATTTTGAGCTGATTGGTTACGACCCGCATCCGCATATAAAAGGTGTTGTTGCGGTGTGAGTGTTAAAAAATCACAATCTTACTTGTCGAAACAAAATTTATCCGTACATTTGAGCGACATTTTGTATAAGCACTCAAACACAATTCATTATGAAACGATTAAGTCTAATTTTATTCAGCGTTATTATCTGTAATGTTGCATTTGCAAATTCAAATGTAATTATAACAGGAATTTTAAGCGATACACCAATGCCTTGTCCTGAACCGGAAATCAATCCGTGTCCTCTTCCACACGTGGTAACAATTGTAAATGATACAGCCACATTTATATTGGTAAAAGATGGAAGTATGCTTCTACACCCAATAACATTAGGAAGCAGCCTTTCTTGGGGAAGCGAAATTTCAATTTTTGGTAATGTAAGCATAGAGCCGGATTATGGTGGTCGAGAATATTATGCACTAAATATTATTTCGATTGTACAAACCGGAATCATAACAGGTAAAATAGTCAGTGAATCAGACCCTTGCTTTAGATGTCCACCTGGGATGGATTGCTCTGTTGCAGCGACAGTACAAATAAGAAATGATACAGGGTTGTTTGCATTGTGGAGAGATGGAAGAATGGTTTTCAGTCCACCGCTGTACGAAGAATTGGGAGGTCATTTTTTAGGAGATATGATTTCCATTTACGGAAGTTTTTATAAAGATGATTGTACAAAAGAATCTTATACATTGAATATTACAGCAATTTTAAGAGAACTTTCCTCTGATAATTTTAGTGCCGTTTGTTTTAAAAACGAAATTCTATCGACAACGCCTGTAATTACTGTTGAAAATGATTTTATACTTATCGAATATAACAGGTTTGACCACCAATGCGCTGAATTTGTTTTAAAAGTTTCGGAAGTAATAAACGACACTTTGTATGTGTTTTTTTTCGATGGAACAACAGAATATTTCTGTGCTGCTGATTGTGATTTTGACGTAAGATTGAGAATACCAAAACCAACAACACCGTTTTCAAAAGTATATTACAATGGAGTTGTTTATGATTTAAAGACTTCTGATATTGGGCAAATTATCAGTCAGCAAATTCAACTATCGCCAAATCCAACCAATGGCTTAATTCAAATCAAAGGCATCGAAAATTTCAGCAACTTGAATTACGAAGTTTATAATCTGGCAGGGCAAATGATACAAAGCGGAAATTTACAGCAAACGATTGATTTATCGGGCAAAAGCGGAATTTATATTTTCACCATCACGGAAAATCAGCGAATTGTTGCACGAGAGAAAATTATAGTAAAGTAAGAAAACGCGTCATTGCGGGCTTGACCCGCAATCTCATCAAACAGGAGATTCCGCGTCAAGCGCGGAATGACGAGAGTCGTTTCACATCCTCAATAATCGCATTTGCAAATTTTTCTGCTTGTTCCGGTGTTCCGGCTTCGGAGTAAATGCGGATAACCGGCTCGGTATTCGATTTGCGCAAATGTACCCAACCTTGCGGAAAATCAATTTTCACGCCGTCAATATCGTTTATTTTATACTGTTGCTGATACGACTTTTTTATCGAAGCCAAAATTGCATCTACATCAATACTCGGTGTGAGGTCAATTTTCTTTTTCGTATTAAAATAATTAGGATAAGTGGCACGCAATTCCGAAACTTTCATTTTCGATTTTGCTAAATGCGTGAGAAACAAAGCAATTCCAACCAGCGCATCGCGACCGTAATGACTTGCAGGATAAATCACTCCGCCGTTTCCTTCACCGCCGATAACTGCGCCGACAGCTTTCATTTCGGCAACAACATTCACTTCGCCAACTGCCGAAGCGGTGTGCGTACAGCCGTATTTTTCGGTAATTTCGCGCAAAGCTCGTGTCGAACTCAAATTTGAAACCGTATTTCCGGGTGTATTTTGAAGCACGTAATCGGCAACGGAAACAAGTGTGTATTCCTCGCCGAACATCGTTCCATCCTCGCAAATAATTGACAGTCTATCCGCATCCGGGTCAACAGCAAAACCGACATCGATACCGCCTTCTTTCATCAAATCCGAAATTTCAGTCAGATTTTCGGGCAACGGTTCGGGATTGTGCGAAAAATGTCCGTTTGGTTCGCAGTGAAGTTTTTCTATTTTTTTCACTCCTAACGCTTCCAATAATTCGGGAATAACAATTCCGCCAACCGAATTTATGCCATCAACAGCAACCGTGAAATCGGCTTTTCTAATCGCTTCGGCATCAACCAAATCGAGTGCTAACACATGTTCGATATGTTTTTTCGTGTATGTAAAATCGTCTGTGAGTTTGCCCAAGTTATCCACTTCGGCGAAAACGAAACTTTCATTTTCGGCGATAGCCAAAATATTTTCGCCTTCTTTGGCGTTTAGAAATTCGCCGTGTTCGTTGAGAAGTTTCAGCGCGTTCCATTGTTTCGGATTGTGGCTTGCGGTGAGAATAATTCCGCCGGCAGCTTTTTCCATTGTTACGGCAAGTTCGGTGGTTGGCGTGGTTGCCAAACCGAGATTTACTACGTCAAATCCCATTCCGAGCAACGTGCCGATTACAAGTTGGCTTACCATTTCGCCCGAAATCCGCGCATCGCGTCCGACAACAATCTTATTTGAGTCTGTTTTTTTGTTTTTTCTGATATGTGTTGCGTATGCCGCCGTGAAACGCACAGTGTCCACAGGACTTAATCCTTCGCCCACTGCACCGCCGATAGTGCCTCGTATGCCGGAAATTGATTTTATTAAAGCCATTTTCGTTTTATTGGGAAATTCAATCTACTCGGAACATAATTTCTAAATCATATCCAAGCGGTCTAACAAGTGTCGGATTAAAGCCGATTCGGTGAGGTACAATTAACCTTGCTTTCGTTCCGCTTCTTTTCATGTATCCGATTGCTTCTATGAAAGCGGCGGGTGCAGCTGCTGTTGGTCGTCTTTCGTCAAAAATAAATGAGTTGCCGAAAGGCGGAAAAGCTTGCGGACTGCGAAAGTCGATGGTATCTGCTCGTTCCGTCAACGTGTATTCTATGTAAGACATAAAAACTCTCACGCCGGGAATTATCGTGTCCTGTGGCGATAATTCGGGGTCGCTTGCTCTTTCCAAACGATAAAGCAAACCACTGCTCGAACGGAAAAATAAATTCCTATTGGCAAGAAATTCGTCATCACTTGGCATTCTGTTTGTTACTTGAATACCTTGCCGTCTTATAAAATCATCGATTAATGCTCTTTCCTCGTCTATTTGTCGCGCGTAAGTTCGCGAATCGCCACGGCACGAAAAAAAGAAAATCGAAAGAATTAAACCGAAAAGAATTATCCACAAAAGATTTTTCATAAGCGAAATTTTTCAATCTGCAAATATCCGATTAAATTGTGAAAATTGCAAGTTAAATAATGTCAGAAAGTTGATTTTTATAATTTTTAGGATTATTCCCGCACTGTTATCCTAAACATCACAGGCGTGTAAGGCGGTACAAGATTTCTATATCCTCTCAATCTGAAAGCCAAATTCGATGGAAAAACAAACACGCCGGTTTCGCCTATTCTCATCAATTGGAGTGCTTCGTCAAGTCCGGGAAAAAATTCTTTTCTGCCTACATTAACCGCAAAACCTGTTCTTTCCTCCAAAAAAGTACCATCCAACAAATAAAGCCGATAATCAATCACAGAGGCATCGTGCCTTTGCAAAAGGCGATTTTGAGTAGTGTACTCTTTTTTATACCAAAATCTTGTTTCGGTTCGTGTAAAATCGGCGGCGTTTTCTTGCACAAACATATTAAGCAAACTGTCCTCTTTCTGCATCAAGCCTGCATTGATTTTCAGCAGTTTTTCAGCCGTTGTCATTCCTTCTATTGGTCTGTTCGCCGGCAGTTGCGGTGGCTGTTGTCTTCGGCAACCGGAAAGAAAAACAAGAACGCAGGCAAAAACAAAAACGGACATTCGAAATTTTTCCGACACAGAAAATTTTCGAAAATTCAATTGATTATGTTTTTTTGGGGTCATAAAAATAGTTCAAAATTTCAGTTTGCAATATTAGTGATTTTTTGGCAAATACCGATTATGTTTATCAAAAAAGGCGATTGAAAATTTTCAACCGCCTTTTTTTAATATCCGCTTTGTTATTCCTTCACAAATCTTTGTGTAACAATGCCTTCATCGGTAATTATTCTTATCATATAAACACCGGAAGTCAAATTTCCGACAGGAACTTGCTGTACATTGTTTTCTACTATCTTTACCAAGTTTCCTAACAAGCTGTAAACTTCTACGCGATTAACTCTTGCCGGCGACTGAATATACAATCTATCCTGCACAGGATTTGGATAAATCACGAGGCTTCCCAATTCGTGTGTTGGCACGTTTACTGAGCTTTTGCTTGTTGTGAAACTCCAAATAACCGCTTCGCTGAGACCAACAATTGCACCGGCAGGAACTGTAACTGTATATTGGATTCCTTCTGCAAAATCAGCGTGAGCAATAGTCAAAACTGCACCGCTAACACTTGCCGAAACACCTGCAACGCTTGGCGAGAATGTAATTCCATTCAAATTGCCTGCTGTAATATCTTGGTTGAATGTTACTGTTACCGATGCATCAAGCGCAACGTCTGTTGCTCCATCGGCAGGCGATAAAGATACAACTGCTAACAATTTTTCTGTCGTGAAACTCCAAGTAATCACTTCGTCGAAACCAGCAATCGCGCCGGCAGGAATGGTTACCGTATATTCGGTATCTTCTGCAAAATCAGCATGAGCAATAGTCAAAACTGCACCGCTAATACTTGCCGAAACTCCTGCAACGCTTGGCGAGAATGTAATTCCGCTCAAATCGCCTGCTGTAATATTTTGGTTGAATGTTACTGTTACCGATGCATCAAGCGCAACGTTTGTTGCTTCATCGGCAGGCAATAGAGATGCAACCGCCAAATCAAAGCCTGTAGTAAACGTATATTCTAACCACGGACTTCTTTGAGCAGGGAAAGCTCCACCTGTACTCTGCAATCCGCCAACACTCACAATTCTAACGGTATATTGCGTACCCGATGTCAATCCGGTAAGATTAAGAGAGGTTGCGGTTGCACCGGCAGTAGTAGCTCCTGATAAACCGCTTACATGCTCACCTGTTAAAGTGTTGAAAACTACAACTCGATTAGCTGCATCTGCATCAAATGAAACAGTAGCCGTTGTTTGCTCAATATTTGTTACATTTAACACAGTCGGTGCCGAAATAGAAGCATCTTCTTCCGGTAAAAACAGACTCATCAAATTTGCACCACCCGCTTGCGGAAGCAGTTGAGTGCCGGTTAGCGTTCTCGCCATAGTGCCACGCGACGAAAGGTCATTCACGAACTGCCGAAAGACATTAGCAGGATTGTTGTTCGTGCCGGCGACAGTGGAACTCATTGCTACAAAATAACTGCCCGGTAGTAACATGATAGGTTCATCTATAGGTTGACTGAAGAATCCAAAGCTTCCTGCCGGTATATTCCATCCGTCAATGTACATTGGTTCAACAGGAACAGAGCCATCTTCATTCATTTTAAATATACTAACGAAAACTGGCCATGCAGTACCACCTGCCGGCATATTTCTGACACCAAACCTAACACGGTCAAGAATAGTTGGTTCTGTAATTGTATAAACATGTCCCCAAAAAGTATTAGCTGCCGGCGTCGCCAGTGCTACGGACGCTCCTACCAATTCGTCTGCTCTATACACATCTCTTGTACCTGTGAAAGCAACATCAAAAATGTTGTTTGATGGATTTTGGTCAGTTTCTGCCTGTGTTACCTCAAAAGTAATTTGATTGTTTCCTAAAACTGCCGGTGCAGTTAAAGTACCACTTGGGCTCGAAAATGTATGTATTCTAAAAAGAGACTCAAGAGTTGGAAGTACAGAAAACGCCCCAATGCTGTTTCCATTTAATTCGGCAGACATGGTTACATTTGTTTGATTTGCCGTGCCAACATTTTGCACTGTAACCGAAAGTTCCTGAGGAAGAGTTGTTGTTGCTTGATGAACAGGAATGTGGGCATGTGGTAACTGTACTCTAAGGATTGCCAAATCGTTTGCATTCATTTCTTCAATCAAAATATCATCAATTCTGATAAGGTCTCCCAAGTCTGTGGGTGTGAATGCATGAAATCCGAGATGATACATAGCTGTTGCTGTCGGCGTGTACGCAGTATAAATTCGAGTCCAAGCGGAAACAGCTGTGGTTGTGTTTACATACACTTCGAATCCTGCAAGCATGGCATCAGCCGTTGGCGCCTGTGCAAGCATCACTCTTAGATGGTCTCTTTCGGTATTAAACCCCGGCATCAATACCCAAAACTCTATGAGGTACGTTACACCTTCTTCAAGTTCAAAACTCGGGCTAATAGCCCATGAGTTGCGAGCACAGCCATCTGACCAAAAGTTAGTAAGTGCACGTCCTGTGCGTCCTGCCCATACAGCAGGGCTTCCAACACCGGCAGAAACTCCCCACGGAGAGCATGCTCCCGGAATACCTGTCCATCCTTCCCAAGGCAGAGCAGATGGAGTAGTAGCTGTTCCAAAATCCTCAGAAAAGATAACATTGGCTGATGCCGGGCTTATAGCTTGCAGTGCCGGAGCTGCTTGTAACGGAATCTCTGTTGACAATGCGCTTTCTCTGCGGAACACAGAAGTTTCCGCTTTCATAAACTCTTGTACAGGCATAGCGATTAATTCTGCAACTTGCATTTCCATTGTTGCCACATCACTTTCTTGCAATTTTTGCAAAGTTTGTCCATTCATGCTTGCTATCGCAAACAAGAAGACTGTAAGAAGTAAAAATTTTTGCTTCATAAGAATAAAAATTTAATTGATTATAATGTATTTTGATTTTTTGTGCTTGATTTTACAGCAGGACACCAATCGCATCGGGTTTCATTTTTCTTAAAAAAATGAGTGTTTTCAGACTTTTTTGACAAACAAACAATACCGCAGATATAGCAAATTGAAATCATACAAGCAATTTCAAAAACACAAATTAGCTACAAAGATAGAATTTATTTTTCAAATTCACAGAAAAATCGACCTTTTTTGAAGAAAAATCATATTTTTTCACACATTTTGCTTCAAAGTGTCGTGATTTCAGTGTTGTTTTTTGAAAAAAGACAATATTGCCAAAAAAATCGCTATATTTGCATTTTAAAAAACAACAATATTATGAAACGATTTTTTCTTTTTTCGATTGGAGTAATTTTCTGCGTTTCGGTTTTTTCTGCCGAAAATAAAGACCAAGAAATTTTGGAAGCGTATTTTTATTATATGAAAGATTCACGCATTTTTGGAGATGCTGAATTAGACCGACAAGCACAGTTGATTCAAACTGCTCGGTTTTTTCTCGAAACGCCGTATGTGGCTCACACTCTTGAAGTTAATGACAAGGAGCAACTTGTTGTGAACTTGCGCGAGTTGGATTGTGTAACGCTGGTTGAAAATGTGATTGCGCTTACGCGAACGTTGAACACCGGAAATCGAACAATGGAGCAGTTTAAAAACGAACTGCAATTTATCCGCTATCGCGATGGAATTATTGACGGTTATCCGTCGCGCTTGCATTATTTTTCGGATTGGATTTTGAATAATTCGCAAAATGGAGTTTTGAGAGATGTTACAAAAGAAATTGGTGGTGAGCCGATTACGTTCAATGTAAATATTATTTCCTCTCACCCCGAAAGGTACAAAGCGTTGAAAAATCGTCCCGATTATGTAGAAAGAATAAAGCAAATTGAGCAAGAAATCAACAGTCAGACTTTTTATTTTATTCCCCAAAATAGAATTCACGAAAAGCGGGATAAAATCCGCAACGGCGATATTATTTGTTTTGTTACTTCGATGGATGGATTGGATATTTCGCACGTTGGAATTGCTTATCACACAGACGAAAAACTCACTTTTATCCACGCTTCGCTCACAGCGCGAAAAGTTCTTATCGACCCAAATTCCATTGCCGATTATATGGCAGGAATTTCGCACAATACAGGAATTATTGTACTTAGAGTTAATTAGAGTTTGGAGTTTAGTTGGCTTGCGCGTAAGCCAACTAAACTCTAAACTCTAAATATCTCTCCACCTTTTCGTCAAATCCCCGAACGCATCAATTCGTCTGTCGCGGAAAAATGGCCACATTCGGCGCACGGTTTCCGTTCGGCTCAAATCGATTTCGACAATCAAATTTTCCTCGTTGTCGTTCGAGGCTTCGGCTAAGATTTCGCCTTGCGCACCTGCAACAAAACTATTTCCCCAAAACTGAATTCCGTTTGTTGCGCCCGAAGGGTCGGCTTCGTAACCTATGCGATTGCACGAAACAACGTGCAAACCATTTGCCACAGCGTGAGCGCGTTGCGCAATAACCCACGCATCGAGTTGGTGTTGTTTTTCCTCGTGTGTGTCGGTGCTTTCCCAGCCGATGGCAGTCGGATAAATTAAAATTTCTGCACCTGCCATTGCCATCAGACGTGCCGCTTCGGGATACCATTGGTCCCAACAAACGAGAATTCCGAGTTTTCCGACCGAAGTTTCTATCAGCTCGAAACCCAAATCGCCGGGCGTGAAATAAAATTTTTCGTAATAAGCCGGGTCGTCGGGAATGTGCATTTTGCGGTATTTTCCGGCGATAGTTCCGTCTTTTTCAATCACTACGGCGGTGTTGTGATACAATCCTGCGCTTCGTTTCTCGAACAGCGAAAGCACAAGTACCACGTTCAATTCCTTTGCCAAAGCACCGAAACGCTCGGTTGAAGTACCCGGAATTGTTTCCGCCTGATTGAAAATTTCGGGATTTTCGGTCTGACAAAAATACAATCCGTTGTGCAATTCCTGCAAAACAATCAGTTCCGCACCTTGCGAAGCGCACGAGCAGATATTTTGCTCTAATTTTTTAGTATTTTCGGCAATATCCGCCGTGTTCGATTGTTGGATTAATGCGAGTTTCATAAGATGATTTCAAATTTTATTCGGCAACACAGCGAATAGACATACCGCTTGTAAGAATGGCGTGCTGGTCGCTTCCATCCACATTCAAATTGGCAAAGACTTGGAAAAGAGCAAACTCACTATTTGTTGCAGTACTACTCCAATAGAAACCGTGAGTACCAACGTTTGAATTCCTTGAAAATTGTGTAACGAACCGGCTGCCGGCAAGAAAATGGTATTAGGAGCTCTGCCAAATTGTCTGCCATTTATACTGTTTACAGCAGTCCATCGAGAAGGAATTGTGCGGAGTGTCTGAAGTTCAGTCCAAGTAGGTACACGCCAACCTTGTGGACAAGGGTCGTTGGCGGTTTTAATCGGAGTAAGTTCTGTTCCTGCATTCCAATCATTAATAGAATTATTTCCTGCGCCTCCCCGCAGAAAAAAAGCACCGTAATTTTCAAGGCTATCAACAAAAGTACCGTGTGAAGCCACATTGCGAGTTGCCCAACGCACACCGTTGATAACTACTCCGTACGCCTTCTGTGTAATCTCTATTGTTGCTATTTTTGTTTCACCGCTAAAAGTTAGTGTAATTTCCCGTCCTTTGGGCAATTTATTTTTCAGAGTAGTTACAATAATTGTAGCATTTCCATCACCCGATTGAGGCGATATGGTAATCCAATCTGCCTTGTTGGAAATTATCCAAGTTCCATTGCTCAAAACCTTTATGTTTTGACTTTCGCTATCGGCTTCAAAAACGAGTGTTGTTTTATCTAATTCAAGATAAAATTCTTTTGCTCTTTGCGTGATTTCGACTGTTATCGTTTTTATCTCGCTACTAAATGTTAATGTAGTTTCTCGTTTTTCAAATGTTTCGTTTTCCGAAGCGATTACTGTAACCGTTGTATTTCCATTGCCCGACAGTGGCGATACTGTGAGCCAATTCGCGGTATTGGAAATTGTCCAATTTCCATTGCTCAAAATTGCAATGTTTTGACTTCCACCTTCGATTTCAAAAGAAAGCGTGGTTTCATCCAATTCAAAAAAATGAGGCTCGTCTTTTTTGCAAGCACTGATAATCAGCGAGAGTGAAAAAAGAAAAATAAATGGGTTGAATAGTTTTTTGTACATAAGATTTTTTTATGTATGATTTTAATTTTGTTGCAAAGTTATGAAAAAAATTGTATTTCTGCTTTTCAAATCAGAATTTATGCCCGAAAACCAAAACATAAAAACAGTCAAACCCGAAAGTGAGAATATCGAGTACAAGGAAAATTGACCGATTCGCTCGAAAAAAGAGGTAGTTGCATTTCTGAATGCAAACGGTGGCTGTATTTATATTGGTATAAAAAACAATGGCGATATTATTGGCATTTCGAATATTGATAAAATTCAACTGCAAATCAAAGACCGTTTGATTTTTGGTGTTTCGCCGAGTGTTTTGTCGCTTATTTCCATATCTGCCGAAAATTTTGAACACAAATCCGTTCTGAAAATTACCGTAAAAGAAGGAACTGCCAACACCAAAAGCAGTGAATGGATTGTAATGAAGTAAATAAACGGCTCATTTTTCAAGCCATTCCTCACTCCACCACACTTCCATACCGATGATATTCAAACGTGATACTTTGTTCTTTCAGATAGTGAAGCAATTCCAAACGACCTTCGCATAACGGCGTGGCGGTGGCGATGTATTTGCCGAGTTTGGCGGCTTCGAGGTAGATTTCTTTCGGCAGTTTTGGACTGCACATACGAATGCGCTCGTATTTCGGAATGTCCCGAATAAACGTTTCCTCGTCTTGCAAAACAACCGATATTTTTTTGTGCAAACCTGCCAATTTTTGCAAGTGTTCGGCTTTTGGGTCGTGCGGAATTACACTGATTGTGATTGGCACGCCGGCAATGCACGAAGCGGCGGTTGTCATTAATAATTCTGTCAATTTATCGCCGGGACGAACGCGCAATACGCAGTTTTTCAACGGCAAATAACGGAACATATTTTCCTCGCCAACCAAATTATTTATATCGCGCTCTTGCGAAAATTCCGTTTCAAAATTGTGCCAATAACTTTGAACTGCCGACTTGAAACGCACTCGTTTTGTATTACTATTTAATAATGAAGCAAATTCATCTATCGGAAAAATTCCTTCCGCTAAACTTTCGGTTTTTGGAAGCCGTTTTTCGCGGATATTCACAAAACAGCTCACATAGTTTGCGCCGCCTGCTTTTATTCCGCCGCCGAACGCCGACAATTTCATTCCGCCGAAAGGTTGACGATTGACAATTGCGCCCGTAATTCCGCGATTTATGTAGAGATTTCCCGCTTCAATCGAGTTGCGCCACAATTCACGCTCGGCTTCGTCTAATGTGTGCAAACCCGAAGTCAATCCGTATTCGGTAGAATTCACAAAATCAATGCCTTGCTTCAAATTATCAATTCGTACAACTGCCAAAAGCGGCGCAAATAATTCGGTTTTGAACGTAAAACTTTCAGGTCGAACACCCCATTTTACGCACGGTTTGAGAATGAATTTATTTTCGTCCAAAAATTCGGGCGCGACTAACCACGATTCGCCCGCTTCGAGATTTTCGATGGCGTGAAGCAGTTTGTCGTTCGTATTTTCAACCATTGGACCAATCACATTGTTAAAATCCCACGCGCTTCCGGTTTGCATACTCGTAACGGCATCTTTCAATTTTTCGGCAAATTCCGGGTCGTCATAAACCTCTTTTTCGACTAATAATAATGAACACGCCGAACATTTTTGTCCTGCGTTGCTGAATGCCGACGACACAACGCTCAAAATAGCGTGGTCGCGGTCGCCGCTTCCGGTGAGAATAATCGCGTTTTTTCCGCCTGTTTCTGCCGAAAGCGGACATTTCGGATTGTTTTTCAAGAGGCGAAAAGCCGTATCCGTTCCGCCTGTGAGAATAATATGTTTGATTGCCGAATGCGCCGTGAGATAATTCAACGGCTCGCGACCGTCACTGCAAACCAACTGCAGAGCTTCTTTTGGCACGCCTGCATCCCAAAAACATTTGGCAAATTCCCACGCAATCGGGAACGAAACGGTCGCAGGTTTCAAAATCACGGTGTTTCCGCCTGCCAACGCTGCCGCAACACCGCCGACAGGAATTGCCAACGGAAAATTCCAAGGCGGAATGACCAAAATCACACCTTTCGGCGTACATTCAATCGTGTTCAAACTGTCAAAATGCGTCATTGTGAGTGGATAATAACGGCAAAAATCTATCGCTTCGGAAATTTCCACATCACCTTCCATAAAAGTTTTGCCCGTAATCGCGGTCATACAACCGATAAGATTTCCGCGCTCGCGACTGAGATTGTCGGCAACGCGATGCAAAATCACATTTCGTTCCTCGACCGAAGTTTTGCGCCATTCAACAGCATCGTCTTTTGCAATATCAACAATCGTTTTCATTTGTTCGAGGTCGGACAAATGCAGTTCGCACACGCAAATATCGTTGTTCTGACTTCTATCGAAATATTGTTTTTTATTTCCGCTGAAAATCAATTCGTTGCCGATTTGCACAGGAATTATGTACGGCGTATCGCTTGCCGATTTTTTCCAGCGAAGGCGAATTTCGTCTGCCCATTCGCGATTGGCTCGCAAATAAAAATCGGTATCAGGCTCATTTTCAAATTCATCGCTAATTTCAAAATATTCCTCCGCAGTCTGATGTCTATTGTCTAATGTCTTACGTCTATCTTGTTTGCGATTTGGTTCAAGAATGAGTTCGTTTTTCAGCGCATTGGCTTTCAAAAATTGATTATAAAGGAATTTCCACTCTTTGGAATCGGCTTTGAGATTGAACGAATAACTGAGGAAATTGTCCCTGCCTGTGTTTTCGTCCAATCGGCGCACGAGATACGAAACGGCGTTGAGGAAATGCTCGTTTTTCACAACAGGCGTGTAGAGAACGACCTGTTTTTCAAGCGATTTCATTACGCGCGACAAGTGATTTGCCATTCCTTCGAGCATCTCGAAATCGACAAATTGTTCCACGCCGTTTGCGCGGCTCAACAAATACGCATAACCGATTGAGAAAAAATTGTGCGAAGCCACGCCGACATTCACCACTTTTGCATTTTCGGGCAACAGCGCGCGGTCGAGCAAAAGCATAAAATTGGCATCAACTTCAATTTTTGTCGGAAAAATGGGATTTTCCCATCCGCGAAGCGACGAAATTACCGTTTCCATCGCCAAATTTGC
>Ga0131853_10016254_pt1 | contig 13586 bp, 16 predicted proteins | sample TergutLab28metaG_FD_92764 | JGI IMG/M metagenome (GOLD analysis project Ga0131853, IMG submission 92764) | Labiotermes labralis P1 segment gut microbial communities from Petit-Saut dam, French Guiana - Lab288 P1 (version 2) (version 2) | ecosystem: Host-associated > Arthropoda: Insects >... | reverse complement strand
CGCACATCCAGTACACTAGATTGCCCCCTCCTATCTATCAATACGTGGTCAATCTGGTTGTGAGTCTTACCATCAGGGGAGGTCCAGGTGTATTTATGAATGTTCCGGTGAGGGAACATCGTGTTCTTAACATCCAGAATTTTCGATGTGGCAAAGTTTACTATTCTAACTCCATTATCGTTACTATCCTGATGGAGGCTGTCCTGTCCAATTATTGGTTTGAAAATATCCTCTCTACTTACTTTTGCATTAAAATCTCCTAGTAAAAGTTTCATACGATATTTTGAGAAGTGATGGAACACCTCCTCTAATTCCTCATAAAAAATGTCTTTCAACTACTCACTTTTTTTCTCACTAGGTGCATGCACATTTACTAAAATGATATGAAGCCAGCGACCTCTCAGCACTATATACGACAACCTTTCGCTAACAAACACTATTTTTTCACTGCTGATACTAATCTACGGTGCACAAAAGAACCTGTTCCCAGTTGATGATTCTCGTTTCCTTTCCCATAGAAAAATTATAATCCCCTGTCCTTACTGTGCCCTCTTTGTCCCACCTGACCGCCTGCACCCCCACTACATCTAATTTATATCTTGCTAATTCCCTCGCTGCTGCCTTAAGGGAACCTGCCCTATAAAAACTCCTAACGTTCCACGTGCCTAATTTCATTTCCCTGTATATTTTGCGCGAGGCTTACCCTAGAAACACTCACCCCACGAGAACCGAGTAGGGGAGTAGTTTACATCAGGATTGTTTTATCTCCAGAGGAAGCATAATGCCAGCAATTATTTCGTAACATGTATGTTTGACTGGGAGAATTTTTAGTAGATCGCCTAAATCCAACCTGGAGGACCACACCTTGTCGGCTGTCCACGACGGCTTTTTCAATTTATTCACAGCTACCCCCCGAAAAGGAGGCCGTACCTCTATCCGTAACAGGAGGACGTGCCATGCCGCGATGAAAAGGACCCACTACACATAGCATAATCACGCGTACATATATACATGTATATTTACAATCATTAATAAAACTTACATATATACAATGATAAAAACGTACATGCCTACATTCATAAATGCATACATTAAAAATAGTTTCATACATATATATACACACAAACTACATTCATTTATACAAATATACATGCACATATAATTCATAAATACATAATACCAAATGTGCATAATATATGAATTCAGACACCTATATAACCACGTACTTGCATACATATGTATACACATAAACACGTACATACATAAACAGATACAAAAATAAGTGAATTCATATATATACATACATACATGCATACAAACACAGACATACATACATACATATATGTACACATATATGTACACAAAAATACATTCATACACATACATGTAAAAACGTATAATCAAATATACATACATGCATACATACATAGTACACACATACATACTTTTATACATAAACACATACACTCAAAATATTATATACATGTATATATATGTGGTACATGCAAACACAAATATATATACATTCATACATACATACACATACATACATACTTAAGTAAACACAACTTATATACGTACATATATATACACATTTATACATACAAATATTCATGTATAACAAGATATATACACACATATATACAGATGTACTTACATACATGCATACATACATACACACATACGTACATATATCCATAAATACATACGTACATATATCCATAAATACGTACTTAAGTACACACATGCATACATTCATATATATAAATATTCACACACACACATACATACATACATACATACATGCATATGTAGGTATAGATTATACAATTTATAAACACATTCATAACTGTGTCGTCATTCAAACGCACACGCTTACATACACACATACATAGATAGATACGTACACACACATACATATATATAAACGTACATAAATTTACACATATAAATACACTCATACGTACGTAAATAAATACACACACACACATAAAAAAATTCATAGCTGCATTCACGTATGCATTCTTATACAAACACATACATACACACACAGACGTATACATACAAATAATCATACTTACATATGCAAGCACACATACACACATATACATAATTACATACAAAGAATTATATAATTATATACATACACACATTTATATATACATACATACGTATACACAAATTAATACACACATAGTTTCCATCATATATACTTACGTACACACACATTCATATATACATACATACACACATATGCATATATAAACACATTCATCCCTACATGAATGCAAATATTACATAATTAATACATACATAAATACACACAATTATATACACACAAGCATAAACATACATACATACATATATATATACACAAATTTTACATTAATACAGAAATACATATATATAAAAAACCATACTCACACACACATAAATACGTACATATATGCACGTTTATATAAATAATTACCTAAATACATACATTCGTACACACATATTCATAAATACTTACAAATATACAACATATATACATAATTCGAAAATATATATACCAACATATATACATGTAAACATACACATGCATACATATATTTATAGATACATATATACATACATCCATAGAATATTTGCAAGTCGTCGGCGAAGGCCACTGCTTTTGTGTGATTTGTGTGTTTAATTTTGAGTAGAGGGTCGAATTGAATATTCCACAGTCCCCGTCCTTTGAGGGCATCCCTTGGTTATTTCCTTTTCCTTGCTGATGTTGTTTATTGTTATGATAGCCTTCATGTCCTTCAGGTAGTCCTGCGTAAGGTAATAAAGATTTCGGGGAAATTTTGCTTCTCTTAGTCCTTGTAATATCGTTGGTCACCATGCTGACTCGAAGGCTCCTTGAACATCTAAACTAGCTATAAGGGCCACCCCCTCACTAAATAGTGTTCTGTGAATTGCCTAACTTCCATTGCAGCGTTTACCGTGTTCTTTCGGGGTGTGAAACCATATTGGCTCCCGTGTAGTGAGTCTGTTTGTATATGTGGTGCATAATTATTTTGATTAATAATTTTTCCAAAATTTTCCTTTCCGTAGTCAGTAGACTAATTGGTCTCTACATTGACGGGTCTGAGTCTTCTTCTTTCCCCGGTTTGGCTATCATTAGGAACTTTGCTATCTTCCATTTTTTCGGGAAAGTGTCCTGATTTGAGGCATGCATTGTACAACCGTGTCATTATTTTTGGTATAGCTTGAAAAACTTTTTTAACTATTTCATTCGTTATTCCATTAGGCCCTGGTGTTTTCTTATCCTTAAAAACTTCAACTAACTGCCTGACTTCATCCTGTGTGAATTGTTTGTCGTCCGCCGTATTTATTGGTTGTTTCGTATGTCGCCTTGCCTCTTTTTGTCGGTCTGTATCTTTCTGGGGGTCGTCGTCTGGGAACAGATGCTTCAACAAGAGTTCTTTCATTTCCTCCGTAGTTTCTGTTACCGTTCCGTGCGTTCTTCTAATGTAGTTAATGTGTGCTTACTCCGTGTTTTTCCAGTGGCTATTTTATACACCTCAATCCATGGGCTGTTTGCAGGTGTCAGTGAATAGTAATTTTTCCATGACCTAGTTTTCTCCCTCCTTATTGCAGTTTGATAGTCTGCCTTCGCCTTTTAGTATTGTCTCTTCCAGCTTTCTCTTAGATTTTCGTTATTAGTTGTCCGTTGGTGCTGCCTTCCCAAAGCATTTGTCCTCTTCCTCATAGTTGTTAATTCGTCTGTCCACCAGGGCACCGCCCTTCCTTTTGGATTTGGTTTCGATTTTTTTTTAATCTCTAAATTTCCCTGCATATTGTTTGTGTCGCATCTTCCAGCATCGTCGTGAACTGCCGTATGTCCAGGTCTTCTTTTAACCGTCTACTTAGTTCTTCATCTATTCCTTTCTGTCCCACTCTTCTTCCTTCTATCTGGAATTTCTAGGAGATAGTGATATAGATTTTCTCGTAAAAAGCGTCCAGCTCCTGCTCCTTTATAATAAGTTTGAACCCAGGAGGAATTTTTTTTCCTCGTCTTTTTCTAGTTTAATATTAAACTTTATTATATTGTGATCTGATGCACTCTTTTCTTCGGGTATTTCCCAGTTATCAATGGCCGTTAACATCTTAATGTTAGTGATGGTTATGTCTAGGTTGTTTGCCCTCTGCTACTATGAAATATTGTGCTTCCACTTTCTTCGTTTATTATCTGTATTTGGTTGCTTGCAATAAATTCCTCCAGCAGTCTTCCTCGTACGTTTGTTGTCACATAGTGCCATATTATTGACCTTGAATTGCTGTCTATTGCCATAATAATTTTAACTCCTTTGGTAAGTTCCATTGTCTTTTCTATATTTGTTATGGATTTTCCTATTGTGTAGTTGTAATCCATGTAGGCGCTAGCAGCATAGAATGCTTCCTGTCCCGTTTTTATTTCCGAAAGCACCATGTCGATGTCCGAACATTGTGTAAACATAATGGCGTCTAATGTGTCATTTGGTATGATAATTGCTGCTCTGCTGTCCTCTTTTCCATAGGCATATGTTCTGTACCCCCTTGTAATTCCTTTTATTCTCTTCTGATATACGTACATATGGCTCCTGTATTTAAGCTATATCCACTTTGCCCGTGTTTATAATTTGCATTAAATTATCTGTTGCTGCCCGTGGGTGGTGTGAATTTATTTGGTAATATTTGATTTTTGCCTTTTGTTTTTGTACCATAATTCTGCTTCTTGTTTCGAGCCTAATTATCTGCGTTTCGCCTATATTTTTCTCATACAGCTAGTAGACTAGGGCATTCCTTATCTAGAGATGAGTGTGTTGTGTCTATTTGGTCGTCTGTGTTGTGCTTGTCGTATACCTGGCTGTTGGTGTACATCTACTCTGATTTAGGGATATTGCATTCTTTCACTGTATAGTTTCCTGAGCACAGTTGACATGTTTCTCTCCCTCTACATTTTTTTTGTGTGTGATTAAATCTGCTACACCGAAAACTTTTGTTGGCTACGATATAGTCGTCTACCTTGCAGATGGTCCATCTTATTTTGATTCTGTTTTGTAGTAGTTTTTTCCAGGTGTTCTATTCCACTTTAATCACCAGAATTTTCATTCCTGTCTTGGTTGTGTAGCTAAATTTTGGCTCAATTTTCCCATATTTTAGGTTAATCTCCGTGCTCTGTTAAGTCAAAGTGTCTTTTGCACTTTCCAGAGTTCCGTCATTTGTGATGTTAAATATAACTATTCTAGGATTTCTTAATTCCTGTATGTTAATTTCCAGCTCTTCCTCAAACCTTTCCTGTATTTTTCCTCCTAGTGTCTCTATTTCTTTCTTGCTCCCTGCTTCTATTAGAATCCTGCCGTCGCTCAATGTTTTGAGAGCCAAGATACCAAAGTTAATTTCAGTAGTATTTATTATTGCCTTCAGTATTCTGTTTATTTCGTCCGAGGTGTGCTTGTATTTTGTTCATAGTGAAAGTCTAAATAAATTTCCCTACCGTCTCGCAAATGAATCCGAGTATAGTTTCGGTTAATTGTCGCGAGGTGGCAGCACTTCTCTTCTAGTCATTCTGTGTGGTAGCCCTCCCTTCTTCCTTGGTGTCTCTAGCCTTCTTTCCGTGTTTTTGTTGTTGTTACCTCTGCAAGAATCTAATTTCGCCACCATAGCTTGGGCTAACCTTCCTGTTTTGTCTTTTTAACTTACTGATTTCTCCCCTGTTGCTTGCATTTTAACAAATAGGTTTTATAGTGTACTTACATTTTCGTAAATATTCTTCTTGAGGTCTTTCCGTATATTCCCGCTCTGGTCTGTTGTATTTAAAATTTTGTTGAGAGCTTCTTCTATGCTGCGAGCCACCTCCTCGTCGGCCATCTTGCCACAAACAATGTTGTATGTATGTATGAATGAATGTATATGTATATGTAGATATTTATTTATGTGTGTATGTATGTTTGTATCTATCTATGGATGTATGTGTGGGTATGTATGTAAGTATGTATATATGTATGTATTTTGGTTTATTTATGTATGCGAATATGTATAAAAAATTATGTGTTAAATATGTATGTGTGTAACAATGTATTTTCATATTTGTAGTTTAAGTGTAAATGTTAGAATGTATTGATAGTTGTTTGTAAATACGTATGTGTAAATATAATTATTTGTGTGTGAATGTATGTATGTGTGGGTACATAAGTATGAATATTTTTTTGTCTGTATGAGGGTATGTGTATATGTATACTATGTATGTATGTATTCGTGTATGAATGTGTGTAATTGTGTTTCTGTATGAATGTATGTATATATGATTATGTGTGTGTGTGTGTGTGTATCTACGTTCATATACGCATGCATATATGTGGGTGTTTTATGTATGTAAGCAAAAAATCATATGATTGTATTATTGGAACTAAGTATGTTTGGACTTATGTACGTATATATTTACGTATGTAATTATCCATGAAATTATGTATGTATATATATGAAAGTGTGTATGAATATTTGTATGTATATATAAATTATTAATTTACATTTATAAGTAGTTATGTATGTATCTGTGTGGTTAGTTATTTATGTACAATGTATATACGAATGTGCTTTTATGTATGTACGTAGGTATATGTGATTGATATTTCGTTTTTTATTAATGTTTTATGTATATATATGTGGTATGTATTTGTGTGTGTTTATCTACGTATGTACATTTGTATGCATGTATGAATATATATATATGTATATTTGTATGTATGTGTGTTTACGTACATTTGTATGTATGTATTATTGTGTGCATTAGTGTATGTATGTATGTATGTTTTTGCAAGTGTCTATGTACGTGTGCATGTATGTATATATTTATGTATGTTTGTAAGTATGTATATGTATGTGCGTGTTTCTATGTATATGTATATATGTATGTAGCTACGTATGTGTGTTTGTATGTGTGCATGTATTTATATAGGTAGTGTTTGTGTGTATATGTGTACGTATATATGAATGTGCATATGTATGTGTGTATGTATGTCTATATACATGTATATGTTTAAGTATGCATGTATGTATCTACATATTTATTTAGTTATGAACGTATGTATATATGTATGAAAGTATGTATGTATGTATGTGGGTTTGTATGTATGAATGTATGTGTGTTAGTATGTATGTTCCTAATATGTATGAATGAATTTTGTATGTATATGTGTATTAATTTCTGTATGTATTATATGTTTATATATGTGCTTATGTATGTGTATGAAAGTATGTATGTCTGTGTGCGTTTGTGTATTGGTATGTGTATATGTATGTATGTATGTGTATATGTACGTATGTAAATACGTATGTATGTTATTTGCATGTATTTATGTGTGTGCATATACATATATATATGCATGTATTAATTAATGTGTATGTATGCATTTATATATTCATATATGAATGTACTTACGTATATATATACATGTAGTAATGCATTTATGCAAGAATTTATACGTTGTATATATCTATGTATGTTAATGTTTACCACATGCTTAAATTTATACGTGCGTTACGTGTATGTATGTATGTAACTATGCATGTATTTATAAATAAGGTAATATGTATATACGTATGTATATTTATGTATATATATACATGTAATTATATATGTGTATGGGTGTATATATGTTGCTATATATGTATACATATATGTGTTTGTATGTGTATATGTTGCTATGTATGTAGGTGTTTATTTATGTTTGTATCCATGTATCTTGTTATGTACGTATGTATTTGTTTGAATATATTATGTATAAGGTTATGCGTGTATGTATGTAAGTTCGTATGTTAGTGTATGAAAATATGTGTGTAATTAATATGTTTGTAATTTTGTATGTATGTATGTATATGTTTGTGCATATATATATATATATGTGTGTGTGTTTATGTCATTTGTATACACGAATGGATGTATGTATGCATGCATGTACGTATTTGTATGTATATATTTTTTGCATGTGTTGTATGTATGTGTCTATGTATGTGTGTACGTATTATGTACCTATACGTGTATGTATGTTGATATATGTATGTAAGTGCATATTTATGTGTTGACGTATGTGTGTTAGTGTGTATATGTATTAATGTAAATATGTGTTTATATATGCATTATATACGAATGCATGTATGAAAGTATGTATGTTTGCATGTATGTATGTTCGTATTTTTTATGAATGTAAGTATATACGTTTGTATGTAAGTGTGTACATATATGTACGTATGCCTTGTGTATGTTTGTATATATATAAGTTTGTGTGTGAATTTATGTATGAATTTTATATGTATATATATAGTGGTATGTATGTATGTGTGTGTATATGTGTGTTTATGTACATATTAATATATATGCATATATACGTGTGTATGTGAGTTTGTATCTACCTACTTATTTATTTGAAATTATGTATGTATGTGAATGCATAATATAAGTACATATGTGTGATATATATGTGCGTGTATGTATGTGTGTGTATGTACGTATATATGGATGTATGATTGTATGTATGATTGTTTGTATATGTCTACGTATATATGTATTTATGTGTGTGAATATATATGTATATATGTATGTGTATATGGATGTATTTAAGAGTGTAGGTAATATGTTAGAGTGTATGTTCGTGTAAGTGTTTTTGTATATATGTATGTATGTATATGTTTGTATGTATATATATATGTATATATGAATATATGTAGTTGTGTATTGACGTATGTATAAGTGTATGTATATAAGAATATGCGTGTGATTTTATGTATGTACGTAATTATGTGTGTGTATGTCAGTATGTGTATATGTATTATAATGAATGTATTTACGTATGTATGTATATATTTGTATGTGTTAATTTTGAATGTATATTTACTTATATTATTTACGTATGTATGTGTGTTATTTTTATGTACGTGTGTCTACATAACTATGTATGTACACATGTATGTAAAAATGTCTGCATATATGTATTTATATACTATGTGTGGATGTATGTATGTATGTAAGTATGTGTGTATGTAGCTAAGTAAATATGTATAAATGAAAGTATATATTTATGTATGTATATATAAAATTATTATGTATCTGTGTACGATGTTAATTTGTATGTATTTAAATGTGTTAATTTATGTTTTATATATGTATGTATATATATACGTATATGTATACGCTTTTTGTATGCTTGTATGCACCTAAATACGTATGTCTGTGTTTATTTATGTACGAATGAATTTGCGTGTGTGTGGGTGTGTATGTATGCATGTGTGGTTGTATATACGTATGGGTATATGTTTGTATGTATGTGATTTAATGTATGTATGTATGCAAGTATGTATGAATATCTGTAGTTACGTATGTGTGTTTATGTATATTTTTATGTGTTTATATATATGTAGGGATGTATGTATTTGTGTGTTTATGTGAATAAGTATGTATGTGTGTATATATACATATAAGTATGTACGTTTGTAGGTAGGTATGTATGTATGTAATTGTTATATCAGTGTGTATGTACTATGATTATTTGTATGCGTGTATGTGTATGTGTTTGTGGTTGTATGTATTTAAGTACGTTGTATGTATGTACGTTGTTTGTATTTATATATTTAAGTAGGTATGTAGGTATGTGTTTGTATGTATTAATTTAAATATATATATGTTTTTATGTATATATGTAATAATGTATTTATGTATGAATATGTGTATGTTTATATATACAGGATGCCCCATTAGGAATGTGCCAGATTCGGAAGGGTGTTCCATAATTTAAAGTGTACCGATATAACCCAAAATATCTATTTTTAAATTTGAATGCCTACGGAAATTATGACCAGAGAATTATGATATTTTGACAGCTGTTGCACACTTACTGATTACCAAATACACATTAAAACTGGCAGGAATATGTGGTTCCTGTAATGTTAATGTCTGTACTTAACATCAAATTGGCTTGTGGGGGACATAAAGCCATTAAATTGAACTACAAACACTTGCACACATATTATAATTTTTCTTACTGTTCAATGCGCTATACTTGAGAATGCCCAGCGTTGACGTAACATGGCTGAATGCGCATACCGATATAAGCCTACTACATAACTGTATTAAAATATGTATCTGTTTTACACTTATTGTTCACAGTGTACTCAACTAGCTGCAATGCAATTTTCGGCAAGCATCAAGAGGGATTTTTAGCGGAAGCAATGTTCTTTGGATGGTTGCGGATGAGTTCTGCCGCTGCAAAAAATACGATCGTGCAGTGCTGCTCCTGAATCGATCTTACTTTCGTACACTAAAGTCTTCATGTGGCCACAGAAATAAAATTCATGAGGCGTAATATCTGGCGATATCGGTGGCCATGCAACGGGTCCACCACGACCTAACCTGCGGTTAGGGAAGCATTCATTCAAGTAGTCTCTCACGTGCCGAGTGTAATGTGGGGGAACCCCATCAAGTTGGAAGTACATTTGCCTACGTATCTTTAACGGGATGTTTTTCAACAAATTTGGTAACTCATTCCGTAGGAAGACTTCATACGCATTTCCCGTTAAATTGTTGTCAAAGACAAAAGGTCCGATCACCATGTTACCTAGCACGCCACAAAATAAATTCACTGTAAATCTCATTTGGAAATTGCTTACATTTCTCCCATGTAGATTATCATGGGGTCACGTATGCACATTTCTTAAATTATTAAACCGTCCTGGGTAAAAGTCTTCTCAACACTGAATAAAATAACGCTTAAGACTTCGGGATGAGCTTTTATCCAATGGCACAAATCCATACGCCGATCATGGTCGCCTCGTTCAAGATGTTGTATTCTTTGATAATGGTAAGGATACAAATATTCCTCATGTAAATTTCGCCACACCCGCATACGTGATACGCCGACGCGAGAAGCCATTCTACGAGTGGAGAGACGCGGAATTATCTGAACCATCTAAAACATTTCCTCTCGCGTTTAATTATTCCTACCACCTCCCTTACAGACTGCACAGAAACACTTGGAATAGAACCAGTATCACGCAATGAATGGTGAATTCGCGTAAATACACTTCTAGACGGAATCCTTCGATCGGGAAAAAGCCTTTGGTATACTTCTACAGCAGCACGTGCGTTGCCATTGCAAAATCCATACACAAAATGCATGTCACAATATTCCACGTGGGAAAACACAAAAGGCATTATAGCAACTCCGTACAACTAACCTACCAACCATTCACAACGCTGCTGTAAACTGCACTACATATCACCCTGAAGGAAATACGCGTGCAGGTCTACACCACATTCAAGGATAGAAATGTATAAGATTGTCAGCTGGCAGGTACAGTCCGTGCACCCGAAAAAATACCACACTATTCTCTGGCCATTATCCCGTTACAGTTGAACATTGCAAACAGGTGTTTTGGGTTATATCGGTATACTTTATCATAAGGAACACTCTCCCGAAGTCGGGCACATTCCTACTGGGACACCCTGTATTTATGTGGTGCTTATGTATTTATGAATGTGTGTGTATATACTTAATCATATATATATATATGTATGTGTGTACGTATTCATATAAATAATTATATACGTGTGAATGTATGTATGTACATATGACATTAATAATGTTTCTGTGTATGAATGTATGTATATGTATATATGTGTGTATTATGCTTGGATATATGATTGTATGTGTGTATGTATGTATGTATGTGTGTGTATATATGTATATTTCTATATATATCTGTAAGTGCGTATTTACATACGACTTATTATGTATGTATGAATGTACATATGTATCTACATAAGCATGTATGTATGAGAATATTACGTATGTATGTGTGTATGTGTGAATGTTTGCATTATGTGTGTATGTATGTATGCATGTGCATTTTTGTTTGTATAAAAGTATATAATTATTTGTGTGTGTGTGTGTGTGTGTGTGTGTGTGTGTGTGTGTGTATTCGCGTATGTGTGTACGTATGTTAATTTTTTTATCTATGTATGAAAGTGTGTGCGTGTATGTATGTATAGAAGAATATATGTATGTTTATATTTATGTATCTATCTATAAAAATATATATGTAGTTATATATGTATGCATGTGTGTGCATGGATGTATATATGTATGTAAGTAAGTGTATGTGTGTATACGTATGTATGTATAATATATTAGTGTGTATGTATGTATATGTATGAATATTTTTATGTATGCGTGTATATATGTGTATATGTGTGAATTATGTACGTATATATATGTATGTATGTGTGTGTACGTGTGTATTTCCATCTACATGAATGTATGTGTATATGAACATATATGTGTGTGTGTATGTATGTATACAGGTGTCCCAGGGGGAATGTGCCTGACTTCGGGAGAGTGTTCCTTATGTTAAAGTATACCGATAAACCCAAAACACCTATATCCAAATTTGAACGATTTCGGAGATTATGGACAGAGAATTTTGAAACTTTGACAGCTCTTACACAATTATTGATTACCAAATACATATTAAAACTGGAAGGAATGTATGGTTTCTGTAATATTAATATCCGTACTTAAAACGTAAGTAATGTATGAGTGATATAAACTAATAATTTGGACTACATAAACACCCGCATTATCGCCGTAGTTGTCCTTAGGGCTCCAAGAATTTTACATGATGCTTCCAACTCCCGTGCGAGCAACCAAAAATCACCCAGTCACAATTAACTTTGCATTCCGCTCTCAAGGTTATCAGCGCTCTCGCGTGACACATCAGCTGTATTTGGAACCGCAAGTAGCCACCAAATTTCTCTGGCCATTATTTGCGTAACTGTTCATTTTTGGATATAGGTTTTTTCGGTCATATCGATATACTTTAACATAAGAAACACTCTCCCGAAGTCTGGTACATTCCTCGTATGTAGGTATTTGTGTATGAATTCCTCCATGTATTTATATATGGATGTGTGTATGTATGTTTTTAGGTGTGTTTGTATAAACGTAATTATGTGTGTTATTTTATATATGCAATGTTTTTTATTAAGCATGCTCCATTACATTGTGTAATACTATATGCTATGCTTTCTTTGAACTCTCTATTGTTCGTTCTGTAGTAAACGTTCGAAATCTATTGTATCTATAAACTCACAAAACGCATTCTTTTGTTTGGTTATAAGTTATTGCTTAATTTCCATCCAGGTTCGTTCTTGATTAATTTTGGAATAGGAGATGATCGATGTTTTGGTCGTTGTGGCCACACATACATCTTGCGTCGTCCCTTAATTTGAACCGGTAGAGATATGCCCTTGTTTTCCCGTGTCCGGACAGCACGGCTGCTAGCTCTGCCGTTAGTTTTAATTTGGTCCCAAGACTGTTTTGAACGGATGGATAATATTGTTTTGTTGCATCAGCCTTGTTGCTTGCTGTCCATTCTGCTTGCCATTTTTTTTGGCCTCTTCTTTTGCTATGTGGCATAGGTAACTTTTGTGTATTCTGGTATATTCGTAATGTGTAGCGGTACTCTGCGCCGCTTCTTTGGCTACTTTGTCAGCTAACTCGTTGCCGTGTATTCCTGTGTGG
>Ga0131853_10016253_pt1 | contig 13586 bp, 11 predicted proteins | sample TergutLab28metaG_FD_92764 | JGI IMG/M metagenome (GOLD analysis project Ga0131853, IMG submission 92764) | Labiotermes labralis P1 segment gut microbial communities from Petit-Saut dam, French Guiana - Lab288 P1 (version 2) (version 2) | ecosystem: Host-associated > Arthropoda: Insects >... | reverse complement strand
TGCATAAATATGCAACAAAATATTCAATCGCTTGACACGGTTAAATATTTATGCAGAATATGTACCTAGTAGCGGAGGTCTGGTATGGTTGTCGGCATTATTGGCGCGGCGGGGTACGCGGGGTCGGAGTTGGTTCGGTTGCTGGCGCGGCATCCCCGGGTGCGGTCTCTTTCGCTGGGTTCGGTGAGTCTTGCGGGGCACATCGAGGATGTGTATCCCAACTTTTTGGGGATGGTTTCCCGCCCGCTGCACAAGCCGGAGGAGGTTGTTGCGGCGTCGGATGTGGTTTTTGCCGCGTTGCCGCACGGTGTGGGGGAGGCGTACGCGAAGGCTTGTCTGGAAAAGGGGATTTCGTTTATCGACCTTTCGGCGGATTTTCGCTTTGATGATGACGAGGAGACGTACAAGGCGTGGTACGGCACGGGGTTTATTGTTCCGGCGCTGCGGAAGTGTTCTGTGTACGGGTTGCCTGAACTGAACCGCGACCGCATAAAAACGCTGGCTGCTGCTGGGTCGGTGATAATTGGCAATCCTGGTTGTTACCCGACGGCGGCGTCGCTGGCGGTGTTTCCTGCCTTGGCAACGGGGATTGCCGCGCCGGAGAGGACTATCATCGTGGATGCGGCATCGGGAATTACCGGCGGCGGGCGCGATCCGCAGAAGTCTTTCCATTTTCCGGAGTGTGCGGATTCGATGTCGCCGTACAAAGTTGGCGCTCATCGGCACACGCCGGAGATAAGCCGCAATGTGAAAAACATGGCGGGGCTTTTTGGGCGAGATGCGCCGGAGGTTATTTTTACTCCGCACCTTGCGCCGATGAACCGGGGCATTCTCAGCACAAGTTATATTCCGCTCAAAAAAGATTTTCACGCTGTGTCGTACGCTGCGCCGTGTTCCGCGCCGCGCCCGCCTTCCAAAGAGGTGGAGACGAGTATGCTGGAGATTCGGGAGATGTACGCGGCGTTTTACAAAGACGAGCCGTTTGTGAGGGTTCTTCCGGCGGGGATTCAGCCTGCGACTGGGCGTGTGCGGCAGTCGAACGTTTGCGATATTGCGGTGAATATCGATCAGAGCGGAACTACGCTGATTGTGGTTTCGGCGATTGATAATATGGTGAAGGGCGCGGCGGGGCAGGCGGTGCAGAATATGAATATCGTGATGGGGTTTGACGAGACGGAGGGGCTGGACACGATTCCGGCGCTTTTCTAGGGGCATTATTAGGAGCATTATAATGAAGGAAATTGGTGGCGGAGTATGCGCTGCGAAGGGTTTCAAGGCGGGCGGTGTTCGCTGCGGGATTAAGGCAAGCGCGAAGAAGCGGGATTTGGCGCTGATTTATTCGGAGACGGTTTGCGCGGCGGCGGGCGTTTTTACGACGAATCGCGTGAAGGCGGCTTGCATTTTGGTGAGTCAGGAAAACCTGAAGGGCGGCGCGTTGCGGGCGATAATTGCCAATTCCGGCAACGCTAACGCTTGCACGGGCGAAGCGGGGATTGCCGCCTCTCGTAGAATGACGGAACTCGCGGCGGAAGTGCTTGCCATCGAGCCGGCGGAAGTCGCGGTGGCGTCCACCGGGGTTATCGGCGTGCCGCTGCCGATCGCTGTTATTGAAAGCGGGATCGCCGCGCTGGGCAATTCCCTGAGCGCTGACGAGGGGGGGCATGCCGCCGCTCTCGAAGCGATTATGACGACAGACACCCGCCCCAAAGATTGCGCGGTGGAAGTTGAAATCGGCGGCAAGCCTGTGCGGATTGGCGGGATGATAAAGGGCGCGGGGATGATTCACCCGAATATGGCGACGCTGCTGTGCTTTATCACGACAGACGCGGCAATCGATTCCACTGTGCTGGATTCCTGCTTGCGGAACTCGGCGCGCCGCTCGTTCAACCGCATCACGGTTGACGGCGACACGTCAACGAACGATGCGGCGATAATTATGGCGAACGGACTGGCGGGCAATCCGCCCATCACGGCGGCGGGGGCTGAGCGCGAGGTTTTCGAGCGCGCGCTGGAAGCTCTCTGCGTCAAGCTCGCCCGTGCTGCCGCGCGAGACGGCGAAGGCGCGACAAAGTTGCTGACGGTGGCGGTTTCCGGCGCGAAGAACGAGGACACTGCCGAAGCGCTGGCGAAGGCGGTTGCGTCATCCAGCCTTGTGAAAGCGGCTTGCTTTGGCGAGGACGCGAACTGGGGGCGGATTCTCTGCGCGATGGGCTACTCCGGCGCGGAGTTTGATCCCGCCGCGGTGGATATAAGTTTTACGAATGGAGATGGAACTCGCAGTGGCGCAGGCTCCGGCGGCGAGGAAGCGGTTGTTTGTCAGGGCGGGGCGTCTGTGCCGTTTTCCGAGGAAACCGCGAAGCGGATACTCAGTCGAGAGAACATCGAGATTCGGATTAAAGCCGGAGCGGGCGCGGGTGCTGCCACCGCGTGGGGCTGCGATCTAACGTTCGATTATGTCAAGATTAACGGCAGTTATCGAACGTAAGAATATAAACGGGTTTAATCGAACGAACATAAGCGGGCTTAATGTAAGCTTAAGCCAAACGGGAATCTATATGAACGAAACAATGAACAATGCGGACAGGGCTGAGGCGCTCGTCAAAGCTCTTCCATATATCCACGAGTTCCGGGGCAAAACTGTCGTAGTCAAGTACGGCGGCAACGCGATGATCAACGAGTTCCTGAAGTCGGCGGTGATTCAGGATATTTTGCTGATGGCGGGGATCGGGATACGCACGGTGCTGGTGCATGGCGGCGGCCCGGAAATCGAAGCCGCGTTGAAAAAAATCGGCAAGGAAAGCCGCTTTATCAACGGGCTGCGCTACACCGACGAAGAAACGATGGAAGTTGTCCAGATGGTTCTGTGCGGCAAGGTCAACAAAGACATCTGCGCGCTCATTCAGCGTTCCGGCGGCAAAGCGGTCGGGCTGTGCGGAATTGACGGCGCGATGCTGAAGGCGCGCCGTCTGCGCGGCGGCGATGACCTCGGGCTTGTCGGCGATGTGCAGGAGGTTGACACCCAGCTCGTTGATTCGCTTTTGGCGCAGGGGATGATTCCGGTTATTTCCTCGGTGGCGTACGGCATTGGCAATGACGAAGGTCAGTCGCTGAACGTCAACGCCGACATCGCCGCGGCGAAAATCGCGGGCGCGTTGAAGGCGGAAAAGCTTTTTCTGATGACGGATGTTCGCGGGCTGCTGCGTGATGTGCAAAACCCCGATTCGCTGATCGCCGCCGTCAGCCGCTCGGAACTGGAAACCCTGAAAAAAGACGGCATTGTCAGCAAAGGGATGATCCCGAAAACGGACTGCTGTATACTCGCGCTCAACGAGGGCGTGAAAAAAGCCCACATCATCGACGGGCGTTTGCCCCACGCGCTGCTTATCGAACTTTTTACCGATGAAGGCATCGGAACAATGATAGAGTAAAGAAAGGAGTGTCTATGAGCGATGTTTTTATGAATACCTACCAACGGTTGCCGGTAACGTTCGCGAAGGGCGAAGGGGCGTGGCTGACGGATGTGAACGGCAAGCGGTATCTGGATTTCGCCGCCGGTATTGCGGTGAATTGTCTGGGGCACGCGTACCCGCCGCTGGTCAAGGCGATTAGCGAACAGGCAGGAAAGCTGAACCACACCTGTAATTATTATATGAGCGACGTATCGGCGGCGTTTGCGGAAAAACTCGTTGCCGCTTGTTCAGGCGCGGGGATGAAAAATGTGTTCCTGGCGAACTCAGGCGCGGAGGCAAACGAAGGCGCGTGCAAGATTGTCCGCAAGTATTCGCTTGCCAAGTACGGTACGGGACGGCACACGATTGTAACACTGCGGGACAGTTTTCACGGCAGGACAATCACGACGCTTGCGGCAACGGGGCAGGACAGTTTTCACAAGGACTTCGGCCCGTACACCGAGGGGTTTGTCTACGTTCCCGCCGAGGATATTGACGCGCTGGATCGGGCGCTGAACCCCGCCACAACCGCCGGGTTTATGCTGGAAGCCGTGCAGGGCGAAAGCGGTATCAAACCGCTGTCCGCTGAGTACCTTGCTGCCGCCGCCCGCCTCTGCGCCGAGCGGGACATTCTGCTGGTGTTCGATGAAATTCAGACCGGAGTTGGGCGGACAGGCACGTTCCTGGCGTGCGAGGGCTACGGCATAAAGCCGGACATTGTTACCCTTGCGAAAGGGCTGTCCGGCGGGATTCCGGTTGGGGCGGTTCTCGCGGGCGAGAAGGCGGCGGATGTGCTGCAGTTAGGCGATCACGGCAGCACCTTTGGCGGAAATGCCGTTGCCGCCGCCGCCGGTCTTGTCGTGCTAGACACGGTGGCACAGCCCGCTTTCCTGCGCGAAATTGCCCGCAAGGGGGAAATGCTTTCCACCGCCATCGCCGCGTGGAAGCACCCGAACATCACTGCCATTCGGGGCAAGGGCTTGATGATCGGCGTGGACATCGACAGTGAAGCCCGCCCCGTTATCGAAGCGGCGATTGGGCGAGCCAAAAGCGGGGGAGATCCGGGGCTGCTGGTTATCAGCGCGGGCAAAAAAACCCTGCGAATGCTGCCGCCGTACATCATCAGCGACCAGGAAATCGCGCAAGGGCTGGAAATATTGAGAAGTGTACTGTAAAGTATGCTATACTATTTATATGAAGCGAATCGTACACGTTGACCACAGCGAATTTTTCAGGAAGTTCATGCGAAACTTCCTGAAGAAAGAAGGTTTTGAAGCAGAAAGTTTTAGCAGCGCTCAAGAGTCGAGTGTAGCCATTTCAGGCGGCATTGCCGACATGGTTATCGTGGGCTTAACCTTTGCGGATGCGGAAGGCGAAGAGTTCCTGAAAAATCTGCAAGATGCTTACTCAGGCCCCGTCATCGTGCTCAGTTCCAGCGTGGATGACAGACGAGATGATCTTCTGCGGTTGGGAGTTACTGACGCAATCAGCAAGACGGATGCATGGCAAGAGCGCCTGCGGTTTCACCTCGCAGCGTTGTGAGTGGGTGCACGTGGTGAGAGGCGTGTAATTTTCGAGAGTGTGTTACCGTAGCCAGAATATCTTCTTCGGCTAAATTTGTTATGTTTATAGAGTAGCGTCTCTACCAATTTGTTCACGAATAGGTTTCAAAATATTTTTAATTGGCTTTACGTTTCTCTCTTATATTATCTTCTATATAATTTAGCTACCAATTTGCAACAAAACCCGCCAACCGCAAACAAAGCGGCGGCGGGTTGCAGTTAGTAAGGTCTGCTGTAGTAAACTTACCCGGCGAACTTATCAATATAGCTCATGGTAAGCACGAACAAAATCACCGCCGGGATGATAAAGGTAAAGTACCACTTCAGGTTTGAGGGGAATCTCAGGCCTTTGCCTTCGTTGACTTCCGTCATAAAGTTTTGGTAACCCCAGCCGAGTTTCGTCATGCAGAACAGCACGTACACAAGCGCGCCGAGCGGCAGGATGTTGTTGGATAGCGCAAAGTCGTACAGGTCAAGGAAACCTGAACCTTCGCCCATCGGCTGAACGCCGGACAGCACGTTAAAGCCAAGCGCCACCGGCAGCGATCCGGCAATGACGATGGGGATATTGGCAAGTGCCGCCTTTTTGCGCGACCAGCCGGTGATGTCGGTAAAGCAGCTGATAAGGTTTTCGAAAACGGCAATGACGGTGGTGAACGCGGCGAAGGTGATAAACAGGAAGAACAGTGCGCCCCAGAAACGGCCGAGCGGCATTGCTGCAAAAACGTTCGGCAGGGTGACGAAGACAAGACCCGGTCCGGCGGCGACGCTGCCCGGTGCAAACGTAAAGACGGCGGTGAACACCACGATGCCGGAAAGCAGCGATACCGTCATATCCAAAAGCCCGACATTGATGCTTTCCCCCAAAAGGCGGCGGTCTTTGCCGATGTAGCTTCCGAAGATCGCCATCGAACCCATGCCGACAGAAACCGTAAAGAACGCTTGCCCCATCGCTTCGGAAATGATTTTGAAAAGGCTGTATTCGTTGAGGATGTCAAGGCGCGGCACAAACAAGAACGCAAGCCCTTCCCGCGCGCCTGAAAGCGTCAGACCGTTCACAGTGAGAACGAGCAAAATCACCAGCAAGCCGGACATCATTATTTTAGTAACGCGCTCAACGCTGTTACGCAACCCCAGCGCGCATACAAGAAAGCCTGCCACCACCATCACCACCATCCACCCGACATTTTGGAAGGGGCTTGCAAGCATCGAGCCAAATGTTTGCCCGACCTGATCGGGCGTCGCGCCGGAAAAATCGCCGCGCGCGAGGCGGAAAAAATAGTTGATCATCCAACCGGAAATAGTTGTGTAAAACATCATCAGAATGTAATTGCCCGCCATGCCCACATAACCCATAAGCGACCACTTTGTCCCTTGTGGCTGCAGCTGGTGAAAGGAACGGGCAATTGATCGCTGGCTTGCTCTGCCAACTGCAAACTCCACTGCCAAAATCGGCAACGACAGCAGTAAAAGGCACGCGATGAAAATTAAAAGAAAAAAGCCACCGCCGTATGATCCTGCAAGATGTGGAAACCGCCACACATTTCCCAGCCCAATGGCGCACGATGCAGACATGAAAATAAATCCAAGCCTTGATCCCAGTCTTTCTCTTTCCATAGAAACTCCTTCCTGAATTCGTTCCTTTGAAAAGTAACATTATTGAAAACAATTGTCAATGAACCCTGTAATGAGCGCTGCCAATCGGGAAGAGAAGTAAGTATAAAATGAGTATAAAAAAATAAAATTTTTGTAGACAGAAATTTATAACGGGGGTACAATTGCAGGTAGCAATAAAAATAAATAAGAGGTTATTTGATGATAAAAAGATTTTCCATCACCGCGAAGTTTACATTGCTTTGCATCGTTATTACCGCAGTAACCACACTGGTTGTTTCCATTACATTTGCTTCCGTAATTAAAAATTATTATATCGAAAGAGAAATCACCAGATCGCGTGTTAATTTTTCGGGACTCACCGCTCAGATACGGGACTATTTTATTGAGTGGGACAGGCTTGTTATATTCAGCGGGACTGCCGTGCCGTTCTTTGTGCCGCACGGCGGAGCGTTCGATCTTGACGGCTTGGAGAGTTTGCTGATACGCAACAAAGAACTGGTGCCGGATGTAGAAGCTCTCTATGTTACCAGCCTTACCCAATGGTGGCAGCCGTCAGGTTTTGCAGTTTTTAGCGATCAGTGGATACCGGATTCCGATTGGGACAATACATCGCGGGGTTGGTTTATCGCGGCGTTGCAAAATCCGCAGGGAATTGCTTTTGCCGAACCGGATATCGATGCCAATACCAAAGCCCTTGTCGTAACTGTTTCAAAGCTTGTACAAGATGACAACAATAGAGGGCTCGGTGTTATTGCCGCTGACATACGGCTCGACTTTTTGAAAGGATTGGTTGCACAAGAGATTCGTGCGCTTGGGCAGGAGATGCACGTTATTACCAAAGACGGGGTTTTTATTACTCATTCTAATGAAAACGCAATTCTGCGCGATAACTTTTTTAGCGATCCACGGTTTAGTGCATACCGAAATAATATTCTTTCAGGTGAAGAATTTTACAATGCCCGCGGTGGCATATCAATATTTTCCCGTAGCGTTCCCGGTACTGACTGGATTCTTGTTTCTACTGTTCCAACATCAATCGAACTTGCCGATCTGTACAGCCTCTTGCTCCGGCTGGGAATTCTCACGCTTGCGCTCCTTGCGGCATCCGGCGTTATTGCGCTGCTGTTGGTCTTGAAGCGTGTTTCGCGCCCCATTACGGTTATGGCAAAAACGCTCAACGAAATTGCAAACGGCGATGGCGATTTGACTGTTATGCTCCCCGAAACTGGCAGCGATGAAATTGCCGATGCAGCAAAATACTTCAACCAGACAATCGGCAAAATCAGGAAGCTTGTTGTGTCGATTAAAGATCAGGCAGGGGCGCTTGCCAACATCGGCAACGACCTTGCAAGCAATATGACGGAGACGGCGGTGGCGGTGAATTTGATTGCCTCGAACATTCAGAATATCAAGAGCAGGGTTACAAACCAAAGCGCAAGCGTCAACCAGACAAATGCCACGATGGAGCTGGTTACGGGGAACATCGACAAGTTAAGCGGGCAGGTCGATCAACAGACTGACGCGGTTTTACAAGCGTCTCAGGCGATTGAGGAAATGCTGGCGAACATTCGCTCGGTTACCGAAACGCTGGTCAACAACGCTGACAGTGTACGGGAATTGCAGGAGTCTTCGGAGAACGGGCGTTCCAGTTTGCAGGGAGTTGTCTCTGACATTAAGGAAATTGCGCGTGAGTCCGCCGGGCTTTTGGAAATAAACACAGTGATGGAAAACATCGCCAGCCAGACGAACCTGCTTTCGATGAACGCGGCAATTGAAGCGGCGCACGCGGGCGAGGCGGGAAAGGGCTTTGCGGTTGTCGCCAGCGAGATACGCAAGCTGGCGGAATCTTCGAGCAACCAGTCAAAAACAATCGGGATTGTGCTGAAAAAAATTAAAGAGTCGATTGATAAAATCACGCGCTCCGCCGACAGCGCGATTAAAAACTTTGAGGCGATAGACAACGGTGTACGAACGGTGGCAGACAAGGAAGAGGTTATTCGCGGCGCGATGGAGGAGCAGGGCGAGGGCAGCCGCCAGGTTTTGCAAGCGTCCACGCAGGTGAGCGAAATAACCCGGCAGGTAAAAGGCGGCTCGCAGCAGATGCTTGAAGGGAGCAAAGAGGTTATTCAAGAGAGCCGCAACCTTGAAATGGTAACGCAGGAAATAAGCAACGGGATTAACGAAATGGCAGTCGGCGCGGAAGAAGTGAACAGGGCTGTTATCAGCGTGAACGAACTAAGCGGTAGAAACCGCGAGAACATCTCGGTGCTCGTGCGCGCGGTGTCGCAGTTCAAGGTGTAGTGCAGTTCTCCAGAGCGGATTTACTACCCCGTCATTCAGGGCGGGGTTTTTTTATATTTATCTATCGACAGACTTGGAAAATAGCTCTATAATTATACTATCGCATATATGTAAAAAAAGTATACTGTTGTAAGGAGGCAGAATATGATCGAAGTTTTGTCTATCGTTTTGGGAGGCGGGAAAGGCACGCGGCTGTTTCCTTTAACCAAAGAGCGGGCTAAACCTGCCGTTCCATTTGGGGGAAAATATCGGCTTGTGGATATTCCCATTTCAAATTGCATCAACGCAAACCTCAAACAAATCTACATTCTCACCCAGTTCAATTCAGCATCGCTGCACCTGCACCTTTCGCAAACGTATGCGTTTGATTCGTTCTCCGGCGGGTTTGTTGAAATCCTTGCCGCTGAGCAGACGTTTGAGCATTCCGGCTGGTTCGAGGGAACGGCTGACGCGGTGCGAAAAAATCTTGTTCACTTCAGAACGCAGAAACCTTCGTACTACCTGATACTTTCAGGCGACCAGTTGTACCGGATGGATTTGCGGGATTTGCTCCGCAAGCACAAAGAGTCCGGGGCGGAGATAACGATTGCCTGTACGCCGGTTGAGCGGGAGAACGCAAGCCAGCTTGGAATACTCAAGGCCGACAAGAGTAACGCCATCACCGAGTTTCTGGAAAAACCCGGCCCCACCAAAGATATTTCCGATTATAAAATCCCTACGGATCTTAAAAAAGATAAAAACAAAGGCGATGAATATTTGGCATCGATGGGCATCTACATTTTCAACGCCTCTACGATGGAATCCTGCCTTGATAACGAACTCACCGATTTTGGCAAGGAAGTTATCCCGCAGGGCATTAAGCGCCTGAAGGTGAACGCTTATGCTTTTGACGGTTACTGGGAAGACATCGGAACGATCAAGAATTTTTACGAGGCGAACCTCGATCTTACTGCGCTGCGCCCGCGTTTCGATTTTTACGATGAGATGCATCCGATTTACACGCACTTCAGGTGCTTGCCGCCGTCAAAAATGAACTTTAGCAATATGAGCCAGTCGATTGCGGCGGAGGGTTGCATTATCACCAATGCGTCGATTACGGATTCCATTGTCGGGGTCAGGACAATCATCGAAACCGGTTGCAGCCTGAACGGCGTTATCTGTATGGGCGCGGACTTCTACGAATCCGAAGCGCGCAAGCACAAGAACGCCGAGGCGCGGATTCCCAACGTGGGTATCGGCAAGGGAGTTCTGGTCAAGCGGGCGATCATCGACAAGAACGCTTGCATTGGCGAAGGCTGCCGTATCGGGATTGACGACAACATCACGCGGACTGACGGCCACTACGGAAACTACCATATTATAGACGGGATAATCGTAATTCCGAAAAATGCGGTGCTGTATCCGGGAACGGTGATTTAGGGGTTACGCGCGGAGCTGTTGCTCAGTCAAAGGCAAGAAACTCTTGCGTCCAGTACGTTGCATAGCGGGATTCGGAGTCATCGGGGCGCGGGAAAAAACCAACGCCGACGTGGGTGAATTCGCGGCTGAGGATGTTCGGCTTGTGTATGGGTGATTCCATCCACGCGGCAACAACCTCTTCTGGCGTGAGCCAACCTCCGGCAATATTTGTTTCCCGCCGCCTGATGTTGCCAATTCCGGCGCGCTCCAGCCGCTGCATTGAGTCCGAGCCGTCAGAACCGCGCTGGCGCATAAAATCGTTGCTTTGCATATCAATGCTGTGCTGGCGGGCAACGCACGATGCCGCGTTGTTCCATTCAAACGGCGGCAGACGCTGGCGGGAGCGTTCAACGTTGGTCAGTTCAAATACACGCAGTTCAAATTCATTCGGCTCGAACGGCTCCGCCTCTGGCGAGCAGACGGAAACTTCAGGCGGCTCCGGTAGCGGTACAGATTTGCACGAGATAACAACGGACACGGTAAAAAAAGCCGCCGCGAACAGAGCGCACACGGCACATGTTTTTTTCATGGAAATAGAGCCCTCGTGCACATGGCGGCTAGCCAAGATCGCTGAGCCGTTCCATCGGGGAAACAATTTCTGTAACGCGGACACCGAAGTTTTCATCGATAACGACAACTTCTCCCTTCGCGATAAGTTTATGGTTCACCAGAATATCAACAGGTTCGCCCGCGAGTTTGTCTAGCTCGATGATCGTGCCTTCGCCCATCCCAAGAATTTCTTTGATTAGTTTACGTGTGCGGCCTAACTCAACGGTCATCTCCATATAGACGTCCATGATAAGGCCGATATTTCCCATTTCCTGCTGTGTGCCGCGGTGCATCAAATTGGGGAACTGAACCGCCTGTACGTTAGAAGGCATTCCCATTCCCGGCATCCCGCCACCCATCGGCATACCCATACCCGGCATTTGCATCCCTGGCATACCCTGCATTGACATTCCGTTCATTCCCGGCATTTGCATACCGTTCATGCCTGGCATTTGCATTCCGGGCATACCCATACCATTCATTCCCTGCGCGGGGGACGAGCCGCCGCCGTTGAGCGCTTTGGCAATATCGCTGGTAACACCGCCGCCGTAGACTTCCCAATACTGGTGAGACTTTCCGTCTCCCAGATCGAGCGGATACAGGGCGCACAGAAAATCTCCAGCGGGGAGAGCGGCAACAGCTTTCTTTATATTGACAGCTTCCGGCGCGATAGCCGCGATGGATTTGTTGTTAGTCTTTTTCGTCAAATCGGTAATTTGCGTGCCAACGAGTTGGGAAACCGCTTCACCGATAACCGACATCGCCATCTCGTCCATCTCGATGTTTTCTTCTTTATTCATGAGCCCGGCGATACTTTTCGCCGTCTCTTCCGGCAGAATAAAAAGATGTTCGCCGGGAAAGCCGGAACTAAAATCCGCTTTGACCACCGTTACCGTTTCAGGGAGCTGCCCCAAAAACGCATCGCGGTTGGTAAAAGACGCTTGCGGGTCTTTGAGGATTACCGTTGCTCCAGTGAGCATCGACAGATTGGATGACTGCACTCCGATATTGGAAGCGAGGAACGCCTGAAATACCTTGCGCTCCTCATCGGAAGAACCACCGGACGGCGCTCCAGCAGCGGCAGCACCAGAACTTCCCAAACCCGCTGAGTCTACACCCGCTAACAGTGCATCTATTTCATCTTGCGAAAGAGCGCCATCGCTCATAGTAATTCCTCCCCCTCAGCTCCCAACTCTTCAAACTTCTCCTGCTCGATCTCGGCAACTTTTTTGATAACCTGCACCGCTATCTTTTTACCGATAACGCCGGGGCGGCACAAAAACTTCGTCTTATTCCCGATATTCAGGGAATACGGATCGCCAACCCTCGTGTTGTACAGCTGCACAATATCCCCGACTTGCAACGAAAGAACTTCCCGAACAGGAATATTGATTTTCCCAATTTCAGCTACTACATTAACATCGACAGTTGAAAGCTTCTCCTTTAATACAGTCAGGTTCTCCGTTGTCGCGCTCCTGTGCACCGCAGAAAACCAGAACTGCGTGGAAAGCTTGCCGATAATCGGCTCTATCGTCAGGTACGGGATACAAAAGTTTATCATTCCTTCAACATCGCCGACTTTGGTTTCCAGTGTTACCAGTACAACCATGTCCGTCGGCGGGACAATTTGGGCGAACTGCGGGTTGGTGTCGATTTGCCCAAGGCGCGGGCGCAGGTCGATAACCTGAGTCCACGCTTCCCGCATATTACCCAGAATACGAACGATAATTCCTTCCATTACCGATGATTCGATGTCGGTGAGTTCGTGCGTGATTTTCGCGCCTTCGCCCGTGCCGCCAAACAGGCGGTCGATGATAGAAAACGTTACCGCCGGGTCTATCTCTAAAATAGCGTTGCCTTTGAGCGGATCCATATTGATAACCGCCAGCGTTGTCGGCGTTGGAATGGAGCGGATAAACTCTTCATACGTGAGCTGGTCTACCGATGCGACGTGAACGTGAACCATCGAGCGGAGCTGTGCGGACAGGCTTGTCGTTGTCAGGCGCGCGAAGGTTTCGTGCATCATCGAGATAGTTCGGATTTGCTCTTTGGAAAACTTGTCCGGACGCTTGAAGTCATATATCTTGATTTTGCGGGTATCTGCAACCGGGCGTATCTCGTCAGGTTCGGTATCTCCAGCGTTAATCGCGGTGAGTAGTTGGTCAATTTCATCCTGCGAAAGTACTTCGGTCATGCCCCAGAAACCCCTCTCTTTATTTCATCGGCAGATTTATCACTTTTGTCAAGGTATCACACGTTTAGGATATATTCAAGGGGAGATTTTAACCAGCCACTTCCGGTACAGAAGCGAAAGGGCGTAGCCGAGGAAGATCACCAGGAACCTGTCGGCGAGGTTGATTTGGACGCGCGCGAGGATCGCCGCCGGAATCGAGGGGATGTTGATTCCCAAAAGCCCCTGGAAAATAACGTCGATCGCCAGGGCAAGCCCCGGCGCGGGCGGCTCGTCGCCGAAAATCACCACCGATATTATGCCGCCTGAAACGCTCACCGCGATCACGCAGCAGATGTACAGCGCGAACAGCTTTCCAAAAACGCGCGCAAGCTCGATCGCGCGGCGGCTTGACCGGTCAACGCCCGTCGCCATCGGTTCGCCGGACGGCCGTGGCATCAAAATCCCGATAAGAATCAT
>Ga0131853_10016252_pt1 | contig 13587 bp, 7 predicted proteins | sample TergutLab28metaG_FD_92764 | JGI IMG/M metagenome (GOLD analysis project Ga0131853, IMG submission 92764) | Labiotermes labralis P1 segment gut microbial communities from Petit-Saut dam, French Guiana - Lab288 P1 (version 2) (version 2) | ecosystem: Host-associated > Arthropoda: Insects >... | reverse complement strand
ATTATTATTATTATTATTATTATTATTATTCATTATCACCTTTACGCAGGACATTTACAGTCATATGCCTTTAACAACCCATTTTTATAAGGTATATGGCGTTGTTGCAGTTTCCTAGTTACCAGTCATGGCACAGGTACTGGTATTTCCCGGTATCTCCCATGTTGAATGTTTTGAACTTTTAGGTTAGCACTTTCCGCCGTATGTGTTCAATGCCCAGTATGGCCATATTCTGTTGTTCCTTGATATCTTGCTTTCCTGGTACGTTGCTCAGGTATTTTCTGAATGATTTGGAGATGGTTCCAGTTGCCCTTGTCAAAATTGTTATCACTTTTATTTTTACGTTCCGCACGCGATGTATTTTTATTGTAGGTTTTTTTTGTGTGTTAGAATATTCTCGGCTTATTTCTTAATTACATTTCTTAATTACATTTCTGTCCCCAGAATTATTGTTATTGTTGTTGTTATTTTTTTTTTTGAAGGGGAAGAGGGCTTTATGTGACACTGAAATGCCACTGCAATATTACACCTTCTCTCTTCCCTCTTACAACCTGCAACAAAACTCGTCAATTCCCTTTTTCTTGTCTCATGCTAATGTCATGGAGAAGTGAAGTACAGACATATTTCGTAACGTATAATACTTCAGCATGACCCAAGCAAGAATCTCTCTTACTAAATCACCCGTTTTTTTCCCTCTCTAAATTTATCCGTCTCCTTCCTCGCCTCCTGCTATCTCCCTCTACTGATCCCCACATTTTCCTTGAGAAGTTTTCCACCCTTACTTCATATCAATATCCGTCATTCTACTTCTTCCTCTTTTGGAATTTCCCTTGCCACCAGTTTCAATATTGAACACCATCTGGTGTTTTCCTTGGGATACGATGAAGATTGAGCTATGCTCTTAACCGATCCTTACTACTAGCACGCCTTCTCACTTAACCCGCACACACTGACCTTGGTCTCGTTACAATTCCACGTATCAGCGAGGGTTTACCGCACAGTATTAGAGCGGCAGTTCTACAGAAAAATTTGTTAAGCCTACATTCCTGTTGAATATTCAGTATGTTTCTGGCCCTAGGCATAATATTGCTTTATCTGTATTTTAAACAGTACGCAGTTGTTAATTCGGTATAGCAGTTCGCTACAGGCTGGATGGTCCATGGCTAGAACCACGACGGAGGTGAAATTTTTCGTACCCCCACTGGACCTGTTGCAAAATTGGTACCGGATTTGTTCTGCGGGGGGCAATGCGACCAGGGATTGGCGTTTTCACCCACTTCCATCTAACATTGTCTTATGGCATTTTGTACGGTGAACGTAATTTTGCATATTAGCAAAGTGCGAATTTTGTGTTCGTTGCTTTTATAAGATATGATTAAAAAAATTGCGTTTTATTCATTTGCAGACACTATTTCCTTTCTACCTTGGGAATACTTATGGTCCTTTTACTTATGATACTTTACACACACCCAACACCAAAGAGTAAATATTTACCATCAACAGCCCGAAATCTAACGAAATCTGAACAAAGTTTTGTATTACTGTCATGCTGTTATTTATATTTTGTACAAGAATGGAGCCTCGCAAAATTTGTATATTTTTCAGGTGTGTATTATTATGTTCCATTTTATAACCTTCAAGAAAGTTTGTCTAGTTCTCTCCCATCTCGTAAATTCACTCGCATACCAATTTTGTTATTACTAGTTACAAGAATCGAGAAATGGCGTTGAGATGCCCGCCAGTGGCGTAGACAGTTTTTGCTGCTAATCAGCCAGATGTTTAAAAAGTTGAAATAGGAGACATACGCACGGAAATAGCACAGCCCTGTCATCTTTCAAGCCTAATGTTCAACATTTTAAGGAGGGATATAGGCTTAAATTCCACTGATTTTTGTTCCAGGACCACGTTGGGACTACAGGAGTACAGAAAAGGCAAGGAGTTCTGCATTGTCTTCTCATCCGGTAAGTCACAAGCGATAAGTTACAATTTTTTCGTGCAGGCCTTTACTGTACATATATATGCTAAATCCCGTAGATAGATCTGTACTACGGTAAAAGTTTGAATCAAGCCAATAACACAAGAACACAGACCACATAAGCCCCTACTGCGTATGCAACATTATGTCACACTGATAATTTTTGACCATATTCATACGTTAGAAAGTTGAGTAAATGCAGTTGATGAGAGAATTATAAAATATTTAGTAATTTGATGATCCGGATACAAAATACTTCACAATATGATGATCCGAAAAACGAATAAAATATAATTTTGAGTACATTCCAAAATGCAGCAACACATTTTCACTAGTAATGGGGTTTCAGTTTTTATCGGAAGGTATGTATGTATGTATGTATGCATGCATGTATTTATGTATGTATGTATGTATGTATGTGTGTGTGTGTGTGTGTGCGCGCGTGCTTGCGTGCGTGTGTGTGTGCGTGTGTGTGTGTGTGTGTGTAGGTATGTATGTATGTACGTATGTATGAATATATTTCTTAAAATAGTTTTTTATTTACAACTTGCTCCATTACAGATTAATACTACATGTTTTGGTTTTCTTATATTAAAGTATATTATTGTTTAGAGAAAAGCAATTGAAAACTTAATAATTGATTTATCTAACAACTGACTGTTTTTCGTAGATATTACTACTTATTAAATAATGTAATTACAATGTCAGTGGTCGAAACTATTTTGTCTTCCCAGTTTGCTTGGGTTATTGTCTTTAGTTCTAGTAATCTATCACTGAAACCTGCTTGTATAAACTCACGAAATTAAGCATTGCATGTTTTGTATCCCGGTATTTACAATTGAGAGCCATTATATATTCTATTGCAGTTTATTGAAAGCTATCGATTTGATAAATCTTGAAAATGCGTGTGAGTATTTTGCTGTCAAGTCACTGCTGTTTGTGGTTGGCCAGTTTCCTCCGCTGTACTTTATTTGATGCTTCAAAGTATCCCTTTCGAATTGTAATATTTTGCAGTCATATATTAGGTGTTTTGATGACTGACCCCCCCCCCCCATCGTAGGGGCACATTGGATTATCTATTAATATGAACCTGCGGAGATATGATTTTGTTTTCCCATGGCCAGAGACAATAGCTGTGAACTCCGATGTTATTGGTATTTTCAGTTTGTCTCTGTTCGACTGTCGGGATGAACGATCTGCATAGCGCTACTTTGTCGGTGCTTTCCCATTGTCTCTGCCACTTAGTGAGCCTTTCTTTCTTTAGTTCAGTGGCAATCGTTGTTATTGGTATCCAATTGTATGCTATGTTTAGTTCACCGTCCTCCTCGGCTGCTTCTTTGGCGAGTTGTCTGCCAGCTCATTCCCCTCGATTCCATTATGCGCCTTCACCCATCCGAAGTGGATCGACAAATTCAGCGTCATGAGTTGTCGAAACTTGTGTCGTATTTCTTCTATTAAGGGGCTGTGTATAAAATTGTTTCTCAGTGAGGCTAAGGTCACTTTGCTGTCGGTGTATATGGTTACTGTTCTGGCGTTGTGGTCTGAAAGGTATGTTAGTTCTTCCAGTGACTTCAAAATTGCTATTTGTTCGGCTTGATTGTGTTGAACAGCAGTTTTGTAGCTTATATTTGCACTGCATTTCAGCACTTGGTCCACATATATGGCCGCTCCTGCTCCGACTTTGCCTTCGAATTTGCTTCCGTTAAGTATAGATCTCTATGGAGTACGGTGTTGAGTCACAGGTTGAGAGAGGACACTCTCAACATGTGTACGGGACGGCCACCTACGGGTGTGATGATACCAGAAGCTGTATAATACAATTTTGACCTCTTGATGATGAGCACACAGTGCTCGAAATATGTAGAGACATATAATAAACTTATTATAAAACAAGAATTTGTGCATTAATTTGGTTAATTACTAAGATTATAGTGAGATGCATGGTCAACAGAACATAAAAAAAATTTCGCTGTGTTTTCTTGTCTGTAGTCTTGTCACAAAAAACTGCCATTCCGGATTATAAAGTCTCTCTGAGGGACGGACTATGCTGATTTGAGCATTCCGTGATGTTTTTCAGTTCGTCTAGTCACCTGACGGAATTGTATTTTGTATTAGGCAACTGCCATTTATTTCCATGTAGGTTAAAGTGCGAACAGCCTCAGGAGTCACGTACATGGAGACAACGACAGCTTTTAGTTCATCTTCAAGTCGTTTCATTCGTATTTTGGATGTCCACGGATTGAATCCCGCTCGGTTTCTGCTTTTCTGTCTCAAGCTTTCCTACTTTTCCTCATTCACCAAAACGAATTGCGAGGGTGTATCTTAAAACAAGGTATTGCGGGCTATTTTTCTTTCTGTGTTTTGCATTTCACATGGGCCTGAAGAGCGTGCGGTATAGCGACTCGCTACAGGATGGACGGCCCGGGGATAGAATCCCGATTGGGTCGAGACCTTACCCGTCCTGACCGAACTTAGGTTCCTCCTGGCTTCCTGTAAAATTGGTACCGGTTCACTTTATTTGGGTTCAAGCGGTCGGGTCGTGGCGTTGACCACTCATCCCATATAGCGCCGAGATTAAAGAAAGAGTAGGACTATACCTCTTCTCCCCACCTGGACTTTCGTGGCATGGTATAGGCTGAAAGTTACCTTTTTTAAGCCCTTCACCATTCATGGTCACCCTCACAGTTCTTCCATTGTACATACCGCGTTCAGTTGATACAACGTAGTCAAATAACCACGACACAATACGAGCAATATCTGAGTAAAGTCTGGGGTGAGAATTTACCTACAAAAAATGAAAAAGTTTTCTGTCTATGAACTTCGAACTGAAATGTGCCTGGATGATACCATAGACACCGGAGACATGCACAGATACCTGAGCCTATTGTATCGTCGGTGGATGCAATATTGCACACCTAATTATGGCTGCAGTTACCCAACATACCTCGCACAGTAAAATGAGAGCTGGGTGACCAGAATTCAATTTATGACAGGGACATAATTTTTTTTTATCCAGCACCAAGCCGGTTTCGGTTATGGAGCTCACTCATGTTCATATGTAATGAATAAGAGGGACACTTTTCTCTGGGATAAGAATGCCTCAGCTTGAGGCTATTACTAGACTACATGGAGCCTTACACTTTCTGCCCGAATACGTCTTGATGACATGGTAATTCAGCAGAAGAATATTGTCAGTTAATTATTTAGTCTTGCCCATGAGAAATTTCGCAAAATTTCGAACAGGAATTTGGCCCTGACGTTTATCTACATTACACATAAAACTGCTGTTCCTACTTTACCGAGAACACATTCCACTCATGTGACAAAAACTAATCCCTTGCTTCTATTCCGGTTAGAGGAAAAAGTGGTGCTTCTAGTGAGGGGTAATACGAAACGTGTAAATATATTGTGTAGGAAAACGCAACGTTCTTAATGTTATAGGTGTTGTAAATACACGTGTGTTTGCCACTGGCGTTTAAAGGATTTAGGTGCTGAATTTGGCACTTGGTTTACGGTCAAGCAAAATTAGATTTTCATTGCAGGAAAATATTGTAATATTTCTTACATTTCAGTTCTACCTTTTGTTATTTTGAGTTCTTGTTCCTTTCTTTAATCTTCATTAGCATTACCACCACGGAATATGTATAGCTATTACATAAGGAAACAATCTCCCATCCATTCCTACAAATTCAGGTGTAGTGTTTACAAATTCCAGTCGCGTCGTCAAATTACTAACGTTGTTCACACATGATAACATCAATTTTCCGGTAGAGTGTGCAGCTTTGCTCTCGGCGTAACCAGTGAATTCAAGAGATTGTATTCTAAACTGTGTTCGCCGCTTGACACGACACAACTCGCCTGCTTGACTTTGTGTGTCAGGACTGCTAACTGGTACACAAATTAGTAAGTCTTCAGTTTAATTAACAGTATGTTCAACATAGTTTGGCTTTGAAACGTTATCTGTACCACTGAAATTGCTAAAGAACTTGTAGAAGAGGAGAATACAATGATATTTCTATCTCTATCGTTGCACCGTGCATTTCGTAGAGTCATTTAATTAGCACACCAACTAACGCACATACATAAAATTTCACATTAAAACACTTAAAATCGCTCCAACATGTTTCGATCCTAAGATTATCTTCAGGGAGCTACACTGTTCCTTGCTAAAGTCACATTTTAAAAACACTCGCTGATTAATTTCCTGCATGCTGCCACAGCACCCTGTTAATATAAGGAAATTAATCAGTGAGTGTTTTTAAAATGTGACTTTAGCAAGGAACAGTGCGGCTCCCTGAAAATGATCTTAGGATCGAAACATGTTTGAGCGATTTTAAGTGTTTTAATGTGAAATTTTATGTATGTGCGTTAGTTGGTGTGCTAATTAAATGACAATGATACTTCGTTCAGCACGGTTTCTGGGGGAAATGATCACTGCCTGTTTGATGGAGCCGCTTAGCGTAATTTTTTTGTGTACAAGCAGGACTACGTGAAAGGGAAGCTTATGACCCCCCCCCCCTCCTCCGCCGATGACCACTTAAAATACAAACATCTTTGGACATGAGACGTTTACAAACTATTTGGGTAGCTGATGCTGCGCATGTGTGTTTTCGCCCCCATCTATACGCTTGTTACGCTTGTATTTTTCACGTTTCCGCACTTTTTTCCCCGACGTATTTAATTATTCTGAACAGCGTAAGTCAAAACCGTGCTGGACAAATCCGCTTTGGATGAGGGATTATTGTACTGAAATTTTAGCCAGGGAAAGGAAAAATATGGAGGGTGAACCGAATAACGTAAAGGTGCGTACTTTGTGCACTTCTCCAGACAGGCTGTGAATGGGTGACGAAGTCAAGGAAGATGAAATTGTCGAGGCTTGTAGCACTTATGGTAAAAGCGATAAATGAATTTTTATTCGCAAAGATTGTAAAGAAGAGAGGGAGGACTTGGGAGACCTGGACCCGGACGACATTATGATAATAAAATGGATCTTAAAGAAATATATTTTGAGGTTGTGAACTGCGTTCATGTAACGCAGGGTAGAAGACACTGTTGGACCGCAGCTAATGCCATAACAAATCATTCGGGGTTCATAAATCTGATAATTTCTGTCCTAACGTGTCAACTGTTAGTTTCATAAAACACCCCTGATCCGTGGAGTTGATTACGGATAGTATGGAGCGATTATTTTCGGTTAGGTTCTGTAAACTGAACCTAGTTCTTCAGGCGATTAAGTAACTCAGCATTGTTCAAAATCCTATGCCTATACTATTGCTATAGCCATTGTTTCTCTTCTTTAACCACCATTTCTTTGTACTTTGTCTCTCTTTCATTTTCAGAATTACGTACATCAGTGTCTTGGCTTATGTTAGTTGGTGGGAAGATTGTTTGATTACATCAAACCCAGACCTCTGGGCATGAAAATAGTGGCGGTAGGAAGTGGTTTTATATGTACTGATGCTGTAGTGGTTTCTACAAGGAAACATGAGTGCGGGCGTTGGGTGGTTCGCAGTATAGAAATTCGCCTCGTTACACCATCCGCCAGTAATTGCATCTCCCAGGAAGCACGCAAGATCCAATTTGTCCTTACGAGTGGGTCTTTGACACCTCTCTTTGCTTAGTAAAGAGGAGGGGTGCTTTGAGTTACCTCCTTAGTATGCCTAATCCTTACAGCAATTTTGGGAATTTCTCAGATAAATCTTTGGGTTCTTATTTATACCATTACGGTCTGTATTTCGAGTTGAGCCGTACATTTGATTAGAATTGGTAAAATCCGACATTTTTTTACGACAAAGTTACTAGTAGGGCAGTGTCTTTAAATTTCAGAGACCACGTAGTAGTAACAGCTGTTATTAGTTGGCGCCAGGTGGTATTTTCTGGTATATGTCGTACCATTCTACATAATTAACGTGGATTAAAATTCTTATTATGAAAAGAAAGGCTGATATATAAACCACTTTTCGTTTCATATTACTTCAAAACCAGGGTACACCGAAGTATTAGGCAGTGCGGTTTTTGGTTCTTGTTTCTGAAAAACACTCGAGTGACACGAGAGAGCGTAGGCGGCTTGTAGTGTTAGTGCTACTAGTGCTAGAGGACCGAGGCTTCAGACCGTTCGTCTTGCCGGGAGCAAATACAAAATAATAACAATGATGTGCCCAGAAGTGGTTTTTGTCTTTTTTGTGTTGATTTTGCCCTCTTTGTATATAACTCGAAGTAAACGAACGGGCACCGAGAATGACCATACTGCTAAGAAGCACAGTTGGTGCTCGTGTCTGAGGATATCAGTGGTCAGGTTTCTAATGGCGTGTGCCTGCAACATACTGAGGCATGTCATTTTTAACGGACTATTCTGAATCTCAGCCCTGGATGAATATAGCAAACCTGTTAAGAAGGGAGCAACGAAAAATTTTATGTACACTCTAATGACTTAATTATATTTCATGTTAATGGCAAGAATATTGTAAATGTGCTTATAGAAAGCCGTTGTAGATTCAGCGGTAAATTGTGACAATTCCCGTCTGCAGGTTTGATTTACAAAGCTAAATCTTTAATGGACCGTTCTTGCACATTATAGCCCCAGAAGGGTACCGTGACGTCACAGTTTAACTGAATGTTCACGCCGTTAATTTTAAAATTCCTTAACAGACGGTTTGATAATTGTTATCGGCCAAGTACGACACTTCAGTGCTGAGCGAGGCACAGGTACCTCTCGACTGCTTCATAACGGCTCCTTATTTTCGGGAATCCCTGCCATCTGGCGTGTCATCTGTAAGTGTAACGCGTAACAACTTAGAACCAGGCTTATGGTGTAATGGCTCTTTATTTTCTTGAATACTATATTACCACTGTGGCATCGAATGGTGATTGCTGTACGCATCAGTGGCTTGCTACGGAATAAAACAGTGACATACAAGGAAGTAGACTGAATGTTTTGAGGGACATTCCCAGAATTTCTTAAAGTAACAGCTTCGTCATGTCTGCCTGCCCTTCCGCATGTGACAACTCGGCCCTCATTGAATGGAATTTTATGTAGTTTGTTATTTGGGTAATTTTGAAAATCAGTCGGGAAATTTCAAGTTTCAATAAAATCTAACAAGAATGACGGGCACTTAGCATGAACACCAGAGTAAATTTATGATAATATCGCGTTCAGTTCTTCCTATTATGAGAAATATTTCAGACAACGTTTTGGAGAAAATAGAAATAATAATTTTATGTTGAATAACTGTTTCCGAGAATCGTGACATTTGTGAGATTTTGCTTTTGGCTTAACAGCTCCCAGTGGGCCAGGGCCTCCTAATTCTCGAGGTTTCTAGATCACACACAACGACGCATCGCAGTCGGTAGGACTTCTTTGGACGAGTGATCAGCTCGACGCAGAGACCTCTACCTGACAACACACAACACTTACAACAGACAGACATCCATGCCCCCGGTAGGATTCGAAACCTGAATCGCAACAGGCGAGCGGCCGCAGACCCATGCCTTAGACGGAACGGCCATTTGGACCGGCCCTTTATGAGATAATGTTCTAAATTATGGTAGAGCGAAGTAGACTACAATTGACAATATAATACGGCACATGCGCGTTTCGTACGAGGTAACTAAGACTACACACACACACACACACACACACCACACACACACACACGCACACCACACACACCACACACACACCACACACACACACACACACACACACAACCAATAACCCAAGCTTTTCCCTAAATTTTGTTGCTGAGACAGCAGAAGGTACAGGCGTCGTTTGTTTATGGTTTTGACGGATTCCACATGAGGAGATGCACTGGCTACAGGAAACAGGACAGCAACGACCGATATACGGGTTGAGTCAAATGAAAACCTTAAATATTTTTATCTCTTAATTTATTGAACACAAAAGTTACACAATGACTTCATTTTTCTATGTAGTCTATGTAGTCTCCACTCATATCCAATGTGCGGCTATTTCATCCACTGTTAAGCGGCGATATTCCTCCACGATGGCTTCAACTGCTGCAATGTCCTCTGGTGTCACTACTGGGTGTGCCTGACCGGGTCGAGGAGAGTCTGTTAACAGAACTAATATCGTTAATGAACTTCCTAGTCCACTCGTACACTTGCTGTACTGAACTTTCATTCGTCGATGAATTTCGATGGATTTCACCCCTTCACTACCTAAAAAAAAAAGGATGACACAACGCTGTTCTTCTTTGGTGCGTGTTGCAAGCGGGGCCGACATCTTTACACTACTACTTCGCCGTCGTGTTGCATACCTGCATCGTACTGCCACCTGTCGGCCACACTTCAAACCATCAGTATCATTACTGTCAACTCACAAGACAATCCAACTGTGTTCCGAATTTTTATCGCACTTTTAAAATCTTAATTTGACTCTCCCTCGTAATTCCATGTCCGCCTCTGATTCAAATGCAACGAGACTCTGACACTGAACACTGAGGTCATCTGAAACAAGAATCACCCACCAGTTTTCGCCATTCCCATAAAGTAAAAGGGAAAAGCATTCCCGTTACAGGCCTGGAGTAGTGGCCCAGAGGGTTCCAGGAAGTTAAGGTTCCCAGATTTCATGTCAACGGTACAGGATAGTGGTAAGGTTGTCAACCTTACGCACCGTCCGCCTTTACCCCCAGGAAATGCTGCTGGTACTCATTTCTGTTAGAGGCTGAGTCGACCCCAGGGCCATAGTGCGATCGGAAGGATTATGTCAATAAAAAATTCCAGTGACACCATCTGGAATCGAACCAGCTACCTTCCGATTTGTAGCACAGCACCTTAACCACTGTGCCAACGCGGTATTCCAATAAAGCGAAACACAGATTCACAGAATACAAACCTTTCTCCTGATATCAGAAAACAGATGTTCAGAATGTGACGCTCTCTTTTATTCTACGGTTACGAAAAATGAACACTGCTCTAATATCAAGCCACTGTCACTCACTGCATTAACAAGCGTCACATTCTGCACTTGTTCATAAAATGTAGTTGCTGCTGGAACTGGACGCTTCCCTTGTTGAGAGCCATTATGTCGTCCAAACGCTGCACCGCTCAATGCGATGTTCCGTCCATATTGAATATTTTGCTGCATCAATTTTGTTTTTGTTTAAACGGTACTCAGTTGACAGCAGAGTTACTGAGAGCAGGAGATCTAAGTGGCCACCAGATGGCTAGCTGCCTAAGACTAAATTCAGGATAACGTCCTCTGATGTCTGCAGAACACTCCTTAGCAGCTCGTTGGCTAACTTGAGGTTTCAGTTTGTTATCCTCAGCTATCTCCAAGCCGAGATTATGGCAGTTATTTGTAAGACTCCAATGATATTACAAAACACTTTTCAACATACCCGCGAAATATGTCTTCCAAATGTAACAAGTGGTGGACAAGATCATTTTCCATATCTTCAGGTATGACTCTTAGATTGCCAAAAGACACTTTCAATTCCGATAAATTCTCAGAAATTCTTCCTCTAACGGCAGTACTTCAAAACTTATATCTTCTATTCTAATACTAATTTGTACGTCAGCACAACTGTTTTTGTTACACAAGCTACTGGTCTACAAATTAGTATGACGTATCCAACCACTTCGTGATGTCTTCATTCAAAAACTTATAGCTTCTAACTGGTGCATTCTCACCAAATCCATTCTCTACTTTTACCATCCTACTTATTTACTCCATGCAGTACTGTCCTTCTTGAGAAGCTAACTAGTGCTAAATCAGTCAATTAATTCCCCGCATTTTATGTAACCCGAAGGTTCATTAACCCCTTTACAAGAGCCCGCCACTTGTCCCTATCGTGAGCCAGATCAATCCAGTTCATGCCCACATTCTACTTCCTGAAAATCCTTCTTAATATTATCTTCCCATTTACTTGTGCGTCTTCCCAGTGGACCCAGTCCCTCAGGTTTCACCACCAAAACTCTGTAACTGTTTCCATCGCTCCTTGCATTCACACTTCTCTGTATTAACAACATATTTTTTTTCGATTTTCTTGATCTTCCCGTTGTCATCTGCGAAATAAAACTTACGTTTCATGCAGTTTGGAACATTTGGCCAAACTACAAGTTTGATGATGGTCTGATGTAGACAACAGGATGGAAAGGAGTGTGTTTCTGTAGCACAATAGTAAGGTCAAATGTGACCCAGAGTGCCGAATCATGGACCCTACCGAACAAAATGGAAAGAGACTTAATGACGTGTGGAAAGAAAATCCTGAGAAAAATGTGTGGACCAACGTATGAAAATGGCTACTGGAAAATAGAAATGAATGACGCAATGTGTAACAAGTTTAGCTCTCAGGGCACTGGAATTTGATGCAAGTGCGTTGACTGGAGTGGCTGGACAGATTGTGTGAATGGAAGGTGGAAGGAGGGCAAAACAGACAAACCAGAAGGAGAGAAGAAGCAGGAGGACTTAATTTAAGGTGGATGGATGATGTCGAAATGGACTTCAGGAGGAATTTGGTTGTGAAAAGATGGAGAATAAGAGATATGGACAGAACGAATGGGCATCTGTGTTGAGGGAAACAGAGGGTAAACTTAAGAGGGTTGTAGTTCTGTAGAAGAAGAAGTAGTAGTAGTAGAAGTAGAGAAAGAAAGAGAAAGAAGAGAAGAAGAGGGAGAGGGAGAAAAAGAATAAGAAGAAGAAGAAGGAGGAGGAGAAGGAGGAGATGAAGAAGGATAATGAGAATAAGGAGACGAAGAAGGATAAAGAGGAGGAGAAGGAGGAGAAGAAGGAGGAGGAGGAAGAGAAGGGGGAGAAGAAAGAGGTGGAGGATGAGAGAAGAAGAAGCAGAAGAAGAAAGAGAAGGAGGAGGAGGAGGAGGAGGAGGAGAAGAAGGAGGATAAGAAGTGGGAGGAGGAGAAGTGGGAGGAGGAGGATGAGAAGAAGAAGAAGACAAAGAAGAAGAAGTAGAAGAAGAAGACAGGGCATTGAGGCGGTGTGTTTTCCGAGCATTTCGCTTTGCGCTGTCAAAATGCAGCATGTCGATTCAGACGCCGGACGCTTAGCATCTGACCGCCTCGTTGAACAACTTAACTTGCGATTTATTATGCTCGCGGCTGTCCCTTCTGTTCCCGTGGAAGTGAGCCGTCAGTGCTGGTGCTGTCAAGCGCCACGTGTGTCAGTGCGACTAAGCTGCTTCGTCACAGACCGACGCACTTCTTGCGACGGCGACAGACGGTGTTTTGTCTCCGTTTCCTCTTCGTCATCATGTCACCCTGTGAAACATATCGGCGCCTTCCGAGGCTACAGATAATTGCTCTTTCCACGCGTCCCTACGTCTTCCCATCGGAAGGTCTGTACATTAGCGGGCCAGCGTGTTTTCGGCAACATGTAGTCCACCGTTACATCCACATGCGCTCTGCATTCCTACAATAACCTTTCCATCCCTACCTGCTCCCTCATTTACAACTTGAACTCTTCTGGAGACTTATGTATATTAGACCGTGCATCATCTTGATAGTTGAATAACGATAGACCAACTTGATGTCACTTGCTTTATTATTTCATTATTTACTGCTCAACATGTTTCGGGTGTTAATACATCCATCCTCAGGAGCTTGCGACTTATTTGTTGAGTTATTTCATGGGTTGT
>Ga0131853_10016251_pt1 | contig 13588 bp, 12 predicted proteins | sample TergutLab28metaG_FD_92764 | JGI IMG/M metagenome (GOLD analysis project Ga0131853, IMG submission 92764) | Labiotermes labralis P1 segment gut microbial communities from Petit-Saut dam, French Guiana - Lab288 P1 (version 2) (version 2) | ecosystem: Host-associated > Arthropoda: Insects >... | reverse complement strand
TCTGTGTTTATTGATGATGTTTTGCGCGGAACTTCACCTGTTACAATTCCTCTTGAGCATGGCAGCTATATGCTTAGAGTGACGCTTCCCGAGCATCAGGAGCGAGAAATGTTCGTCGAGATTTTTGACAGGGAACATAGAATTAACTTCTCATTATTTTTACTTGAAGATCTTTGGCTCGATTAATATATAGAGGTGTTTATTTTGAAAAAATTTGATATAGCAGTAGTAGGCGCGACAGGTGTAGTCGGAAAGACGATGCTAAAAGTGCTTGAAGAAAGAAATTTCCCGGTTAATAATTTATACCCTATGGCCTCGGCAAAAAGCGCGGGTAGTAAAGTTATGTTTGATAATAAAGAATATATTTGCGAAGAGCTGACTGAACAATCGTTTGATAAGCATATCGACATAGCTCTTTTTTCGGCGGGCGGAGGAACAAGTTTAAAATTCGCCCCTATTGCCGCATCAAAAGGCTGTATCGTTATTGACAACAGTTCCGCTTTTAGAATGGATGAAAAAGTGCCGCTTGTCGTTCCGGAAGTTAATTCTGATGATGTTAAATGGAACGAAGGCATAATAGCAAACCCGAATTGCTCGACAATCCAGGCGGTTGTTGTGTTAAAGCCATTGCATGATAAGTATAAAATAAATAGGGTAGTCTATTCCACATATCAAGCTGTCTCAGGCGCGGGGCTTGGCGGTTTGACTGATTTAATGGAAGGTACGAAAAATAAGTTTAAATATCCAATAAAGGGAAATTGCATACCTCAAATTGACGTGTTTTTGGAAAATGGCTACACAAAAGAAGAAATGAAAATGGTTAACGAAACGAAGAAGATTTTGGGCGCGCCCGACATTCGAATAACAGCTACAACTGTCAGAGTTCCTGTAGTTACGGGGCATAGCGAGTCTGTGAATATAGAATTTGAAAACCCTTTTGAGCTTGATAACGTAATTGCACTTTTACAAAAATCAGATGGAATCATTGTGCAAAATGATTTTATGAACAACGAGTATCCAATGCCGCTTTATTGTGAAGGTAAAAACGAAGTATTCGTTGGAAGAATACGCCGGGATGAAAGCATAGAAAATGGGCTGAATCTTTGGGTAGTGGCAGATAACGTAAGAAAAGGCGCGGCGACTAACGCTGTTCAAATTGCGGAAATTCTTACACAACACATATAATTCTAGGGGGAATAAACATGGCACTTTTTAAAGGCTCGGGAGTTGCAATTATTACACCGTTTAAATCAGATGAAAAGCGTTCGGTTGACTTTGATAAATACACAGAACTGATTAACTGGCATGTGGAAAATGGCACAGATGCGATAATCACTTGCGGCACAACAGGCGAAACGTCTACAATGCTTATTGATGAACAGCTTGAAGTAATAGAATGTGCAGTTTTGGCCGCGAAAAAGCGCGTTAAAGTAATAGCCGGAACAGGAACAAACGACACAGCGTATGACATAAACGTTTCAAAAGGCGCAGAAAAGCTAGGTGTTGACGGCCTTTTGCTTGTTACTCCTTATTACAACAAAACGTCACAAAAAGGACTTATTCAGCATTTTACCGCGCTTGCGTCCTCAGTTTCCTTGCCTGTTATTTTGTATAACGTTCCGTCAAGAACAGCACTTAATATTCTTCCTGATACGGCTTACGAGCTTTCAAAAATTGAAAATATAGTTGGCATTAAAGAAGCAAGCGGTGATATTTCTCAAATAGCGGCAATCGCAGAGTTTTGTGACAATAATTTCGCACTTTACTCTGGCAATGATGATCAGACGATTCCGATTTTATCACTCGGCGGGATTGGGCTTATATCGGTTGTTGCAAATATTATGCCGCAGTACGTTCACGATATGATTTTCACTTATCTTAACGGCGACCACGAAAAAGCGCGTGATATGCAGCTTAAATTAAACCCATTTTGCCGAGCTTTATTTTTAGATGTAAGCCCGATGCCTCTTAAAGCGGCGATGAATATGATGGGCATGGGAGTAGGTGAGTGTCGCTTGCCGCTTATTGACGTTGAGGGCAGCACTCGTGAGATGATTAAAGTACGAATGAAAGAGCAAGGTCTGAAGGTTGCTAGATAATACTACTTGCGAAGGATGAAAACGATGATTAAAATACTTCTATACGGTTCAAGCGGGAAAATGGGAGAATCTGTAATTCGGGTTGTAAAAGACTCAGAGGACTTCGAAATAGTCGCCGGCGTTGACGCGTTATCCCCGGCGGAAGATCTTCCATTTCCGACTTTTACTGATATAAATGATTGTAACATTTTAGCGGATATTATAATTGATTTTTCGACATCAGCCGCTGTTCCGGCGGCTGTGAAGTATGCTGTCTTAAAAAAAATTCCGATAATAATTTGCACTACGGCATTATCAGATGAGACGATACTAAAAATTAACGAAGCTTCCAAAGTTATACAGGTGCTTAAATCCGCTAATATGTCTGTCGGCATTAATTTGCTTATCGGTCTTCTTAAAAAATGCGCTCCGGTTCTTGATGAGGCGGGGTTTGATATTGAAATAGTCGAAAAACATCATAGGCGCAAAACTGACGCGCCAAGCGGAACGGCCTTTATGCTTGCGGATGCTGTAAATGAAGTGTCAGACGGGAAGTTTAACTATGTTTATGAGCGTGAAAGCGCTTCCGAAAAACGAAAAGACACAGATATTGGAATAATATCTGTAAGGGGAGGCACGATCGCGGGTGAGCATGACATTATTTTCGCAGGCGAAAATGAAATTGTTGAGCTTAACCATCGAGCATTATCGAATGATGTCTTTACAAACGGCGCGCTTTTAGCCGCTAAGTTTTTAATTAAGCAAAAACAGGGGCTTTATAGTATGGAAGATATATTTAACTAAGATAGGCAGCACACAAATAGCATTTGTGCTGCTCGCTTATGCAACCAAGGCTGGTCGCAGACTTCGTCTGCTGCTCGCTTATGCAAACAAGGAGGACATACATATGAAAATTGAAGCAAAAAAATTCGTCTACAGCTTTTCGAAAGACCATGAGCCGCTTGCGCATGTAAAAGCGGGCGAAACTGTTGACATTGAAATGCTTGACGCTTTTGCAAATCAACTTAGAAACGAAGGCGACAAAATTGATTCACTTGACTGGAACAAAGTCAACGCTGCAACTGGCCCGATTTTTGTTGAAGGAGCAGAAGATGGCGATATTTTGAAAGTCACAATTAACAAAATCACGCTTGATAACAAAGGAACGGTACTTGCGGGTGAAAACTTCGGACTAATTGGTCATTTGCTTAAAGGCAGTCATGTAAAAATTGTACATATTAGAGATGGCATGGCTGAATTTTCAAACAAGCTAAAGCTGCCGCTTAATCCAATGATTGGCGTAATTGGTGTAGCGCCCGAAGGAGAGGCCGTAAACACAGGCACTCCGGGAAAACACGGTGGAAATATGGATAATTTAATGGTTAAAGAAGGCGCAGTTCTTTATTTTCAAGTAAAAGCGCCGGGTGCGCTGTTCTCAATTGGTGACCTTCACGCTGTAATGGGAGATGGTGAAATTGGCGTTGCCGGGCTTGAAATACCGGGTGTTGTTAATCTCACTCTAGATGTGATCAAGAATAAAGAGATTACCCATCCGATTCTTGAAAATGAAGAAGTTGTAACGGTAGTTGCGTCAGCGCTTACATCAGATGAGGCGGCGGTCATTGCGACAGAAGAAATGTTTAACCTTATAAAAGGCAAAGTTTCGCTTCCCGACCCTGAAATTGTCATGCTCATGAGCCTTGTTGGGCAGCTTCAAATTTGCCAAATGGTTGACCCACTTAAAACTGTTAGGTTTGTTATGCGCAAAGAACATTTAGAGGGCAAAGGCGTGCTTGAATTGCTGAGATAATTAAATTTTTTACTATTAAAAATCGTCGGATATCCGTAATATCCAGCGATTTTTTTCATTTATTAGCGCCGCCTAAAATTCCTTCTGAGACTAATTTCCGCTTATTGTTTAGCCATGAGACTTTCTATGTAAACTTGCTGATTCAAATTTTTCTTAAAAAATGAAAAAAAGATGTTGACTTTGAATTTAAAAGATGATATCATAACACTTGTCGCTCGGATGGGGACGTTAAATGAATGCAAATTTATCATTATTTAACAGTAAGACTTCTCCGGGGTGTAGCGTAGCTTGGCTAGCGCGCCTGATTTGGGATCAGGAGGTCGCAGGTTCGAATCCTGTCACCCCGACTAAGCTTATTTTTCCTTTTTCTTCGGCTTGTACCTGTAGCTCAGCTGGATAGAGCAACGGCCTTCTAAGCCGTGGGTCAGGGGTTCGAATCCCTTCAGGTACGATTAGTTCACTATATATGGTGGCTGTAGCTCAGTTGGCAGAGCGCCAGATTGTGGTTCTGGATGCCGTGGGTTCGAGTCCCATTAGCCACCCTTTATTTAATTTCAATATATGGGTCACTAGCTCAGTTGGTAGAGCACTGGACTTTTAATCCAGGTGTCCCGGGTTCGAGCCCCGGGTGACTCAAATGGTAAAACCCTTGAAAACATGACGCTTTCAAGGGTTTTTGCATGTTTTTTCGTGTAATATCGCATTTTCTATATTCAAAAAGTAGTCAAAAAATGTTTTATAGATTATAGAGTTTCGTTTTATCCATCATATTATAGCTGTTCCGACTAATATTACCCGGAAATAATTTTATTTAATTTTGGACAAACACTTGAAAAATCATTTAATTAGTGGTAAAATCAGCCTTATTAAAATTTGCACCACATAAGTTATGAGAGGGGATATTAATTAATGAAACTTAGAACACTTTTTGCACTTATTGCCTCAATCGCAATGCTTGTTGCGTTTACCGCCTGCTCAGCAGACCAAGCTCAGGATGAGGAATTAATTGCAGAAGAGATAACTGTAGAAGAAGTGACTACAGAAGAAGAATCCGAAAATGAGCAAGCGGCAGATGCTGTCAATTCAGACGGCCCGGGGGGATTGCCTTTTGCTACAGCTACGTTTACAGCAGGAACTTACACAGCTACCGCTCCTAGTTATAACGAAAATCCGTTAACAGTTCAAGTCAGTTTTAGTGAAAACCAAATAGTAGATGTGAGCGTTGTTGAACATGGAGACTCTGCGTATGGGTCTGGATGGTTTTGGCGCGCTTATCCCGGTGTTCCGGATCAAATTTTAGTAAGGCAGTCCACACAAGATGTGGACGCTTTTACCGGAGCTACTTTTACCAAAGAAGCTATTATCGCGGCCGTAGAGGACACTATAAGACAAGCAGGTGCGGATCCGCAAGCGCTTGAACCGCAATTTATTGACGCACCATTACCCGGAGACCGATTTATACCCGGATTCCACATGGTTACTGTTCCTGCAAACACAATGGATGTTAATGGAGATCCGTTAACTGAAGGCGCAACAAGGATGTTGTATAATGAAGAAGAAGACATGACTCTGCTTGTGTCTTTTGGCCGAAATGAATTCCATCTTCATGTCGGCGGTGGACGTGGGCTTGGTCAAGGCAACGAAGGTCATGGCGAATCTATGTATCCTGATGAAATTGTAGGTGGAACATGGGGAGGTTGGTGGTTTAGGCAAGTTGCGCACCATCAGGTTAATGACAGACAATCAACAAATATTGATATAGAAACCGGCGCGACAATGTCTTCATCCGCTATTATTTGGGGTGTCGAACAGGCAATGATAGCAGCCGGCGCAAATCCTGCATCTATCGCTCCAAGGACACAGCCGCTTACACAAATCATTCAAAACCCTTCAAATCCGGACGGCAGGTTCTTTGTGCCCGGTGTCTATACCGTTACAGTTGGCGGGCGCAACGCAGACATAACGATGGCTGTCACTTTGGATAGAAACACTATCAGAAGGATTGTGATCGGTAACGATGATCATAGTGAAACAGAGTCCTACTGGGATATAGTTTGGCCGGACTTGAGAGATTTGATCTACACAGAACAAACTACACATGTTGATATGGATGCGTTCACCGGTGCAACCGTATCTGCTAACGCTGTACTTGAGGGCGTGCGCGAAGCTATGAGGGCAGCCGGAGAAACCAATTCAAATAACCATTAATCGGGAATATGATATAGGCGTGGACAACCTCTGCGCCTATATTTTTTTCCACTTTAAGGCGATATTTTCAATCATGTCTATAATGATAAATAGCACAAATCCTGATAAACTCAGAATTACTATGCCCGCGTACATCTGTATGTAATTAAGTCTCATCCAAGCATCTAGTATAAAAAAGCCCATGCCATGCCGAGTGCCATAAGCCTCGGTAAAAAACAGCACAGACACAGCCGTTCCAAGCGATATTCTGGAGGTACTGATGACACTGGTTAGAGACCAGGGAATTGTAATGTAGAAAAATATTTGCAACTTATTAGCGCCGTAGCAAATAAGCGTATTGCGGGTTTGCTTAGGTATGTCATTTAAGCTGTCTCTAACAACAACTATAATTGGGTAAACTACGATAAGGGTTATCATAATCACTTTTGACATATTTGTAAGCCCGAATATCAGCATGACCGCAGGCAGCAAAGCGGCTCTTGGTATAGGATATGTAAAGTAAATAAATGATGTTAAAATGCGAGCAAATATATTGTTTCCGGCGGCGCAAATTCCGACTGCAAGCCCAATAAACATAGAAAGTGTTAAGGCCGCAGCAACTCTGAAGAAACTGTGATAAACGTGAGTTGCGATGTTTTGATTGGCAAGATCCGGAAGCGCCGCCAAAACAGTAAACGGACTTGGAATCACATTTATATCCATAACGATATGAGCGATGCTCCAAAGGACTAAAACTAACAACGCACCTATTACAAAGTGGATGAGTGCCGATGAAAACTTTTTCATATATAATTTTCTTCCCATTCGCCTTTTATTAATCTCCTTATATCTCTACAAATATCTAAGTATGTTTGATTTACTCTAACATCGCTCAATCCAAAAGTAGGATTTTCAATGATTTTTATGATTTTGCCGGGAGCTTTTGACAGGATAACAATTTTTTGTCCCAAAAAAACAGCTTCTTCAATACTATGTGTTACAAAAATAGTCGTTGGCTTAATATCCTTCCAAATATGAAAAAAAAGCGCCTGTGTTGATTCTCTAGTCACTTGATCTAAGGCAGAAAAGGGTTCGTCCATAAGGAGGAGGTCTAGGTCCATGATAAAGGCCGCAGCTATGGCAATTCGCTGCTTTTGTCCGCCGCTTAAGCTCATAGGATATCGGTTTTTCAGGTGGTTAATGTTTAGTTTTTCCATTACATAATTAATTTTATCCGTGTAATTTTCAATGGATAGTTTTTTGATTTTCAATGGTAGGGTGATGTTTTTATAGGCAGTTTTCCATGGTAGAAGACCGTAGTCTTGCGATACAAGTCCTACGGCCTTTTGTCTATTGTTTAGAGCAGCATTGTTTAGCCTAACTTTTCCTGTATGATGGCAGATATTGCCGGCCAATATATTTATAATACTTGTTTTTCCACATCCGCTCGGCCCTAAAATGGCATAGATTTCACCCGAGCTTATAGACATCGTTATATTATCTATTACGGCTGTATTTCCATATTTTAGGCATAAGTCTCTTATCTCCAGCATAGCGCCCTCATTAGTTCCCGATGTCGAAGATAATATCTTCTACTGAAATATCCAAAGTCAGCAATCCACGAGAATAGGCAAAGTCCAGTACATCTTGAACAATGCCTGCCAGAGGAGCCTCATAAGCCGGAAACACAGGTATAATTAAAGTATCTCTGATATGCGGCGGATATCCGACAGTTTCTATAAGAGTGTCGATAAATTCATCTCTATCTGCATTGTTTAAAAACTCCACCGCTCGGTTGATTGCCCTGTAAAAAGCTTGTAGTTCTTCCAACTTATCCGTTGTTGTTTCCATTCTAAATACAATAACAAAAGGATTTATCCCAAGCTCCCGAATGGTTATTAGTTCGGTTAATCCTTCTTCCAAAGCCATAGCAGCAAACGGATCCGGAAGTATAGCCCCTGCTGCTTGGCCGTGCAAAAGCATTTCTAAGCGAGTAGGTAAAGCAGGAACTTCATCTGTATAAATGTCGTCAATTGCCATATTTGCCGAAGACAAGGCACGATCCAATATGTAATCCATAGATGTATTGGATGTCATAAGAACATTTCTTCCTAGCAAATCTTCTATAATATGGACATCTTCCGCGCCTATCAGAGATGCCATCCCAATTGTGGATGTAGTGGCCACTAGGTCAATTCCCGCTTCCCTGTAAATGGCAAGTTGAACTAAGTCAAATGTCATGCCGTCGATATATTCGTTTGTCTGAAAGGCAATGTCTCTATCGCGAGGGCTAAAAAATTGCTCAAGCTCAACATCCAGCCCTTCATCTTCAAAAAAACCTAGATCCGCAGCTATAAATATTGGAAACGTTTCTAAAGCCGGCATTGTTGCCAAAGTTAAGGTTGCCATAGAGTTGCTCGAGGGCTCTGTGTCATTATCTGAGAGCCCCTCCGTGCAGCCTGTCAGCAAGAATAGCAATAATAGCATAGTTATAATTATTTTCACTAATTTGAATCCTCTCTTTCTTTGCAGTGTGCTTACATTCATTTGATATGCAATTTTATCATAGATCTGATCGGCTATATTGCCAATACCCTTCTGTCGTAATTATGGTTCCATCGTTCAATATCCAAATTGCCTCAGCGCCAAAGTCAGCAAGGATTGGCTTTGCTTCGTTAATGTCTAAAATAAAAGCAGCAGTAGAAAGAATATCGGCCATGCCGCCATCAGGATATATAATTGTTACGGCTCTATAGTTTATTGCAGGCATAAGCGTGCGAGGGTCTATTATATGGTGATATCTAACATCATCCACAATGAAAAAGCGCTGATAATCACCACTTGAAAAAACAGAAGTATGAGTTGCATAAACCGCATCAACAATTTCTCTTTCGCCGGTTGGGTCTTGTATTCCCAAACTCCATGTATCTCGAACGCCGCTTATAGGGCCTCCTGCTACGCGAACATCTCCGCCCACTGATAAAAAGAAGGAGTCAAATCCTGCTTCTATAGCCTTTTGTACTGCTGCCTCTATTGCGAAGCCTTTAGCAATCGCCCCCACATCTAATGACATACCTTCGTATTTCAGAAACACTGTGTTGTTTTCTTCATCAATAATTACGTTGTTGATATTTGTTAATATACTTGCCTCACGCAATATATCCATACTCGGAACGACGGGTTCTCTATCTGAACTTATATGCTCACGCCAAATATTTGTCACCGGGCCAAGCGCAGCATTAACTATGCCGTTTGTGCTGTGATATGCTTCTATGCAAAGCTTAAGCAGCTCTATTATGACAGGGTCAACATTTACAGGATGGCTTCCCGCACTGTTATTAATTGTCCATATGTTATTAATCTCCGGATATTCATTAAAGATATCAAATAGCTGGTGCAAGCGGTAGAGTTCCGCACGGATAACATTTCTGCTAAAATAATCGAATTCTTGTTGTGAACTTGCATATCCTATAACAATAGTAGCAGTATCAAAAAGATCAATAAAAATATCGTTAAAGCGATGAAGTTCACTAGCATCAGCATCATCAGATATTATCTCACTTATCCCTGTAGCAGGGTGCTCACTTCCAACAGAGATTGAATCTGCTTCTTCGTTATAATAATTTCGGCCGCAAGATGCAAAAACACCAAGCAACGCTGCAAATAAAAGAAAAAATAATTGTTTTTTCAATGCTTTATAGTCTCCTATCTGTACATTCTATTGAACGTCGGCATAATAATTTTTAGAAGTATTCCTGTCGCTGTGCCGAAAACAGCTCCTGCCATGAGCAATATCGGAAAGTAACCAACAAACAAAAGCCAGTTTTGCATTATTAAACAAGCTACTATAAGCTGGCCTATATTATGACCTATAGCTCCAAATACGCTTAGAGGCACATACGCTTGCTTATTTTTAAAGATCCATAAAAGTATAAGTATAAAAAATATAGATAAAAGTCCGCCGGATAAGCTTAAAAGACCGGCTATAGGCCCACGCATCAAGAGGTTAAATATAGATTTTAAAATTGCCACTATGACTGCTTCTTTTTTATCCATAAAAAACAAAAGGTACATAACTATGACATTAGAAAGGCCTATCCTGCCGAATTGAGGGGGCAGAAACGGCCAAAACGGCAGCATTCTTTCAATTATTGTTAAAATTAACGCAAGCGCAAGCATAAAGCCTAAAAGCGCCGTTTTTTTTGCAGAGTATTTCATTGTATAAACTCCATATATGTCAGTGTACAAAAATATCAAAATCATTACTGTTTTCGTTAGACCTCATGCTTTGTATATGCAGGATTACTCTGTTTGGCAGGCATACTGCCATCTGTCCAGATCGGTTAAGAAATCCTGCACGAACACAAACCTGATCCGGACAGTCAGATTTTATAAAAGCAATTTGACCGCCGCTAACCTCAAATACTATATTAGGCAACATGGTTACAGAAAACGTTTGTTCATAATCAAGATAAACATTATATACGCCAAATTCCGAAGTAATTTCAGCATAAACCATATGGCGTCCGTATTCGCCAATGCTGTCCGAGTCAGTTTCGTTCATCCAGCGATTTATACCGAACAAGGCTGCACCTATTAAAAAAATAGCAATAATCAGTATTATATCTTTTTTTGTCAACAAAACAATTCGACTATTCATTCTTCAGCAGGACTTTCTCCACTCAAAAAGATACTATAATAAGTGTAGAGTATAGCATGAATACCTTGAGTTGTAAATAAATTTGTAGTTTTTTACAAAAAACATTAATTTCAACATATTTTTTGTCTTTACAATCAAGATTGTCTATGCTATAATTCTTCGAATTATGACAATATTTTTATTACAACAAAAAGATTAAACCTATTATTATTGTGCGTTAGGAGGCCAATAAATGGCAAAGAAAATAGTTGTGTTGGGTGCAGGGTGCAGCGGCGTGCTAATTGCCAAAAAATTAGCAAAAAAGCTTAAACAAACTGATGTAGACATTACGATTATCGACAAAAACCCTTTTCACACCATGCTTACTGAATTGCATGAAGTTGCGGCTTGGCGCGTGGATGAGGACAGTATCCGCGTTGACCTTAAAAAAATCTTTGCGGAGCGCAATGTCAACGTTGCTCAAGATACAATCATTTCGACTGACTTCGACAACAATACCTTGATCGGTCAGGTGTCGTCCTATACTTACGACTACATGGTGTTGGCTACGGGTTGCAAACCCACATTTTTTGGCGTAACAGGCGCTAAAGAACACAGCTTTACTCTTTGGTCTTATGATGATGCCGTTCGCTTGCGTGATCATATACATAACACATTCCGTTTGGCTTCTAAAGAAGTAGATATGGATATAAAGAAAGCTTTGCTTACCTTTTATGTAGTTGGCAGCGGATTCACAGGTGTGGAGATGGTTGGAGAACTTGCGGAGTATGTGCCGGTGGCCTGTGAAAAATTCAAGATTGACCCAACTTTGGTGCGCATAGTTAATGTCGACATACTTAAGCAGGTAATGCCTTTCCTTCCGATAAAAACTTCAAATAAAGCGGTAAAGCGATTGGAAAAAATGGGCGTGGTTGTTTCTTTAGAAACTAACGTGGTGCGCATAAGTGATACGGAAATTGAATTAGAAAAAGATGGGCAGACCATAACAGAAGCGACTCGAACAATTATTTGGGCTGCCGGCACAGAAGGTTCGGATATCGCTATGCAATCTGATTCTTTAGGACTTGTGGAAAATTCCCGAGGCCGTGTGCAGACAGATGGCTATTTGCGCGCTCTCAACCATCCTAATGTTTACGTTGCCGGGGATAATATGTTTTACATACCTGAAGACGAAAAAGAGCCTGTGCCTCAAATGGTTGAAAACTGCGAAGCCTGTGCCCCTGTTATCGCCTCAAACATAGTCGATGAAATTAATGGAAAATCTCCAACGCTTACATATAAACCTAAATTTCACGGCGCTATGGTCTGCATTGGTGGACGCTACGGCGTAGCTTACGTTGGAAGCCATAACAAGAAAGTTTCTCTTCCATCTTTTTTTGCTATGCTTTCTAAACACTTGATTAATATGGTTTACTTTTTTCAAGTTGCAGGATGGAACAAAGTTTACTCTTATTTAAGGCATGAATTTTTTAATATTCGCAATAAGCGTAGTTTTGTGGGAGGACATTTTTCTAATCGTACGCCGGTATTTTTCACTGTTCCGCTTCGCGTTTTTTTAGGGATTTTCTTTATATACAATGCTTACCGCCGTTATGCACTGAATTGGCTTGACTCTTCTCAGCTTCGTGATATCTTTTATAACGTGGCCGGACAGTTTAGACCAATGCCGTTTTTTGAACCGATTAACTTTTTTGGTCAAGCACGATTTTCTTTATATGTGGCGAACGACAACATGGGCCTGTGGCTGCAAACTACCCCAGTGAATTGGTTTTTGCAAAATGTTGTATTTGCCTCTAGCGGCTCGGAAATATTTTTCCAGGTGTTGATTGTTGTGTTTGAGCTGTTAGTGGGCCTTGCGCTGATTGCCGGATTATTTACCACTTTAGCTTCTGTAGGCGTAATATTCAAAGCTTTGGTGGTTATGTTAACGGTTGGCTTACCGTTTTATATTTGGTGGCTGCCTTTTGCGGGCATTGCGTTCCTGTTTACAGGCGGCAAAGTGTTGTCACTGGATTATTATGTTATGCCTTGGCTTTCTAAGCGTTGGAAGAATATTAAGTTTGTTAAAAAATGGTATCTTTATAATGACTAATCTATCGAGATTTTCCACTCTATGGAAAATTAATGAACTTTTTAAGGAAGGTGTCTATATGAAAAAGCTGTTGATTTTATTAATGTTTTCAGGGTTGATTTTAACGGCCTGCGGGAGCTTAAATGATGAAAATATTTGGACCCAGCAACGCCCCCCTGCAGAAGACGCAGTGAATATCGCAGGTCTTACTTTAACACAAGGTGTTTTTACAGGAACGGGTTCAGGAGGGTTTTATGGTGATGTTTCCGTTGCAATTACTGTTAGCGATGCAGGCGAGATTACCGCAGTCGAAGTCGTCTATAGCAACGAAACCCCTCAATTTGCCGATAGGGCGTTTGAGCATCTTATTTCTGCTGTCATATCAGCCCAATCTGCAAATGTAGATGTGTATACAGGTTCTACAATGAGCTCTACAGCCTTTCTAAACGCTGTGAGGGATGCTATGGTTCAATCTGCGGGGGATAGTGAATTAGTCGATGGTACATCAGCTGATGCAGATACAGATAACCATGACGAGAATGAAGTCGTTGAGGGAGATGTATTTACCGGCACAGGCACAGGTGGATTTGGCGGCGATATTACGGTTGCTGTTACAGTAGACAGCAGCGGTCGTATTGTCGCTGTTGAAGTAGTTGAACATTCTGAAACTCCCGGCTTCGCAAATCCTGCTTTTGGAGAGCTGATCCCCGCTGTGATTTCTGCTCAGTCCTCTGATGTGGATATAATTGCTGAGGCAACATATACATCTCAGGCATTTATTG
>Ga0131853_10016249_pt1 | contig 13589 bp, 6 predicted proteins | sample TergutLab28metaG_FD_92764 | JGI IMG/M metagenome (GOLD analysis project Ga0131853, IMG submission 92764) | Labiotermes labralis P1 segment gut microbial communities from Petit-Saut dam, French Guiana - Lab288 P1 (version 2) (version 2) | ecosystem: Host-associated > Arthropoda: Insects >... | reverse complement strand
TCAGCAGTGTCCTGCGCTATAGCCGCCGCAAGCGCAAGCGCAAAAGCTTCTTCGTATTCTTCCAGCGTTATGTACAAGTCGCCGTCAATGTGGAAGGTCAGCCCAAAGACACTCTCCGGCATCTCAATTTCAGGCTCTTCCTCGGGCTCTTCAGGTTCATCAGGTTCTTCGGACTCTTCGGGTTCTTCGGGTTCTTCGCCTGGTTCTTCCGGCTTTTCTCCCGGTTCTTCCTGTAGCTCCTCTCCCGGCTCCCCACTGGGCTCTGGTTCAGTCTCTACAGACGGCTGTTCAGGCTCAACGTCCTGTTCGACATAGCCCTGAGCAAGCTGGGCATCCTCGTATCCGGCCGCGTGAGCAGTAAGGCCCAAGCCAAACAGCCCATTAGTCGCAGTGTTTGCCACAATGGCAAGCGTCAGAATTATTACAAATACTCGCCTGATATTAATATGTAACGACATACTTTTCATTATTATCGCTTGCTCCTTTCAACAACTTAGGCAGCAGTGTATTTTAAAGTGATTATTAATATAGTGGTGCAGGCCAAAATCACAAGCCCTTTTACAATACCAGAGCTCTACATATAATAAGAACACAAACACAGTCATTTAGCAGAAAAAAATCAGGAGAAATTTTGGGCTTATTTTTCGCTAAATTTATTGAACTTTACTAATCTGTTGGATTTGTAAGGTAGACTACTTGCCTTGGGCTTGCTTGTTAATACCGCTCCTTGTCCTCGTCAGTCGTAACCTTAATGACGTAGCGGTGCTTTCACAGGCTGGCTTATCCCAAGGGTAAGCAATATAATATGCGCCTCCAGTTTATAAAGTGCATTAAACTGCAAATTTTGATGCACTTTTAGGCTTATTGAAACATATATAAAAATATATTTTTTTAGCATCACTATCAAATAAAATATATTTTTTCTGTAAAAAGTTCAACTTTCACGTTTAGCAGCAAAATTTTCCGATTTTAATGCGCATTCACGCGTAAGCATTTTCCACATGAGAGCGGATGCTCTGCAGCATCCGCTCTCTTTATGTACCTGGCTACTTAAGGGTTCGGGTTAAAGTGTGGGATAATATCCCAAGTGAGCACTGCCTTGTGCTCGGCAGCCAACGGTATGTCTGTGTGCTCTGTCACTACTTGGATACGGTCAAAGTCCGTAGTGTCGGCCCAATTGATGATTGTCAAAAGGTCATCGCTGTCTTGCTCAAAGACATCTATAGAGGTGTTATGTATCAGGGCTCCGCTCTCTGTAAACATTCTCCTGGCAAGCTCTTGGTTGCCGTTATACGCACTTGCCTTAACCTGCAATTCCCAGCTGTCTGCGCCCACACCGTTGAAGATTATAATGTCTACGTCATTGGGGTCATCTCCGTCCAGGATGTCATCGCCAAGGCTGATTGTATCCGGACCGACAAAGTTAACCGTGTGGTGACCGTAGTGAATATCTTCGTGGCTAAAGCTAAAGCCCCAGTCGTCCATCGGTTTAAACTCTATCGTTACCGTGGTCGCCCCCGCCGGCATCGGGAAGGTGTGCTGGGGTGGGGTGCCGGGCAGCGGCAGGTTAACTTCGATGTCTGTCGCTACACCGACAGTCGATATGGTTGCTGTGGCCGTGAACCACTCCGGAAAGAGTGCATAGTTGGTAGGACTCGTTCTCAGGAACGCGCTCAGGTCTACGTCCTCGCCCGGCGTAACATTTATGCTGGCCGGGGTCGGAGTGGTATGGTTGGCGGTTATTGTCTGCGCTGTACCACCGGCCGGGTTGGGGGCTACCGCGGTCGCGTGGCCGTAGTCGTAACCGACTAATACCAGCGTCAGCTCGGCTACGCCGAAGGGGTGGCCCCAAAAAACATCGTAGTTGTTAAGCAAGTGCCAGTTAATAACCGGGTCAACGTTACGGTTGCCAAGGCGGCTGTTCGCCTCATGCCAGTCGATACTCGGGAAGTTCGTCACACCCATGGCGGTGGCAAAATCAATTGCTTGGCTAGCCTCATTGTCCCTGAACCATGTGGTATCGCTGGTGGTAAGCCGTGCTGCGATATTTGACGCGGTGTTCGTAGTTGTAACTCCGCTTGCCATAAAGATACCGCCGCCGTTGCCGTCTGCTATGTTGTCGTTAAACGCGCCGCCGATAACTTCAAAGTCATCTGTGCCATCGCGGAAAATACCGCCGCCGTCTTCCTCCGCCGTGTTGTATCCGACAACAGTGTCCTCCAACAAAATCTCGCCGCTGGCCCAGATACCGCCGCCATATTCGGCGCTGTTGCTATCAATTATGCTGTCATTCAAAGTAAGGTTTCCGCTGGTCCAGATACCCCCGCCTTCTTCCTCCGCGGTGTTCTCAAGTATTTGGATAAAGTGCGCGGTTAGCGGGCGCTCACTAAAGATGCCGCCGCCGTCACGTCCGGCTTCATTCCCCGATATTACAGGCGAGTCTCCGTCCTCGGTGCCAAACAAAGTGGTCCCGCTGGTGCCGGATATATAGATCCCGCCGCCGTCGTATACGGCTGTGTTGGCCAAGCCGGGGTCCCCGCTGGTGGCAATGCCTATCGTGCCGCTTCTCATATTGATATTGCCGTTCTCAGATACGTGCACACCGCCGCCGTCCACGGTGGCTGCGTTGCCGTGAATCTGACCGCCTCGCATATCCATGAACGCACCTTGGCCTAATATACGCACGCCGCCGCCAATAACGGCGCTGTGTTCGGTAATTACGCCGCCACGCATCTCAAAGGTAGCTCTTTGGTTTACATTGCCCGGGGCGTTCGGGCTGTGAATAAGCACCCCGGCGCCGCCGTTTGCTGTTGGCTGTAGAGTGCTGGTGCCTAAAATACTGTTGCCCTCAATGGTTGGCATCCCACCGCCCTGGGGATCCATGACAAACCTGCCGCCGTTCGTGTTAGGAACCGTCCAAACCGCTACGCCTGCACCACCGGGCTCCGCGTTATTGACAACGTTTCCCGACCGCTGAATTATATTGTTGCTAATCGTACCGCCGTGCATGTAAAACCGCGCGCCGTTTGCGCCGGTACTGGCCGTTACATGTACACCGGCACCGGTGCCTCTAGCCCTGTTGCCGCTGATTTCGCCGTCATGCATTGTGAATAAGGAGTTGCCGGCCACACGTACGCCAGCTCCATGCACAGGAATCCAGTTAAATGTGGGATTTCCACCAATAGAGGGACCGTCTCCAGCGTTGCTGGTGGTGTGGTCGCGTATAGAGCCGTCGTGCATAGTAAAGGTGCTGGTACCGGTCACGTTAACTCCAACGCCAAATCCACCGTTGTTAACCGCGTTGCTGTGGATTTCTCCGTTGTGCATAATAAATGTGCTGGTGCCGGTCATTTGAACGCCGCCGCCCTGGCCGCCGGCATGGTTGTTTGCAATAGTAGCGTCATCATCCATCTCAAGTGTACCGCCGGCCATAAAAATGCCGCCGCCGTTTTGTGTGTTATCAGTATCGTTATATGCAATGAGCGCGTCTTCGGACATCTCAAGTACGGCCCCGGACGTCATATTAACACCCGCACCGGTGCCGTTCGTAACAAACGTATTTCTGTCAGCGAACCCGTTGCCGCCATCGGCGACACTTCTGCCGCCAATTACACCGCCGCTCATATAGAATCGAGCCGATTCCCTAAGGTAAACACCGGCTCCGCCGCCAACCCCGCCGGATGGAGATGCTATGTTTCGGCTTATCTGCCCATCTTCCATGTAAAATCTGCCGCCTGAAGTAACGTGTACACCACCTCCGCAACCACTGTACGCAGTAGTGGCATCGCCAGGAGTTACCTGGGCGTTTATTGTTTGGTTACCGCGAATAAACGCGTCCGCACCGGTCATTTCAACGGTGGCACCGTGCACATACACACCGCCTCCGCGCTCGGCCCGGTTTTCCTCTATTTTGCCGCTGACAAACTCAAAGAGGCTGTTTGAGCCACCTACAAACACGCCGCCGCCCGCACCAATGTTGCCGGGGCCATATCGCGTCCTGTTGTTTGTTATGCTGCCGCCGGTCATTTCAAATGTGGTACCGTTGGCCAGGTGCACACCACCGCCATCTCCACCGGTTGTGTTGTTGCTAATCTCTCCGTCGGACATTTCAAAGACTCCGCTGTTGGCTACGCTATGTGCGGTACTTACAAACACGCCGCGGCCCTGGCTGAGCTGCGGTCCCGTGCCGTGCGCATGGTCGCGTATCTCACCGCCCTCCATAATAAAGGTGCCAACTACATGCACACCGCCAGCGGTGCTGTTCGTACCACTAGCTGTCGCACGGTTGCCGTGAATTTCGCCGCCGGTCATCTCAAATGTGTTGTTGGGGTTGACAAACACGCCGCCGCCATGCGTTGCTGCGTTGCTGTGTATCTGTGCGTTGCCGCTCATGCGCATCTGTACTCGCGAGCTTGCTCCGGCTGCCGTGTCGAGCAAAACCACACCGCCGCCCACGCCACCACCGGTCATGGTATTGTTGCGTATAACAGCCGAATCGCTCATATTGAGCCTGCCATCTGTTACCCATACGCCGCGACCACCGTACCCGGTATTGTTGCGCACTTCACCGCCGCTCATGTTGAAGATGGCTCCGCCGGTAACACTAACACCCGCGCCTTGACCCGCACCTGAAGTCAGCACATTGTTGCGAACTTCGCCGCCGGTCATATGGAAGGTGCCACCGAAAAGAAATACAGCGCCGCCATTGCTTGTTCTATTGTAGCGCAGTTCTCCCCCATTCATATGGAAGGTGCCGCCGTCAACCTGTACGCCGCTGCCGACAGAGACAGCAGGGACGATAGAGGCGGCTGTTCCGGAACGCTCTATCGCGCCACCGTATAAGGTCAATATCGCTCCTGCATTTACTTGCACTCCGCCGCCCGTGGTAATGGCGCCCATGCCGGTACCGGAATCTTGGCCCCGTAAGGTGAGGTTGTGCCGCTGTGCGGGAGTGCCGCCACCCAAAGTCAGGTGCCCGCCATTGTCAACCTGAAAATGCCTGTGGCTATCGCTGCCCGCAATTCTTATTGTACCCGCGTCTCCCGGCTGCGAAGAAAAAACTGTTACAACTCGCGTGTCCGGCACATTAATGTGTGTTGTCAGCTCGCGAGGGCCGGGGTGGTTCATTATGTTAATCGGGGCGCTTGCAGTAAGCACCTGGGCCTGCAGCCACTCGGTAAACAGCAGAGGGAGCGTTCCGGGAGCGTGTATATCGTAACCGTTTAGCAAGTGAAGCCCGGAATAAGTGGGCGACATCGAGCCACCACGGCTGTTGAGTCCACTCCAGCTTATATTCGGAAATCTCTCACGGCCAAGCGCAACGTCAACATCATCTCGAGTGGTACCGGCAGTGTTTCCGGTAAAAACAGCAGTCGGCTCAATGTTTACGCTGTCCATCATGGCAAGTATATTTTGAACAAAAACTCCGCCACCGCCACCGCCAGCGTGATTGCCGGTGATTGTGCCGTTTTCAATAAATAAATTTCCATTGATAGCAAACGATTGAGCCATAAACACACCGCCGCCGTTGCCATCGGTTACGTTACCTATAATCGTTCCACCATACATATTAAACGTGGAACCGACTGTAGGCGTGCCATATATACCCACACCACCGCCATTGAATGTGGCGCTATTATTTTCAATTACGCCATCGTGCATATTAAACGTAGAGCCGGCAAACATTCCCACACCGCCATCAGCAACTGCGGTATTTCGTTGTGCGCCCGGCCCACCAATCCGGCCACCAAGCATTGTGAATGTGGAGCGATCACCCAAGGCCACCCCACCGCTGGTGCTGTCAGATGAGTTACCGGTAATTTGGGCGTTGTCGGACATATAAAACCGTGTTGCAGCGCCATGCACATTTACGCCGCCGGTGCTGCCAAGACTGTTATTGCCGTGAATGCGGGCGCTTCCGGACATTTCAAACCTGGCGCCGCTTCCAACGTTCACGCCTCCACCAACGCCGGAGACCCCCATTAAACCCGCTGTATTACCGGTAATTTGAGCACCACCTGACATATAAAACCGAGTGCCGGAGCCTACCGCACTCACACCGCCGGTGGTTCCTCGATTTTCCATAATGTGTGCACTGCCAGACATGTTAAAGGTAGCTCCGTTACGGACATCCACCCCGCCGCCCATAGCTTGATTACCTGGGCCGGTCAAACCCTCCATCGAGTTCCATCTAATTACACTCGCGGGCATGTTAAGGGTAGCTCTGTCATCCACAAGCACGCCGCCGCCCCTGCTGCTGCCTACACCGTTTGTATTTCTGCCTTGCAGGGCCAAGTTGTTGTTATTCACACCCAAAGTCAGCCGTGTGTTAGGGCCACTAACTTCGAAGTGCCTGTGCTCACCGGTCGGCGAAAGAGTTATAGTGCCTGTGGCAAGCGTGCCGGCAACAATCCGCACGTTCCGCCCGCCTTCCACAATTATCGCCTGGTCTAGTTCGCGCGGAGACGGACCGCCCATAATATTGATTTGATGATAGACTCCCGCAGGCGCGTCTAGCGGTGCCGCATATACCTGCTCCTGCAGCCAGCTTCTAAAGGCTGTTAATGGCGTAATCCCCATAAATTCGACAACCACAGCCCGGTATTCGCTTATTACGATCAGCTCTTCATCCTGTGGGTGCACCAGCGCGTACTTTACTTGGGTAGCAAAAGCAAACTCGGCTTCGCCCGCTTCTTCTTCAGTTTCGGAGTATTCGGTGTCACCGTTGACACCCAAGGCAAAGCCCTCAAGCTGCGAGACAAACCCAGAGAACGCCTCGCGTGTATCCGCGGCCAGATCGTACTCTTCAGGCTGGGTTCCAAAGATTATGCTACTATCGGCAACCGGCTCTTCCGCTTGCCCCAACATCTCCCTTACGTACTCCGCGAAGCCTCCGTCGTCCTCTACTGTGATAAGATGAGTTAAGTCCTCTCCGGTCTCGTCCACGGCGGTTACCCCGCGCAGAAGTATTTGGTCAACATCAACACCGGCATACAGCTCGCCCATATTAACCACAAGGTCGCCCTCAAAATTGAAGATGATCTGGGGTTCGTCTTTTTCCTCGGCCTCGCCCATAGCGACTACCCGCTGAGCTGTGAATACTTCGCCACTAATCGGGTGGCTTACAGCGTATGTAATAATGAACTCACTGTCGGGCTCGGCTTCTGTGCAAAATCCGCCATCGTTCTCGATCGTAATAAGGCCGGTGACGTCCTCGCCGTCTTGGTCGACTGCGCTCACTCCACGCAGCAGGATAGCGGAAATATCTGCGCCGTCATAAAGCTCATAAGCTTCTACTACCAAGCGCTCATCATCAAACTCGAATGTTATCTGGGGCTCGTCGTCTTCTTGCTCGTCACCGGGCCCTTCTCCAGGTCCTTCTCCTGGTCCTTCTCCTGGTCCTTCTCCTGGCTCTTCTCCCGGTTCCTCACCTGGCTCTTCTCCAGGCTCCTCGCCGGGTTCATCACCTGGTTCCTCGCCAGGTTCTTCCTCGGGCTGTTCGCCTGATTCTTCACCGAGCTCCTCATCGGGTTCGCCGGGTAGCCCCAACTCAATTTCCTGCTCGCCTTCACTATAAACAAGCACGGTTTCCTCGTACTGCGCCAGCTGGTCGTTAAGCACAAAGTCCGCTAGCCCGTTGGATGCTATGCTCGCAACAATAGCAAGCGCCAGAACCACCGCGCAAATCCGCTTGATATTATACGACATTTTTCTCATATGTATCACTTAACTCCCCCTGATATCGCGTAGCACCTGCACCGGCATAAACTTCCGATTTAATATGTATGTTAAATATAACTCGCCTACAATAGACCTCATTACTATAAGAAACCCTAAACCACAAATTGGTAGAGTCATTCTATGGAAAATTTCAACTCGCCCGCTCTGTTGATTTTGGTGGTTTTTACTCATTCCGACAAGCTTTTTTCTTATTGTCGCTTACTTTACACCTTAAATAGACATTGAAATCATTTTACCCTATACTTTGGGCATTCGTCAACTCTTGCGACCATACAAATGCTGGGAGCTTTTTTCGCACACCAACTTGTTCTTGTGTACAAGCCGTGGGGCTATACCCGAGCCCGCTTAAAACCAGTATATGCACCAAACTTCAAAATCTAATTCCATACGACAATTATAAGTTAACGGACTTGAAAATTGCTGCAAGGGTTGTATGGCTTTTGAGTTCAATATCTAACGTTGTAGGGGCGTGGTCGTCCCCGCTCGGGCATATTTCACATATCTGTCGTTGTAGAGGTGCGGCGCCCCTGCGCGGCCCGCCTTTCCTCGCGAACCCATCACTGTAGGGTCGGGGTTCCATCCCCGACCGCCAGGGTCAAGTTCAAGGTCAGGGTCAAGGTCTTGATTTTAATTCGCCTACGGGCGAGAATAATGTGCCGCTAATGCCGCGGAGGCACTTACTTTTCTTGTCTCGCCAAGAAGAAGTAAGCAAAAGAAGGCGACTGGGGGAAGACCGGGAGAGCTCGAAGGACACTCGCTCTCAACTCCCCCAGACCCCCACTAGTAGGTCAAGGGCACGCTGGTGGGGGCGGTAGCCAGGTTCTACGGATGATACCCACTCCGCGGCCACACTGTTTGTCAATAGCGGCATAGTCAACAGTGAACACCTCACGGCGAGAATTCCTTACTCTAACCCCGGGCTCGCATAGCGGCTGGGTAAGCTTGCTAGTAGCCTTTACGCTGGAATTGCACAACTTATCCAGCCGCTATGCGAGCACGGGGTTGACTTCGCGGCGAAGCGCTTGATGTCAGCTATGCCGCTGTTGACAAATCGGGAGCACGCAAGAATTACACACGGGTAAACGCTCTAGTCTTCGCCCACCTGTCCGTATAGAGGGGGCCTGGGGGAGTTGTTTGCGACTGAACTTGGAGCAAACCTGGTCCTCCCCCAGTCGCCTTTCTTTTGCTTACTTTCTCTTTGGCGAGACAAAGAAAAGTAAGTGCCCCCGCGGCAGGAGCGGTACATTAGCCCCAGCCCGAAGGCTGATTCTATATTTGGTCTTGACCTGAAGACCTTGAACTGGACCTTGACCAATCGGCGCGTCGAGGTCGCCCGCCCTACACACCGCATAAAATCCACGGGCGGGATGACCTCGCCCCTACAACGTTAGATATTGACCTCAAAAACCACATACCCCTCGAAACAGTTTTGAAGTCCGTTGACTATAAGGCTTGTCGCCTTCATCAACCTGCCGCACTTTTATAGGTTTATCCTTACAGCACCGTAATGTTCTTTGCCTAAACTTGGTTATATTATCAACAAGGATAAAGTCCAAACCACAAAAGCGTATAAGGAGTAAAAATATGACAAAGTTTAAGACTGCCCTAATCATTCTACTAACCGCGGCTCTGGCACTCGGGCTGACCGCATGCTTTGGAGGGCTGTTCGGCGGGGCAACCGAACCACCCGAAGCCGACGACCCACCGGCACAAGGCAGCACTCCACCGGCAGCACAGCCACCAGTAACCCCAGTCCCCCCAATCGGCGAACTCCCGGAATACCAAACGCCGGTTCCGCCAATCGGCACACTTCCGGAATACGAAACACCGGTCACTCTACCCGACACTATCCCACCCGTAGCAACACCGGTTCCCCCTATCGGCACACTCCCAGGTTACGAAACACCGGTCACTCTACCAGATACTATCGATCCCGGGTACCAAGCGGCGGTCACATTGCCCGGTAGCATCAACTAGCCTCCCCCTTTAAGTCTCCTCTCGCTCACAAGCCAGGACGCGGTTTACTCGTGTCCTGGCTTTCAACTTGTCAAAAAGAACTCACAGCCGGACATGGGAAGCCTGACCCTACACAGTCCCGCATGCACGATATTGCATTTTTTTGACAAGGCTGTAGACAAATGGTGAGATTTGCGGGCCGGACAACCCGACCACTACGGTACCAACCGGGTTTTTGTAGGGGCGGGATGATCCCGCCCCTACAATATGGTATGTCTGCACGGCGTTTTACCGTGTTCCAACTTTTTTTATTCGCTATCCATCGATACCTTTCGCTGCACACCTTGTCTGCATTCACTCAAAGTTTCTGGCGGAATTTATACGCATACGCTTGGCTTAAAGCGCCGGCTCGCCCCGATCCATGCTTACAGATCGGGGCGAGCCGGGTATTTAGAATACGCTATTTATCTAAATCCTGGTCGCGGGGCTGCTCTCCGCTCAGGAATTTACCCAGCTTGCTTCTCTGGCGCAGCCTGCTTACAAGCCGTACAATTACCAGGACTATCCCAGCGATGAGTAGCAGTGCCAGTACAACAGGCAGAACTGTTGTCGCAAAAATTAGAACCACTTCTACAATAGCGAAGGTCGTCTCTCCTAGCCGCTCCCCATGCGTGAGCGGGAGTACTTCCTCCGCTACTTCCGGCGAAAAGGCCTCGAACATCTCGATTATCACTGTTGAGTAGATAACGTCTCTCACCAGCTGGTCCCCGGCGACTTGCAGATCGGCGAGCTGCCCGCGAATTGCCGCCAGTTGCCCCTGCATAGCCTGCTCTTCTTCAGGAGTAAGCTCATTTTCCAGCGCCTCAATTAGTTGGGCTTCTTCATTTTGCAAGCCCTCCAAGGCTGTGTCTATGCGCCGGTAAGTGACAGTCTCGTCCTCCACCCGCATTTCCAGCCACCAAATGCTATAGTTGTTCTCGACCAGTTCTATGAACTCAGCCAAGTTCTCGGTGGGGATACGCAGTGCAAAGAACGCCCGCATATTCTCGGGTCTGAGCTGGCGCTTATCACGACCGTAGAAGATCGCATGTTCAATCTCGCCGCCCAGCCTCCCTGTAGTGTTGTGCATCAGCCGCCACCCGGACATCATTTCGCTGGTCTGTAGGCGCATATTGACATTGTAGACAAGCATTCGCCCGCTCTCGTCACCCGGTGTGATGATTGGCATCGCGAAGTATGGGCCTGTATCTTGCTGCAACTCTGCCCATAGCTCAAACAGTGCCTCGTCATCCACAAGATTCAGCCAGTCTTCACCTTCCAACATTCCCCAAAACACATCGTCGTCCATGAACTCACTAAACGTTGCGTCGTCCCAAAAATCCAGCGACGCTTCTTCCGATGTTTCTGCCAGCCTGCTTCCTCCGCCTGGCGCCGCAGGCGCAGAGTCGGCAGCGGGAGCCGCAGGCGCTGCGGGAGGTGTCGGCGCGCTGCACGCTCCAAGCACTATAACAAAGCAGAGCAGTAACGCAATTATAACATGCTTTCGCTTCATAGGATAACCCTCTTTCACACATCAATTTTATGTAGTGCGTGGGATTATTTTAGCATTTAGCGCAGTGTGAATGCAATAACAGAGCCACAACAGAGCTGCGCAAAAAAGTTTACACTTTGACCTCACGCAACTACATTTTGCTTTAGAATTTGTTGGCATTTGTAATGTAATGTCTTGGGGTAAGCCGCGTAACAACTGTTGCAAAGAAAAGACAGGCCCCATCATAAAGGCCCGTCTTCGCAGTCTATGCCTTATTTTCTATAACCAAATTTATTACACAATTGTCTCCAAGTTTACCATTTGTACGGTTCGTATTGCCTAATGGCTTAGCGCCCTTCACTTAACCTGTTGGCAAACTCTGACAGCTCATCGTTGCTGTAGAACTCAAGTTCCAAGGTTGACTTGCCGCCCTTAGACACAATCTTAACCTTTCTGCCAAGCACCTCCGCAAGCGCGATTTCCATTTCCTTGTGGAAACTATTGACCCAGGCGTACTCTTCTTCGCCAAGCTGGTTATCGGGCTCGGACGCCGCCTTTTGTGGCTGCTTCCCTTCCCCTTTTTTGCGCTGGCGGGCCATTTTTTCAATCTCCCGCACCAGTATGTTGTCCGAGAGCACTTTGTTTGCAACTTCTTCTATTAACCCCGGGTCCTCAAGCGAGAGCAGCGCCTTCGCGTGCCCCTTAGAGATTTTGCCGGACTTTACCCCTTCCTGCACCGCAAGCGGCAATCCCAGCAGCCGAACAATATTCGCGATTGCCGGGCGGGATTTGCCAAGCTTTTCAGCCACCTGGTCTTGAGTCAAACCATACTGTTCCATCAGGTTTTGGCATCCCTGGGCGAGCTCTATGGCGTTGAGATCTTCCCGCTGCAGGTTTTCGATTATAGCAATTTCCAGGGTTTGGTCGTCCTCCAGCTGGCGGATAACCGCAGGCACTTCGCTGAGCCCAGCCATCCGGGCAGCCCGCCACCGGCGCTCCCCGGCGACTATTTGGTACCTGCCACTGTCCATAGGGCGAACAACCAGGGCTTGCAGTATCCCATGCTCGCGGATAGAATCCGCCAGCTCCCGCAGCGCCTCTTCGTCGAAAAATGAGCGGGGCTGGTTTTTGTTTGGCTCGAGCTCAGAGAGCTTGAGGTTGGCTATCTGGCCGTCCTCGGTATTGTTGTCCATGAACAGGGCGTCCAGCCCTTTGCCTAAGCCACCTCGCTTCGCCATTACGCCTTCCTCCCCTGTTTTGATAAAAACTCCTTGGCCAGGTCGTCGTAGGCTGTTGCGCCACGTGAAACCTGGTCGTAGTATTGTATCGGCTGCCCATAGCTGGGCGCCTCAGAAAGTCTAACGTTGCGTGGAATAACCGTCCTGTACACCTTGTCCGGGAAGTGACGCTTGACCTCGGCCACCACCTGAGAAGTCAGGTTCAGCCGCGAATCAAACATTGTAAGCAGCACGCCTTCAATCTCTATATCCGGGTTATACATCCGCTTGACCTGCCGCACAGTGGCAATCAGCTGGCTGAGCCCCTCCAGAGCGTAATACTCGCACTGTATGGGTACCAACAGGCTTCCGGCCACCGATAAACCGTTCAAGGTTATAAGCCCTAGTGAGGGCGGGCAGTCGATGAATATGTAGTCGTACTGCTCTTTGAGCGGAGCAATCGCCTGTTTAAGCCGATAAATCCGCTCCGGCAACTCAACCAGCTGGATTTCCACGCCAGCTAGATTCATATTTGATGGCAGCAAATCCAGGTTCTTGAACCCGGTTCTCAGCAGGACGTCCTCGGTTTTAGCGTCGGCAAGCATCAGGTTATACGTAGACAGCGAAATCCCACGCTTGTTCACCCCGAGACCGCTGGTGGCATTGCCTTGCGGGTCGATGTCCACCATCAGCACCTTTTTGCCCGATCTTCCAATGGCAGAGGCTAGGTTAACAGCCGTTGTAGTCTTCCCTACTCCGCCTTTTTGATTGGCAATCGCTACAATTTTTCCCATTTTTACCGCCTGCCCCGCCTTCAAAAAATGTCTTACAATAGATAGTATAACATCAATCCGAAAAAAATACCACTGAATGTTTGATTTTTTGTTCCACGTGGAACAATTTTTTGCGCGCTTAGTTGTATGTTCAATCACTTTGCGATGGTTTTACATCATTATATGTTTACCATTTGGCGGGGTCGCACCCCCTGGCGTCTCGCGGTCCACACAAACCTAACGTTGTCAGGTCTGGCTTCCATGCCCACCTAGATTTGCCGTGGTATTTGTCACTGTAGGGGTCGTGCCCCTGCGCGACCCGCCTCTCCTCGCGAAACCCATCGTTGTCGGTTCACCACCCCTCCCCTGTGT
>Ga0131853_10016248_pt1 | contig 13590 bp, 10 predicted proteins | sample TergutLab28metaG_FD_92764 | JGI IMG/M metagenome (GOLD analysis project Ga0131853, IMG submission 92764) | Labiotermes labralis P1 segment gut microbial communities from Petit-Saut dam, French Guiana - Lab288 P1 (version 2) (version 2) | ecosystem: Host-associated > Arthropoda: Insects >... | reverse complement strand
CAAGCTGTTAGAATAGTAGGGTTTTTTATTACAGGAGTAAAAAAATTATAAGAGGGGGGGGGGGGGGGGGGGGGGCACAGTGTCAAAATCAAACAGAAAATTACTGCTGTGGTTACAAAAACATTATATTCACTCTTAATTTCAACCTTACGTTTTCCTTCCACCCTTCCATGTTCTTACTTGCACATATATATCATGGGACACAAAAGAAAAAGCCTGAAAAATAAATTAAAATTTCTGGTTCGCCACAGAGACGAGTCCGTTCTCTGTCAGCGGATACTGAAACAGAGTAACGCTAGACAGCACAATGGGGCCGTTGGTAGGTCTGCGGTGTATGACCACACACAAAGCCAGTTATATCCATGCCACATTATTGTAACATAAATGCTGATGAGTCTGAGACATGCTTTTATGTAAATGGCGCCTACTATGAGGCTCTTTAACCGATCACATTCATGGTAACTCTCAAAAATCAGCAGTATGCTGCTGCAGCAGTTAATAACTGATTCTGACATCACTTCACTTCCACACAGCATAAACAAGGTGTTATTTATTGAACCCAAACTCAACATAGTAAACATGAAGCATGAAATGAGGCCCCAAAATGGGGTACCGACCAAATTTTCATGTCTTAAGCGCAAGAGAAACTTGAAATCAAAATCTTAAATGGAGTAAAATTATAAAATATTGATAATAGGCTTTTGGCTTCCATCACGATTCTACTGTACTTACCAACTTGGCATGGCAAGCTGCCGCAGAACTGTGGTCTTTGCTCTTCTTTTGTGGGTTACTTTGCAATGTCATCAGTGACTCAAACTACACAGCAGGGGTGCACAAGTCACCTGCATGACTAAATTTCATACCAAGGCGCATATGTGTGGGTCCTCAGAGTGGAACTTGCTATTTTTCACCCATCTAATACCCGTAATTCTGCAGCTGCTCCTAGATTTTTGGAAAATTTGTATACCCCTGCTACTACATAGCATCATTTGTAGCACAATTCATGAATAATAAACTGGGAAGACACTGAAAGGAAAAAGTTGAAGCCTAAGTGATGGACTATACCAGCATTTGCCTAGCCATGAAAGCCTGCCAGGACACCAGACAACCCAATTAGGATCACAACCAGGCATCTCCTGAATATAAGCCAACAGCGTAACTGCTACACCAACCAATTTGGAGAGAAATGCCTTATCATGAGATTTTCTCATGCATGTGACTAAGAAACTAAAGACAAATCTCCTGTTCTCTTGGAAGCGGCTTTTTGTGATGCGATGCTGTCCGGTACGGCAGATGGCTATCAGTCACCCATAATGTACGAACTGTTTGAGCCCCGCTTTTTAAAAACTTCCATCCTGACTGCACTTGTCATCTCTTTCGCATAAGTAATTTAAAATATGTCAAAGCTTTCTCATTCATACGACAAGAAGAATATGTATTTTTTTAACGTTTTGGTGCAGAACGTTGCTATGCTAAAAATGCCAAATGTTATTTGTATAATTACATCTGCTCTTATGCAGCCCCTATTTAACTGGTCTTATGAAGAATGCTACAGATTTAGTCCACTGACAGAGGGTTGAGTTATCAAACCACGCATCAGAAACCAAAACAGAATACGTGTGTGTGTGTGCATGAGCATGTGCATGTGCGCGCGCATGCGTGTGCGCGTACATGTAAAGCATGCTGTACTGAGAATCATACTTAATTACAGACAGTAAATATTTTACACGAGTCTATTCAAAAAATTTAAATATTAATATAATAATAATAATAATAATTGAAAGCAAAATAAAAGCAGAAAACACAGAAGCCCACTGATTATTATCATTTTCACACAATCACGTAACAAAATGATTACACATATCACATTATACAGTAAAACCTCCATCCATCATTTCTGAATGCATTGTTTTTGCTCTCAAGTATCACTCATTTCTTCTGCTCCTGAAAAATCACCCATATGGACGATACATAATTATGTTCTTTGAACTATCACGTTCCCATGTCAGTCGTTTCAGATTTCTTGGTCCGACTCACAATATTCTCACAACGATCACTTCTGAGAAAAAATGTAATGATGTTTTTCAAACACACGGTAATGATAATTAACATAACTTACGAGATGTCACCAGGTTTTCAGGTAAGGCATCCCCGTTTTGTTTTCAATAATTAATAAAATAATAAATTTATAGTCTAATACAATTTTATTACATAGAATATAATTAACTGAAAGAACACAGCAGCTACGATGTTACGACTTTCATGAAGCAATCTTCTGGCTGTAATTAAAAAAGGGCAGTAATATACAATTGGCAACGCCTTAAAATTACAAGATTAATATAATATATCAATCAAGAAACGTAAACGATATCTTGTAATTTTAAGGCACTGCAAATTGTATATTACAGCCATTTTAAGTTATAGTCTGAAGATGGCTTCATGAAAGCTGAAACACTGCAGCTAATTAACTACATATACATATACAATGTAATAAAGTTGTGTTAGACTATAAATTTATATATTGTAGTAATTGTCACCAGGTGTTGAATGATGGTTGAGCAGCTGGGGGGTAATGGTAAAGCCAGCACACTTGTTAATGTTCTACATTGATCAGTATACTACTACTTTGAACCACTTCTGCTTCTTTATGAATCTTACAATAACAAGTGTGTGATTTAGTGTTATTATTCCTCTTATGGGCCAATCACATTTGGAAAATAAAAAAAAAAAACCACAGTGCTGTGTAAACATGAACCACCAAACAGGAAAGCTGTAAAGACCACAGCCATTTTCACAGTTTTCTTTTAAGGGTAATGGATGCTTTTAACTGGTGTGGATGGCATAAGCATTTTGTTGTTTGTGGACAACCATGCCACCCATCCACAAGACACACTGCTTCTAAGGAATGTAATATTCTGTCCGCTATCCACCAAAACTTCACAAACACGATGCCGGGAAAACACCAGGAAGATGAGACGATACCAATTACAGTTATTAGGCACCTGCACACAATGAGCTTGCCACACATACAGGAGTTGTGTGATGATCAGAAGGGCTGGTACAGCAAATTGGAAAAAGATGGTAAGACATGTGGCCCTGAACCAGTGACAGGTCTTTGCCAAAGCTCATGACTGTTAAATAACTGTTTTATAGCACACCACTGGCTGGCATGACAAACAATATTTTGAATTTGGAACTGGCACTGTTTCGTCTCGACTTGCTACGGGCTGGACAGTCCGGGTAGCGAATCCTGGTGGGACCGAGATTTTCCGCTCCCATCCAGACTGGCTCTGGGGCCCACCCAGCCTCCTATACGAGGGGTACAGGGTCTTTCCCAGGGGTAAAGCGGCCTGGGCGTGGCGTTGACCACCCACCTCCATCTAGCGCTGAGGTTAAAGAAAGAGTAGAGCTATACCTCTACTCCACCTCTGGGCCTTTGTGGCCTGATATAGAGTGAACTTTTACGGTTTCATCTGAAGCACATATTTCAAAATGAACAGTTGCCCATTACACACTTATTTCAAAAACCTGTTACCTGCGCGCAGCTATTAACATGTCTTGTAATTAGTCTATTACTTCAGCAGTCCCAAGTGCAAAATGTAAAAATTGTATTTCTTCGTTTTCTCTGATTTCCCAGACATTTAACGCTATTCCTGCATTTATAATTTGCTCCCCACAGTCCCTTCCGAAGTGATGGAATGATATTTCGCTGCACAATCTTTTAGGATTCTCACAGCAATAAATATCATGGTCACAGGCTTGTCAGGGGTCACATCACACAGTTCAGTAAACAGGTAGCCACATTCAGCAAATGTCTCTACAAACAGTGGTAAACTGCCTGCCCAACTGCATGGTGCCAAATCCCAAAAAACTATAACCTTACCACATCACACCATCTATGTTATAATGTCATAGAGTGGAACTTTGGTCCATTAAACTTCATTTTCATTTCTAGCAAATACTACAAACATAAAAGCCATCACATACCCATTGGTTCCTTAATAACTTTGTAGTAGTCTGGAGCTTCATTTGGATCCACAGGTTCCATAAACGGCCAAGCACTTTTATGGGTCTGAAACAAATCACACGTGTTCAGAGCAAATATCAAAAGTGAAGTTAACATCAATCGACATGTAGCCTAATGACATATATACAATACCTGTAATTGTTTAATAAGTTTTCTTAGACCTTCAAAATCCTTGGAATTGAGATTTTTCATGTTGGCAAAATTAATGTTGGAATTACGCTGACAATTTGGACAGATATATTCATCAATGTTGTCCGCTTCTGACTGAAGAATTCCGACACAGCGCCCATGAAACCAATCCTGACAGCGATCGCAGCAGATGTAGAATCTACAAAAGAACGATGCAGATTACACACTGGCATACACTATATGGACAGATGCCACAGAAAGAAGTTCCTTGGATGTAGAGGATGATGGGACACAAGACCTCCCTCTTTCCACCTACAATCAACATTCATGGAGCAAGCTATCAGTATGTTACTTCTGCGATTTGTCAGCAGTCTCTTCTCAGAGGCTGTTAACCATTTAAAGACAAAAATTAACCTAAATTAAAGCGGCTTCGGTGGTCTAGGGGTAGCGTGCTGCCTCAAGTACCCAAGTTCCCGGGTTCAAACCCGGCTGAAGCCGTCAGGATTTTTCAGGGCGAAAAAATCCACAGCACGCCTCCCTTCAGAGGGGAAGTAAAGCTGTCAGTCCCATGTCGTAGATTTGCGGCGTGTAATATATTCCTAAATGGCATGCATGTCGTCATTTCAGCAAAATTACCAGAACTTTCCCACCCACTAAGTTTCACCTTTCACTGCTAGGATCTCTCGTGTCGTTGCGGGCACGGAGGCACCTGGAGGTGGAAGTGGCAACGTCTAAAAACAGGGGGGTGATAGGGTAGCAATACACGCCTGGAAACCCATTTCAAAGCGGCCAATGGGGAGACCAAAGATACGCTGGGAGGATGATGTTAAAAAAGATATACAGAGGTTAAAAGTGCCAAATTGGAAGACTCTTGTCCAGGAGAGAGGAAGATGGAAGGAAGCGATTGGAAAGGCCAAAACTCTGCACTAAGAGTTGTAGAGCCTTACTAAGAAGAAGAAGTTGGTTTTCTTATAAGAATATGACTAAACAAACTTTGTTTTAACTCTTGGTGGACACAGCAGACCAGCCACAGGAGTTTAGATATACCACAGGCCTGCCCATGAACATCACATGATAGACAAATTATTATCATTGGTTTAAGCTGGCATTTGGTGTTTGCAGTTACCATACCGTAAGCCAGCTGACCTGTCATTCAGAACCAAAGGGTTAAACATAATTTGAGGTTGTCACAGTGCTCAGATGACAGGATGACACGCCATGTAGTATGGTTAGTAATTACAAATATTTTGGAGAAATGTGATGCTTCACCTTCACTTCTACCCTGAGGAGAAAGGCATAAATGTCTGGTAAGTAATTATATATTGTGGAAGACTTTATTGTCTTATCCTTCACTTCCACCCTGAAGATGGAGACAGCAAGTTCCTCCAAAACACCATAACCATATACATGGCATAACATTACAGATCACAACAAGCTTAATACTTCCCAGAAAGAATCTCACATGTGTAAAAAAATGTCTACACCACCAAATCCGAAATAAAGCAGTTTATAATTCAGAGACATGTATGAACTGCACTGGTACTTACTGAGATTCATCGTATGGCTGCTTGCAGAGGCAGTATAATTCTTGGGTGTCCCTCGCATGCCGGCATTCTGTGCAAACAAACTCGGTGAGAGACTTGCTCATCTCCTCTGTAATACCAACGCACTCCCCATGGAACCAATTGTTACACAGGTCGCAACCCACGTAAAACCTATGACATACATAACCAATCACAAATACAACATTACATTCAAAAAACTTATCAATGCACTCTCTTAATTCAGGCGGCCTGCAATAGGAAACCGCATTAAGAGATGTGATCAAAACTCCTACTAAATTGCCAGACTTTCTCAAATACACTGCACACCTCAGGAAAAAACTCCAGCATGCATAGTTTACTGGTAATGAGGATCGCAATTGCACACAGTCTCTCTGTTCTGAGGCTATTTATTTACACAACTCATTCCAAGTGACATCTAAACTTTCGGAACTTCCTTTTCAAATATCCGTACCCAGCTTCAAACACTGTTACTCTGTAATGCAGAGCTCACGTGTTCTACAAAAAACATGAGAACCAAAGGCTTACAGAAACAATAACAACTGTAATCTGTCAGTTCCCACAAATGCCCAGCCTAAATAAGGAATGATATCGCTCATTTGCCACAACAGTGTCACAACTCAAAATGTGTGACTTTTCAGGAGAAACTTTTAAAAGTTTTGAAGTGCTCTACTTTCTATGAGTGCAACAACAACACAACCGCTCTCCAGCGGCCAGTTTTGTAAACTGCGTTATGACACTATACCTGTTAAAAGTGCATCTGCAAACGTTTCTTTCTACACCGATAACTAAAAAATGCCAAATTTTAAGTTGTGACACTCTTGTCGCAAATGAGCGATATGATGTCTAATTACTGTGGTAAAACATGCAATTGTACATTCATCAATGTAACATCTGAGAGCCACAACGACCACGACCACCACCACCAATTACCATCATCATCGTCATCGTCATCATCCCAAAAGTTGTACTGGTTAATTAATAATTAAAGTTAATAATGTCAAGACAGTAAAATCCCTTTCAGATCACATTTTAAGACCATCTAATAAAGCAGAAAGACGTACTTCAAACAGAAACATTTCATCATAAACTTACAACCCCCTAGTGTTAAGAATTTACACATGTTTGTCAAAACAGATGTATGGAGATTCACTTTATGTTTTTACTCCATCCACTGTGCCTGATCTTCAGAGCCTTGTTCGTGACAAGCAGTGCCAAGTCTCCCCATTAACACTTTGGTGCTATGCATAACACAGAGTTCGGTGTTTCTGATAATCAGGATAATATTTTCTCTCATTACAAAAACTTTAATCATCATCATATATCTGTCATGGAGTTGGGCCACTTGTTGACCCGTTCCGGTCTCACGTATCCAGAAGTCTCTTCAAAGGTCTACCATGATTCCTTTGGCCAGTTGGGGAGTAGTGTTTCGTTACTCTGAGTAATCTATTTCGAGGCATTCTATTTACATGTTGTATCCAGTTTCTCTTCCATTCCAGTAATTTGTCCAAAATTTGTGTTATTTTTAATTCCTTTGTAATTTGTGCATTTGTTTTGTAATCTGTCCAAGTGTAAAAAAAAAAACCGGTATAAAGGGTAGTGATGCGTTATACTACAGCCTATAGCCTATCCTACTCAACAGTCATCCTCACCTTCTCATGATATGCCGTTCTCACAAACTAGGAAATGATGATCAAGTCACAGCAGTATAACTGTTTCACCAGGAATGGAGGAAAGGCCATCCCTAAACATGCCGGTCCAGAGGCTAAAGGTAGCAATCCTACCACTAGACTTACCCTGCTCTGGGCCCGCAGCCCATTCAGGGGAAATTTTAACCACTGACAAGTCTCACGGAAAGAAGCTGGACAGATTTACTTTAAACGATGACATGGATGTGAAAAAAAAAAAACTTTAATGCAACACAATATAATTGCATTTTAATGTACCATAACAATAAAACCCATTAATGTGTATAAATTTTCAATTTAGGCAGTTAGGTACATCACTTATCATGATTTACAAACTTGTGGCCTATGAATCAACAATACTGGTTGTGGGCCTCTACCAAAAATGGTTGGATACACCTGCCTTAGTGTGACAGACCATACCGCATACCCATGAAACACAAGAATGATAGTACTATTGAATTTTTTGCACTAAGACCATCGAACATCTTCCCATACTCAAAATACCTTACCTTACGACATATTAATACTCACTTTGTCTCATCATATGGAGTCCTACATAAACAGTACAGCTTCTCCTTCTTCCTCCCACCACCACCCCCTCCACCCCCTCCTGGTGCAGCGCCCCCACTGCCTGGTGAGCCTGGAACAGATCGCTGTTGCTTCCTGGGTCGCCCGCCACCTCGGGAAGCCGAGGGGGGACTGATGGTAGCTGCTGACACCGGTGCAGATTTCCGCTTGCCACTTCCCGTCCTTACTTCATCCTGCTTATTTCGTTCTGCTTTTGTCCGAGCCGCTAGCTCAGTGGACAGATCTTTCTGCAATTGTGTGACACAGACACATTAACATAACAGCAGTAGCAGCCAGGAAATATAAAAATTATATAAATATAAATTATATAATATATAATAAATTATATATATAAATTAGATTTAGTGGGTGTACAGGAGGTTAGGTGGGACAAAGGGGGTGCAGAAAGAGCAGGGGATTATATTTTTTTTTATGAAAGACGAAACGAAAATCATCCATTGGGAACAGAATTTTTTGTACAATACAGAAAAGTATCAGCAATTAAGAGAGTAGAGTTTGTTAGCGATAGGGTGTCATATATAGTTCTGAAAGGTCGCTGGTATAATCATCGTTCTAAATGTTCATGCACCAAGTGAGGAGAAAGGTGATGATTCCAACAACAGTCTTTGTGAGGAATTAGAGCAGGTTTTTGATCATTTTCCCAAGTTCCTAAGTATCATACAAAAATTCCATTAGGAGATTTTAATGCAAAAGTGGGGAGAGAGAATATTTTCAAACTGACAATTAGGAATGAGGATAATAATGATGATGGTGCTAGAAATGGAAACTTTGACACATCAAAAAATCTAGTTAAGACCATGATGTTCCTGTGCCAAAACCTCTCCTGATTGATCACATATTGATATATAGGAGATGGCAATCGAGTATACTGGATATACAAAGTTTAAGGGGAGCTGACTGTAATACTGATCACCATCTGGTGGTTGTAAAAGTTAGGGACAGACTGGCGGTAAGTAAACAAGCAGCACATCAGTTGAAGGGGTAAAGAATTTAGCTCAGGAAGCTAAATGATATGCAGGTTAGGAAAAAGTATCAGATTGAGATTACAAACAGGTTTGCGGCTTTGCAGAACTAAAGTGATGGCAAGTACATAAATAATAGGGCTTGGGAGAACATTAAAGAGAATATCAAAACCTCAGCTAAAGAGAGTCTCGGTCTGCATGAATTGAAGCAGCATACGCCATGGTTTGTTGAAGAACGTTTAGGTTTTTTTAGAACAAACGAAGCAGGCTAAAATACAGCGGGTACAGGATCCAAGCCAAAGCAATAAAGATAATCTAAACAATGTAAGACGTGAAGCTAGAAGACATTTCAGGAACAAAACGAAGGATTATCTGAAAGCTACAATTGAAGAACTTGAAACTAATAGTAAGATCAAAAATATTAGGGACTTGTATAGGGGCATCAATGACTTTAAGAAGGGTTACCAGCCTAGAACTAATACAGTGAAGGATGAGAAGGGTGATTTGGATGCAGACTCCCACAGTATTTTGGCTGGGTGGAGGAATTATTTCTCCCAGCTACTGAATGTACATGGGGATACTGATGTTAGACAGACAGAAATACACACAGTAAAACCACAAGTGCCTGAGCCAAGTGCCTTTTGAGGTTGAGTTGGCTATTAAAAAGCTAAAAAGTCACAAATCATCAGGTACTGATAAAATCCCAGCAGAACTGATTAAGACAGGGGGTAGAACAATTTGCTATGAGATCCATAAACTTATCATTCCTATTTGGAATAAGGAGGAAATGCCTGAGGAGTGGAAGGAGTCAATTATTGTACCTATCTGTAAGGGCAATAAAACAGATTGTAGTAATTATATGGGCATATCACTTCTGCCAACTACATACAAAATTTTATCCAACATCCTGCTGTCAAGGTTAACTCCACAAGCACAGGAAATTACTGGGGATCATCAATGTGGATTTTGACACAACTGGTCTGCATTTGTCATATACTTGAGAAAAAATGGGAATACAATGAAGCGGTGCATCAGTTCTTTATAAACCTCAAAAAAAGCTTATGATTAGTTAGGAGGGAGGTCTTGTATAATATTCTCATTGAGTTTGGAATCCTCACGAAACTGGTAAGGCAAGAATTTGTGTGACATGTTTCTTATTAGGAATCGTTTGAAACAAGGAGATGCTCTATCGCCACTGCTTTTCAACTTTGTTATAGACTATGCCATTAGATGGGTTCAAGTAAACCAGTATGGCTTGAAATTAAATGGCACACATAAGCTTCTGGTTTATGCCGATGATGTTAATATACTGGGAGGAAGCATACATACTATAAAGGAAACTGCAGAAGCTTTGGTAGTGGCTAGTAAGGCGATTGGACCAGAAGTAAATGCTGATATAAGTACATGGTCATGTCTCAAGATCAGAAGGCTGGACAGATTCAGAACAAAAAGAATGATAACAGTTCCTTTGAAAGGGTGCAACAGTTCAAATATTTTGGAACAACCTTAATGGACCAAAATTCTATTCATTAAGAAATTAAGAGCAGATTGAAGTCAGGGAATTCTTGCTATCATTTGGTGCAAAATCCATTGTCTTCCAGTCTGCTTTCAAAAATATAAAGATTAAGATATACAGAACTATAATTTTGCCTGCTGTTTTATATGGGTGTGGAACATGGTCAATCATATTGCAGGAGAAACATACAATGAGGGTGTTTGAGAATAGGGTGTTGAGAATATTTGGGCTTATGAGGGACGAGGTAGCAAGTGAATGGAGTTTACACACTGAGGAGCTTAAGGATCTGTACTGCTCACCAAATATTACCTGGGTGATAAAATTGAAAAGAATGAGAACGTATGTAGCATGTAACACGTAGGGGGTAGAGGATAGGCGTATACAGGGTTTGTTGGGAAACCTGCGGGAAAGATACCACTTGGGAGACCCAGGTGTAGGTGAGAGAACAGGAGCGTTTAGAACATGTAACTGGTGACGTTTCATCTGAAACGTAAGGTTTTGAGCTAAACAGTTGTCAAATACTGACGTTTCATCTGAAACGTAAGGTTTTGAGCTAAACAGTTGTCAAATACTGATTTATTTGGACAAAAAGGTTATTTGCATGCAGGTACTTTTGTCTGTTTATTACTCTTCTAGACCTAAATGTAAAATGTAAAATTTTTCATTTTTTTTTACATTTAATACAAGGGCGGGCTGATAAGTTTTACCTCCACTTAAATAGAAAATGAATGGGAAAAGATATTTTAATGAAATAAAAAAAGAAATATGCCTACATCATTTATTTTCAAAGCTGCATAATAATTTTTCTACAAAATCACCTGCACTTCAATACACTTCCACCAACGCTGCACTAGTTTTTGAAATCTGTCCTTAAAAAAATTGGTGTTTTGTTTTTGAAACCATTTCCTCACTGCAGACCTCACCTTACCCAGCATCTTACTGTACTCACATCAACACACTGATCACCATAAACAGCTTGCATTCATCTGTGAATTTCAATTGGAGGAACTTTTTCCACAGTTAAGAATTCAATAACAGCAAGCTATTTGAACCTAACGTTTGAAAACTCTTCCATTTCGATGTGCACTGGGTGAGGACTGTGTGTTCAAGGTGAAGTATGATGGAAGAGAGATACCATGCAACTACAAAGAACCCGTTTTATCCAGATATGTCTAATGCAAATAAAAATATTACAGTGGAGGCAAAACTTATCAGCCCACCTACGTATTTTTCACACAACTGTGAATTTTTCAAGCTTACAGTTCTCTCTTCACATTTCCCTCAGCAACAATGGATTGAAGTTTCGCTGTAGCTGTGTATCCTCAACTGAGCTGTGGTGTAAGAAACATGTTACCTGATGTTAGATTCTCCTAACCTGAATCTCTATTTGAAGCTCCTTCTCCAACAACGCTCGCTTCTTGATCATATCTTTCTTGAGGAGTTCCTTGTGTCGAAACAGCAGCACTTGCAGTTTGGTCTGTACCTGCTGGCGTCTACGTTCCTCCTGAGATTCCCGCCATTTGCTGGTACGAGAACGTGATGCGACAGTTCCAGTCGGTTTCTCCTCACCGCTGCGGTCATCTCGCAGTGGTCTGTTACCGACACATCACGGTGGAAAATTAATTTTTACGATTCATTTCATCTAACACCCCATAAATCTACTTTAATTTAAAATTACACAGTATACAGCATTAAGGTCGAGGCAGTATTCTGTCGAGATTTGGGGTCCTCATTATAACAAACATTCAGATTACCCTCTTACGGGATGTGGTGTGATGTACTTGATACATGATACCATACAGTTTAGTTTATAGGCACCAATGTTTTGGAGAAACTTGCTTCCTACAGCAGCAGCAGCAGCAGAACTGCAGCACATCCCTGTCAACCACAAACTGTTTCTGTTTTCTTTGTTGTTGTACCTGTTTTTGATCCTGTACCTCTCTTCACACACATGTACGAAATGTATGCATCAAGATTTGGAGATTTATAAATGAAAAATAAAGCCATAACAAACCATGCCTAATGGACCAGTGGGACTGCTCGACACTATGGACCCACAAAATTCCCTCTCCTGTGAAGAAAGGTGGCTGTGGCTTTTAAGTGAGCTTGGAATGTAATGAACAGTCTGATCCTTCAGCCCTTATATGCCGTGCACACAATTACTGTAACGGTGCACGTGCACGTGCACGGACCAGCCCAGCTTGCCAATAACTGCAAGTACCAACATCACTACACACGTTACAATATGGTTACCATATCTATACTACCAGAAGATATAAAATCCCATACTGCTGATAAAACTGTTATACCCATATTAAAATCTGGCTGCCAACCATTACAGCCAAATTAAAATCTTGTTACCAACACCAAAATACTCAAAGATTCAAAACACCTAACTCTCCGTAGATAAACTGTTACCTCTGCATTAAAAATCTGGCCACTAAAACCACAGTACCAGGACATTTAAGGTTCCGTGTTCCAAGAAGTTAAAGATTCCTATAAATAAAGTCAACAAAAGTCTCCCACAATCTTCAGTGGTGACATACCACTGTGATTTGGTAACAACCAAATACAATACATGTGGGTCGGGTAGTGTAGTCGGTATAGCCACTGGCTATGGGCTGGACATTCCAGGGATCGAATCCTGGTGGAGGCGAGATTTTTCGCACCGGTCCAGACTGGCCCTGGGGCCCACCCAGCCTCCTGTACAATGGGTACGGAGTCTTTCCCTGGTGTAAAGTGTGGCCAGGGCATGACACTGACCCCTCACCCTCTTCTAGTGGCCTGGTCAAAAAAGAGTAGAGCTATAACTCTACTCCCCCTATTGGCCATACAGCCTGTACAGAGCCTCAGTGCCTGTACAGTACAGCTATACCTCTACTCCCCCTATTGGCCATACAGCCTGTACAGAGCCTCAGCGCCTCTACAATACAGCTATACCTCTACTCCCCGTATGGGCCGTACGGCCTGTACAGAGCCTCAGTGCCTGTACAGTAGCTATATCTCTACTCCCCCTATGGGCCGTACGGCCTGTACAGAGCCTCAGTGCCTGTACAGTACAGCTATACCTCTACTCCCCCTATGGACCGTACGGACTGTACAGAGCCTCAGTGCCTGT